>Ga0209641_10002322_pt1 | contig 16478 bp, 16 predicted proteins | sample RifCSP16_1_FD_184022 | JGI IMG/M metagenome (GOLD analysis project Ga0209641, IMG submission 184022) | Soil microbial communities from Rifle, Colorado - Rifle CSP2_sed 16_1 (SPAdes) (version 2) | ecosystem: Environmental > Terrestrial > Deep subsurface > Rock core/Sediment | place: Rifle...
AAGGAGCGGAAGCCTCGGCCTCCACGGGAGGCGATGGCCGAGACGCCAGGGTTCGCGCCGGAGTCGTACCCCTTCGACGCGGAGGTCCGCGTGTACCATCCCGACTACGAGCGGCTCACGACGGGCTGGTGGAAGGTGTCCATCGCGACGCCCGTAGAGTGGCAGGCGAAAGTCGACGATATGCAGGACGCCCTGCGCCAGCACTTCGGGCAGTTCCAGACGCACGACGGCCGGCTCGTGCCCCGATGGTCGGCGAAGACGTGGCAGGTCGTCCGGCGGCGGCTCCGTGTGGGTCGGAAATGAGAGCGCTGGCGGTTTGGCGGGAGCGCCGCCAGAAGAAGGCACTCGACCGTCGGCGGGAGTCGCTCCGAACGTACTACAAGACCGCGGAGCTGTGGCTGCCGCCGAGGCCGACGTTCCGCCAGTTCCGCGTGGCGATCGCGCGCGGGGACGGGCGCGTCGTCTTCCGCAAGATCGAGGATCGCGTGCGAGGCGTGGAGACGCTTCGGCGGTGGCTCCTCCGGCTCGCCCCCGACCACGTGTACTTCACGACCTCCCGCTGGCTCGACCCGCAGCGCCTCGGCCCCCGGGAGTTCCGCGGGACGCGGGCGGGCTACCCGATCGCCCACAACGTCTTCCTCGGCCAGGAGCTGTACTTCGACCTCGACGTTCCCGACGACCTCGACGCCGCCAAGGGCCACGCGCTCCGACTCCTCGCCTTCCTCCGGGCGGAAGGGCTTCGGGACCTGAGGCTCGTGTACAGCGGGAACAAGGGGTTCCACGTACACGCGTACGACTTCGAGCGGCGGTTGTTCCCCCACCTGCCGCAGGACCCAAGGGATCGGGAGGCGGCGGCCCAGTCCGCCCGAACGGACCTCGTGACGCGCATCGTGGCGGCGGACGTGCCCATCGACGTGGACATCACGATGGACACGCGACGAATCCTCCGCCTGCCGGGGACCGTCCATGGAAAAACCTTCAATATCTGCGAGTTCGTTGACCCCCGTGGGCTCGAGGCGTTCGAGCCCACGCACATTCCGCAGTGACCCGCAAGGGGATGAAAGGGCTGCCTACCTCGGCGCCGAGGTAGGAGATGCGTCAACGCGGGGCGGCGAGGGACGGCTGCGGGACCTCCCGCCCCAAACCTACTTCGCCTTCTTCAGGGCCCTCGCGAAGTCCGCGATCAGGTCCTCGGCATTCTCGAGCCCGACGCTCACGCGGATGAGCCCATCGGAGATCCCGCTCACCGCGCGCTCTTCGTCCGTCAGCGGGCCGTGGGTCATGCTCGCGGGGTGCTGGACGAGCGTCTCCGTGCCGCCGAGGCTCACCGCCAAGGTCGCGACCTCGACGGACTCGACGAACCGGACGCCTGCGGAATGCCCGCCCTTGATCTCGAACGAGAGCATGCCGCCAAAGCCTTCCATCTGCCGCTTCGCGAGCGCGTGCTGCGGGAACGTCGGGAGCCCGGGGTAGTGCACATGCACGACACGTTCGTGGTCCTCAAGGAACTCCGCAAGCGCCTGTGCGGACGCATTCTGCTGACGCACCCGCTGCGGCAACGTCCGAAGCCCGCGGCGCACGAGGTACGCGTCCATCGGGCCGAGCGTCGGTCCGAGGACCTTGTACGTGTACCAGATCTTATCCCACAGCTCTTCGGTCTTCGCGACGACCATCCCCGCCGTGACGTCCGTGTGGCCCCCGAGGTACTTCGTTGCGCTGTGCACGACGACGTCGAACCCGTGCTCGATCGGCCGCTGGTTGATCGGGGTCGCGAACGTGTTGTCCGTCATCGCGATCGCATCGACGCCGTGGGCCGCCTCCGCCGCCTCCCGGAGGTCCGTGAGGTCCATCGTCGGGTTCGCGGGGCTCTCGGCGTACACGAGCGTCGTCTTCTTCGTGACCGCCGAGGACCACGCGCCCCGCTTCCGGGGGTCCACGAGCGTCGTCTTCTTCGTGACCGCCGAGGACCACGCGCCCCGCTTCCGGGGGTCCACGAACGTCGTCTTCACCCCGAACCTCGGGAGGATGCGCGTGAACAGTTCCGTCGTTGCGGAGTAGAGGCTCTTGCCCGCCACGACGTGGTCCCACTGGGAGAGGAAGGTCAGAACCGCGGAAGAGATCGCGCCCATGCCGGAGCCGGTCGCGATCGCCCTCGCCCCGCCCTCGAGCTCTGCCACGGAGTCCTCGAGGACCCGCGTCGTGGGGTTGCCCCATCGGGTGTAGAAGGCTTCAGGCCCGTGGGCGGCGGACAACGCTGCGCCCTGCTTCGCGGAGTCGAGGCGCCACGTCGTCGCGAGGTGCACGGCCTCGACCATCGGGCCGTGGCCCTTCCCCTTCCGCGGGTGGACGACGGCCGTCTCGGGATTCCGGCGTGCCATGGCGGCGTGTAAGTTGCGGCGTTCCATAAGGTTTGGGTCGGCGGCACTTTCTTGGGGCGGTCTATCCATCCGCTTCAAGTCCATGGCCCCGGCTCTCGAAACGGACAAGGAACATCGTAGGCTCGTTCGTCTGCGGAACGGCCTGTACTGCCTCGCCTTCCCCCTGTCCAACGTCGTCTTGGGCGCATTGGCGTTTGCGGCCTATTGGGTGAATGCCCCATTCCTTCTTTGGGGGCTGCCGGTCGTCTTCCTGGCGGGGCCGTGCGCACTCGTGGTGGCAGCGCTCGTGGTCATGCAGCGCGCCGAACGACGGAAAACCCAGGGCTGGTATCAGGATGATCGATTGGAACTCCTCAAGCTCTCCACGGTCACCGTCTCTCTATCGTCGTTCGTACTCATGCTATTCCTGACGGCGGTCCTGTTTGATGTCGGACGAGACCCTTCCCGGCTAGTGCGATCTCTGGTCCTTACGGGGCTTCTAGGCGGCCTCGTCCTCGTAGGACATCTCTCTCTCCTTTGGGCTTTGAAGGAGGAAGGGACCGGCGTGGAGAGAATCGTCACGCGAGACTTGGAGGACGTCCACGAACGCCTGAGCGATGCCGCACTCTCGGATCCGAACCTCTTCGTGAACGCAACACGCAGACCACTGACTCGAAAGATAGGAAGAGTCGAGGCGAGGACGCCTCACGGCACCATTCGCCTCTGGCGAGACGGGCGGTCCCGGACGAGGGTGAATCTTCTGAGCCCCGACTGGCGCATCCTGGCGGAGGCATTTGAGAGGCTCATCCCGTTGCCCTGATTCCCATGTTGTCAGGGTGCCCCGGCATTCGGGACACGCGCACGGCGGAACGGGCGCTTGATCGCCGCCCACCCCCGCCGCAGCGGCCGGGTCACAATCTCGATCTTGCCCGTTCGGATTCCCCAGTAAACGAGGACTGTGAAGGCCCAGTAGCCCGCGTACGCGACGGCCTCGAGCCACGTGGGGTTGTCGTTGTACCCGACGAGGCCGCGGAGGATGAACCCCGCCGGATTGTCCTGGCTGTCCGGGAAGGAGGCCTTCACGTTGTAGACCTCGCCGGAGAGCCACGGGACGACGCCCGCCCCCTGGAGCTCGTGGACGCCGAAGGCGAAGAGGCCGGCGGCGATGATGACGAGCAGCAGGCCCGTCGCCTGGAAGAAGCGCCGGAGGTTGATCTTCCACGACGCCCCGTAGATGCCGAACCCGACGAAACCCGCGACGACGAGGCCGATCCCCACGCCCGCGACGAGGTCGGAGGTGGTCGTCTGCCCCGCGAGGCCCGCCATGAACAGGACGGTCTCCACGCCCTCCCGGAAGACCGCGATGAACGCGAGCGACGCGAGGCCCATCACCTGGCGGCGGTCGACGAGGACCTCGATCCGTTGCTCGACGTGGCGCCGGATGTCCTTGGCCGCCTTCATCATCCAGAGGATCATGGACGTGAGGACGACGACCGCGATGATCGCGGCGATCCCCTCGAACAGCTCTTCCCGCACGCCGCCAAACTCGCCCCAGACGAGGGCCCAGACCACCGCCACGGCGGCGCTGACCACCATCGCGAGAGCGGCTCCAAGGAACACGTACCTCCGGAGATCCTTGCGATCAATTTTCGTGAGATACGCGGCGATGATCCCGACGACGAGCGCGGCCTCGATCCCCTCTCGAAGCCCCACGATGAGTCCCGGAACGATTCCGACCGCCATGTCCGACCCGCCTTTGGATTTCGGTCGACCGAAATCTCTTGGGTCCGCCCAGACGGGGGCCCGTATTTAAGGTTTCGGCGCGCCGAAATCGACAAGCCGTATGTTTCGGGGAACCTAAATGAACCCTACGTATGTACTCGTAGGCATCGCGCACAAAGGTTTATTGAGGTCGCGACGGTGGCTCATGCGGTCATGTCCGCGGTCGGATCCCACAGCGAGAACGTGGAGATGTACCTGAAGGCGATTTTCCTCATCGCCAAGGACCGCGACGGCAAGGCGAAGACCGGCGACATCTCGAAGGAGCTGTCCGTCTCCCCGTCGTCCGTGACGGAGATGTTCGACAAGCTGCAGGCCGAGGGGCTCGTCCGGCACGCGAAGTACCATGGCGCCTCCCTCACGAAGAGGGGCGACGCATACGCGCGTCAGATCCTGAGGAAGCACTGCGTGATCGAGCGGTTCATGGTCACCACCCTGCGCTATCCGGAGGGCGCGTTCCACGACGAGGCGTGCAAGATGGAGCACGTCGTAAGCGACGAGACCGAGCGGCGGCTCCGGAAGCTCGTCGGGCAGCCGAAGACGTGCCCCGACTGCTACGACCTCCTGAGGCACTACTGCTCGCGACTGTTCCCGGCCTGAGTCACCCGAGGGATCGGTAGCCGACGGGATCGACGACCGCTCCATCGTACCCAAGACTGCGGAGCGCCTCGGCCACCTCGTTCCGCATCGCACGGAGCCTCGGAATCTCCCCGACGGGGACCTCGATCCTGGCGGTCGCGCCGAGGTGACGCACGCGGACCTGGCGGAAGCCGCGGGCCCGGACGAGGTCCTCGGCCGCCTCGACCTGACGCAGGATGTCCACGGTGATCGGCGTCCCGTGCGGGACCCGCGAGGACAGGCAGGCGTTGCTCGGCTTGTCGTGGAAGGAAAGCCCGAGGTGTCTCGCGAGCGCACGCACGTCCGACTTCGCGAGGCGGAACTCGACGAGGGGGTGCCAGAACCCCGCCTCGTCCATCGCCCGGATCCCCGGCCGGGAGTCCCCGAGGTCGGACACGTTAACCCCATCCGCGATGGCCCGGAAGCCTTCCTTGGCGGCGATGTCCACGAGGGCGGCGGAGAGCTCGGAGCGACAGAAGTAGCATCGGTTTGGCGGGTTCTGGCGGTACTCCTCGTTCGCGAGTTCGGAGACGAACGTGACGCGGAGCGGGATGCCGATCTCCTTCGCCTCCGCCCGTGCCTCCGCGAGTTCGCGACGCGACAGGCTCTCCGCGTCCGCGATCACCGCCAGGGCGTTCCCGTCGAGGGCGTCGTGCGCGAGCTTCGCGACGAGTCCGCTGTCGACCCCTCCGGAGAACGCGACGAGCACGCGTTCTCGTTGGCGAATCGTCGTCAACATCGAAGCGTAGGTGACGCCGAGATCCATGAGGATGTTGCATAGCGACCTCGGCTTGATAAGGGCATCGTGCCATCGACCGCTCGCGTGGCGAACCCATCGCACCTCGAGTGCTCGAAGTGCGGGAAAACGTACGAGGCGACGCTCCGCAACCTATGCCCGAAGTGCGAGCGCCCCCTCCTCGCGCGATATGACCTCGAGAAGGTCCGCAGAGAGGATCTGCTCCCCCGAAGCGACCTGTGGCGGTACCTCCCGCTCCTGCCGCTCGCCGCAATGGACCATGCGTTCCCGCTGGGCGAGGGCGGGACGCCCCTCGTTCGCGCGCGCAACCTGGGGAAGTCCCTCGGACTGCGGGAGGTGTACGTGAAGGACGAATCCGCGAACCCGACGGGGACGTTCAAGGCCCGCGGGATGGCCGTCGCGGTCCCGATGGCGAAATCCCTCGGGGCGACGAAACTGGCGGTGCCGAGCGCTGGGAACGCGGGGAGCGCGATGGCCGCGTACGCCGCGAAAGCGGGGCTCGAGGCGCTCGTCGTGATGCCGCGCGACACGCCGATCGAGATCGTCCGCGAGACGACGTCGTTCGCCGCAAGCGTGTTCTTCACGGACGGGCTCATCACGGACGCCGCGGACATCGTGAAGGAGGCGTGCCAGAAGCTCGGGTACTTCCTCATGGCGACGCTGCAGGAGCCGTACCGTGTGGAAGGGAAGAAGACGATGGGATACGAGCTGTGGGAGCAACTCGGCGGCTTTCCGGACTGGGTCGTGTTGCCGACGGGCGGCGGCACGGGCGTCGTCGGCCTGTGGAAGGCGTTCGAGGAATTGCGGGCGCTCGGGTGGTCCGAGGGATCGCCGCCGAAGATTGCGTTCGTGCAGGCTGCGGGATGCGCGCCGCTCGTGCGTGCGTTCGAGTCCGGGAAGGACGTCGCGGAGGAATGGAAAGACGCGAAGACGATCGCCGCCGGGCTGCGCGTGCCGAAGGCGATTGCGGACAGGCTCGTGCTCCGAGCGGTGCGGTCGTCCGGCGGCCGCGGCGTTTCGGTCACGGACGGAGCGATGGTGGCGGCCACAGGGGAACTCGCAAGGCTCGAGGGCATCCACGCGTGTTTCGAAGGCGGGGCGACGGTGGCGGCCCTTCGCCAACTCGTCGCAAACAGTCAGGTGCAGCCGGACGAGCGCGTGGTCCTGTTCAACACCGGGACGGGTCTCAAGAACCCTCGGGGGGCCACGGGGGCAAAGATCGCGACCGTGCGGTCGTACGCCGAACTCCGCAAACGCCTTCGCGGTTGACCCGATTCACGGAGGGCCCTGCCGCTCGGTTCCCAAGTCGACCCCTGACGGGGATCTTGGCGGCGATGAATCGGGGGCTGGGGATGCGCTAAGAGGGGCCGGAGAAATCTGAAAGGGCGAACCGCACTGCATGCAAAACCGATCGCCCATGCTCGTGGCGGGGGTCCCGCACGCCGCACAATACCGCGATGGGAACGGCCGCCCGCACCGCATGCAGAATCGATCGGCTGCGCCCAACGCGGGCGCGCCGCACGTCGCGCACACCCTCGACGCTTTCAGGGTCGCTTGGTAGCTTGCGAACCTCGCTCTCCGCGCGCGGGACGCCTTCGTTGCGACGATCGCGACGACGGCGAGGACGGCGACGAATCCTCCGACACCGGCCACCGTGAGCGCCGCGGTGAACGAGGGGGGTGCCGCGGTGATCTCGAATCCGGAGACCATTGCCTCGAACATGACCGCGTAGCCGGGGAACTCGGGCTCGGAGGTCGTGAGGATCAGCACCCAGAACCGATCGTGCGGATCGCTCACGACGAGGACGAGCCGCTGCACCAACTGCTCCCCCTCGTACTCGATCGTGACCGAGACGGCGGAGTGGTTCGCGACCTGACGGTCAATCGGGCCCTCGCGGACCCTCACATTGGGACTCTCCTGCCGGACCTGCTCCAGTGCGAAGTCGATCTGTTCGTCGAGGTACGAGGATGTCTCCCGCACCGTCGAGTCGCGGTCCGTCTCCACGAGGATGTTCGTGAGAATGCCCAAGGACCCTACCGACCGCTCGTAGACGGTGAGCTCGAAGACCGTCCCCTCAAATTCCTCGTTCTCGCGCAGGTCCCAGTTCGCCGGCACCGGGAGCCGGAACCCGCTCGGATGCTCGTATGAGACGAAGGGCGTCGGTGGAGGCCGCGGGTAGATCGTGATCTGGTAATAGCGCCCGTCCTCCCGGCTGACGTCGTTCGTGACGTTGAGATGAAGCTGATAGGTGCCCGGATTCTCGTACACGTGATCAACCTGGACGCCAGAGGCTTCGCTCCCGTCGCCGAAATCCCACCGCCAATCAACGATCGACCCGCCGCCCCAGCTGCCGTCATCGTAGGACGCGGAACCGTCGAATGCGACGGGGTCCCCCGCGAGGGGCTCTTGCGGGCTCCACGACGCAATCGGGACGGGCGATGCGTCGGCGCGGGGGGCGAGGGTCGCCACAATGGCGAACGCCGCGATCGCCGTGAGGAGAACTGTCCCTCCCCGCCCCCGGTCCACACCCAACGATGGGAGAGTCGCATATTTTAGCGTTCCCGTGGCCACGACGCCGGGCCCTCGTCCGCGAAGCACCGGAGGCACACGCCCTTGCGTTCGACGCGGACGAGTCCTTCGCCGCCAGCCCGCGGATGTGGTACAGCGCGTGCTGGCTCGCGATCTCGACGGGCATCTGCCGAACCATTAAGCGGCGCGTGCCCATCCGCCCGCGATGGCCGAGGCGGGGAAGTGGAAGTTCCTCCTCTTCCCGGCCGCCCTTGTCCCAATCCCGATCCTGCTCCGGCTCTTCGGCGCTCCAGACCTCGCGGTGTTCGCCGCGGCGGGCGTGGCGGTCATCCCCCTTGCGCACCTGATGGGAGTAGCTACGGAGGAGCTCGGGAAACGTGCGGGCCCAGGGATCGGCGGCTTCCTCAACGCGACCCTCGGGAATGCGACGGAGCTCATCATCGCCCTCGTCGCCCTCGGTCGCGCCGCCTCGCTGGCGGCAGGGGGGAACCAGCTCGCCGCCGACGGCCTCATTGAGGTCGTGAAAGCCTCGATCACGGGCTCCATCATCGGAAACATTCTCCTCGTCCTCGGGCTGAGCATGCTCATCGGAGGGCTTCGGTACAAGATGCAGTCCTTCTCCGTGCGGGCCGCGGAACTTCAGGTGACGCTCCTGGTGCTCGCCGTCGTCGCCCTCGTCATGCCGGAGCTGTTCCAGCTGTCTACCGGGCGCGCGAGCCAGGCACAGCTCTCGAACGTCAGCCTCGCCATCGCCGGACTGCTCCTCATCGGGTACGTTCTGGGCCTCGTGTTCTCCCTCCACACCCACAAGGACGTGTTCAACCCGGTAACGCAGGAGCAGGAGAAGCCGATTTGGAGCCGGAATTTGGCGATCGGCGTCCTCGTCGGGGCGACGGTCCTCGTCGGCCTCATCGCGGAGATCCTCGTCGGGGCCGTCGAGGGCGTCACGCCCGCGCTTGGAATCCTGCGCCCGGAGCTGTTCATGGGGGTCATCGTGATCGCGATCATCGGCAACGCCGCCGAGCACGGCGCCGCGATCACCATGGCGTGGAAGAACAAGATGGATCTGAGCGTCGGCATCAGCACGATCTCGAGCGTCCAGATCGCGTTGTTTGTGACGCCGGTTCTCGTCCTCGCGTCGTTCGCCCTCGGGGCACCCTTGACGCTCGCGTTCGAGATCTTCGAGCTCGTCGCGATCATCCTCGCCGTGTCAATCGTGGCGGTCATCGCGAAGGATGGGGAGACGAACTGGTACGAGGGCGTCCTGCTCCTCCTCGTCTACGCGATCATCGCGTTCGGGTTCTTCTACCACCCCTGAGGGCCTCCGCGACCTTCCGGTGGCGAGCGCAAAGCAGGCCGCTCTCGACCTGCGCATGGAGCAGCTCCTCCTGCCAATGCGCGTTGAACAGGACGCAGTCCCGGTCTTCGCAGAACGGCGCCCCCGTCGCATGATAGAAGAGCGCCTGGAGCGCGTATCCCTTCGCGACCCGCGTGAGCCGCGGATCCTCGAAGTCGAGGAACCGTCCCGCGAAGCTCTCCTTCAGGGATTCGTATCGCGCGTCCGCGGTCTCGATCCGCAAGGCGCGTTTCGCGACGTAGAACTCACGGGGCTTGGCGGGGGCCTCCACGAGTCCGCTGGTCGAGATGAGGGATGGGTAGCCAACGACGATGGCGCGGGCGTGGTATCTCCGGTCCGCATCGTCGAACATGCCCAGGAGGCGCGATGTGAACACGATGTGGACGAACGCGAGCGAGCGCTCCTTGGGCGGCAGGACGGTCCGCAGAATCTGCTGGACGCGAACCCCATCATAGAGCACGCCGGACACGCGTCGCTCCGGCGATCCCAATTGGCGGCGTTCGAACAGGGCGAGCGGAAGGGGCGGCTCAGTCTCCGGAAGGGGACGGGCGAGGTCCGAGACGCGCGCCGCCGCCAGCTCCCGTGCGAGGGCATCGAGGTCGCGGACCTTGTGATGAACGAGGAACTCCTTTCGCACGCGGGCGGGAATTCCGCAGACCCTCTTGATGTGCGCCGCAACCGTCCTCAAGTCGGGCGGAGCCGCCGAAGGGTCGCCGTAGAGATAGACACCCGTCGGCACGACCTGGACGTCCGCCACGCGTCGCGAACGCGAGGGGCGGATAAGGGGTTACCTAACGCTTCCGGGCGAGGGGTTTCGCCCTCGGCTCCGCGCCCCTCGCGGCGGGAACGGTCTTCCCGAGCTGCCGGAGGGCCTCCTCCGCCGCGCGCCTGCCGGAGAGGAGCATCGCGCCGAAGGTCGGGCCCATCCGCGGGAGGCCGTACGTCGAGCACACCGCCATGCCCGCGACGATCACGCCGGGGTAGGCGAGGCCCGTGTGTTCCACGACCGCGTCCTCGGACCGCTCAATCCACATGCCGCCCTCGCCGATCCGCTTCGCGAGCCCGCGCTTCTCGAGCGACTGGATGACGAGCGCGTCGTGCCCAGTCGCGTCGATCACGAGGTCGGACTCCAGCGCGATCGGGTCCACGCACGTGATTTCGTGCGGGAGCGCTTGGACGGGCGTCCAGTTGATCACGACGCCGCCGACGCGGTTCTCCTCGCGGATCACGACGTCCTCGAACGACGTCATGTTCTGGATCCTCGCGCCCGCGTCCATCGTGGCGGCGATGAGCTTGCTGCACGCGTGGGGGCCCGGCGTCACGAACAGGTTCTTCGAGTACTCCTCGTACGGACAGCCAATCTCGTCAAGCACCTTCTGCGCGGGGGCGCGCAGTGTGATCGTGTTCATCAGGTAGCCGCCGATCCAGAAGCCGCCGCCGATGTAGTTGTTCCGTTCAATCACGACGACCTCGACGCCTGCCTTGGCGAGGTCGCGCGCCGCCATCAAGCCGCTGGGCCCGCCGCCCACGACGACGACCTCCGACTCCGCGTACCGTTCGAGATCCCTCGTGAATCCGTGCAGGATCGCTCGGGTGACCTCCGCCTCGCTTGCTGGCTGAAAGATAGGCATGTAACACTCCCCGGACGCGTCTCAAGCCCCGCGGCGTATATTACGTTATCTTGTCCGCCCCGGTGACGGCGCCGCTCGTTCACAGCTCGAGGACCGCGTTCACGTTGCGCGCGCCCACCTGGACGAACCCGAGGGACTCGTACAGGCGGATCGCGGGGTCGTTGCCGATCGTCACATATAGCGCGAGGCGGTCGTGGCCGAGGTCGACGAGCGCGTTCATCGTCGCGACGATGAGAGCGCGTGCGAGGCCTTGTCCGCGGCGGTCCTTCCGGACGCCGACCTCAGCGACGAGCGGTGCGCCCATCCACTGGGATGCGAGAGAGATCGCGGCGATGCCTCCGTCGTCCCGCGTCAACCACGAGGCGAGGGGCAGATAGGTGCCGTTCGCGCCCTTCCAGATCGACGTCACGTACTCGTTCCACTCCTCGGCGCCCCCGACGTGCATCCCGAACTGCTGCTCCATATGGCCGTCGTACGCGGCCCGGAGAAACACCGCCATGTCGTCCACGTCCGTTGCCTCCGGGTGGGCCATCGGGACGTCGGGCTTGGGGGCCTTCACAAGGGGAGAGGCCTCCATCCGCATCCGCGAGTACCGCGCGACGAACCCCAGCTTCTCGAAGTCGGCGGCGTACGTCTCGTCGAAGGCGGCGAACACCTTGTCAGCGCCCTTCCCGATCATTGGATCCACCGCCGCCAAGATTGCGTCCCGCGTCCACCCGCGCGCCTCCGGGACCAGGGAGAAGAACGAGATCGCGTTCGACGGGCCGTCCGACTCCGCATTGCCGATCCGGACCGTGCCCACGATCCGCTCGTTCTCCTTGAACGCGAAGTACGTCTGCTGCACCTCCGGCGGCTCGCGGAGGTAGCGGTCGAGATGGCTGACGAAGTTCTCGGTGGGCTGGTCCGTCCGCCCCGCGACGAAGGCCTTCCAGAAGTCGGCGGCCTCGTGGGATCCGAGGGGGACCATCTCCAGGCCGGGCATCGACTTGGGAACCTTGGCGGCAGTATGAAGACTTGTGTTCATCAAGGTTTAAGACCGCAAGGCCCCTTCGACGCCCGATGGATTTCGCGCTCTCGCCGACGCACGAGATGACGCGCAAGACCGTGCGCGAGTTCGCGGAGCGGGACATCCGCCCGGAGTCTCGGAAGTACGACGAGTCGCAGGAGTATCCGATGGCCTGGGCGAGGAGGATGGGCGAGCTCGGCCTCCTCGGCGTCGCGGTCCCGGAGAAGTACGGGGGCGCGGGGCTCGACTCCGTCTGCTACGCGATCACGATCGAGGAACTGTCGTGGGGCGACGCCTCCGCCGGCGTCATCGCGGCGGTGAACAACGGCCTCGTCTGCGAGCCGATCCTCGCGTTCGGGACGGAGGAGCAGAAGCAGGCCTACCTCCCGAAGCTCGCCTCGGGGGCGTGGATGGGGGCGTACTGCCTCACGGAGCCGGGGTCCGGCTCGGACGCGGCCGCAATGCGCACCACCGCCAAACTCGACGGGGACGAATGGGTCCTGAACGGGACGAAGATCTTCGTGACGAACGCGCTCCACGCGAGCCTCCTCGTCGTGTACGCGCGCACGGGGCCGCAGAAGCACGACATCAGCGCGTTCCTCGTGCCGAAGCCCGCGAAGGGGCTCACCGAATTGAAGAAGGAGGACAAGTTGGGCATCCGAGCGAGCGACACGATGATGCTCGGGTTCGAGGACGTCCGGATCCCGAAGGAGAACCTGCTCGGGACGCAGGAGAAAGGGTTCAACGTCGCCCTCGCGACCCTCGACGGGGGACGCATCGGCATCGCGGCGCAGGCGCTCGGCATCGCGCAGGCGGCATACGACGAGGCCGCCCGGTACGCGAAGGAGCGGGAGGCGTTCGGGCAGTCGATCGTGAACTTCCAGGCGATTCAGTTCAAGCTCGCTGACATGGCGGTGGAGATCGACGCCGCGCGCCTCCTCACGTACCGCGTCGCGTGGCTCCACGATCAGGGCGTCCGCCACACGTTCGAGTCGTCCGTCGCGAAGCTGTTCGCGAGCGAGGCGGCGCACCGCGCGGTGGACCAGGCGCTGCAGATCCATGGGGGGTACGGTTTCGTGAAGGACTACCTCGTGGAGAAGCTGTACCGGGACCAGCGGATCACGGAGCTGTACGAGGGCACGAGCGAGGTGCAACGCCTCGTGATCGCCCGCGACATCCTCGGCAAGTGAGCGGATGACGGAGATCCTGTACTTCCCCTCGGTGGAGGCCTGTTACGAGCGGGAGTTCGACGGACGGATCGTCGACCGCGGCCCGGACTACGTCGTGCTCGACCGCACCCTGTTCTACGCGGAGGGCGGGGGGCAGCCCTACGACACCGGAGTCCTGCAGTGGGAAGGTGGAACTTCGAAGGTCCACCGCGTCTCTAAGGAGAAGGGCGTCGTGAAGCACTTCGTCGACCGGATCCCGGAGGGCGACGCGGTGCACGGGGTCATCGACTGGGAACGTCGGTACGCGCACATGCGATACCACACGTCGCAACACTTGATGTCGGGGGTTGTGTGGATCATCTACGGGGCGCGCACCGTCGGGAACCAGCTTCATGCGGACCGCGCGCGCGTCGACTTCCAGCCCGTGAGCTTCACTCCGGAAGACTTGAAGCGCATCGGGGACGAGTGCAACCGCGCGATCGCCGAGGCCTTGCCCGTGCGAATCTACGAGGAAGACCGCCTCAGGATCGAGAACGAAATCGGCGATCGATCCCTCGTCGACCTCATCCCCAAGCACATCGCGCGGCTCCGCGTCATCCGCGTCGGCGACCGAGACTACTGTCCCTGCGGCGGTACGCATCTCAGGAACACTCGGGAGATTGGCAACGTGCGAATCACGGACCGGCGGAGCAAGGGGAAGGACACGGACCGGATTACCTACGTTCTCGAATGAGAGATTTCTGCGAGCGGCGGCGGTGACGCATCCAGACGAGCGTGCCGATTGTCGCCGCGACGGCGACGGCCGCCAAGACGGAGACGGGTAACCATGGGAACGGCGCCAACGTCTGGCCAATCTCAAGCCTGATGGTGGTAATGCCGAAGGCATCGACAGGTGCGCTCCCCGCGGACGTCGATCCGTTCCCCCCGCGGATCCGTACCTCGTACATCCCCGGCGGCAAATCGTCGAATCGGATCGGCGCCCCGCTCCACGTCGCCAGCAAGGACCCGTGGGAAGGATGCTCTATCTCCACCGCCAGGGGCAAAACAGCCTCGGCCCCTGTGACCTCGACGACAGCCCCTCCGACGACACGACGAACGTAGATGCCAATTCTCGAATCTGTGGGATCGAAATAGTTCACGACCTTCCAGACGACCCACACCGAGCCTCCCGGACCCGCCGCCAGATTCTCTTGCTGCGTGGAGTTCCCGCCTGGGACCTTTAGCGTCGTGGAGAGCGATCCCGTGCGGCCCCCGGCAGCCACATACACGGAGGCGGACGACCATTCAGGGGCGATCGAGTGCCATGTGACGTAAACCTGAGAGCGATCGTCGAAGGCAATCGCGTCACCGAAAGTCACTGACGGCCACGCAGGGCCTGCTATTCTTTGCACGATGGTGGGTAGTACGGAGTCTGATAGGATTGCGACGCGAACCTCCGTCTGATTTCCCCAATTGTCCCAGCATCCGCTAGGCGCCGTTGCCGGCTCGAAGTACCATGACACCGCGAAGATGCCACTTACAGACGCCGCAACGGAAGGCGCCGAGACCCATGCGCATGAGAACGGCGAGGAGAGGCGCGTCTCCGCGCCCCACGACACGCCCGCATCCGTCGAATTCACCACCGCCACATGACTTGCGCCTGCGTCCTCGCCCACGTAGGCAACGACGACTTTCGAACCCGTGGCGGCGATCTGGGCAGAAGATCCTGTGATACCCGGAGGGAGAATGCTGACAGGGGCGGTCCAGTTCCCCCCGCCATCCTGCGAGACGCTGACCATCACAGAGCCGGTGTTGGGGGTTCCCCATGCACCACCCGACCACGCAACGTAGAGCGTCCCGTCGGAATCCATCGCAAGGACGCCCGCAACGGTCGAGTTCCCCAGCGTCGCCACGAGGTCCCATGAGAGAGCTCCGTCTCCGGAGCGAAGTATCTGGGGACCCCAGGTCGCGACGTACATCGCACCGTCCGGAGCCATGACCACGTCAAGGCTGGGTCCGCGCAGACACAGTCCCGACGAGGCGGTCGGCGCGGAAAACGTCCCACCCCCATCCGAGGAAATGGAGACCACGATGTCCGCACAAGTGATGCTCGTGAGGCCGAGGACGTACATGGTCCCTCTCCGGGGGCTGACGCCCCCCAGGTCGATTGCGAGCCGGGGGTAGTTGAAGTACTCGGAAGAGATCCGCACCTCGCTGCCGTATGCACCCGCCTCGACGTCGAACGCGACCGTGACGTCCGTGGCGACGGCAGAAGGTATTGCGAGGACAAGCAAGGAGACGAGGCAAGCGACCGTCAGCCGGCGCGCCCCTGCGTACATGACACCGCCACCACCGCCAACGAGTTGGGAATCTTCAATCCTGCGATAACGAAAGGTTGACGGCTAACCGCCAGAGTCGGGCGTCGGGCCCGCATTACGACCCGTTCCCCGGTTGAGCGGCCACCCCCTCCATCCGCTTCTTCTCCGCTATGGGATCCCGCGCCAACAGCATTAGGAGACCGGCCGTGATCGCCCAGGCGGCGGCAACCAAGAAAGGAACGACCGTTACGTGCCCGCCCACGAGGGTGATGTCGAGGACGAAGCCGAGGATGACGGGTCCCAGGAGGAATCCCAGGTCGCCGATCGTGCGGTAAAGGCCCATGGACGTGCCCATGATCTCCTTTGGCGTGAGGTCCGTCGTCCAAGCGACGAGCGGCCCGTGGAGGCCGATGACCGCACCGAACAGAAACATCACCGGAATCGCGCTCGTGAGGTCCTTGGCGAGGAAGAGCGCCGGTGCGACGAGGCCGACGGCGACGAGGGAGATGACGAATGGGACCTTACGACCGATTCGGTCTGCGATCAGGCCACTTGGATACAGGGTAATGAGCTGAGCCAGCGCGTTCGTCGTAATCAGAACGCCTGTGTACGTTACCGCCAAGGTCCCGGAGATTCCCCAGTTAAATGCGATGAACAGCGGGATGACGGTCGAGACGAGGCCGGCGCGGACGAAGAACGCTGCCATCGTGCCGGACGTCACGATGAGGTAGGACCGATCCTTCAGGAGCCGCTTGACGGCGACCCGGTCCACGCGGCCGGGCGCGCCGGACTCCGCCTCCGGCTCGAGTCCGAACGTGATCAGGACCATGCCGACGCACGCGAGAAGCGCGTACACCGCGAAGGGGGCACGCAGGCCCCACGCGAGGGTCACGAACCCGCCGACGACAGGGCCCACGAGCTGCCCGATGAGGAGGGCGTTCACGTAGAGCCCCATGTACCGCCCGCGTCAGATCGGAA
>Ga0209641_10002326_pt1 | contig 16460 bp, 11 predicted proteins | sample RifCSP16_1_FD_184022 | JGI IMG/M metagenome (GOLD analysis project Ga0209641, IMG submission 184022) | Soil microbial communities from Rifle, Colorado - Rifle CSP2_sed 16_1 (SPAdes) (version 2) | ecosystem: Environmental > Terrestrial > Deep subsurface > Rock core/Sediment | place: Rifle...
GCGCGCGTGAAGGACTCGAAGCCCCAGCGCGAGGTCGCCAAGTTCGTGAAGGCCCGGGGGTCGCTCGAGGAAGCGGACCTTGAGGGCCCGGCAGAAGTCCCCGAGGAGCCGGGGGCCGAGGCCCCGGGGGACGCCCCGCGCCACTCGGAATTCGAGAGGGCCATGGCCGACCTCGAACGCTCCTTCCAGGAGGGCGCCGCCGCAGGGACGCCCGCACTGCGGGCGCCCGCGCGCGGGCCTACGGCGGCCGCTGCGGCCTCCACCTCGGCGTCGGCCGCGGCCGTTGCAAATGCCGCGGAGCGCGCGATGCCCTTTCCGCGGACCTCAACGACCTCGCCCCCGGCAAGGGCCCTTGGCCGCGCCTCGAAGGACATGGCCGACGAGGACGAGGCCGAGATTGGCGCCCAAGACGAGGAGGAGGAAACCCTGGGGCGCCAGCCCCCGCCGGACCGCTCCGCCGAAGGGAGAGCCCACCGCACGCTCCAGCACGATGCGTCCGGCGCGGCGCTTTGCCCGACCTGCGGGCGGCGCATCACGCCCTCGAACCAGGTCATGGTTTGCACGTCGTGCTCGCGCGTGGCCTGCGCATCCTGCGGCAAGTTCTCCGGGGGCGAGCCTACCGGCAACATCTACCAGTACGAATACAAATTCAACTTCCCGCTGTGCCAGCCCTGCTTCGAGCGCCACTTCAACATCCAGAAGAACCTCGCGCGCTCGAAGGCCTACCTCGCCTCGGGAAACCTGACCTACGCGTTCTACCACGCGCAGACCGCGATGCAGCTCCAGCCCGACTCGCCCTATGCAGGCGACGCGCAAGCCCTAGTCAACCAGGTCGAATCTCGCAAGGTGCAGATGCAGCGCGCCGACAAGGAGTGGGAGGAGGCGCGGCGCAAGCTCATGAAGGAGAGGACGACGGTTCTGAAGTAGCGCCGGCCCCCGAAGGCCAAGCGGCCGCTTGCGTCACGCGAAAACGCGCGCGACGAGCGGCCGCAGCCTCTCGACGAGCTCCGGCGGGCAGTCGTACCGCACGCGCACGACGGGCATCTTCACCTTGATCACGCGCTTGAGGTCGATCGGCGTCCCGGCGACCACGATGTCGGCGCCCGACTGGTTGATCGTGTCCTCAAGCTCCTTGACCTGCTCCTTCGTGTACCCCATCGCCGGGACGACGTTCTTGAGGTGCGGGTAGCGCTCGAAGAGCGCTCGGATCGACCCCACCGCGTGCGGGCGCGGGTCCACGATTTCGACGCCGTGGATCTCCTCGACGGCGACATACCCGGCGCCGAACCCCATCCCCCCGTGCGTCGTCGTCGGGCCGTCCTCCACGACGATCACGCGCTTTCCCTCGAGCTGCTTGGCGCCCCCCTGCACCTTGGCCGGCGAGGTCGAGGTGAGGAGCAGGGCGTCGCTATTCACGGAGAGCACGTTGCGCCGGATCTCGTCGACGGCCCCAGGGCTTGCCTGGTCGATCTTGTTGATGATCACGACGTCCGCGTCGCGGACATTCGCCTCGCCCGGGTGGTACGCGAGCTCGTGGCCGGGCCTAAGCGCGTCGGCGATCACGATGTGGAGCGCCGACTCGTAGAACGGGAGGTCGTTGTTCCCCCCGTCCCAGACGATCACGTCGGCTTCCCTCTCGGCTCTCCGGAGGATCGCCTCGTAGTCGACGCCCGCATAGACGACCGCGCCCATCTCGATGTGGGGTTCGTACTCCTCGCGCTCCTCGATCGTGCAGTCGCCCTTGTCGAGGTCCTCGAAATTCGCAAAGCGCTGGACGGCCTGCGCCGCGAGGTCCCCGTAGGGCATCGGGTGGCGGATCGCGACGACCTTTTTCCCCCCGTCCCTGAGGATCTTCACGACTGCGCGCGTCGTCTGGCTCTTGCCGCACCCCGTGCGCACGGCGCACACCGAGATCACGGGCTTCTTCGAGGCCAAGGCCGTCGAGCGGGGCCCGAGGAGCGCGAAGTCCGCACCCGCGGCAAGGACCTGCGAGGCCTTGTGCATCACATGCTCGTGCGAAGTGTCGCTGTAGGCGAACACGACAAGGTCGGCCTTGTGCTTTGCGATCAGGCCGTCGAGCTCCTTCTCGTCGTGGATCGCGATCCCCTTCGGGTAGAGCGCGCCTGCAAGGCTCGGCGGGTAGAGGCGCCCTCCGATCGAGGGAATCTGCGTCGCGGTGAAAGCCACGACCTCGTACTCGGCCTTGCCGCGGAACGCCACGTTGAAGTTGTGGAAGTCACGCCCGGCGGCTCCCATGATTATGACTTTCCGCCGCTTTCCACTGCTCTCGGCCATGGCGGGGTTTTCTCCGTCCTTTTTTCCAAGCGCCGCGGGCCCACAAAAAGGCTCGCTCAAGGCGCACGCCCCCTGACGGGCCCGGCCTCGACGCTCCGAGGTCGGCGGCGTGGCCCTCGCCCAAACATTCATCGAGGCACCCCCCCTCGGATCGGCGAGGGGCCCCCACGATCGCTGGCGCACCCGCGGCGCAAGGCCAGGCGGGGACGCCTGGGGCCTCCCGAGCGCCCGAGCCCCCCCCCGCCTACGCGTCCGTGTACCCGCCCTACGGCCCCCCGCCGGCCCTTGGGTTCCCGCCCTGGTGGGGCTTCCCGCCCTTCGCATTGCCCCCTGCGGGGCCGCCGAAGACCGCGAAGCCGATCGTGGCCGGCCTCGTGTGGTGCCTGCTCATGGTGCGCCACCTCGGCTTCCTCGCCATCGTGGCAATCCTGCTCATGGAGTCGGGCGGGCGCCCCTTCCCGCCCGGGACCTTGATCTCGCCCATAGCGGAGCCGCTCACGCTCATGCTGATCGTCACCGCAGGCCTTGCGGCATCCGTCGTCGCGCTCGTGTGCGACTTCTCGAGGAGCAACTACGCCGTCGGCACCTGGGCAGGCGCGGTCGCGCTCGCGGCGAGCCTCACGCCCGGCGTCCTCTTCGGGTTTGGACTCGTGGGGACCGCCCTTGGCTGCATGGGCCTCGCCCTCCACTATGCTTCGCGGCGGGAATTCGCCAAGCGCCCGGCCATGGCACCCGCGGGACCGGGCGCCTTCCCCTGACGGGCCTACCGGATCGGCGAGCCGCACTTGAAGCAGCGGACCGCCACCCGCGGCACAAGCTCGCCGCAGTTCCCGCACCGCTTGCCTTCGGGTGAAGGCGCGGGGCCGGCAACGCCTGGCGCCGGTGGTGCCGGGGCCCCCGGCGCCTTCCGCGCCTCCTCGACCACCGCCTGCTCGTCGAGAGCGAACTCCCGCGCGAACGCGCGCGCGCCGGACTCGTCCCCCCTCGCCAGGTACACGGCCGCGGCCTTGCCCGCGACCTGCGCCCGCGGCAGGAGCGCGAAGGCGTCGCGCGCGAGGATGTCCCGGTAGAAGGGCAGGGCCTTCTCGTACTCCTTGGCCTCGAAGAACTTGTCGCCCTGCGCGCGCATCCGCGTAAGGACGTCATGGTTCAGGGTCGCCCGGTACGCTTCGAGGAGCTGGCCGTTCACGTTGAACGGGAAGAGCTCGTCGAGAGCGTCGGCAGCGTTCGACGGTGGGAGGAGCGCCTTGAGTGCCGACCCCATGTGCACGGACCTCTGCACGAAGTCCCGGTCAAAGAGCGCGAGCATCTTGCGGAAGCCCTTGAGGTTGCCCCGCTCGACCATGACCTCGGCGTCGCGCACCCACTCGTAGAACGGGCCCTGCCGGTGCGCGGCAAGCTCGCGGACGCGCGCGCGGTCGCCGCGCGCCAGGTACGCGAAAAGGGCCGCCCCGTCGAGGTCGCGCTCCGCGGGCTGCCCCTGGCGGCGCTCGAAGGCTTCGAGGAAGAACGACCACTCCTGGCCGACGCGGTCGGTCTCGCTTGCCGCGCCAAGCACCTGCGCGGTGAACGCGTGGCCCACGAGGAGCCGACCGTAGAACGGCAGGAGCTCCGAGGCCCCCTTGCGCACCTCCTCCCGGATCGCCCCCTCGCCTGCCCGGCAGGCCGCAAGCACGCGCTCCTGCTGGTTGAGGTGGAAGTGGATCCGGATCAGGAAGGCCGCGCTTACGGGGTCGCGCTGCCCCTCAAGCAGCGAGATCGCCTCGGCGTACCTTTCGAACTTCATGAGCTCGGCCGCGGCCTCCGCGAACCGGCGCGAGGCCACGAGCGAGCCGATGTAGTCGTCCATCTTTCGCCCATCGCTCGCAAGGTCCTGGCGCTTCTGGCGGCCCTCGGCTTGCATCCTCTCGACAAGGCGGCCCGCCGCGTCCTTCTCCTTGGCCCTCTCGCGCAGCTTTAGGGCGAACTTGTAGTCGAGCGCCCGCTCGGCGATTTCGCAAGCCCGCCCCGCGTCCCCCGCGTCGAGGTACGCGAAGGCCGCCGCTTCGAGCGCGTGCTTCGGGGAGGGCCCCGGCGCGCTGGCCTTGGCCTTCGCGGAGTGGCTCCAGAGGGTGTCGAGGAGCTCGTAGGTCTCGCCGAGTTGTTTGAACGCCCGGCGCCCCTGGTAGTGGGCAATCGCCCCCGCGAGCGAGCCCTCGAGGGCGGCGACCTCGCCCGCCTCGACGGGGCCCCCCTGGACCTTCGCCCGCACCTCGGCAATTTCGGCGTCGACCGCCACCGGCGACGCCCGCCGGGCCTGGAGCACGATCTCCTGCGCGAGCGCGCCGTATTCGCCAGCCATCGTAAAGTCCCGCTCCGCAAGCGAGGTCCTTGCAAGCTCGAGCTGGGACCTTGCGTCCCTCACGTTTACGCCCTCGTAGCGCGACGCGGATTCGACCGCCCGTTCCGCGCCCTCGATCGCGCGCTTGGCCCTCTCGAGGCCTTCCCGCTTCTTGTCGAGGTCCGCAAGGCGGCCCCGCGCGTCCGTGATCACGGCGACGACCTTGCCATAGTCCTTTGCGCCGTTGGCGGCCCTCGCCGCCTCGAGGACTTGGCGGACGGCCGAGGTGTCAAACCCGAGGCCGCGGGCCTCCTCCTCGCTCTTCCTGAGGTGCTCGAGCGCCTCCGTCGCGCGCTTCTGGACCTCGGAGTCCTCGCTGAGCTTGGCGAGGGACTCGCGGAGCGACCCCTCGGCCGAGAGGACGGCCGTGTGGACGCCCTTGTAGTCGAAGTTCTTGAGCGCCGAGACCGCCTGCTTCTCGAAGGCCAGCGCCGCCTCGATCTCCGCGCCCCGCGTGCGGCACTTGAGGATGTACTCGCGAAGCGACAGGATGAGCGACTTGAAGATCGCCTTCGTCTCGAAGGCCCGCAGGTGCTCGGTCTCCAGCAGGAGAAGGGTCTCGCTGTCGGCCGAAACGTCGAGCGTGACGGCCTTGCCGCCAGCGTGCGCGTCGAAGATGAGCCCCTCGTCCGCGGAGAGGCAAAGGACCCGGTCGTCGGCCGTTACGACGAAAACGAGGTCCCCGTTCTTCGTGAGTTTCACGCGCCCGCCGTCCGAGCCCGTCGCGTGCGACCAGAGCAGCGCCCCGCCCTTCGCGTCAAAGCAGTAGAGCGTCCCGTCCTTCGAGAGGGCGGCGACAAAGGCGCCGCGGTTGTCCAGGCTCACGTCGAGGATCGCGCCGGCCGTCTGCCTCTCCCATAGGAGCTTGCCCCCGAAGTCGAAGCAGTGTAGGGAGCCGTCGTCGGCGCCCGCGGCCATCACGTCCGCGAACTTCGAGGCGGCCACGCAGAGGACCGGCGCGTGGGCAAACGCCTTCCAGATCACGGCGCCTTCGCGCGAGTCCATGAAGTAGATCCCGCCGTCCTGCGCGCCGGCCAGGATGTTCTCGCCCGAGGGCACGATCGCCACGGAATTCACCAGGCCCTCCATCCGGAGCTTCCAGACAAAGCGGCGCGGCGTGTTCCGGTTGTCGAAGTAGTAGACGCCTTGGTCCTCGGAGCCCGCCGCAAGGACATTGCCGTCGCGCGAGACGCCGACGCCGGTCACGCGCTGGTCGCACTTGTACCGCCAGAGGAGGAGCCCCCGGCGGTCGAAGAAGTAGACCTGCGCGTCGTCGCAGCCTGCCGCCACGAAGCCGCCCACATCCGAGACGGAAACGCAGCGGATCGGCTCGCGTGTGATGTACTTCCAAAGCTGCTTGCCTCCGCGGTCGAGCAGCGAGACGACCCCCGCGCCCTCCCGGCTGCCCCCTATAGCGATGAGGCTCCCGTCGCCCGCGACCCGCAGATCGTGCGCCTGCCCATCGACCGCGGCTTCCCACCGCTGCTCGACCTGGGCCCGGCTCTCGAGCGGGATGTCCGGGCGGCGAAGGGCGGCTGCCAGGCTCATGTCCCCCTACCCTCCCACGGAGCCCCTTGGAGGGAGGCCCTTAGACCCGAAGTTCGGGTGATATAATTTGCGCACTTTCGGGGCCTTGAGACACGATGGCTGGGCCCCGGTGAAACGTATATCAGAGGCGTGGGTCGTCCCTCCCCAGTGGACTACGCCGTCGCCGATGACGGGCAGATTCTCCAGGCTGCCCTTGAGGCGCTCAAGGTCCGCCGCACCGTGCGTTCGGAGAGCGCGCTCTTAAGGAGCGTCCGCGGGACGCTCCGGAAGGCCGACCCGAAGCTCACCGTGGGCCGCCGGCGGCTGCGCCTCGTGTGCCTGCGCTCGGGGAAGGTCGAAGTCACGGCTTTCACGCGTTTCTCCGACGAGCGCCGGGCGATCACGCGCTGCCCCGTGTGCCGGGGGGCGATCGAGCCCATCAAGAACAAGACCGTCTACGACGGCTCCGTGACGCTCGGCTACCGCTGCCAGGTCTGCGGCTACTGGACGGGGATCAAGCGGCGGATCCCGACGCTCTATGTCTACGCCAAGCGCGGGGCAAGCGGGGGCGACCCCGGCGAGCCGCGGGGGCTCAAGATGGTGGAATCGCTCGAAAAGGCCTGAGGCCTTGCTTCTGCGGGAAAAGTGGGCCCCGGCCCCTTGAACGGGGCCGGGGAAGGAGGACGGCGCAAGCCGCCCTGCAAAACCCCGTGCTCACGGCGCCACGCACTGCGCAAGCTCGGGGACTTCGAACGCCGGGCTGTTCGGCTCTGTCCAGGCCGTGCGCGAGTAGTACACGGCCGTCGGGTCGCGGTTGTGGATGTCCGTCTGCATGAACACGTACGCGAGCCCCGCGTGGATGTCGTCCGAGGTGATCCGCACCGACGAGGAGAACGAGCCTGCGCCCGTCTCGAAGGCCGGGCCCACCTGGTGGGCGACCCACGCCGTGCCGTTCCACTGCACGAGGTAGAGGTAGACGTCCATCGGGCTTGCCGCGTCCGTCGCCCGCCACACGCCGAAGCCGTCCTGCCACTCGAAGATCCCCGAGACCGTGAACGTCATCTGCTTGACGACATTCACGACGCGGACCCCGTCGAGGAGGTAGTTGTTGAGCAGCACGTTGCGGATGCGGGTCGCCGGCAGCACGGTCGTCGTGCTCGGGTCGGGGTCCACATCGTCCGTAAGGCCGTCGTTGTCCGTGTCCGTGTCGTTGGGGCTCGAGTAGCGCCCGGTCGGCGAGAGGCCCGCGTCGACCTCGACGCCGTCGATGAGGTTGTCGCAGTCCGTGTCGGCCACGCGCGGGTCGCTGACCCCCCAGTAGCCGGGGCCGGCCGGGTGCGCGCGTGGGCCAAAGCCCACGTCGGGGGCCGCCCGGATCTCGTAGATGTTGCCGAGCCCGTCGCTGTCCTCGTCGTCGACCGAGTCAATGACCGTGTCCATGTCGGTGTCCTGCATGAGGGGGTCGGTCTTCGTGAAGTGCGTCGTGGAGATCCCCGCGCGCCCGAAGGTGTTCGGCGAGGGGATCGGGGGGTTGCCGGGCAGGTTGCCACCGCGGTCGGGCAGCGTGAGCGGCCCGGTCTCCATCGAGTCCCAGAGCCAGTCGTTGTCCGTGTCCTTGTCAAGCGGGTCGACATGCGCCACCAAGAGCTCCGAGCCGTCCGAGAGCCCGTCGAAGTCCGTGTCGGGGTTCGTCGCGTCCGAGCCGTACTGGTTCTCCTGGAGGTCGCGCAGCCCATCGTGGTCCGTGTCGGGGTCGTTCGGGTTCGTCTCGCCGGGGTCGACCTGGCCGTTGCCGTTCGAGTCTTCCGACCCGTCGTCAATGCCGTCGCCGTCGCTGTCCGACGGGTTGCCCTGGTTGCCGTTGTTCTGGCCCGAGCCCTGACCGTTGCCCTGGCCCTGACCTGCGCCCTGGCCCGCGCCCTGGCCCTGGCCGTTGCCCTGGCCCTGGCCCTGGCCGCTGCCGGAGCCGCTGCCCTGGCCCGAACCGGAGCCGCTGCCCTGGCCCATGCCGCCGTCAACGGGGCTGTCCGTGCCGCCCTCCCCGTTTGCAAAGCCGCCCGTCGGGTCCGTGTTCGCGTTGTCCGCGTTCAGGGGCTCGGGGTCGGCCGAGTCGATCTTGCCGTCCCCGTCCGTGTCGGGGTTGAAGGGGCTCGTGCCCACAAGGAACTCCTTGTAGTTGTCCCAGCCGTCGCCGTCGGAGTCGAAGTAGTCGTCCGCGCGGCTGTTCGGGTCAAGCCCGTAGAAAGCTTCCCAGCCGTCGTAGACGCCGCCGCCGTCGCTGTCCGGGTTCGAGGGGTCGGTCCCAGCCAGGAATTCCTGGTAGTTCGAAATTCCGTCGCCATCGGCGTCGCGGGCGCCGTCGAGCGGGTCTGTCGGGTCGAAAGCCGCGACAAGCCCAAAGCCAGACGATCCAACCATCACGAATCCGAAAAACAGCGCTGCAAGTTTCGCTTTCATAAGGTGTCCCCACGGAAGGGTAGTTCCAACCTCATCTACCCGGGGTGAACATATATAAGGGTATTCAGACGGGCCTTGAACGTTTCCGGCTCGCTGGCCACAGGCCCTTACGAGGCATTCACGAGGGGACTGATTAGGCTTTCGCGGCCCCGCGCGCCGCGGCAGCCAAACATGAAAGCCGGGCGCCAACGCTCATCCGGTGGCCCCTCCCAAGGCAAGGCGTGGCCACCTTGCGCCGCCGGAAGGCCCGCGTCCCCGCCCCGAAGAGGGAGGTCATCGCGAAAATTTGCCTGCTCGGAGACGCCCGCAGCGGCAAGGGCCCCCTGCTTCGGCCCCACGTGTACTCGATGTTCCCCGACAAATACGTCCCCACAATAGGGACCAAAGTCACCAAGAAGACGCTGAGTTTCACCAGGCAAGTCGGCGGCGCTTCCAAAGAAATCCGTCTGACGCTCCTCGTCTGGGACATCCTCGGCCAGAAGCAGTACTCGCGCCTCCACCCGGTTTACTACCAGGGCGCCAACGGTGCGATCGTGGCCTGCGACGCGTCCGCGCCCGATGCCGTTGAATCGCTGCGCCAATGGACCCACGACTTCGAAGCGGTTGTGGGGCGCACCCCTTTGACTTTCGTGCTCAATGAGGCGCGAGGGACGCCCGAGGACCCGGGTAAACTAGAAAGCCTCGACGAACTCGCGCGCTCCTTCGAGGCGCCGGTTTTTCGGCTGCGGCCCGGCCAAGAATCCCAGATTGAGGCGCTCTTCCTCGACATCGCCTCCCGAATCTTTGATGCGCGCGAAGCCGCCGCGGTGCTTGAGGGAAAGGAGGCCCCCGAGACGCTGCGAAAAGGGCGAACATGGCATCGCCGCGCCCTACGCCGGGGTCGCAGCGCGGCTCCCGAAAACGGCCCCGGCTTGGGGCCCAAATCCGTCAAGGAATCCGAGCCGGTTCATTGACCTCTACTGCCTGCCGCGCGCCCGCGAAGTTTCGTCCGCCTGGCCCCATGCTGGCCCCCATAACCTTTAACTGCCCTTCCCACCTTCCTCGGGAAGAAGTGGGGCCCGATGACGACAAACCGTGAAATCATCAAGAAAATCTGCCTTCTCGGCGACGCTGCTGTCGGCAAGACCTCGCTCATCAAGCGCTACGTCTACTCCATGTTCGACGACAAGTACATCACGACCATCGGAACCAAGGTCACGAAGAAGTCGATCACGTACACGAAGCAGGCCGCCGGCCAGGCGACGGAAATCCGCCTCACGCTGCTCATCTGGGACATCCTCGGCCAGAAGCAGTACTCGCGCCTCCACCCCGTCTACTACCAGGGCGCCGAGGGCGCGCTCGTCGTCTGCGACGGCTCGCGCCCCGAGACCATCGCCTCCCTTGAGGAGTGGGCCAAGACCTTCCAGGAGGTCGTGGGGCCCGTCCCCCTGATCTTCCTCATCAACAAGGCCGACCTCATCGACCAGAAGGCCTTCAACGCGGCGCCCGTGAACGCCCTGTGCACGCAGTACAAGGCGCGTTGGCTCTTCTCCTCGGCCAAGGACGGCCTCAACGTCGAAAGGTCGTTCACCGACCTCGGCGACGACCTGTGCACGCGGTACCTCGAGAAGACCAAGGCCGCCTGACGGCGCCCTGGCTTGGCGAGCGTCGTGTCAAGAAGGAAACGGGGGGGACCGGTTGCCCGAAGGCGTGGAGTTCGACTCGCTCGACACGGAGACGGCCGAGACGCCGTTCTTCATCATGCCCTCGAACGCCCTCAAGTCGCTGCGCGACGAGCTCGCGATCTCCGAGGGCGAGAAACTCACGAACGAGATGCTCTACCGCTACGGCGTGCGCTGCGGCGAGGGGATGATCGAGCGGATGTCGATCAAGGCCTCCTCGACGGAGGAAATCTCGAAGGTCGTGCCGAACCTCTGGGCCGGCGTCGGGCTCGGGCGCGTCTCGGCAGGTCCCTTCACGGCCGAGGAGCTGACCTTCAACTTCCAGGAGTCCATCGAGGCGCGCGCCGTGGGCAAGACGAACGAGTCGTCCTGCCACTTCACGCGCGGCTACCTCGTCGGGATCGCGCAGCAGATCTCCGACAAGTCCTTCAAGGCCGTCGAGACCGCGTGCCTCTCGCGCGGCGACGACGTGTGCACGATCAAGCTCCTGCCCTCCACCGAGTACTTCGAGCCCGTCGCCGAGTCGACCGAGGGTGCGGCGAAGAAGGACTACATCGGCGAGTCGTCGATCAAGCTCGAGCCCGGGGTCTCGTACCTCCTCGAGACGGACGACCTCGCGCGCTGCTACGAGCTCTTCCTCGAGCGCACGATGGCCGGCGCCCAGGGGCTGTGCATCACCCGCGACTTCCCCGACCGCGTCCGCTCGAAGTTCAACATCAAGAAGAGCCCCGTGATCTGGCTGTCGAACGCCGACCTCGAGTACGCCGTCGAGCCCGTCCAGCTTGGCAAGCTCTACCACAAGATCGAGGACTTCCTCAAGAAGACCGAGAAGGGCCTCATCATCCTCGTCGGGATCGAGTACCTCATCACGCAGAACAACTACTCCTCGGCGCTCAAGTTCCTCCAGCTCATCAAGGACCAGATCTCGATCTTCGGCGCCACGCTCCTTGTGCCCATCGTTCCCGACGCGCTTGCCGAGAAGGACCTCAAGCTCATCGAACGCGAGTTCGAGACGATCAAGGTGGAAAAGTGAAGGGAGGCAGCACCCTCTTGAAAAAGGACCATGTCACCTCGGAGGGCCTGACGGGCGACCCGACGGTCCCTGACGTGCGCGCCTCGTTCTTCATCGTGCCCACGGACATCCTCGAGGCCCTCCACCAGGAGTTCTCGGCCCTTGCCGGCGAGCGCTCGTCCTCGGGGATCCTCTACCGCACGGGCTACCGGTGCGGCCAGACCGTCACGGCGAAGATGAACTTCCAGCTCGACGACGACGGGATGCTTGGCGACGCCCTCACGAACCTCTGGATCGAGATCGGGCTCGGGCGCATCTCCTCGATCATCCCGACGGACGAGGGCGCCCTCAAGATCGTCTCCGAGGAGTCGACGGAAGCCCGGTCGATGGGGATCGTCCGGAAGAAGGTCTGCGACATCACGACCGGGTACCTCGCCGGCACGGCCTCCGCGCTCACGGGGCACGACTTCGTCTGCGAGGAGACCCGCTGCTTCTCGAATGGCGCCGAGCAGTGCGAGTACATCCTCCGGCGGAAGGTCTAGGCCGCCTCGGCAAGGGGCGGCGGGAAGGCGAGGGCCGGGGCCCCGGTCTGGCGCCTCGGGAAGCGGGGAAAAGGGGGGAAAAGCAAAACGTCCGAGGGGAAGGCGGAGCCCTCTGAGGGCGTCAAGGAGGCCGTGCGCCAGATCCTCGACGAGGTCATCCGCCACCCCTGGGCGAAGGCCGCGGGGATCGTGAAGAAGTCCTTCGGGCGCGAGGAGGACGAGGGCGTCCGCCAGGGGCTCGTCGGCGACAGCGCGCTCTTCGCCGGGCGGATCGCCACGCTCTACGGGATCAGCGAGAAGCTCCTCCAGGAGTTCGAGGAGAAGGGGCCCGACCGCGTCGAGATTGCCGCCGGGGAATCCCGGATCGTGCTCCTCGACATCGACGCCGACACCCTGCTCGTCGGGGTCGTCGACACGGCGGCCGAAGGCCATGCGGCCGCTGCCGAGGTCCTCGAGGACGCGCGAATGCGCTTGCGCGCGGTCGGGTGAGCGCGGCCTTTCTCATTCGTAGAAGCGGTTGTACCACCAGAGCCCGACCGCGACCCCTACGATCACGGCAAGCGTACCCCAAAAGAACACCTGCATCGCGGAGCCCAGGCCTGATGCGGGTGCCGCGGGCCCGAGGTTCACTTCGAAGAAGTGGACGTTGTTGTCCTCAAAGGCGTCGCCGTGGAGGTGCAGTGGGTCAATGACCACTTTCACGGTGTAGACCGCCGGGTCTTCCCACGTCACGTCCCAGGTCACGCCGGCCTCCGCCTTGCCCTTGGCGTCAATCGAGGTGAGCGAGGCGTTGCCGATCGGCGCAAACGAGGCGTCCCCGGGGCCCCTCGCGAAGAAGGCGACCGTCACATCGCGCACGGAGACGTTCGCGTCGTTCGCCACGCTCACGTTAACCGGCAGGACGCGCTGGGCGCGCATCTCGATGTCCTTCTTCGCGACTTGGAAGAACTCCCGGGCGCCGTGCGCCGACCGGTTCCCCTCGCCCACGTAGCCAAACACGTACATCGTGACGTTGGAGGTGCGGTTCGCCGGGAGCAGCGTGAGGTTCATCGTCCGGCTCCCGTTCAGGTTCTTCGTGTAGGCCATGGAGCCCGTCCGCTCCGCGCTCGCGTCCGGCTGGATGGTGACGTCCGACGTGCTCCCGTTGAGCACGACCGCGATCGTCGTGTAGTTCTCCGAAAACCCGTCCACGCCCTCGACAAGGACGCGGTACTGCTCCGCGAAGGTGCCCGTAAGCCGGTCGGGACCGTCGATCGTGACCTTGACCGCGTCGCTCTGCGTCACGTTGCAGTCCTTCCACGCGCAGGCCGTGAGGCTCTCGAGTTTCAAGCGGAACTCGCTTGCGATCGAGACGTTGAAGGCTGCGCTGTCCCCCGCCGTCGAGGCGACCTGGCCGGGGTCGAAGGAGGCGCCCGTGGAGGCAAGGACCAAGGCGAAGGCAAGCTCTGCGACAAGTGCCGTGAGCCCGGCCCTTGCAAAAGCGCGGCGCCCGCCGCGCCGGGGGGCCTTCACAGGCGCCGCCTCCGGTGGCGCTTGGAAACGCCAAGGACAAGGAGGAGCGCGCCGAGGGCGGCCGCGCCTTCAAAGCCTGGCGTCGTGAGCGAGCGGTCCTCGACGAGGTTGCCCCGCCCGGGCTCGGTCACGCGCGTCGCGTTCGCCTCGCCTCCAAGGCGCAGGTCCGCGTAGGCGACCTTGAGCGTCGCCTGACCGACGTTCGACGTGTTGTTCGCGTTGGCGACCGACCGCACCTCGACGAGGAACGGCCACCCCTGTTGCGCGGGGGGCGCCGCGGCGTCGCGCCGCAGGGCCACGAGCACGCGCTCCGTCCGGAAGGGCTGGAGTTCGAGTTCGTTGCCCGGCCCGCCGCGCTCAAGCGTGGCAGAGTACCCAGGCGGCAGGCCGCTTACCGTTACCTCGACCTTGTCGATGCCGTTGCCCTTGTTCTCGATGGCGACGAAATAGTTCGTCTGGCTTCCGATGTCGGCCGGCGCATCGACGTCTTGGCGCACATCGAACCCCCAGTCCTGCCGGGTCGTCACGTTGAACTGCACGAACCCCGCGTCGCCCGTCGCGTTGCGCGCGCTCGCCTTGACTTGGAGCACGTTCACGCCCGCGCGAGTCTGGTTCGAGGTGTTGATGAGGATCGTGAAGCTCTTCGACTCGCCGATCTCGAGGGTCAGGTTGTCGACCGACATGTTGTACGTCCATCCGCTCGGAACCTGGCCGGCGGCCGGCGCAAGGTCGAAGGTCGCGTTGTCCGTGCCCGTGTTCCTCAAGGAGGCGTTGTACGTGAGGTTCGCACCCTGCGCGAGCGGCGAGGTGTCCTCGAAGTAGTTGAACTCGGCCGTGTACCGGCGGACCTTCGTGAAGTTGAGGTCGCGTGCCTGGTCTCTGTAGTCCACGGTGAAGGCCTCGGCGACGGTGTAGTTCATCGACACCCCGAACTCCCGAGTCTCGACCGTCGCGTTGAGGGCAAAGGCGCCGTCGGGCAGCGTGAAGGAAAAAGCGCCCTGAGGCTGGGCGAGCTCGAAGCGCGCCCCTCCCGCGTCAAGCGTGTAGGCGGTTGCCGGGACGGGCAAGACCGACCCCGTCGTGTTGTTGAGGGCCGCCGCCCCCGAGACCACAAAGGCCGGGCGCAGCGACACATTCGCCCACGCAAAGCCCCCGACCGGGTCGACCGTCGCCTGCGCGAACCCCGCGACGGCCGAGCCGTTCGACGTGCCCTGCGCGAAGAGGGTGTAGGCGCCCGGCTTCAGCGTGACGTTGTAGCGCCCGTCGGGGCCGACCGCAAGGTCCCGCACGTCGCTCAGGTTCGTCGCGTTGAAGAGCTTCAGGGACGCCGCCTGGACGCCCGACTCGAAGGCGTTCATCCTGCCGTTGCGGTTGAGGTCCCTGAAGGTGAATCCCGTGAGGTCGACGTCGTGGGCCGTGAGCTTGAGGTCCATCTTGAAGCCCCCCGTCGGCGGCTGCTCCGTCACGGCGAACCGCCAGCTCGAGTTCGTCCTGTCGAAGCCCGAGTGGTCGACAGTCACCGAAAAGTTGCCAAGCGGCAGGAAGACCTCGAAGGCGCCGGTCGTGGGCCCCGCGATCCGCTCGACGACGGTCGCGGGAGCGGCCTCGTCCCTGAACTCGATGGCGGCGCCCTGAGGCTCCTCGCGGTTGTTCGGCGTGTAGACGCCGTCGCCGTTGCGGTCATAGTAGAAGGCGCCCGTGACTTGGAGGCGGCGCGGCAGCGGGAGCTTGAAGACGGGGTCGGCCGCGTCGAAGGTAAAGTTGCCCGACGCGCGGTAGAGCACGTTGGCAAAGGCCGTCGGGATCGCGGGGTCCACGTTTTCCGACCTGCGCTGGTCGACCGCGTACGCGTACGTCCGCCCCGGCAGGAGCTGGAACGAAGCGTTCGAGAGCACGAAGGACGCCGACGCGCTCGTCACGTCCGTGACGGTCACCGTGGGGCCCGTGATCGGTTCGGCGCCGTCGTCCTCGAGGCCGTTCCCGTTGCGGTCGTTGAACGCGTGGATCGTGAGCGCCGTGACGGGGCGCAGGCGCACGATCCCCAGGTTCGCTTCGCGCGTGAGGTCCACGCTGAGGAAGGTCTTGACGATGCCCGAACCCAGCACGTCGGCCGTGACCTCGACCGTATAGTCGCCAGAGGGCGCAAAGCCCTGGAAGGCGCCGTCGGCGGCCGAGATCAGGGTCACCGGCGCGCCGGGGCCTCGCAGGAGCGCCGTGGCGCCCGCCGGGCGCTCCTTTCCGCCTTGCTCGCAGGCGCCGTTCAGGTTCTCGTCGAAGCAGACGACGCCCGAGATCCCTGTGAGCTCGCGAAGCGAGAGGTTGAGCCACACGGCATCGCCGGTCGGCACAAAGAGAGGGTGGAAGGCCGCGCTCGAGGCGCTTGCGTTCCAGGCCTCGTACCGGTGGGTGTCCGGCGCCGCTCCGCGGTCGACGCTGAGGTTGAATGCGTAGTGGCCGGCGGCGAGGAAGGCCGTGAAGTCCCCCGTGGCGTTCGTGGCCGCCGTCACATTGGACCCGTTGAAGTAGGGCCCCGCGCCCGCCTCCGCCGTGAAGTTCAAAAGGACGCCTGCAAAGCCTTCGGCCTCCGAGAGGTTCCCGTCGCCGTCCCGGTCAAAGCCGATGCGGCCTTGCACCTTGACCGGCGCGGGCTCGAGGAACATATCGAGCGTGTTGTTTGCCGGGTCCGAGCCGTTGAGATACCTTGAGGTCGAGTTCGTGATGTAGCCCGGCGCACGCACGGTGAGCGTCCAGTTCCCGTCGTCGAGCCAAGCCGTGTAGTCTCCGGCGGCCGTTGCGTCCTGGCTCACATTGAATCCTTCGCGGGTGAACGTGAGGTTCGCGCGGACAATGAGCTCGGAGGGAGCGAGCGTGCCCGACCGGTCCGAGTCAAACCCTACGCTGCCCAAGGCCCTCGTGCCGTTCGAAAGGGGGATGTCAAGCCTCTCGGTCGAGGCCGACACCACGACCTCGAGGTACGCGACCTGCGCGCGCTCCAGGCCCGTCTGTGAGACCACGGACTGCACGCTGTAGGTGTCGGCCGGCAGGACTGCGTCGTAGGTGCCGTCGGACCGGAT
>Ga0209641_10002328_pt1 | contig 16454 bp, 18 predicted proteins | sample RifCSP16_1_FD_184022 | JGI IMG/M metagenome (GOLD analysis project Ga0209641, IMG submission 184022) | Soil microbial communities from Rifle, Colorado - Rifle CSP2_sed 16_1 (SPAdes) (version 2) | ecosystem: Environmental > Terrestrial > Deep subsurface > Rock core/Sediment | place: Rifle...
GAGGAGAAGGCGAAGGCCCATGAACTCGCAACAAGGACCGGGAGAGACAAGAAGCTCGCCCGCCTCCTCTCTCGCCCTCCCGAAGAGGAAGTTCGGGAAATGCCGGAGGAATATCTTTAAGGCGTTCGATCCATTTTCAGTTTTTGTTCGTAATTGTTGGGCAGGGATATACGCTGATAAAAACGAATCCGGTGATTCCCGGAAGAGGACAAACCAGCAATGACTCCTATTTCAAAGTTTTTTGGCGACGATAATGAAAAACGCAAAGAGCTCCTGGAAGAGGCGCAGAGCAGCTTCTTTATCGTCACGGAGCGGCTGGAGAAGCTCGTGAAGAAAGGCGTGATCTCCGACGGGGACCTCTCGTACGCGCCCGTGGTCCACGGGGGCAAAAACGTGCCGAAGATCATCAGTACCATCGAGCGGCTTCTGGCGGAAGGCCACCTCAAAGGGGTCGAAAATTCGATCGAAGGGTTCTGCTATCTTGCCGGCATGGGAATAAGGACCGGGCAAACGACAAAGCAACAAAAAAAATAATGAGTGCTCTTGAATTTCGTTTTACTCAAAGAAGTTTTCTTCCACACAATTTACCACTTGCAGTAATGATCAATAAGAGTTACATTATCCGACTATTTTTGTGGCCGATGCACGGACGTGACCATCGCATTCCCGTCTTTGCATTATTCATATTCACCACTCAAGGAGGCCATCATGGCGCAGGCAAAGCAGGGCAATACCGTTCAAGTAAACTACACAGGAAAGCTCGGGGACGGGAAGGTATTCGACACATCATATGACCGGCGACCGATGCAATTCACCCTGGGCAAGGGTCAGCTGATAGCGGGCTTTGAAAAGGCCGTGCTGGGGATGAATGCAGGGGAGAAAAAGACGGTCGTGATCCCGGCCGAGGAGGCGTACGGCCCTCATCGCGCGGAACAGGTCGTGGCGATGGAGCGGAAAAACCTGCCGATCGGCGTGAACCCGCAGGTCGGCCAGCGGCTCGAGCTCACCCAGGAGGACGATAAGAAGGTACTGGTCACGGTCACCGACATTTCCGAGAAGAGCGTGACCATTGATGCCAACCATCCGCTGGCGGGCAAGACGCTCACCTTTGATATCGAGCTCATCAGCATCATCGGATGATCCGCGGCCCCGGCGTCCGGGGCCGGCCTATAAATACGCCGAAAAATACGGCTTGATCCCCGAAAGCGTCTCTTCCGCCGCGAGCGGCACCATGGTGGCGAAACAGTCAAGATTGACAAGGGCGTTCACGTTCGCGTCCTTTTTCGCGGCATCACGGAGCCGCTGCGCGAAATCCCTGTTCACCACGCCGACCTCCGCATACACCTTTGCCAGGCCGTCCAGATTCCATTCCGCGGGCCTGCCGTCCTGCTTCTGAAAATACTGCGCCACGAGGTGCATCGAAACCATCCTGAAGATCGTCTCTTCCAGCGTTGCAAAGGGCAGGTGAAACCGCACCATGGGCTTGAGCTTCTCCATGACCGGACAGCCGCTCGTTGTCATGACGATGCCGACGAGCGGGCTCAGTCCCAGCTGAACTGTCGTGTCCTTGGAATAGACCCGCTCTTCCGTCGTGACGGTGACGTTCACCTCCTGATGAGACACCATGTCCTTGAACTGCTCCGCGATATCCGCGAAATTCAACGCAACCGGGCAATAGGCGTGCGATGCTACGTCGAGAGGACACGGCGCGCACTTTTTATGATTCAGCAGGGCCCACAGAGGAGGATCAAGCCGCTTCCCGGAAATAAAAGCAAGCGTTTTCCGGTCAAGGAGAACGTCAAATTTTTTTGTTGCGCCATTTTTAAAATTGTAGGAATACGCGATTCTAATAGGGTTCCCCATTTTTCGCCTCCTTGTATGTTACAATATAGTATGGCAAGCGTATTGTCAAGACAGCGTATCGTGCTCCCGGCAGCGGGACGGAAGACCATGCCGGAGAGAACGAGGACCAAAGGAGAAAAGCCTTTTCCGGTGAAAGGAGAATAAGAACAGAGGGCCTCGACGGAGAAATTTTCAGCTGCGACGATTACCGGCGAGTTCTTTTTTGGCCTGAAACTCTTAAACAAAAACAATGTCATTCCAGGGATTGCTTGCCCTATTCCAGACGCTCCTTATGCTCCTGATCGCCGTTGCGACGTCCTACGTGGCCTATCAGCTCTACCGGGCGAGCTCATCACGGCGGAAAAGTGAACTGAATATAAAACGGCTCAAAATATACCGCGAGGTCGTGCGCCTGCTGAGCGTGATCTCGCGGGAGGGGGACATCTCGCGGGAGGAGCTTCTGGCGTTCCGGTCGAAAACACACGAAAGCGGCTTCCTGTTCGGCAAGGACGTTGCCGAATACGTCGAGGAGATCTATTCGCGGAGCCTGAAGCTTCGGAGCTCAAATGCGCTTCTCAAAGAACAGAACCTGCCCATTGGAGAGGAACGGGACAAGGTGACGGTCGAAAACTCGAAACAAATGATATGGCTGGCAGATCAGCTCCCCCGGCTGAAGCAGACGTTCGAACGGTATCTCACTATTCATGATGCAAAGGTTAAGGACGAATGAGGAAAAAAGCCCCCTCTTTCCCAGAGCAAGCCCCCCTTCTCCGCGCGAGCAAATTACTCTCCATCGGAGTTTACAAATCGTAATAAATACCTTATAATCATGCAACACAAGAAAACGCGAATGGCGGCCTTCGTGAACGGGGGTCCCTTTTTCAAGTATTCGATCGATTCTCAGCAATTTTTTACGAGCGGGACAGTATGGACATCAATTTTTTGATCAGGGGAATAGTCGCGGGTTTCCTGATCGCCGCGCCTGTGGGGCCGGTGAATATGTTATGCATGCGTCGCACCCTGACCGACGGTCGCAGAGCGGGTTTTATCTCAGGCCTGGGCGCGGCGACAGCGGATGCGATCTACGGCGCCGCCGCGGCGTTCGGCGTTAAGTTCATCTCGAACATCCTGCTCGACCAGCAAGAATGGCTCCGGCTGGCAGGGGGGCTGTTCATTTGCGCTCTTGGCGTCAAGACTTTTTTGACGACCCCCCCTGATCCCGCCGCGAAAGGCGGACGAAGCAATCACGCCGGCGCCTACGCGTCGACTTTTTTTCTGACCCTTACCAACCCAACGACCATCATCTCCTTTGGGGCGGTATTTGCATGGCTTGGGCTGGCAAATGCGCACACGAATTATATCGCCGCCGAGATACTGGTTCTGGGCGTATTTCTCGGTTCCGCGCTCTGGTGGCTCATATTGGCCCTCGGCGTCGGACTTTTCCGGACAAAGTACACTCGCTCGAACATGCGGTGGATAAATAGGATTTCAGGTATTCTTATTACGGCCTTCGGCCTCATTGCGCTTTTGTGGCTGGGGACATAGGAGGCAGGGAGAGGGGCAAATGATGAAGGAGGATGGACGAAGGAGGAAGGACGCAAAATACTCACCCCTATCACTTTTCATCCCGGCGCCATATCCCGGCGGTTTATAACCTTGGCCGTCTGAAAAAGATTTTTTTCTCAGAAGTCCCGAATACTTCAGATCAGGAGAGAAACCAGGAGAACAGAATCCATGACGCTTCACTTTACCAGAACGAACGGTCCCATTGACGAGACGATAGATGGTTTAATAAAGCAGGCGGGTGATATCTCCAGCCCGCAATATGTGCGGGAGATGATCCTGGCGGCGCTCAAGGCCGGCCTGGAGAATGGCCGCGAGGCGGACCTCAGGCTCATGAACTCCACTCTGAAGGAAATGCGCTTTACCTCGAAAATATTCGGACCATATCGGACCGTCCGAAAGGTCACGGTCTTCGGTTCGGCAAGAACAGAGCCCCGCGAAGCGGTCTACGGCATGGCGCAACAATTCGGACGAAAACTTGCCGAGGCGGGATACATGGTCATCACCGGAGGCGGCGGAGGCATCATGCAGGCCGTGAACGAGGGCGCCGGGCCGGAGCACTCCTTTGGGGTGAACATCCGGCTCCCGTTCGAACAGAAACCAAATCCCACGCTCATAGGAAACCCGCGCCTCATAACGTACAAATACTTTTTCAACAGGAAGGTGGCCTTTCTCAAAGAGGCCCATGCCATCGCCCTTTTCCCGGGCGGGTTCGGCACGCTCGACGAGGCCATGGAAACACTGACCCTTGTGCAGACCGGCAAGCGCGATCCTCTCCCGCTTGTTCTTGTTGACGAGCCGGGAGGCACCTACTGGTCCGCATGGGTGCGGTTCTTTAAAGAGGAGCTCTACGCCCGCGGGTACATCGAGGATTCTGATTTTTCCCTGTTCGAACGCGCCGACTCGGTGGAAGCGGCCGTTGAGCTAATAAACCATTTCTACAGTCGATACCACAGCATGCGCTACGTGAACGGAAAATTGGTGGTCAGGCTTGCATCCGCGCCCGATCCGGGCCTGATAAAAAAGCTCAAAGACCGCTTTGCCGATCTTCTTACGTCGCCGGGCGCCATCGAGCTTTCGGGCCCCCTGCCCGCGGAGGATGATGAACCTGAGCTCGCGTCCCTCCCCCGCCTTGTTCTGGACTTCAACCGGAGGGATTTTGGCCGGCTCCGCAGCCTCATCGACGTCATCAACGAGTCCTGAGAGCCGCCTATATAACCCCGCGGCCGCGAGAACCGGTCCGCCTATGCCGCCCTTGCCAGCCCCGTGATCCGCTCGAGCGCCCGGAGCGCCTCATCATAATCCGGATGGTTTGTCTCCTCCGGCACGATCTGTTTGTATCTTACGATGTTGTTCTTGTCAATGATGAACAGGGAGCGCGCGAGGAGCCTTAACTCCTTTATCAAGACGCCGTAAGCCTCTCCGAACGACGCATCCCGGTGGTCCGAAAGCCCCTTGACCTTGTCGATCTCGGCGACCGTACAGAACCTCGAGATCGCAAAGGGAAGATCCATGCTGATGTTCAGCACCGCAACATCGACCGGAAACGCCGCCGCCTCATGGTTGAACCTCCTCGCCTGAATGTCGCACACCGTCGTGTCGAGTGACGGTGTTACGCTGATCATCTTTATCTTGCCCGCGTAGTTGCCCAGCTTCACTTCATTCAGGTCGCCGTCGATGACGGTAAAATCAGGGGCCTTATCACCCACCTTGATGTCAGCGCCGATGAGGGTGAGAGGGTTTCCGTGCATTGTTATTATGTTCTTTCTTTCCATAGAGCACCTCCTTTCAAAACGAATCGCTTCTCCCTATTTCTCGAAGAGTTTCAAATACTTCCCATACCCTTCTTTCACCAGGTCCTCTTTGGGAATGAACCTGAGCGCCGCTGAATTCATGCAGTAGCGAAGGCCCGTGGGTTTTGGCCCATCGTTGAATACATGACCCAGGTGCGAGTCGCCATGTCTGCTTCGCACCTCGGTCCGGGCTGAGAAAAGGCTCCGGTCCTCTTTTTCCACAAAGTTGCCCGGCTCGAGGGGCCTGGTAAAGCTCGGCCATCCCGTTCCTGAATCATATTTATCCAGCGAACTATACAGGGGTTCGCCGGAGACGATATCAACATAGATGCCCGCTCTCTTGTTGTCCGCGTATTCGTTTTTGAAGGCCGGCTCCGTACCGTCTTCCTGCGTCACCTTGTATTGCATGGGTGTCAGCCTTTTTTTCAATTCCTCTTTGGACGGCTTCACGAAGGCGCCCTCAACCTTTTCGGTATTCATTGCTTTATCCTTTCCCCAGATCTTTGCAAGATACTGGTCGCGGCCGGAATTGTAGCGGTAGAATTTATACCGGACCGGGTTCTTCTTCCAGTAGTCCTGGTGGTATCCCTCGGCCGGGTAAAAAGGCCCGGCAGGACGAATTTCCGTTACCACCGGCTTATCAAAGCGCCCCGATCGTTCCAGTTCCCTTTTCGATCCTTCAGCAAGCCTCTTCTGCTCCTCAGTGTGATAGAAAATTGCGGACGTGTACGACGATCCACGGTCCACGAACTGCCCGCCTGCGTCCGTGGGGTTTATCTGTTTCCAAAAAACATCGAGAAGTTTGCTGTACGTCACCTTTGAAGGATCATAGACGACCTCTATGGCCTCGATATGGCCGCTATTTCCCGAAGACACTTCCTCGTACGTGGGATTCACCTTCCGCCCCCCGGTGTAGCCGGAGATGACCTCTTTCACCCCGTCCAGTTTCTCAAAAGGCGGTTCCATGCACCAGAAGCAGCCCCCGGCGAACGTGGCCTTTTCAAGGCGCGGAGCACCGGACGCGCTGGCAGGCGCTGCCGCGAGCGGAAGAAGGAACAGGGTTCCTATGAATAGTATGAAAAACATGTCAATATCCCCCTCTTTCCTTTATTATACACCCGGAACACGGAAGCGGGCGCTTTTATAAGATTAATTTCATCCTGTATTTGCCCGCCGGGAACAAGGTCTCCGCGTCCTTCATGCTGCACAGTGTATCATGAAGATTTCTTCCGTCATCAGCCCCGCTTTTCAGTCCGCGCCCCGTATTCGCAAAACCGCCTTGCCCTTTTCCTGTTTTCATAGTATTGTTGATGGCAGGGGATGTTCGCCCGGTTAGAGATTGTTTATTTCAAAACGACCCCGAAAGGACGGCAAAAAGCATGCGAACTGGTGAAAGAGCAAACTTCCGCATAATTCCGGCGGATCCTGGAAAGAACATATCAATCGAGATAAGGAGGCGAAAAAATGCTTAAGGTTCTGAAAACCATGTGTGCGGTGTCGTTGTTGCTGTACTCCGGTATCTGCATCGCCGGAGAGGGAAGGGCCGACCAGGAGCTGGTGCGGACGTTGATGCAAAAATCCGGGCTGAACAAGCAAATAGAGCAGATCCCCCTGATGATGCAGGCCGGCATGGCCCAGGCGGAACAGAACGAGCCTTCCCGGAAGCTGACGCAAAAAGAGATGGACGATCTGAACAGCATGGTGGCCGAAGCGTTCGATGCCAAGGCCATGAACGCATCCGTTCGAAAGCATATTGGATCCACCCTGGCGAAGGAGGACATTCGCGCTGCCCTCGCGTGGTTGAGCTCGCCGCTTGGCGAAAAGATCACCAGGCTCGAGGAGGACGCGTCAACGCCGGCGGCATATACGGAAATGCAGGCGATGGCGGACACGCTGACAAACAATACCGCCCGCGCCGCACAAATGAACAAACTGGACAGGGCCGTAAAAGCCACGGAATCGGGCGTCAAGGTGGCCCTGAACATACAGATGTCCCTGCTCACCGCGATGTCCTCCGTGTTGCCGCGGGACAAACGGCCCTCCGCCGAAGAGATCAAGGGCCAGGTGAACAAAAACAGCGCGCAGATGCGGTTGATGGTGGAGCAGGATACCCTGCTGTCTTTTCTCTATGCATACCGGACGCTCACGGACGCCGAGGTCGACCAATACATCACCTTCGCGGAATCGAAATCGGGTAGAAAATATCATGCCGCCACGTCAGAGGGAGTCAGTGATGCGATGGCGCAGGCTTCCCGCGCCCTGGGAAACATGCTGGGGAAGAGCATGAAGAAAGCGCCTCAAAAGACGATATAGATCAGTTCTTAGTATTTTTCAATCAGTGTAACTCTATGTTAATCCGTGAAAGTTTTTAGATTTCCTGCCATTTTGAGAAGAATTTGATTTGTAAGTTATTAATCCCCTCCCATCGCAGGGAGGGGCGGTTCATTTCTATAAAAAACGCGAACCCGAAAGAGGTCCGTTGCCGGATGTCCAAACTGCGCACCCCGCTGGAAGTGTATAAGCTCTTGCCGAAATCCAATTGCGGAGAATGCCGGGTCTCGACCTGCCTGGCCTTTGCCGCCGCGGTCATAAAGCAGGAAAAACGGCTTGCCGACTGCCCGCATCTGGACAAAGACACCATTGACCGTTTCGGCAAGAACATCGAGAGACCGGCAAATTTTGAGAGCATACGCGAAGATGCGCTGAAGGACCTGCAGGCAAAGATCTCAGTGACGGATATTTTTTCACGGGCGGAAAGGATAGGGGCTGAGATCAGCGGGCGGACCATCGTGGTAAAGTGTCTCGGCAAGGACTTCGCGGTCGATGCGCAGGGCAAGGTGGCATCGCAATGCCATACCCACGCATGGTTCACGATACCGCTGCTTAGTTATATTCTTTTCAGCAAGGGAGAGGCCATTGCCGGAAGATGGGCGCCCTTCCGGGAGCTGGAGCAGGGAAAAAAGTGGAACCCTCTTTTTGAGCGGCGCTGCGAGCAGCCGCTGAAACAGATCGCCGACACCCATGCGGAGCTCTTTGAAGACCTGATCAGCATGTTCAGCGGCGCGTCGTCCTTCAATAATTTCAAATCCGACGTATCCGTAGTCCTCTACCCTCTTCCCAAAGTGCCGATCCTGATCTGTTACTGGAAGCCCGAAGATGATCTTGAATCCCGTCTGCATGTTTTTTTCGACGACACCGCTGAAAAGAACCTTCCGGTCGAATCGCTTTTTACGCTTGGCACCGGGATCGTTCGCATGCTCGAAAGGATCATGCTGAAACATACCGACGGCAAAAGTGAAATATCGTAATCAGCGAATCTATTGTTTCTCCAAAAAGCATTGGAATAATCCCGAATCCCGAACCCTGACCCTGTCCATTTATATTCCGCACTCCGCACTGGAAACATCCCCCTTGCCTTTTTCGTAAAATTATAATACGATCACAGCTGCATCCGGTTGCTCGCTTTAGAGAATTTGACGCTGATCAGGAATTCCAAAAGAATAGGGCCGGGGTGTTCCCGGGAAGGTACTCTGATGCATTCTCCTCAAAACAAAAGAATGTTTTTCCTGCTCACGTTAATCCTTTTCCTGCTGCCGGTCCATGCCTCTTCCGGGGCGGACCATGCGCAGCGGCGCGATGCGTCGGAGTTGGATAAAAAAGGGACCGAACGAGAAAGGCAGTTCCTTTACCGGGCAGTGGAGGACCTGGTCAGAGCTCAGGAATATGTAAAGGACACGATGTCCGGCCTGGGAAAACAGATAGATGCCATTGAATTGCTCGAACCGTCACGAAGAGAAAAAGACCTCAGGGACTTTCTAGACTGGTACCAGACGTACGCCGATTGGCTCAAGGAGCAGATCGGCGCCTACCGGGCGGATATGATCGAGCTCCGGAAGGAAAAATGATCAAGGCATGAGCTTTGTTTGTACCCCGTACCCTGGATGTTACTGGTATTTGCTTCACACGATGAGCTATGAGCTGCGAGCCACGAGCCACGAGCTTTATCTTACTATTTCGAGCGGGCTTTGTCCGAGATCGGGATGTATGTCTATGAAAAGCCGCAGATCATCCGGAACGGGGCAAGCACGATCCTCATGCTGACCATCCGCCTCGACGGCACCGGCTCGGGAAATGCCAGCGAATACTACGCGAGGAAGAACAGGGCCTGGCAGCGCATCGAGTCCGAGAGCTGGGTCGAAGATGTGAGGAAAAAGATCCCGGCTGGTCTTGAGATACGGAAAGGCATCTGGCCCGATATGCAGACCATGACGGCAAAAGCGGGACTGTACCGCACGGGAGATGCGAACTGCTGCCCCACGGGAGGTGCGGCGAAGATCGCGCTGGCCATCGAGAACGACCGGTTCGTTGTGCGGTCCGTTGCCGTAGAGCGGGGCTCGAAAAGTCCGTGATGTCCAGTATCGATAACCAGGAGATTTGATGAGTGCGCTTATAACGGCAGCACAGATCGAAGGCAAGATCTTCCTGATCCGCGGACAGAAGGTGATGTTAAGTACGGATCTGGCTCAGCTGTATGGAGTAGAGCCGAGAGCATTAGTGCAGGCGGTCAAGCGGAACCTTGATCGTTTTCCAGGGGACTTTATGTTCCATCTGACGGACCAGGAATTTATAAACTTGAAATCACAAATTGTGACTTCAAGTTGGGGCGGCTTACGTCGTGCAACACCCTATGCGTTTACAGAAAATGGTGTTGCAATGCTTTCAAGCGTATTGAAGAGCAAGCGGGCGGTCCACGTGAATATTCAGATCATGAGAACATTTACCAAATTGCGCCAGATGATCACATCGCATAAAGACCTAGCGCTGAAACTCGATGCTCTTGAAAAGAAATATGATAGACAGTTTCAGCTCGTCTTTGAGGCGATAAGACGGATACTTGAGGTTGAGGATAAACCAAAGCGGAAGATCGGCTATATCAGCGAAGGCAAGGCGGTGTACAGAGCGACCAGGAAACGGTGAATGACAATCCGCACGAGCCGACCTTCAGAGGAGAGGCCTTCATGCCGTACAATACGACCCTGGAAGAAACTATCGACGCTGCTGTCAGGCGATGGCAGAATGTGGAAAAAAAGAAGATGTTCGGCGGCGTAGGCTACCTGCTCAAAGGCAATATGGCCTTCGGCATTTATAAAGATCTTTTGATCATACGCATGGACAAGGAGCAGGGGGCGCGGAGCTTGAAGGACCGGAACGTCAAGCCCTTTGACCTCACCGGTAAACCCATGGCCGGATGGGTCATGGTAACAGAAGCGGGATGGAAGGGCCGGGCCGGCCTGGGCAAGTGGCTGGGGATCGGGAAGCGGTTCGCGCTGTCGCTGCCGGAGAAAAAAGGCAAGGGGAAGGCAAAGAAGACGAAGACGTTGAGGGAATATAGACAGTAAGGACCTGAACCTATGAGGTTACGGTCAGGCGTATTTCCAGGAGGAAGTTATGGCTGAACCTATTCAAAAAGCTGCTGATGAAAAATTTTGCTCAGAGTGCGGAGCGATCATCAAAGCAAAGGCAGAAATATGTCCCAAGTGCGGTGTCCGGCAGTTTGCAGCACCAAACAGCTTTGCTGCCATTGCACCGAATGGCAAGAGCAGATTCGCAGCGGCCTTATTTGCATTGCTGCTGGGCGGCTTAGGCATTCACAAGTTTTATCTTGGTAGTGTCGGCTGGGGCATAGTGTATCTCTTGTTCTGTTGGACATTTATTCCGACGATCATTGGATTTATCGAAGGTATTCTCCTGCTGGTTATGAGCGAACAAGAATTCAACCAAAAATACGGCATGGCCTAACATTGTGCTCAAGTAAGGCCGGCAGGTAGAGCATTGTAGAGGGAATATAAACAGTAAGGGGTGTGACAGTAAAATAAAGCGGACGCGGGCATGACAAAGGACCAGGCCCTCGCGGGTCTTGCGGAGGTACGGACAGCAATGAGCTGGAATGCAGCGGACAGGACGAACAGCTTTGTGCTCATCGTGGACAGCGAGCCCGCGAGCCTCATCTTCACGTCCATGATCATCCAGCGGCTCGGGTATCGAGCCTGCTCGGCCGTGGCTGTGGGCGGCGCCCTCGAGATCGCGGCCGCCTCCGCGCCGCGGCTGGTCATAACCGAGCTGAACCTCAAGGGGCTGAGCGGCCTTGAGCTGATCGAGCGTCTGAAACAGCATCCGGCCGCCGCGGGCGTGCCCGTCGTGATCATGACCCGGGAATTGACGCCCGGAATTATCGAACAGTGCCGGCAGGCAGGCGCCGCAGCGTGCATCGAGAAGCCCGTCAAGGTGAACGAGCTCTACGAGGCCGTCCATCCCCTCATCGAGCCCGGGACCCGGCGCACCGAGGTCCGTATCGAGACCCGACTCTCCGTGACCGTGAACAATCGCCCCCTCGAATGCTTCGAAGGCGAATGCGCCGCGAACCTGTCCGTGAACGGCATGTACCTGAGGACCGCGAGGACCTATCCCGAGAACTCGCTGGTCCAGGTCCGGCTCAGCATCAATGACGAAGAGATCGAGGCAGAGGCCAGGGTGGTCTATTGCCGGCCGCTCGAGGACGGATGTTCGGGCATATGGGGCGTGGGCCTGCAGTTCGTGAAAAAGTCTCCCGCCGCAGGCGAGATCATCCGCAGTTTCATCAACGACATGGTCACGCACGGCATGGATCGCGATCGAGAGGAGTAAGTGAGCATAGGCGGGAAATTCAAGAAGAAAGACTGACCCTCGCGGGTCTCTTGGGAGGTTAAAGATGCCAGATAAAGCAGCAACGAAACCATGTCCGGAATGCAGCGGTAAAGGTTTTATAACGTGTCCTGTCTGCCACGGGCAGGGAAGACAGTCCAGTACGAATGCCGCTCAACGTCCCTGTCTCAGTTGTCATGGCAAAGGGAAAAGCGTCTGCCCTCAGTGCCGGGGTTCTAAAAAGGCAACTGAGGGGAAATAGCATTATTTAATGTTTTAGCAGGGAGGGTGCGACAAGGGCCTGAAGACGGTTCGTAAAGCGTGGTAGCCATCGGAGAGGATGTGGAACAGGACTACATCCCGGAATGGGCGCAGAGGTTGACCGAGATCCGGGAGGCAATACTCGAGAGGCTGCGGGAGAAGAAGCAGGCAGGTGAGCGTGGTCAGGGAAGTTTCTCCCAACTCCTCACGCCTCAGGTTTTTTCGGACGGGACCCGTTTTGAGTTATCTGTTATATGTACTCCGAACAAAGCCTGCCCTCGAATGATCGTATCGGGGGAACTCTGAACTGGGCATCGACGTGCCCCTGAACTTTGAACTATCAGCTATGAGCTATCAGCCATGAGCCATGAGGTTTTTATGACCGAACATCATATCCTGATACTCTTCGCCCATCCCGCCCTCCAGAAGTCCCGGGTCAACAGGCAGCTGATGAACGCCGTCAAGGACCTGGACCGGATCACCTTCCATGATCTGTACGAGGCCTATCCCGACTTTCACATCGACGTCAGAAAGGAGCAGGCCCTCCTGCGGCAGCACGACATCATCATTTTCCAGTACCCCTTGTACTGGTTCAGCGTGCCCGCGCTGCTCAAGGAGTGGCAGGAGCTCGTCCTCGAATACAAGTGGGCATACGGCAAGGCGGACGTCGCGCTGCAGGGGAAGAAGCTGATGAGCGCCGTGTCCACCGGCGGCCGTGAGTCGCTCTTTTGCCGGGAAGGCTTCAACCGGTGCACCATCAAGGAATACCTGGTCCCGGTGGAGCAGCTCGCCCGCATCTGCGGGATGGAGTACCTGCCGCCCTTTGTGGTCCACGGCACCCATGAGCTGACCGGGCCCGAGATCGCGCGTAATGCCGAAGACTACCGGAAGGTGATATTGGCGGTCCGGGACGACCGCATCAACTGGGAAGCGGCGCGGGCGCTCCCCCGGCTCAACGCGCAGCTGGATGCGGTTATCATGAAGTAGCCCCGCGGCCGCCCCGATTGATCGGGACTGCGGGATGTCGCGTTATTGAGTTCCTGACAGGTGAAAACACTGGAGGGGCTCCACAGGGAAGGGAACCATGCAAGGAGAAGGCTTCTTTTTTCAGGCATTCGTCTACCTGGCCGCGGCCGTCATATTGGTCCCGATAGCCAAACGCCTCGGGCTGGGGTCGGTGCTCGGATACCTTATCGCCGGGTTCATCATCGGGCCCTACGGCCTCGCGCTGATCGGCGGGGACGGACAGGACGTAATGCACTTTGCCGAATTCGGCGTGATCATGATGCTCTTCCTGATCGGCCTCGAGCTCCAGCCCCTGATGCTCTGGCGCATGCGCGGCCCCATTCTCGGGATGGGCGGCCTCCAGGTCGCCGCAACCACGCTGGTCATCACCCTGCTGGCCAGGGCCCTGGGGCTCTCCTTTCAGGCCGCCCTGGCGATCGGCATGATCCTGTCCCTGTCCTCCACGGCCATCGTTCTCCAGACCCTGAACGAAAAAGGCCTGATGCAGACCGACGCGGGGCAGAGCTCGTTCTCCGTCCTTCTGTTCCAGGACATCGCGGTCATCCCCATGCTCGCCGTCATGCCGCTCCTGGCCATGAAAGCCGCAGGCGCCGGGGACCAGTCAACGGGCCACGCGTCCGATGTTGCCGCGACCTGGTTCGGGGCGCTGCCCGGCTGGGCCCATGCACTCGCGGTCCTGGGCGTGATAACCGCCATCGTCATCGCGGGCCTGTTCCTGGTCAGGCCGATTTTCCGGGCCATTGCCAGGACCCGGCTCAGAGAGATCTTCACCGCGGCGGCCCTGCTGCTCGTGATCGGCATTGCCCTTCTCATGACCAGCATCGGGTTGAGCCCGGCGCTCGGCACGTTCCTGGCAGGCGTGGTCCTCGCGAACAGCGAGTACCGGCATGAGCTCGAAAGCGACATCGAACCGTTCAAAGGGCTGCTGCTCGGCCTGTTCTTCCTTTCCGTGGGCGCCTCCATTGACTTCCAACTCATCGCCTCGAAACCCGGACTGATCGCCGTGCTCGTCGTTGGGCTGATCCTCATCAAGCTCCTCATCGTCCTGGCCCTGGGCCGCGCCTTCAGGATGGGCGCTGACCAGAACATGCTTTTCGCCTTTGCCCTGGCCCAGGGAGGCGAGTTCGCCTTTGTCCTCTTCTCCTTCGCGGTACAGAACCGGGTCATGACCAGTGAGACAGCCAATCCGCTCATCGGCGCAGTCGCCCTGTCCATGGCCCTGACGCCCCTTTTGATGCTGCTGAACGAGAAGATGTTCCAGCCCCGGTTCGGCACGCGGGAGCAGCAGCAGCGGGACGCGGACGCCATCAACGGCCAGAACCCGGTCATCATCGCCGGGTTCGGCGGCTTCGGCAGCATCATCGGCCGTTTGCTGCGGGCAAACGGCATCAGCGTCACCGTTCTGGAGCTTGATTCGGACAAGGTAGATCTCCTGCGCAAGCTCGGCCTGAAGGTCTTTTACGGCGATGCATCGCGCCGCGACCTTCTGCACGCCGCGGGCGCGGACAAGGCAAAAGTGCTGGTCCTTGCCATCAATGACCGGAACAAGATGATGGAGATGATCCATACGGCAAAAAAGGAATTCCCTCATCTGTCCCTCTTTGCCCGGGCCGTGGACCGGACCCAGGCCTATGAACTGCTCGACGCGGGCGTGCACCACGTCTACCGCGAAACGCTCGACACCTCGCTCCGGGCCGGCGTGGACGCGCTGCGCGAGCTGGGCTTCCGTTCCCATCAGGCGCACCGGGCGTCCATGACCTTCCGGCAGCACGACGAGAACGCCGTCGCCGAGCTCCGCCATCTGCGCCATGACAAAAAGGAGTATATCTCCCATGCGCGCCGGAAGATCGAGGACCTCGAGGAGCTGCTCCTGTCCGAGCTGAAAGACCCTGCCGAACACCTCGACGCGGGCTGGGACTCGGCGTCGTTCATCGTGGAACCGGGGGAGAAAAAGAAGGAGGGAGGGGAGCCGGGGAACGGGTAGGCGGAAGACAACCAGTCCAGTGCTGGAGACCCGATGCGGCGATGTTCGAGGAACATCAACCGGCGCGTATAAGGAAACGAAAACGCACATCAGTAATTGAGTGCGAGGGAGGGCCTGACACGTGAGCTCCGTTGCCTTTCTGAGATCAGCGGCTTGTGGTTTTATACCGGATGGCGAAAGAGGAATGAAAAGAGAGCAGAAAGATATGAAACATACTTCCGAAGAAATTGATAAATGTATTTCAATGCTTGATGATCTCGCAAGAGAGCCCGGACACTTTGCGACCCTTCCGGAAGAGCAGAGGATCGCTCTTGTAAAAGCGGCCGGTGAGATATCCCGCCCCAACAGAGCTGAAGCGAAAAGAAGGAATAAGGCGGCAAAAAAGGCCCGGGGCCTGGAGCTTCTCGAGAACGACCGGCGTGTGAGAAATACCACCGGCATCCGCAGCGCGCGCATGGATGCGACGTTCAAGGCGCCTCCCCGGATAGACGACGATCCCTCCGGCAGGGAGCAGCGCGGGGGGAGAATACACGCACCGCGCAATTGCTATGTGTGCAAGGAGGAATACACGACCCTGCACTTTTTCTATGATTCTCTGTGCAAAAAATGCGGCGACCTGAATTACCGCAAGCGTTTTCAGACAGCGCCTCTTCACGGTCAGGTCGCTTTGCTCACCGGCGCGCGCGTAAAGATCGGTTATCAGGCCGCGCTCATGATGCTGCGCGCCGGCGCCACGGTCATTGCGACGACCAGATTTCCCGTAGATGCGGCCATGCGGTATTCCCGGGAAGAGGGATATGCGGTCTGGGGAGACAGACTGCATATTCACGGTCTTGATCTGAGACATATTCCGAGTGTGGAGTTATTTACCCGTTTTCTGGAAAAGAGGCATGGGCGCCTTGATATATTGATCAATAATGCGGCCCAGACCGTAAGACGGCCCGCGGGGTTTTATGCTCATCTCATGCAAAACGAAAAGAACGGCTTGAGCGCATTGCCTTGTGAGGCCCACCGGCTTCTTCAAGACCATGATACGTGCAAACAACAGCTGGTTTCCCTCTGCAATAATACCGGCCATCAGGATTCCGCCCTTGCCGCGCCATGGCATGACCCGAGCCCCGGCATCGGCCTTCGCGAATCAGCGCAGCTATCACAGATCTCCTATGGGTATGATGATTCGCCTGTTTCTGAAGAACTGTTCCCGAAAGGGGTGCTTGATAGCGATCTTCAGCAGGTGGACCTGCGGAAGACGAACAGCTGGCGTTTGCGGCTCGGCGAGATACCTGCCGCGGAAATGCTGGAAG
>Ga0209641_10002335_pt1 | contig 16428 bp, 12 predicted proteins | sample RifCSP16_1_FD_184022 | JGI IMG/M metagenome (GOLD analysis project Ga0209641, IMG submission 184022) | Soil microbial communities from Rifle, Colorado - Rifle CSP2_sed 16_1 (SPAdes) (version 2) | ecosystem: Environmental > Terrestrial > Deep subsurface > Rock core/Sediment | place: Rifle...
CCTTGCTGATGCCATGATCAATAGCGTATCCAAAAAGATAGGGACACAGCAAAAATAAAACGGTGGTGATGAGTACCATAAAGATGGACAGCAGGCCTGACGCCTTATAGCGCAGGACGTACGACAGCAGTTTTCTTATAACCGTCGTATCGTATAACTTGCCCGCTAAAACGTCTTCACTGAAATATTCTTCTTTTTCCATATTATACTTCTAAATCTCTAACTCTCTCTATCTTCATTTTCTATCTCCCATCTTCTCAAATTCCTATCTTCTCAACCTCTATCACATAACTAGCCTAGCTTTTCTTCCAGCACTTCTTTCGTATACAAGGATGTATACAGTCCATTAATTTTGATAAGCTGTTCGTGCGTGCCTTTTTCAACAATCATACCATCTTGCATAACCACAATCATGTCAAAGTTTCTTACAGCAGGTAGCCGATGGGTCACGACCAGCATGGTTCTCCCAGGAAAATTTTGCAAAATATTTTTAATAATAATTTCTTCTACCCGTGCATCTACGGCAGAAAGGCAATCATCCAGGATGATAATGTTTGGATTAATAGCCAGCGCCCGTGCAATGGTAATCCTCTGCTTTTGCCCGCCTGACAGGTTGATCCCCCGTTCACCCAGATAACTTTCATACCGGTATGGAAGTTCCTGAATTTCCGATTCAATTCCGGCCATGCGAGCAAGTTCCCCGACATCGTTACCGCCGCCTGCTGTTTCTACTCCAAATAATAAGTTATCTGTTATCCTCTCTGAAAATAAGAACGTATCCTGGGGGACATAGCCGATGTGCCTCCTTAAAATTTTGATGTCTATCGTATTAATATCAACACCGTCTATAAAGAGACTCCGGTCGTTTACAGGAATCATGCGTGAAAGCATACTTACCAACGTCGATTTCCCGCTTCCTATCGGACCTACAATGGCGACACGCTGTCCAGCAAGAATTTTCAGATTTATACCTTTTAATACCCAATCCGTTTGGTTATCATACCGAAAATTTATGTCTCTGAATTTAATCTCACCCTTAGGTACAAATTGCCGTGTAGCATCAGCTTTTGAAATGATCTCAGACCTTTCATCCATCACCTCGTCGATACGCTTCATGGAGGCATTGCCACGCTGCAAGAGGGATAAACACCAGCCAATGGCAGTCATGGGCCAGACCATCATTGAAATATAACGCTGAAAGGCAACGAGCGTACCCAACGTGATAGCGCCCTCAAGTACCATCTTCCCACCCATGAAAAGCAAGAGAATAACCCCCATATAAGTAATATACTCGAACACCGGTCCCAAGAGTGATTGCGGGATAGCTAGTTTAAGATTTTTCTTCAGAAAATCCTTACACAAATTCCTGAGTAAGCGTTCTTCCTGTCGGGACATATTAAAGGATTTAACAATACGGATACCCGACGTATTTTCCTGTACCTTTTCGCTGATCCTCGAAAATTGTTCCTGAACGTCACGGAACCGTTTATCAATAACATCCTTGATTTTATAAGCAATATAGGGTGTTAGCGGCATTAACAGAAATGTATACAAGGATAGCTTTGGGGATAAATAGATAATGATTGGAGGCACCACAAAAAAATAAAATATGGCATCCAATCCTATCAACAATCCGGGCCCAACGGCCATGCGGACAGCGCCGATATCGTTTGTGGCCCTTGACATGAGGTCGCCCGTCTTGTATTTCTGGAAGAATTTTTGCGAGAGAGTTTCAATATGCCCGAAGAATGCCATGCGGAGGTCGTAATCGCACCGGAATGACGTTCCGATAAAATGTATCCGCCAAAGGTATCGACAGACGCCCTGAGACAAACTCACCAGGATAAAAAGGCCTGAGAGGACTGCAATTTTTGAGAGATTCACCTCAGTCGAAAAAACATCTATTGCCTTTTTAATAATGAGCGGTGGAAAGATATTAATGATATCTACGGCAATCAGCGACAAAGTACCGATAATGAAGTACCGCTTATACTTCTTGATAAAAACCCTGTAGACAATACTTTTTTCCCAAAACTCCCTTAACTTTTTAAATCCCATCTTTATTTCTTCAAAAATTATCTCTGTATTTTCATGAATTTGCCTATACAATAGTAATCTATAAATAGTACACAAAAATTCTAATTTATCACAATTTTATTTGATTGATATGGAAAAAAGTGTCTTGAGAGAAACAGTCTATGCATTTAATAATGACAATATCGTTGCCACGTATGATTTCGATATGGACGTATGGCATCCAAATCGCGCAAAAATGGCATCAATAGTATGCGAGATATTACCCTTTAATAGAGAGGGAAACTTAAAATTCTTAGACTTAGGCGTTGGAACGGGATACCTGTCTCGCAGGATAATCGAAGCATTTCCTCATGCAACGATTGTTGCCGTGGATGCCGCTGAACTTATGATAGAAAAGGCAAAAATAAGGCTCCAAGATCATCTCAAACAAGTCACATTCAAACTCTCCACTTTCCAGGAACTGCCTGATAAAGAAAATACACTTTCTAACCCGGATGCCGTAATCTCCTCCTTTGCCCTCCATCATTTATACAGGGAAGAAAAACTGACACTCTTTAAATATATCCGCTCGATATTGAAGCCCAATGGCTGGTTCTTGAACTGTGATATTTTTAAGACCGCTGATGCCGTGCTTGAAGCACGGTTTCGATATCTACACCACCTGGGAATACAACAGAGGATAAAAAGGATTAAGGACATAGAGAAACCCCTTGACCAAATCTCATCGGAACTGGCAGAGAAAGAGAAAAAGGATGGCGATCATCCTTTATTCCTTACGGATGACCTCCAAGTCCTTACAGAGGCTGGATTCCGGGCTTCGGAGTGTTTTTGGAAGGAATATCGGGAAGCGGTGTATGGTGGGATAAAATGATTCGCCTAAATAATGTAAGCCTCGCTTTTGGCAGCAGGGCTATTTTCGATAATGTTTCTTTGCACATCCGAAGGAACGACCGGATCGGCTTAATCGGTCCTAACGGCACTGGTAAATCCACGCTCTTCAAACTTATTTGCCGCTTAACTGAACTCGGTGAAGGCGAGCTTATTTTTGCCAAAGATACCAGTATTGGATACCTCCCACAGGAAGGTTTTGTATTTAAGAAAAAGACCATCTTCGATGAAGCCAGTTCGGCTTTTGACAACGCTCTCCACCTGAAAAATCAGATTGATAAGATTCATACACAATTAGAAAATCCCTCTATATCTATGCAGGAAGAAGACCATCAGTTGCTCCTGGATAAGTACGCACACCTGCAACATCAGTTTGAAGTTGTCAATGGCGCTAAGGTCGATAAAGAGACGGGCAAGGTTTTGAAAGGGATGGGATTTAAAGAATCGGATTTTGGAAAGAACATCGATACATTCAGCGGCGGATGGCAAATGCGAGTCGCCCTTTCCAGACTGTTACTCCAGGAGCCCAACCTCCTCCTCCTGGATGAACCAACAAACCACCTGGATATTGATTCCATCCTTTGGTTAGAAGATTACCTCAGAGGGTATAAAGGTGGACTGATTATCATTTCACACGATCGTACATTTCTTGACCGGAACATTACCAAGGTTTGGGAGCTGGAAAAGGGAAAGGTTTATGAGTACTATGGCAATTATTCCTTTTATGAGGCCGAAAAAGAAAACCGGGCAGAAATGCAAACGGCACGCTATGTCAATCAGCAGAAAAAAATCAAAGAAGTGGAACGATTTATAGAACGCTTCAGGGCAAAGAATACAAAGGCATCGCAGGTGCAGAGCCGAATCCACATGCTCGAAAAGATGGAAAAGGAGGAATTGCCTGAAAATACCACAAAACAGGTTAAATTCAAATTCCGCACATCAAAACAAAGCGGCGTAACCGTACTGGATGTAAAAGACGTTTCGCATGAATACGACGGGCACTTGATCTTCCAAAATATTTGCCTTTCGATAGAACGGGGGGAAAGGGTAGCGCTTGTAGGACAAAACGGGTCGGGAAAGTCCACGTTATCGCGCATCATCGCCGGTCTGGAACAGCCGCACTCAGGCGCTATCAAGATGGGGTACAACGTCCTTTTTGATTATTTTGCCCAGGAGCACGCAGAAAAATTAAATAGCGGCAATACGTTATTGCAGGAAGTCGAATCGGTCGCTCCATTTTCCATGATTCCTCAAGTCAGACACATATTAGGAGCATTTCTGTTTTCTGGCGATGACGTCTTCAAGGCCGTCCGCGTCCTGAGCGGCGGCGAGAAGTCGCGTCTGTCCCTTGCCAAGATGCTTCTAAAGCCCACGAATTTTTTAATCCTTGACGAACCCACAAACCATATTGATATTACCACCAAGCGGATTCTCAAGAATGCCTTATTGGAATATACAGGAAGTCTGTTGATCGTATCTCATGATAGAGATTTTCTGGATGGTCTGGTCTCAAAAGTTTATGAACTGAGAAATGGTAATATTCACGTCCACTTGGGAGGTTTTGGAGATTTTCTTGAAAAGAAGGCAGCAACTTTACACGGCGATACCGCAGAAGTCAAAACGAACGGAGCATCTCTTCCGAGACAGGAAGAGGGCAGTTCACAGAAGCAACAATATTTACTAAAAAAAGAGCTGAATGCCAGGAAACGCAAGCTCACAAAAGAAATTCAAAATATCGAGGCAAAGATTGCCTTATTGGAAACTCAAAAGAAGGAACTGGATCATATCCTTTTAGATCCCACACTTTATAATAACAAGGAAAGGTCTGTCGAAATCAACAAACAGCACAAAACTATTATTCAGGAATTGAATACCCTTTATAATGGGTGGGATACCATCCACACTGAATTGGAATCCGTAAGTGATAATTAAAATGTAGATAAATCCTTGCCTGCGGGTTGCGCAAGCAGGTCTGTAAAGTTTTTTAAGATTTTTATTGACAAAAACCTTTATATATGCGATAAATAGCAACTAACATATTACTAAAATAAACTGGTCGCACTGTACCATATCATCCAATGTGTGGCTAATTTTATCCTAATTTGAAAGAATGCCATAAATTCTGTAGTTTTTTTTAGTTCGCGACCCAAGCAGTATGTTTTTCTTTAGCTTATTTTGTAACCTATTGGAGCTATTGCTTTTAAAGCTGTTATTGTTTTTTGGTTATAGCATAGTTTAATACCAATAATTTATTTATATACACCATACCGAAGAATGAGGTATTCCTTTTGCTCAATTTAAATAATTTGTTAAGTAGAAGCTAACTTTCTCTAAGAAGAAAGGAGGATATGATTAGAAGATAAAACTAATATCGCTTCTAAAAATGGTTAACGTTTCATTGTTTTGCTGCGTGTAAATTTAAATGTTAGGTCATTAAAGGAAGGAGGAAGATGTTAATGAAGAATTTTTACAAGTTGGGGTTGGTTGGTATATTGTGTGGTGCGATAGTAGGTTTTACAGCGCCGATTTTCGCGCAAGAAGCCGCACCTGCAGTAGCGCCGACAGAAGAAGAAGGCCAGATAGCCAGCTTCTTTAAAAGTGTAGAAGTTAGTGGTTTTATTGATACCTATTATAGTTATAATTATTCAAGACCAGAGGATAGAAGAGGCAGTACAGCTGGTTTTGTGCGTGACGCTGCAGAGGCTGATTGGCTGGACGTGAGGTCGTTCGACAGGGAAGACAATTCATTTACATTAGATAATGTGGAAATCTCAGTATTCAAACCCGCTACAGAAAAAGACCCTATCGGCTTTGGCTTTACGACAAATTACGGCGAAATCGCGCAAAGAATAACCTTTGTACGTGATGATAGCGGCACCCGTGTAGACGGTGCGGATGGCTCTCAATCGTTTACTATCAGCCAGGGCTTTGTGACATACAAGGCGCCTATTGGTAAAGGATTGGATTTCAAGTTTGGTAAGTTTGCGACCTGGATCGGCTCTGAACTCTGGGAGAGTGTAGATAATCCCAACTACTCTCGTTCACTCCTTTATCAGAATGCAATCCCATTTACCAATACTGGTTTGGCTGTTAGCTATCCTTTATTGGATAAATTATCGGCAACAGGATACCTTGTAAATGGTTGGGATACCTTTGTAGACAATAACAACGGTAAGACACTCGGATACCAATTTAATTGGGCTATAGCAGAAAATACCAACTTTATTGTAAACGGTAGCCACGGCCCAGAGCAAACAAATATCAGCAGCAACAATCGCCACTTCTGGGATTTTATTTTTGCAATTAAACCATTTGAGAAGACTGCTTTTAACCTCAATATTGATTATGGCACAGAAAAAGACGGGGCAATGTTTGGTGGTGTAAATAATGACGGCGGAGCTCATGAAGGCGAAAATGGCCAGTGGTGGGGATTTGCCGGTATCATCAATCAAGACATCACAGACTCCTTTGGTCTTGCGCTCAGGGGTGAATATTTTGATGACAATGATGGTGCAAGGTTAGGCGTCAATGCCCTTAATATCTGGGAAATTACCCTTACAGCCAACATCAAGATAAGAGAGAATCTGCTCGTCAGACCAGAAATCCGTTATGATGATGCAAATCAAGAGGTGTTTAATGGCCACAATGGTGAACTCACAACGGCTGTTGGTGTCGCCTACATGTTCTAAGCAAATTACTGTTGTTGTTTAAAACAAAGGCTTCACGCCTTCGTGAATGATAAAAAACATAATCCCCCTATATCCCCTTCATAAAAGGGAGGTATAGGGGGATTTTTATTTGTTCCTATTTTCAATGTATAGGAATTTCAATCTCTAGCGAGGCGAAGCCTCAGACCGATACTTGTCCTCGTGTAAACGGAGAAACGATTCCCGCTAAAAGCATGCGGGACCACAGATTTCACAGATTGCACAGATTATATGAATTGGTATTTTTTATCTGTGTAATCTGTGAAATCTGTGGTCTCTGTTGTTATATGTAAGTCGTTCACTATAAATAATGAGAAATCAATCAACCCCGTCGGAAAAGCAGTTTTTCATATATATTCCCATTTTAGTATCATCATTCTCCCTATTGCTTTATTTAAACGCAACGTACGGCAAGTTTGTCTATGATGATTTCAAGATTATTGTAGAAAATTGCTTTATTAAGGAATGGAAGTATTTCCCAAAAATTTTTACAAAAGATTATTTCACGATCTCCGGTGAGATGAGCTACCGGCCTATCGTCACCATCTCATACTTCGTCGATTATGCCATCTGGCGCTTAAATCCCTTTGGATTTCATCTCACCAACGTTATCTTGCACACGTTAAACGCCGTACTTTTTTATCTTCTTCTTAACGCTGTTTTACAGAACAAAAAAATCGTCTTGTTTTCAACGTTGTTTTTTGTTACACACCTAGCCCTTGTGGAAACTATAAACGCCGTTGGATACCGCGAAGACCTTTTATCCGCAACCTTTCTCCTCGTTTCTCTTATTTATTTCGTAAAATCCGATAATTTACTTTATAGGACAAATAACCAAAGGGGATTCACCCTTTTTTACGCCATTTCTCTTATTGCATATTTGTGTGCCCTTTTTTCAAAAGAAATGGCTATAACATTTCCCGTACTTTTACCTTTGTTCACCATATTTTCAGGCAAAAAAATATGGCCAGGTATTTTAAAAAGATTTAAGGGGATATACATAGGCTATATTACAGTTTCATTATTTTATATCATAATTCGATTTATCGTATTCAGGAATCATGAATTAAAAGCTGCTTACCAACCCGGCGGTTTCCTGGTAAATACCTTAACAATGATTAAAATCCTTGCATCTTATATAAAATTATCATTCTTTCCATTCAACCTTAATGCAGACTACGTGGTGCCGCTTGTAAAAACCCCATTAGAGGGATCATTCATTTTATCTATAACCTTTCTAATCTCAATTTTTATCATATTCGCAATATTAACCAAATTAAGAAATATGTTTGCCTGCTGGATGGCATGGTTCTTTATCATGATTTTGCCTGTCATGAATATACTTCCGATAGGAAATATTATGGCCGAAAGGTATCTTTACATCCCGGTAATGGGATTTTGTGTGGCAAAGGGTATTCTCATTTATAGGATCACAGACCGCACCCTATCTCCACGCGCCATTCCACTGAGACGTATGGTACAACTGGTTTTGGTAATTTTAATGATTGGTGGTTACGGATTTTCTATTATATGGAAGAATGGTGATTGGAGAGATGAACTTACACTTTGGACAAAAACCATCCAGCGTTCTCCCAACAGCCAACGTGCACATTGTAATCTGGGAAATGTATACATGGAAAGTGGTCTTATAGAAAAGGCTCAAATGGAATATCAAACTGCATTGGAATTGAATCCCAAAAATGCCAATGTCCATTTTAATTTAGGTCTGGCTTACGAGAAAGTGGGAAAAGCAACCGAGGCCATCCGTGAATATATTACTGTAATTCAGCTTGATCCCAATAGTTTCAATGCCCACTATGCACTCGGCACACTTTATCAAGGATTAGGCTTAACAGATAAGACTATAGATGAGTTTCAGAAAATTATTATGCTTTATCCCAACAATATGAATGTTTGTAAAAAACTCGTCTTTTTATATCTGGATGACAAAAAGGATATGGGAATGTCTCAATATTATCTGAAGGAATTATTAAAAATAGACCCTACGCAGGTGCAAAAAGAAGACGTGAAAAAACTCCTGGAACGTTTGGAACTATCAGCTAATTGAATTGTATAGGAATTTTCATTTTATTTATGCGGGTTACAGGGTGGCATGGATTATTCCCCTCTTGGGAGGGGTTAGGGGTGGGTTCCTTTCCCCGTTCCCCGTTTTCACGAGGACAAGTTTCACGAGGACAAGGGTCGTGAAATCTCAGTGAACCCAGTTAGAAAGTTTGGAAGAGGCTTCAAACCCCTTCCATACGGTATTTTCTCAAAACTCCGCCATTTCGGACGGAGACTCCTTTCTAACGGGGTGAATATTTCACGAATTACCGCCTTACCCACCCCTAAAATCCCCTCCCAAGAGGGGACTTTCTAACTTGAACTTCTTTACAAAAAAGTGGGCCCACAAGGATTCGAACCTTGGACACGCGGATTATGAGTCCGCTGCTCTAACCAACTGAGCTATGGGCCCCTTTAGTATAAATTAGGCTGCCTTCGGCAGCAACTTTTAAGCTCCCCTCTAGAAAGAGGGGCTGGGGGTGTGTTGCGGCATACTTACACACCCCTTTATCCCCTCTTTTTAGAGGGGAATTATAAAAGATTGAAATTCCTGAACATTGAATTAAAATTATAACAAAATTCTATTCCTTTTCAAATTCATTTTTACCTATGCTCTGAAAAAAACTGCACACCTTTTTTGATACCGTCTCTTCTTTCATTCTATAAAAGTGGTCGCTATCCTGGATTAATTCCAGTTGTTTGGGTGGTAATATCTTTGAAAAACACCGTAAGGTATCTTCCTCTGTCGTTGCAAAATCATTTCGAGTGTAAACAATAAGTTTCGGTTTTTTGCACGGTGCGAGAAAATCAAGATTGTATCTTCATTATAGGTTAAAACGCCTTCTAATCTCAGATTATCTGAATAAAAATGTACGTATTCCTTAATCATGATCCATGGACTTCAAGAGCATTTGCGATAAACGGAAATTGTGCGCGCCATAGGACTGGACTAGTCTTAAAGGGTTTTGTATATTTCCTGTCTGCTGTAGCATAGTAGGCAGAAAGGTATTTGTATTGTTTTTATAAAGGTGTTTCGTTTTACTATCCAGCACGTCCTTCCATGCATCGTATAACAACCCGTAATCGGGATTGTGACATTCTATACAATACTTTCGCACGGCTTTAAAAGAAGCCCCATCTAATTCCAGCTTATGACAATCTGTACAAGAAACAGATTTATACATCCAATCAGACTTTTTTGTAACTATATTTTGAATACTCCCATTAATATATTCCTTTACCTCTGAGTGACATTTCAAGCAATCGTTATTATTTGCTTCTTTGTGGTGACAGGTCCGGCAATCCTTATTTTGTATAATCAGATTGCCATGTGTTTTTTTATCAATTGGATCATTATCGTGACATTGATAACATTCCAGGCTTTGATCAGGAGAATGCATTTTATGCCAATAAATTTATCTTTTGGATCTTCCCTTGCGAAAACCTTTCCATCAGGCGAATTTTTAACTTCTTCCTGATCCGGCGATAGCGAGGCAATTTGATTAAGGTTTATTGCAAGATACGTTTTATGTTGAAATGGTTTAAGCCCTTTGTAATGAACGGGCTTTGCTGATAGTTTCGTTAATGGATGACATGAGTCATTAGTGCAATGATCGTCCCTTATCTCTGTAGCCATAACAGCCATACCTTTATTTTCATGGGTATGACACTCAATACAGGCAATATCTTCTGATAACGATTTTTTGCATGCATTGTTAAAGGAGATATTGTTATGACATTTTGCGCAAAATTGTGAGTGTTTTGGCTGTACCACGGTGATAAACAAGACGCCAACAACTATTCCTACCGACATAAGGGATATTATTGCAAGCCTGATAGCAACGCTTTTATTTAATTTTTTTACTTCTTCAAACATAAATCAGAGGTAACAGTTCCATGCTAAGAGATTGACAATAAATAATCTGAACAAGTTTATTGTCCGACACTTCGATATGCTCAGTACAGGCACTGTCAGGGCTAAAGCCCATCCCCGATCCGGGTCGAGGACAGGATTCAGATAAGACCGTCACTTCGACAGGCTCAGTACAGGCGCTAACCCCAGCCTTAAGGCTGGGGTTAGTGGGTACACGCCATACCGGGGCTTTAGCCCTGATGGCACAGCAACCTGTCTGCAATATGTAGAGAAGAGCTGCCAGCTCGTCTCTACTCGCTCAAGAAGGCACGAAGTTGTTCATGTTATATATTGTCAATCCCTAAAGTTTATACTTCGCTTCTGCCAGTAAGATGTTCGTATCCTTATTAAAGGATGTTCGAATTATAGTGACCTTAATTGAATATGAATCACCATCAGAATTAAAGCAAAACGGAATGCATCTTTTTTCCTTATATTGTAAAGCAGTTTTCATTTCCACAAATAAACTTTCCTTCTTAAATTCCCTCATTTGTCCTTTCTCGTCCTGCAGTTCTATGGTTACAACAACTTCTCTATATCCATAATCCCCCGTAGGTACGGTGTGGGGGATACTTTTATTTTCTAATTCCAACGGACCTTCGATCTTACCATCAGCATGTGTTACTTTTTTAAATGTCAATTGTAATGGAGTCTCATTTTGATTGAATAAAGTCTGGAACGAAAACAGATGCTGTTTCCCTTCTCTCTTTGGGTATATCTTTTGCCATGGGTCATCCTGAATAAGTTTACGTTTTATGGCAGGTATATGACAATCCTGACATGTTTTTTTATTCTCTGCCATGCTTAATTCCTGCCATGTCCTACATGTACCTACATGACATTTCCCACACATCTCACTTGTTCTGAAGAATGGGTTCTTCTCAGCAATGGGATGCGGTCCGCGTGCTGCTGTGGGGCCACTCAATTTACAATCGTTCAGGTGACAACTATTACAATTTACACCTTCTGCCAGATTCACACTGCGTGGGTCTATTCTTCTATCTGTGAAAATAGTCTCTGGGGCGTGGCATCCTAAGCAAAATGCAAACTGATAATTATTAGTTTCTTCCTTAAACGCGGTATTGGTAAAACTGTGGGCATGGGGTGAATCCTTCCATTCATTATAAATATCTCTATGGCAATCTCCGCACCGTTCAGATTTGGGAGACTTCACTCCTTTTTCAGCGAGTTCAGGATAAACGATACAAACGGCTGACAGAAAACATGCGATTAAGGAGACGATGGGAAGAACTTTTTGGAGTGATTTTAAGTGCTTATAAGACATAACGTAATTACGGAGATAATAACAAAGATAACAATCGTAAATGGAATAGGCATTTGCCACAGATTGGGGCGTTCTTTGATATACATAACACGACTATGGTTAGAGCCTTGTTCCTTGTTGGGAGATAACAAATTATATTTTTTACCGCTTACCAGAAATGGCCACGAAATAAACAATAATGCACATAGCAGATTGTTTACCGTAATATACAGCTTCACTTCCCTCTCATGAGCAAATCGTACGGCCTCTGTGATTTGTTCATCGGTAAAATTGAAATCTGATCTATGAAGCCGCATGTTAAAGCGTTTTCCGCCAATATATACTGCATCGGCCCCGGCATCTATTACGGCATTGAACGCATCCCAGCGGCCTGCCGGCGCAAGGAGTTCGACTCTTGTTTCTGATAATTTCATGGTATCCTTTCTTGATTGATATTTGCAGAGGCGTATGGCAAAGAGAATCCCCCTTAGAAAAGGGGGCTAGGGGGTTGTAAACTTGTCCTCGTGAAAACGGGGATAGCCCGGAAAAAACATAACCCCCTGAATCCCCCTTTATTAAGGGGGACTGCGTATGAATAACTTATTTTTAAGATTGTATTCTCAGTAGACACCTGTCTTTATATTTGTTTCCAGCCCTTTTAATAACGCTGGATTTCTCACGCCATCCTGATGAATACCAAGAGACTGCGCATACTCAGTGGGTGCAATCCGAATCGCCTCATCCCTTTCAAACATGTTGGGAATAAAAAAGGATTCGTCAAGGCGATGGAAAACGACCTGCCCCCTTTTGCCATATTCAACGTATTGGAGGAGACGGTTTTTATCGGGTTTGATGCCGTCCTTTGTTGAAACAACCTGAATTATCATCCGAGGACCTAGGGGGTAGTAGTCCAGGTCATAATGCGGCGACGCCTCAATTTCCATACACAAACCAAACAGTGTGTTCCCGTAGCCTGCAATATGGACGGCATTTGGAAATAATTCCTTTTTAAATCTTTTCAGGTGTTCCTTCTCAAGAGCAATACCGCCATAATGGACCCCCTTTATTTGCATACGCTGATCAACGTTCATTTCTTCAGCCAATTTTATAAGCAAAGGCGGCGTTGAATAGATTACTTCAATGTGCTGTCGTTTCAATACGTCTAATGCTTGATCAATGATATGGTCAAGATACCTTTTGTACCCAAGAGAATCAGGCCTTAGTTTCTTCACCCAACGGGGATCCATATCAATTGAAAACGGATCCATACTATCCATACTTTTTGCCACAGAACCAACTGCTTTGCCAATAATATGAGGGCCGCTGGGCCCAACCCACAACCAATTTGCTCCTTTTGGGAAACCCCTGTATGCAGCAATGTATCGAAACCATTCCACAAAAGTCGTGTAGAACTCATTCTTTAAATAAGCAGTTACTTTGGGGAGACCTGTAGTGCCGGCTGTTTCTCCCAATATTAGTTCTTCTTTATTTTCCAGATAAATTATAGGAACAAAATATTCCAGCGGATAACGCCGAAGGTCTTCTTCCTCCATCGGACCCAAGATGTGTAAATCATCCAGAGATAAGATATCTCTTCTTGCATTGATCCCCAGCATCTTTTCCTTTTGTAACCAGTACTGCGAACCACTATCGGGATCAAAATGGATTGATAGCACATGCCGAATCCATTTATCTATTGACATACCAAACCATTCGGCATCCCAAAGGCTTGGTTGCCCAAAACGTTGGCTTAAGGTTTTAGATTCAGACTCAACGAAAGAATTACAATTCGTCGCTATATTACAGTTATTGATTGTTATTCCGTCATATTTATATTTCATCATTACTAATCACGTCAAAACGATCAATGAATTCACCTTTAACATTTTTGAAGTAGAACATTGCCTTATTTGGCGCACCATCTACGTTAAAAACACCGAAAAGGGCGCCATAAGTCGCTCCTTGTGTTTTTGTATAAATCTTTGCCCACCAAGGCCCATGCACCTTTTGATCATATATTTTCTCGCCAGCTAGCCCAGATACAAAGGCAAAAGTTTGTCCTTCGGTTATAATCATACAATTGGAATAGCTTGCGATTGTTTGATTGGGAAAACTATTCATTAAATACGTGCGAGCGTACGAGTGATCGTGTGCCGTAGCGATAATCGCGCCGCCTTTTCTCGCTTCCTCGTATACATCCCACCCAGCCTCATCCCCTTTTTTACCCACTTTGCATGAGATGCATATTCTTATGCCAGCTGCAGATGCTCCAAATGGATTTATCCTCAGCAAGTTGTTCTCTAATGTATGTAGCATGATCGAGTCCCATCTCTGCCGGGGAAACTAAAATGATGAATATACCTTTGTATTGCACTGATGACTTTACTCCTAAGTCTCCACTCCACGTAATATTCAACCGATTGAGGCGATTCTTTAAGTACTGCTGATAACCATCTTTTCCCTTCCACCTTTTGATATCGTGGTTTCCGGGAGATGCAAAATAGGGGAAATTTTGACCAAGAATTTTGTTAATCTGCGCTTCCCAAGCCGCAGGGTTGTCCTCATAATCAAAATCTCCCTGATGTAATACAGCTTGTGCGCCTTCAGATTTGATAAGTCTCAAAACCGCTTCTGCATCTTTTCCCAATCCCTGATCACCAATAAAAGCGATCTTAAAATTAGGCGGTGTCTCAGACAAGGAAACAGATGTTTCTGCCCATGCCGGGCTAACAATACCAATCGTAAACAACAAAATTGCAATGATACATTTCCATCTGCTCATGTCTCAATAACCTCCCTTCAGGGTAGTTGCCAATATTTACTCAGACCAAAAACAAACAACATTGAATATCCAAGCAACCGCACCTTTCGAAAAAGAACTCAGAATTAAATTAGGCATTCAGCAACAACATATTACCCACGAAACACTCGAAAAGACCCGAAAAATAAATTTCGCTATTTTCGCGTCTTTTCGTGGGCAACTTTGAAGTTCCTATACGATTAAATTACCTCGAAACCCCTGGTTTAAACAACGTCAGGCAACTCGGGGATATAAGTAAATCCGAGATAATGGCATTTAATATGGCAATGCTCGTCAATACGCCAAAGGATTGTATCGGCTTAAAACCTGAAAAGGAAAAGACCATAAACCCAAAAGCAGCCGAGAGGGAAGTAAACAAAGCTGTCCTTCCCACCCCTTGCAGTGTACGGCACACCGCCTTTGAATAATCGCCATCGATGGAAATCTCTTTTTTAAAACGATAAAATATGTGTATCGTGTTATCGACCGAAATCCCCAGCGCAATACTTGCGATCATGATCGTAGCGGCATCAAGCTTCATTCCCGTTAAACCCATGAAACCGAGGGTAATAGTGATCGGCAATAGATTGGGAATTATGCTGATAAGTCCGATTTTGACCGATTTCAGCGCAACCGCTGTCGAAATAAATGTCAATAAAAAGGCGAGAGAAAAGGACTGTATTTCGCTCCAAAGGATGTTGTCCTGCACATTAATAAGGAGAGGAACAATTCCCGTAATATGCCATGATAAAATGGTTGTATCCAGGCGGCTGCGTATATACTCTTTTATTGAGTTGATAATTTCCTGATACCTGCTTGAGCCTACCTGTTTCATGCGTACCGATATCCGCGCGTCTCTCAACTCTTTTGAATACAGACTATTCATGTACTTGTTTCCGTATACAGAGGCTAATTTTACATAGTCTGTAGCTTCTTTTTCGGTCGCTGGAATAGAATAAGGGTATTGCTTGCTGCCTTTTACAACCTGATGAGTTCTCTGAATATAATCTGCTACCGAAAGGGAGTTCGTTATTTCCGGAAAGCTCTTGAGATGCCGTTGTAAAGTCACAATATTGTTTAATACGCCTGGTTGGAGGATACTGGCGTCGTTTGCTGCCTCAGCAATAATCTCGACCGGCAATAAACCCATGAGGCGGCTTTCAATGTAGTTATTATCTTTCGCAATCTGGCTATTCTTTGGAAAAGAGGCCATAATATCAGATTCCACCTTGAGTTTTGATATCCCCCAGAGGAAGAACAGTCCTGCAGCGAGAGCGCATGAAAGGGTTATCCCTTTGTATCGAACGGCAAAGTGGCCTAATAACGAAAAAAAAGTATTAAACGCCCGTTCCCCTTCTATATCTTTTTCAGCATAATGAGTATTTCTTCCATCCCCGTTTTCACGAGGACATGTTGAAACACAGGTGTGCCCTTTGATTGGTATAAAGGAAAGTAAAACTGGCAAACATATCATACTCATGAAAAAGGTAAGCGCAGCGCAGCCGCTCATGAACAACCCCGTGATTAAAACAGGCGGGATACTGCTTGTCGCCAACGAAATAAATCCCACTATTGTGGTAATGGTTGTCATAAGAATTGGGATACCCACGTTCTGCAGGGTATTGTAAATGGCGTTTTAGACACTCGTCGCCACCGTGCTTTCATGGTAATAGTGGTTTATGAGATGGATTGAAGCCGAGAGCGCTATGATAAACGTTAACGGGTGGAGCATGTTTGAAATCATATTCATTGTCTG
>Ga0209641_10002337_pt1 | contig 16426 bp, 20 predicted proteins | sample RifCSP16_1_FD_184022 | JGI IMG/M metagenome (GOLD analysis project Ga0209641, IMG submission 184022) | Soil microbial communities from Rifle, Colorado - Rifle CSP2_sed 16_1 (SPAdes) (version 2) | ecosystem: Environmental > Terrestrial > Deep subsurface > Rock core/Sediment | place: Rifle...
AATCGATTGTCAGAGGCCTGGACCCTGACTTCAACCTGGTCGAGAACATCAGGCCTTACGCAGGCTCGGTCATGGCGCGCCAGCTCCTCCCGTCTCTTTCCAGGAAGGATACGTACAAGGCCCTCAGAGACTTGAACAGGTTTTTCAGGGACCTGCCGGCGGATGCCTCAAGGGTCATAAGGGAGATCAAGGAAAAAGGCCTTGAGCTCAAACTCAAGCATGAGAACCTGGAAGAATTCGGGGTCAGGATAGACAGGGCGAGCAACAGGCTCTCGTTCAGCCTTATTATCGCGGCTATCATAATAGGCTCTTCGATTATCATGCAGCTCCATATAGGGCCCTCGGTAAGCGGCGTGCCGCTCCTCGGGGCCGCCGGTTACATAATCGCGCTTGCGCTCGGGCTCTGGCTCGTCTGGTCCATATTCAGGTCAGGAAAACTTTAATGACGGATATTTAGGCGGGCAATATTGTCCGGGATAAGGTAATTCTAACAGGATGTTGAAAAACTCCATCCTGGACTTTTTCAACTGCGACTTGGCCGAAATGAATTCGTCCAAACCTTACAAATTGCTCGACTTTTTAAGTCCCGCAATTTGGCAATCCATCCATGGATTGCCTTAGCAGGTTGTTTTTCAACAACCTGCTAAAGAGGCAGGTAATTATGGAAAAATTCGGCTCTATTTGCAGGAGTTATCCTGATAAGTGAAGACGTGAATCCAAACAGCATAAAAATAAAATATAAAGGGGGCTGATACGATGAATGAGCTGTCAGAGAAAGAGAAAAGGTTCAGGGTCTATCTTGTAATTTTAGCGTTCGCCCTTTTCTCCGTATTGCTCTTCGGCTTTATCTATCTTGCCACCACCCCGGCAACGACGCTCACGATGCTTCTTTCCTTCACCGGCGGCATCTCCAACATCGTCCTTCCTTGCACACTTCCCCTGGTTTTTATAATCGTCCCGCTCGCAATGTCGGCGGGCAACGCGAGGAAGGGCCTGGTGATGTCGGTACTTTTCGGCGCGGGGCTGACCATAACGCTTTCCATCTACGGGGCCGCCATAGCGCAGGTCGGGAAATACCTGGGGCTTGATGACGCCACGAGGATTATGTACGGCCTTGCAGGGCTTGCGGCCTTGATATTCGGCTTGAGCGAGCTTAAGCTTATAAACTTCAAGCTGCCTACCTACATGAGGATGCCGGGGTTCATACAGAAGCGGGGGGATTACGTGAAGGTCTTCCTCCTGGGGCTTCTCTTGGGAAATGCCGGGGTCGGCTGCCCGAACCCCGTGACCTACATCATCCTAACGTTCGCCGCAACGACAGGCGATTGGATACAGGGGGCCCTGCTGATGGGGGTTAACGGGATAGGAAGGGTAGTACCGCTCCTTTTCCTGACCGTCATGGGGATCCTCGGCGTCAACGCGGTCGGCGGCCTTACCAAAAGGATGGATGCGATAAGGAAGTTCACGGCATGGGCCCTGGTCGTGCTCGGATCCTTTATCGTCTTCAACGGGATATTCGGCCACCTCTGGTACGAGGGCGGGGTATTCCATGAGGGGCTGAACTACGCCTTCATGAAGACGGGAGGCAAGATGATAGGGGAGGCTGCCATACCCATAGGACAGATTGAGAAGAAGGTGTCTTTTGTCGAGTACGGGGCATGGATGAATCTCGTAGTCACTTTTATAGTAGTCTTCTGGTTCTGGATCAAATACCCGAGTTCGCGCAAAGAAGTGCTGACTGTCTTTATAATATTCCTGGTCTGGGATTTGATACTGTTCGATATAGGCCTTGACGCAATGGAACTCGCCGGGTTATCCGATGGTTTGCCTGGGGAGATGTTGAAGGAGATGCCATGGATGGGCAAATAAGGATAACCAGGCTGAGGCTTGTCCTTGGGTTGTCGTTTGTTTTTCTTGCCGGTCTGCTCCTGGGGTTTGCCCTGAAATAAACGGGTTGTTCTGATTTTAAAAATTTAAGGAGAGGCGTGATTATGGCAAAGGACCCTGTTTGCGGTATGGAAGTCGACGAAGAGAAGGCGGCCAAGACCACGTATAAGGGCAAAACATACTATTTTTGCTGCGCATCGTGCCAGTGGGCTTTTGAAGCCAATCCGGAACAGTTCATAAAGGAGGGGTAATATGGCTGCGATCCAGATACTTACCACACCTTCCTGCTCAAGCTGTGTAGCCGTTGAAAAGATGCTTGATAGGATGGGTATGAAATATGAATTGATAGACATCACCAAAAATCCGGAAATATTGGAAAAGTACCCTGTAATGACGGCTCCCGGAGTAGTTATAAACGGCAAACTCGAATTCGTGGGGGTGCCGAAGGAGCAGGAACTGGCCGAAAAGGTGAAGGGCCTATAATGAAAATGGCATCAGGAATAAAGGTCCCGGTGTTTGGGAAATTATCGTATGAAAAACCATGAAATTAACGTTTTGCAAATGGCAATCGGTTTTTCAAGGAGGTAAGTATGGGAAAATTTGGGCCCATTGTATGGTTGATCATCATTGGCGCGTTCTTCTACTTCATGATGAGAAAGGGAGGATGTTGCGGAGGAGGCCATGGTGGCGGTTCAGATACTGAAGGCAGGACAGGGTCCGGACAGGAAGGGAGTCCCGGACATGAGCATGGCAAAGAAGCTGACACGGAAAACCGGAAAAAAGACAGATCGGAACATAAACACGGCGGGTGTTAAGCTGAAGCCAGGAGGATTGACATGAAATATTTAGACTGGAAAGTGGTGGGTTTTTCGGCAGGAACATTTTTAAGCTTCACTTATGTTCTTTGTGTCACATACGACCTCATATTCCCGGAGCATGCGATGTTTGAGGCATGGTACAGGCTCCTTCCAGGTTTCACCTGGCTGACATGGGGGAGTTTCTTCCTTGGGCTTGTAGAAAGCTTTCTTTACGGTATCTATGCGGGCCTTGTATTTGCGCCGCTTTATAACCTGTTCAATATGAAACTGGGCAAGTCCTGATTTGGAATAAATAATAGTGGAGATTATATGGCAAAAGACCCGGTATGCGGGATGGATGTAGACCCGAAAAAAGCCGCTGGCAAGAGCGCGTATAAAGGGCAGGAAATCTATTTCTGCTCCATGAAATGCAAGGAGCGCTTTGATAAGGACCCGGCTTCCTTTGTGGCCGCTGCCGCCCCTCACGGAGAACCGCAGAAAAAGCCTCATAAGGAAATGACGGCCGCTGAAGCTGGCGCGCATGAGACTGCCAAGGACCCTATCTGCGGGATGGTCGTAGACAAGCGCAAATCCCTTAAAAAAGAGCTTGGCGGCAGGATGTACTATTTCTGCAGCGACGGCTGCTTAAAGACGTTCGAATCTCCGGAAGAAGAGCTCAAGAAGATGAAGCGGCGGGTGTCGATCGCCCTCGCCGGCGTCCTTGTGCTTGCAATCTTACGCGCAGCCTTCTTCCTTGGACTTGCCGCGGGCGCGACCATCGTAACCTGGGCGCCGATACCTCAGCTTCCGTGGTTTACCTGGGGCATGTGGCTCTTTATCCTTGTTACGCCAGTCCAGTTCATAGGCGGATGGAGCTTTTACAAGGGCGCGTATAACGCGATCAGGAACCGGATGATAAACATGGACTTCCTCATAGCCCTGGGGACGTCCGTTGCCTATGTGTATTCGGTTATAGTCATATTTGCCCCTGATATCCTGCCGGTCAAGGTAGCTGAGAGGGACGTGTATTTCGAGGTCTCGGCGGTCATCATCGCCTTTGTGCTGCTCGGCAAATACATGGAGGAGATAATAAAGAAGAAGTCCTCCGCGGCGGTAAGAAAGCTCCTTGACCTTAAGCCCCAGGTCGCGAGGGTTATAAGGGACGGGCAGGAGATGGAGATACCGGCTGAGATGATTCAGGTCGGAGAGATTGTGGTAGTGCGGCCCGGCGAGAAGATACCGGCTGACGGCCTTGTAATGGAAGGCTCTTCTTCAGTGGATGAAAAGATGATAAGCGGCGAGTCCATGCCGGTTGAGAAGAAACCGGGGGACAGCGTCATAGGGGCCACCCTGAACAAGGTGGGCATGCTCAAGTTCAAGGCCGTAAGGGTCGGCGCAGAGACCACAATTAGCCAGATAATCAAGATGGTCGAGCAGGCGCAGGCATCCTCAGCGCCCATACAGAGGATAGCAGACCAGGTCTCCGGCTATTTTGTCGTAGCGGTTGTGACGGTAGCTTTCCTATCCTTCTTCGGGTGGTGGGCGATGGGTAATTTTCCTCAAGGGCTATTGGCTTTTATAGCCGTGTTGATCATAGCCTGCCCGTGCGCCCTCGGCATAGCCACCCCTGCGGCCCTCATGGTAGGCGTAGGCAAGGGGGCCGAGGCCGGCATTCTCATAAGAGGCGGCGAGTACCTGGAGAGGGCGCAGAAGCTCACGACGATCGTCTTTGACAAGACCGGGACGCTTACAAAAGGCGAGCCGTCTGTAACAGATATAATCCCCTTCGAGTCCAGCGAGGACGAGATTTTAAAATACGCGGCCATAGCTGAGAAAGGCTCCGAGCACCCATTGGCTGAGGCGATTATAAAGGCGGCGCGGATGAAAAATATCGATGTGCCTGATATGGATACTTTTGAGGCTGTGCCGGGGCATGGGGTAAGGGTGGGCTTCAAGGGGGATACAATCCTTTTCGGCAATAGAAGGCTCATGGAGGCAAACAGTATCCATATAGCCGAGTTTGAAGGAAAAATGAAGGGTCTTGAGGAGCAGGGCAAGACAGCCATGCTCCTGGCCAGGAATGGAAAGGTAACCGGCATAATAGCCGTGGCAGACACCTTGAAGGAGAGCTCTATCGCTGCGGTTACTGCCCTCAAGAAAGAGGGGCTCGAGGTCATAATGCTTACCGGGGACAACGAAAGGACGGCGAATGCCGTCGCCGGGCTGGCAGGGATAGAGAAAGTCATTGCCAATGTGCTGCCGGGCGAGAAGGCCGGGATAATAAAGAAGCTTCAGTCAGAGGGCAAGGCCGTTGCCATGGTGGGCGACGGCATAAACGACGCGCCTGCGCTGGCACAGGCGGACATCGGCATAGCCATAGGCAGCGGCTCGGATGTGGCAAAGGAGACAGGCGGGATAATACTGATAAAAGACGACGTAAGGGATGTCTTCGCAGGCATAAAGCTCTCCAAGGCTACTATGCGGAAGATAAAGCAGAACCTCTTCTGGGCGTTCGCATACAACACCATAGGCATACCGATAGCTGCATTGGGGTATTTAAATCCGATAATAGCGGCCGCGGCTATGGCGCTGAGTTCCCTTTCGGTCGTGGCCAACTCGGCTACCCTGAAAACACTTAAAATAGACGTGAAGTGAAAAACTTATCTCTGATAAGAAAGGAGGGTGCATATGAGGCGTTTCATGGTTCCGAGAGTGGCCCATTGCGGTTCAGGGCATAGTACACAGTCCTGGGCATGACGATAAACTGCCCGCCTTAAAATCTGGACTTGGAGAATAGTTTATGAATATCGAAAAAGTAAGGGAAAAGGCCAAGGTCCTTGGCATAAAGCCGCACGGGATGAAGAAGCTCGATCTTATAAGGGAGATACAGAAAAAAGAGGGCAATTTTCCCTGTTTCGGCACGGCAACGGATTACTGTGATCGATCAGATTGCTGTTTCAGGGAGGATTGTATTGGGAAATATACTAAAAAAGACTAATTCAGGGGTAGGCGAGAACAGGATGGCAAAACACATTACTGCGTTAAAGGGTATTTTGAAATTCGAGGAAAGGCTTCTGGTTAAGCTCTTGAAGACTCTCCCCCTTGTTTCTGAAGAAGATACGAGGGCTCTTTTAACAGAGATAGCCAGGAGCAAGAAGGGACATATAAGGGCTTACAGGAAGGCTATAAGTAAAGGCGAAAAAGGCCGAAAAAAGACTGGCGATGAAGGGTAAGGTTTTTAAATAATTTATATTTTATGGTTTTTCAGGACTGATGGTGGATTAACCCGGCGGAAGGACACCCGTGCGCTATCGAAGATTCTCGGACTGCTCAGTGTCGGAGAAGATACTGGATTCACTTTTCATCCTGACCCTATCGGCAGGTTATCTGCTGGCCATGGTTCTAATCTTTGCCGTAATCGCACCCCTTGATGGCGAATCCGGACTTTCTGTTAAGGATATAGAGATTAAGTATTATGGGAACCGTTCCGGCACAAGGCTTGAGGAGGTTATGAAAGGCCCCATGAGAGTGGACCATAGCCTTCCGGAGCATGAAGAGATTGTGAGATGGATATACGCGGGTGCTACTGAGAAACAGTATATAGAAAAGGTAAAACCCATATTCGATGAAAAATGCGTAAGGTGTCATAATCCTGATTCAGGTCTTGCGATTCCCGACCTCACGGAATACGAAAAAATAAAACCGTTGGCCGAGACTGATATCGGCATATCAATAGGCGCCCTGGCAAGGGTCTCCCACACCCATCTCTTCGGCATAGGCCTGCTATTTTATCTCCTGGGCCGGATATTTCTCCTGGCCGAGATGCCCCCGTGGCTCAAGCGTTCAATAATTGCCGTCCCGTTTGCGTCCATAGCCCTGGATATAGGGTCATGGTGGCTGACAAAATATATCCCGGCCTTTGCCTATACAGTCATTGCCGGAGGGGCGTTAATGGGGATTTCTTTTGCGGTGCAGGCACTGACATCTCTTTACCAGATGTGGTTTTATAGGCCGCAGGAGACCGAAATGTAGAAAAAAACAGACTTCAGGTTCGATGTCGAAAAGTAAAATCTTCGGGAGGAGCGTATGAAGGAGATAAAGGCATATATACGCCGTGAAAAGGCGGAGTATGTCATATCCGCACTTGAAGAGGCGGGGGTCCCGGGCTGCACGGCCGTCGAAGTAAAAGCTGTGGGTGCCGCAGCTGTGCCGGAAGAGGAGTATCTATCGATAGACTATATTGAAAAAGTCAGCACTGTCACAAAGCTCGAGATAATCTGCAAGGACGAGGACGTATCAAGGCTTGTGGATGTAATAAAGAAGATCGCTTATAGCGGCCGCAGGGGTGATGGGATGATCTTAGTGTCAGATATAAACTATGCCGTGAAGATAAGGACGGGCGAGACCGGCGATGCCGTCCTGGTCTCACATCCGGACAGTAAAAGGAAGAAATAGGAATAGTCTTGCTATACAGCTCAAAAAAACAGGAGGTTGGGAATGAGGAAAGTCATCTTTGGAGCAATATCGATGCTTGCACTCAGCACTGCGGCATTTGCTGAGGATGGCGCGGCCATTTACAAATCAACGTGTCAGGCCTGCCACGGCGTCGACGGCAAGGGCACCGCGATGGCGCCGGCCTTTGCTGGCATGCATCACTTAAGCACAAGTAGCGACCGGCAGATAGCCGATGTCATCCTTAAAGGCCGTTCCGGGGCTGAAAAGATGCACAATAACTTCACGGCCGAAATGCCTCCCCAGAAGCTGACTGCTGACGAGCTCAAGGCAGTGGTGGATTATGTCAAGAGCCTTGCGGGGAAGTAAGGATCAAAAGCCTGCCGTAAGCGCGCTTCCAAGTATTAAAGGTTCTTAAAGTTTATTTTGTCTCTCTCTTAAAAAAGACGGAAGGAGACGCAGGATATGGTGAGCAAGCTGTTATTTTGCCGAGACTGTGGGCTGGTTGGCAAGGCGTTGGTTATAAATTATACGCATTAAATTTTTAGCGTTATTTTTTGCCCGCTTGGAACACCCAATAAAAAGGAGCCTTTATGGAATGGATTAGAGAGAACTGGGTTTTTATCTTGTTCTTTGCCTTTTTTATAGGCATGCATTTTTTTGGACATGGCCACGGTGGGCACGGGCGTGGGAGGGGAGACCATGAAGGCCACGGAGGCAGGGCATCCGCAGATGAGGATAATGGCCATTCAGGCGAAGAGACTTCCGAAAAGAAAGATAAAAAAGGAGGCCGCGGATGCTGCTGAACATAAAAGTTGTGAGCTGGTCATTGGGTCTTTTTACGTCTTTTACTTTTCTTTTGTGCGTTCTTTACGGGCTCCTTGTGCCGCAAAAACTACACGGCATGTCGCATGTTCTCGAATCAATATTACCTGCTTTCAAATGGCTGACTTTTTCAGGGTTTATCCTCGGCCTTGTAGAGAGCTTTCTCTATGGGGTCTATATCGGGATTGTATTCGTGCCTATCTATAATTTTATAAACAGAAAACTCAGCCCTAAAGAGGTTAAATAGCGCTCCAAGAGATATTTCAAATAGTAGTTGCGATGCGAGGGAGCGAAATGGCAAAGAGGCGCTATTTTTATATCGCCATTGTATTGGCTGTTTTTACTATTGTTGCGGCACTCTGGTTTTTTATGAGGGAGAAGAAAGCCGAGGGGGTCTTCGAGGCGAACGGTCAAGTAAGGGGCGATGAGGTCACGGTGAGTACAAAGCTTCCTGGCAGGATAGAGAAGCTTTTTGTAAATGAGGGGCAGACTGTCGAAGCAGGCGATATTATGGGAAAAATATCGTTCGAAGAGGTCGCGGCCCGGCTTGAACAGGCCAGGGCTGACGCACAATCGGCAAAGAACAGGCTCAAGGAGACCGAGGCGGCTATAGGGAGCATAAACTCTTCTATAGAACAGGCGATGGTTAACGTTGAGTTCGCAAAGGAGGACTCCTTTCACAGGATACACCTTGCGAAGGCATCTATTGAGAGGGTCGAGGCGGAGATAATGAATGCGGAATCCCAGCTCAACCTTGCGAAAAGGGATTATGAAAGGTATTCCGAGCTTTTAAAAGGCGGGATAGCCTCTCAGAGGCGATTCGAGGAGGCCGAGGCCGCTTATAATTCGGCCCAGGCAGGCCTGAATGCCGCCGTAAAGGCAAGGGATGAGGCTGTGGCGGCCCTTGAAAGGGCCCAGGCCTCAACCCTTGAGGTAAGCGCGAAGGAGAAGGAATATAAAAGGCTCGTTGACGAGAGAAGGAAAACAGAGGCTTCTTACGAGACTTTAAAAAGCCAGCTCCAGTCAGCCGAGGCAAGGGTAAGGGAAGTAGAGGCAGCATTCAGGGATACGGATATCCGTGCGCCTTCCACGGGCACCGTCATAAATAAACTCGTAGAGGAAGGAGAGGTTGTCGGAGCGGGCGCCCCTTTAGCCGCGATCGTGAACCTTTCAGCAATCTATATAAAGGTATACATCCCGGAGAAGGATATCGGCAGGATCCGGATCGGCAACCCGGCTCGTATATACGGCGACGCCTTCCCCGAGAGATATTTTGAAGGCAAGGTAACAGAGGTGTCTCAGAAAGCCGAGTTTACCCCAAAGGAAGTCCACATGAAAGAAGAAAGGACAAAGCTCGTCTTCGGAGTGAAGGTAAAAATCGAGAACCCTGAAGGGTACCTTAAACCAGGGATGCCCGCGGACGTATTTATAAAGTGGAAGGAAGGTGCGCAGTGGTGAGGATAATCCTCGTTCGCGTTTGGGCAAAACCCGGTCTTTGAGATGAGAGACCGGGTTTGCATTAAGATAAAGGGCTTAATCCGCGACTTTAAAAAGACCCGTGCTCTGGACGGCATCGATCTTGAGATAGAAAAGGGCGAGCTCTTCGGCATTGTCGGCCCCGACGGCTCTGGCAAGACCGCCCTTATACAGTCTATATGCGCCATTCTCGACCCTACGGCGGGAAGCATAACTGTTGACGGGTTCGATACGGTAAAAGAATCTTCAAAAATAACATCTCGCATAGGATACATGTCGCAGGCGTATTCCCTCTACGAAGACCTTACCGTTGAAGAGAACCTGGAGTATTTCGCAAAAATCAGAGGCGTGTCCCAAGGCTCCTATTTGGAAAGGAAGGCCAAGCTCCTTGAGTTCTCAGGGCTTGCGCCCTTTTTAGACAGAAGGACCAGGCATCTTTCCGGAGGGATGCAGAAAAAGCTCGCCCTGAGCTGCAACCTCATACACGAGCCGGATATATTGATACTCGATGAGCCCACCCTGGGGGTAGATCCCCTTTCGAGGAGGCACCTGTGGCGGATGATAGATGGGTATCATTCTCAGGGGAAGACGATTGTGCTTTCGACCTCGTACATGGAAGAGGCAAAAAAATGCGGCAGGGTTGCCTTTCTTCTTGAAGGGAGGCTTCTTGGATGCGACAGGCCTGAGGCCTTTGGAAAAGACCTCGAAGAGGTATTCAGGTCCAGTATAACACCTTTGGAGTGGAAGAAGACCCTGCCGTTTCCGGAGATGGTCAAGGAGGGCGACGTCGTAAGGGTTACGGAGTTAAGGAAGGGTTTTGATTCATTCAACGCAGTGGACGGGATCACGTTCCAGGTAAAACGCGGCGAGATATTCGGTTTCGTGGGGCCGAACGGCTCCGGAAAGTCCACTACCATAAGGATGCTCTGCGGCATAATACCTCCTTCCGGCGGTGAGATGGAGGTGGCCGGCATAGACGTAGTAAAAAGGCCGGAGGACGTAAGGGGCAGGATCGGTTATATGTCCCAGAAATTCTCCCTTTACCTCGATTTGACAGCTGGCGAGAATATCGATTTTTTTGGCAGGGTTTACGGGCTTAAATGGGAGACCCTTAAAGAGAGAAAGGAATGGGTCTTGGAAGCCTCAGGGCTATTGGGTAAGGAGAAGGTCCTCACAAGGGAGCTTTCGGGGGCGGTAAGGCAGCGCCTTGCCATGGGCTGCAGCCTTATACATCAGCCGGACGTCCTTTTCTTAGACGAGCCCACTTCCGGCGTAGACCCTGTGGCGAGGAGCGCCTTTTGGGAGATGATGCGGATAATAGCGCGTTCCGGCACGGCCGTCTTTGTGACGACTCATTATCTTAAGGAGGCCGAGAACTGCGGGAGGGTCGCGTTCCTGAACCAGGGCAAAATACTTTGTGTTGGAGAGCCCGTTAGACTCAAGGCCCGGTATAACGCCTCCTCCCTTGAGGAGGTCTTTTTGCTTTTGATGGAGAATGAGAGTTGATACTGCCCGCCCTTGTAAAGAAGGAGATGAGGGAAATACTGAGGGACCCGGTAACGCTGGGGATAGCCATAGTCCTGCCGCTCGTTATGCTATTCCTTTTCGGATATGCAATATCCCTCGATATCAAGGATGTATCGATGGCCGTTTACGACCAGGACAGGACCCAGGAGAGCGAAAGGCTCGTCGAGGCATTCACTTCAAGCGGATACTTTATTATCAATCGTCATTTAGTCTCTGAAAAAGAGATAGACGAAGTCCTTGACAGGGGGTTGTCCTCGATAGTGCTTGTAATCCCGCCGGAGTTCTCAAGGGACATAAGTTCCTCAAGGAAGGCCACCGTGCAGATAATCCTTGACGGCTCTTTTTCAGCGACGGCCATGATAGTGTCCGGATATTCTACGGCTATTGTCAATTCCTATTCGATGGACCTTGTTGAGAAGTTCTTTGCAGGCAAGGGTATTGTAATGGAGCACGCCGTAAGTGCCGTACCAAGGGTCTGGTATAACCCTCCCATGAAGAGCGTAAATTACATCGTTCCCGGGCTCTTCGCCGTCCTCCTTATGGCGTTCCCGCCGATGCTTACGGCCCTTGCGGTCGTGAGGGAAAAGGAAAGGGGCACCATAGAGCAGGTCTATGTCTCGCCCATCAGCCCCGCCCTTTTTATACTCGGCAAGATCATCCCTTACGGGGCTATCGCCTTCGGTGAGATGCTCCTGATACTCGCGACAGGAACCCTTTGGTTCCAGATACCTTTTAAGGGAAGCCTTTTTCTACTCCTCGCGACGTCCGTTATCTATGTGCTTACGACCGTAAGCATAGGGCTTTTTGTATCAACGATCACCAAAACGCAGCTGGGGGCCGTACTACTGTCTCTCATAGTCACGTTGATGCCTTCGTTCCTCTTTTCCGGATTTCTTTTCCCCATATCATCGATGCCCTACACGATGCAGCTCTATACCTACATCTTTCCGGCCCGCTACTTCAACGACATAAGCAGGGATCTCTTTTTAAAAGGGCTGGGGCTTGAATACCTATGGGGCAATATCTTATTTCTTTCAGCTTATGCCGCGGTCTTATTTGTCCTCGCAAGCATGAGATTCAAAAAAAAGATAGCATGATGGGAAGACTTTCAGCCGCGATAAAAAAAGAATTTTTGCAGTTCCTGAGGGACAGGATGCTCATGTTCCTCATAGTCTGGACCTATACCGCGGAGGTCGTAATGTGCACCATGGCTTTAAGCTTCGAGGTGAAAAACCTTCACCTTGCGGTGTACGACCTGGACAGGACGCAGTTGAGCCAAAGGCTTGTAGAGAGGTTTACGTCGACCGAATATTTCTCAAAGGCCTTTTACGTTTCGGGCTTGAAGGAGATAGACGTTGTTCTCGATAAAGGTGGAGCCGACTTGGCGCTGGTCATACCCGCTGGTTTTTCAGACGCCGTAGGAAAAGGGGAAAAGGGGGATATACAGATAATTTTAAGCGGCGTCAATTCCAATACCGCAAACGCAGCCAGGGGGTATGCGAACGCTATTATCGAAGGCCTTTCAAGGGAGGCCGCGATAGAAGCCCTTGCCCGTAAAGGGGTAGGGACGCAAGCTCCCGAGGTGGAAGCGAGGGTAAGGATTTGGTACAACCCCGAGCTCAAGTTCCGATTCTTCATGATAATCTCGATGATTGTGATTGCCAGCGTTATGGTGGGAATGATCCATCCTGCGGCCACCATGGTGAGGGAAAAGGAGACCGGTACGATAGAGCAGATAATGGTAACGCCGTTAAGAAGGCACGAGGTGATTCTGGCAAAGCTCCTGCCTACGGTATCGATAGCGATGTTTTCGCTTTTCCCCAGCGTCATTATCGCCATGATGATGGGGCTTCCCATCAAGGGGAGCGTGCCGCTTTTCTTCTTCGCCTCAATGATATTCCTTTTTACGAGCATGGGGATGGGGGTCTTCGTATCGACGCTCTCGAAGAATATGCAGCAGGCCCTGCTCATATCTTTTTTCATTCTTTTCCCAATAATGTTCCTTTCCGGCACGACGGTTCCGATAGAGAGCATGCCGGCAGCTCTTCAGTACCTTTCATTGTTAAGCCCGGTCCGCTATTACATGGAGATAGCCCTTGGGATATTCCTCAAGGGGGTGGGGATTGAAGTACTCTGGCCGAAGCTCCTTATAATATTCCTTTTTGGGGTAATTGTATTCCCGTTAAGTCTCCTGCGTCTTAAAAGGAGGATGTATGAATAGGATTAAAGAAAGGCCAGGAAAGCTCATATGGCTCTGCCCACCCCCTGATGACGGCGTTTGCCGTGTGGATATTCACGCTCCCTGGATTTACAATATGGGCGGCCGTATTTAAGGCGCTTCTCCTCGTATGCCCCGCAATTATCACCCTTGCGCTTGTAAAAATGACACGAAGCAAGGCAGGTTTTTCAAGGGCTGAAAAGGTTGGTTCCTGGAGAGGTTTTTTGGGATTTTGGAAGGTGTATAAATAGCTTCAGCCAGGGATATTATTACTCAGTATAATCTTATATTTAAGCTCAACTCGCCAACCTGAATACATCTGAAAAAAAGGAGCCCTGTCTTTAATAAGCGAAGCGCTTCCGGCTTGACATTCTACATGATGTAGAATATTATGTACATGGAGGTCCGCATGGTGCCAATAAAGAACGGACATGGAAAAGTCCTCGGCCATCTGGAGCACGATATACTGGATGCTCTTTGGAAGAGAGGAGAGGCGAGCGGCAGACAGGTCTTCGAGGAGGTCTCCAGGGATATCGCCATAACTACGGTGCTCACGGTTCTGGAAAGGCTTGTCAGCAAGGGTTTGGTCGAAAAGATACGCGGTAAGGAAGCGAACCTTTTCAGGTCTGTATACACGAAGGAGGAGCTTGCTAAAAAACTTTCAGATGAGATTTTCAGGAGTATCCTCGGTCTTTCTGCGCCCGCAGCTTCAGCCGCGTTTGTAAATATGCTCGCGGATATCAAACCTATAGAACTGGACAGGCTCGCGACTCTCGTTGAGAGCAAAAAGAAAGAACTGAAATCCCGCCGAAAGGATATTTGATGCCAGTCTCATCCATGGCGATATTTGCGGTGCTTTTTTCAACCGGAGCCTTTGCATGGGCTTTTTCAGCCTTGCCCAGACTGATGGATATGACCCATCATGTATTGTCGTTCTGCCAGAGCATTGTGGCAAGGTGTGTTGAATTGATGTCTTTGCTCGGGACAATATATGTATGGGCCGGCATTATCCTGCTGTTTTCTGGAATCCTGTATGGCGTTTTCAGGGGCGTAACCGGTTTGCTCAGGGCGAAAAGAAATATCTCCAGGCTGCCCCTTTCAAGGGCGTACGGCTCGATAATCCTCATAAAAGACAGTAATGCAAAAATGGCATTTACGCACGGGCTCTTTAATCCAAAGATATACATTTCCAGGGGGCTTATGGAGGGATTGGATAAAAAAGAGCTCAGGGCGGTATTCCTTCATGAGCTGTATCACCTGAGGCGCATGCATTCGCTGAAGTTCTTCATCCTTTATGTCCTGCAGGGCGCATTTTTCTATATACCAATATCAAGCTACATTGCGGAGCGCATTATTACGGGCAGGGAGCATGCGGCGGACAGGGCCGCGGCTGCCGGAACAGACCTGCTTACAGTGGCCGGTGCGATAATAAAGGTTGTATCCTTAAATCAATCCGAGAGAGCTGTTCCCGCGTTTTCAGGCAATTTTGAAGGCGGCAGCCTCACAGAGCGTGTCCTGGCCATGGTCGAGGACCGGAAGCCTTCATTTAAAAGGCCTGAATCCGGTCTAATCGCGATAAGTCTGTCGGCCGCCATCCTCGCTGCTGGATCTCTGGTATTTCCCTTGTATGCCGGTATTGCGGCCGCGCCAGAGTGCTATGGAATCCATTGCACGGATCATATCGAGGTCCTCGGGGATGATTGCAAGGTACATTGCGCTGAGGGGCAAAGGTAAAAAAAAAATTGTATTTTGATTCTACATTTTGTAGAAAAATAATCCAGGAGGAAAAAAATGAAAAAACAACTCGTTAAAGCGATTTTTCTAACTCTTCTCCTTGCGGCCCTGCCGGCGTTCGCCGCAACGGACCACGGCAGGCACGATCACGGCAGCGCGGACCACGTGATTGCAGGCACCGCAACTGAAGCAGGCATAAAGGCAACTCTGAAGGTAAATCGTGCGCATTCCATGGTGGATCTATTCCTTGTTGATGCCGCGACAGGGGCCCCTGTGACATCCGGCAAGGCGACTGCCAATATAAAGCTGCCGAACGGAAAGACATTGGAAAAGGAGCTTATAGGCATGAAGATGGGCCAGGAGTACTCATTTATGAATTCCCTTGATTTGTCTCTAAATGGAAGGTATGTCTTTGATGTATATGTAGCATCAGGGAGCAAACAGGCCAAGTTCGGTTTCGTCTATACGGCAAAGTAGGGGGAATTAATGAGGGGTGCTCTGATTCAAGTTTTTCTGGTATTGACCCTTTCTGACCCTGCTCGATACCGAAAGAGAGCTTAAAAGGTTAAGGCTTGAGTACGCCGATACTCTTGCCGGGTACAGGAAACGTGTTGCTGCCTTGGAGAGGGTCATTGGAACAGACCTGATAAGGCTTTGATTTAGATTTCAAGATTAGCTGGGAGATAATAATGAAAAAATCGTACGGGATAGTGCTTTTGGCCCTTGGGGTGCTCATAGGCGGTCTTTCGGTCTGGTATCTCCAGCCCGGTCCCGCAACAGAAGCACAGCAGGATGAGGAACTAAAAATCCTTTATTACCGCAACCCCATGAACCCGGAAGTTACCTCGCCTACGCCGATGAAGGACTCGATGGGTATGGATTACATCCCGGTCTATGCGGACGAGGGAAAGCCGCAGGGGGAGCGGAAGGTACTCTTCTATCGCAACCCCATGAACCCGGAAGTTACCTCGCCTGTCCCGATGAAAGACCCGATGGGCATGGATTACATACCTGTTTATGAGGACGACACGCAACAAGCACCGGGCACAGTGAGGATAAGCCCTGAGAAGATCCAGATGATAGGAGTTAAGTCAGAACAGGTCGCCGCCCGCAGGCTCGACAGGGTCATAAGGACCGTAGGCCGGGTGGACCCGGTGGAGAACAGGAGTTTCGTAATCACCACCAAGGTGCCAGGCTGGATAGAGTTGCTCTACGTGGACAGGACCGACCAGATGGTTTCAAGGGGGGATAAGCTCGTCGAGCTCTATAGCCCCGACCTCATAACGGCACAGGAGGAGTACCTGTTGGCCTTGAAGGGCCGGAACGATTTAGAGGCAAGCCCCTATCCCGAGGTGAGAAAAGGGGCAGAGGCCCTGCTTGAGGCCGCCAGACAGAGACTGCGGTATTGGGATATATCTGAGGACCAGATAGACCTCTTGAGGAAAACAGGCGAGGTAAGGAGGACCATGACCATCAGCGCCCCCGCCACAGGGAGCGTCACAGAGAAGAT
>Ga0209641_10002340_pt1 | contig 16414 bp, 16 predicted proteins | sample RifCSP16_1_FD_184022 | JGI IMG/M metagenome (GOLD analysis project Ga0209641, IMG submission 184022) | Soil microbial communities from Rifle, Colorado - Rifle CSP2_sed 16_1 (SPAdes) (version 2) | ecosystem: Environmental > Terrestrial > Deep subsurface > Rock core/Sediment | place: Rifle...
GTTTATTGACGCCATAGGACTTTTTAATTTTTTCTGGTTATGCCTAAAAAAATACTGCAATTATACTATAAAATTGTAGTATGGTGTTAAATCCTGCCGAGATTTTAAGGGAATATCCACCACATGCCTCAAAATAAAAGCAATAGTAGTTAGATGCCTTTCTCCATAGGAAATGGAGTGTATGTATTTAAAATCTTTTCTCTGATGAATGACTTTTCTATTTCCCTGGCTATTTTGATTCTCTGTTTTATCCTGGTCTCTGAACTTTTCTTTATCCTCTCAATCATATCTGCTCTTTAGAAAGTTTTTTTTCAAATCTTCTCAGGAACTCTGGCGGTGCTGTCTGTTCTCGATTGCTCAGAATGATGAGAGATTATAAACCAAGATTCACCCCACCTGCATTTCTAATCGGCAAGTGAATCATTATAAAGATGTCTGCAAGTATCAATAGTTCTATTCATCTTGACTTCTTGATTCTCATTGGGATAGACTCTGAACTTATAGGCTCTTTTCATCTGATGATCGCATTCTTTTGTAAATATATTTCTAAATATAGTGGCCTGAAAGTAATATTGCAAGGGGCGCAATTCATCCGCTCGACAAGTCAGATGGTCTTCTCCATCTCTGACCCCAACATTATAAAAAAAGCAGGCTCAGTTGTATTCCCTCCAGGTCCTTCCGCACTTTGTGCACCTGAAAAACCTGACCTCACTTTCATCCGCAGAACGGAGCTGCCTCAGCCACCAGTACGCAGTATTATTGCCGCACTCCTCGCAGATAGCGCGTGTTGTGGGCATGCCCATGGAACGCTCTTCCAGAACAGAGACCTCGCGTTCCTTTCTTTCGGTCTTTGAAACAAAACTTCCTTTGATCTCTTTTTCAAACCCGCATTTCTTGCATTTATAAACATTCTTTGCGGGTATCATCATGCTTTTACATTTCGGACAGAATTCCATTGATATCACTCCTGGAGTTCTCTATGATCTTATTATGGTCAAATGCCAGTTCTGGTATTTCATCAAGATCAAAAAGCCTTATATCTTTAGCATCAGAACCAGCTTTAATGTTTCCACTTCCTTTTGAGAGATAGCATATTGAAACCGTATGTCCCCTGGGATCGCGCGAAGGGTCAGAGTACACCCCAAGAAACTTTATGAGCTCTATCTCAAGCCCTGTCTCTTCCCTGGCTTCGCGTATGACTGCATTTTCCACGGTCTCCCCTATCTCAACAAATCCTCCCGGGAGAGCGAATTGATCCTGAAAAGGAGGGTTCCTGCGTTTTATGAGCACAAGCTTTCCCTCATATATTATCAGTGCATCCACAGTCAGAAGAGGCGTTTCTGGTCTCATTATTTCCTCAATATTATTGTAAGGATATCGTTATCATACAGCATATGCTCAAGCCCGACATGCTGACCTCTGTGCTTGGCAGAGTCGCCCCAGACCTGGGCATATCTGAACCTTTTCCTGAAATCGCGGTGAAGCCTGTCGCATATATCGCCTATAGTTGAGCTGTATCTGACTATGAGGGGTTCGTCCATATCAGCATCCTTTCCCTGAGGTTTCAAAAAGACCCTGATAAACCCGAGTTTCTGGTATATTAATTCCTTGAGTTCTTCGATATGGACCTTCTGATCAGCAGAGACAAGGAGAGCATCCGGGAATTTCTCCATGCACTCCTTGAGCGTATTTTCATCAGCAAGGTCAATCTTATTAATAACCACAACTGCAGGGATATATTTTCTGTTGCCAAGCACAGCGTCTATTAACTTATCTATTGTGATGTCCTCACGTATCACCACGCTGGCGTTATGCATCCTGTACTCTCCCAGGATTGATTTTATCGTATCCTCGTCAAGACCCACATCTACCGTGCTGCTGATACTGACTCCTCCCCTGGGTTTTTTCCTTATTGTGATCTCAGGAGGTCTTGAATTGATCCTGATGCCTGCTGCATAGAGTTCCTCCACAAGAACCTCATAATGAACGAGCTGGAAGACATCAAGCATTATCAGGGCAAGATCAGCATTCCTTACCACCGCAAGCACCTCTTTACCTCTGCCGCGGCCGGAAGCGGCGCCTTTCAATATCCCCGGCACATCGAGTATCTGGATCGTGGCACCTTTATATTCCAGCGCTCCAGGCACCACGTCGAGCGTGGTGAACTCATAAGATGCAACAGCAGATTTTGTCCCTGTCAGACTGTTCAGGAGCGTACTTTTTCCCACAGATGGGAACCCAAGAATCACGACAGAAGCGTCGCCTGATTTCTTGACTGCAAAGCCTTCACCTCCTGATTTTTGTGATGCCCTTTTCTGTACTTCCTCCCTGAGTTTTGAGAGCTTTGCCTTGAGTCTGCCTATATGACCTTCGGTAGCTTTGTTATACTTTGTTCGAGAGATCTCTTCTTCAACAGCCTTTATCTCTTCTTCAAGTGCCATCGCCTCTAATACCTGTAAACAAGGCAAAAAGGATTTGGGTAACAACAACCTTTCAGGACAGGATGAATGCATTAAATGAATATCTGGATTCCAGGACAGATGAGACCATAAAGACTCTTGATGAACTTGTGCGCATTCCCACGCAGGTTCCGCCAGGTGAGAACTATGAAAAGATCATGAACTACATGGCGCAAAGGCTTGAAGACCTTGATTTTCAGGTCGAGAAGCTCGTGATGCCTCGCGAACTATTTGTGAAGAAAAATCCAAGGATGGCACATCTTACAGGAGAGCGGGTGAATTTATCTGCCATAAAAGATGCAGGTAAAGAAAAGACGCTTTTGATAAACACCCATCTTGATGTCGTACCTGCAGACTCTAACTGGAGCGTTCCCCCGTTTGAATGCACAATTAAAGAGGGACGCATCTTCGGGCGTGGTGTTGCTGATTCAAAAGGAGGGGTCGCTGCTCTTTTAACAGTGCTTTCAGCCATGAAAGAACTTGAGATAGAACAGGGATATAACCTGAATATTGCGATGACCACAGATGAAGAGATGGGGCCGTATTCAGGTCTGTGTTATCTTGCTGACCTGGGTAAACTTAAAGCTGATTTTTTCCTGAGCATGGACGGTGATAGCGATGATATCACCACAGCATCCAATGGCAATGCTGACTGGCAGATCGATGTTCTTGGAAAATCATACCACAGCGGCAGCAGTTTTCTTGGCGTGAATGCCATAGAAAAAACTATCCCTGTGATGAATGGACTGATGGAATTAAAGAAAAAGATCGAAAAGCGGCGCTCAAAAGTCCCGTCAAGCATGGCGATCAGCCAGAAGACGGGGATCAAGACGCTTATGCCTGTTCTCAATATCACCCTGATAAATGGAGGTGTGAAGCAGAATATAGTTCCGGACAGGTGCACGATGAAAGGCGACCGCCGCTATATCCCTGAGGAGAAATTCGAGGATGTGTGCAAAGAGATGAACGATGCAATCGCCATGGTGAGAGAGAAGCATCCTGACATCGATCTCAAGATCAGCTGCGATGATGTGTACGCTCCAATGCTCACAGATATGAACCATCCCTGGATAAAAGAAGTGAAAAAGATGGCTGAGATCACTGCGGGTAAAGAGATAAGGCTTGTCGGGGCGCAGGGGAGCCTTGATGTGGCGTATGCTGTCAGGGTCACAGGGTTGCCTGCATGCTGCTTCGGAACAGGGAGAAGGACAGAGAGCAATGCCCACGCAGGGGATGAGAATATCCTGATCGAGGATCTTGTGATGTATACGAAATTTCTGGGGAAGCTGATATGCGGTGCGAATAATCTGTCAGAATGATAGATGCAGAACCAGTTTTTCACTCACATCTCATTTTATCATCCCGGCAAAGTCTTCTTTTGTCATATGCTGTCTTGAAGCCTGGTCATCCCAGAGCTTTCTGAAATAATAAAAATATTCGTACATCTCATACGCATCACTTGCATAGATGATATCATGTTTCTGGATGACCTGGATCTGTATGTACAGAGGCAGCTCTTCAAATATCCTTACATCATATCTTTTCGAAAATACATCAATGTTCCTGAATATCTGCATCAGTAAACCAGCCCTGTCATTACATTCAGGAGCAACTATGCAGATATCAATGTCGCTTCTCGGCGTCTCCTCGCCTTTTACCATTGAACCGTAGAGCAGGATGGCGAGTACATCTTTTCGACAGTTCAAAAAAGAAAAGTCCTTTTCTAAAGATTCTCTGTTAACCATTTATCAATTACCTCTACAAAATGCCTGAAGCCGGGAAGCAATGTTCGAATCGATTCAAATGCGATACTATCATCTAAAGTATTGTAGCGATGAACCAGCCTGTTTCTCAGACCATTGGATTCTATCAATACATTTTTCAAACTGACTTCTATGATCTTTTTATTAAAAAGAGCTTCCATGTTTGTATAGTCATCTTTAGGGATAATTCTTGAATCTCTGCAAACCATTGCAGCGACATCAAATGAAGCTTCTATCAATTCCTGAAACGCCTTGTATGTGGCAAGCCTGGTTCTTTTATCAGAAATAAAATCAGAGATATCAAATGGTATCCAATCTTCAATGTCAGCCATTCTTTCAAGAATTAAGTTCAGCTTTTCCCTGTATCTTTTTGCTCGTTCAATGTCCACAAAATATCAGCCCTTAATTTATTATATTTTTATATATATTAATTATGGAGTTAGATAATAACTTTGATAACTATGATTTTTCATTCACACAGGGCATACAGGCGCAGCACATCCACCTGCATATTCTGGGTCGGCAGATACGTATTTATCGATCCTGTCGCCAAGGTACAGTACCTGCTCTGACTTGCTTCCATATCTGTAAACAGTGATTCCTTTGCACTTCAATTCATATGCAAGCATGTACGCCTTCTCCACCTCCTTCACATCAACGTCATTCGGGAAATTAATGGTCTTTGAAACCGCATTGTCGCAGTGGCGCTGGAAGGCTGCCTGCATTCTCACATGCCACTCAGGCGCGATATCAAAGGCAGTGACGAATACTCGCCTTATGTCTTCAGGTATACCTTCGATACCTGCAAGCGTTCCCTGCTTTGCGATCTTCATCATCAGCTCTTCGCTGTAAAAACCCCTTTCTTTTGCTGCTTTCTCAAAATACGGGTTCACCTCAAGCAATCTTGTTCCTTCAAGTACGTTCCTCACAAAAGAAACAGCAAACAGAGGCTCGATGCCGCTCGAACATCCTGCAATGATGCTGATAGTACCTGTGGGCGCGACCGTGGTTACAGTGGAGTTGCGAACAGGTTTTCTGTATATGCTGCCAGGGAAATTCGGGAAAGCACCCCTCTCTTCTGCCAGCCTCTCTGACGCAGCATGTGATTTTTCCTCAAGGAACCTCATTATCTCCTCGCCTGTACTCAGGGCTTCTTCAGAATCGTAAGGAATCCCTGACTGTACGAGCATGTCTGCAAAACCCATCACTCCAAGCCCTATTTTCCTGTTCGCAAGCGTGATCTCCTCTATCTCACGGAGGGGGTATTTGTTCACGTCGATCACATTGTCAAGGAACTTTACCCCGGTATTTATGGTCTTTTCAAGCCTTTCCCAGTCAATCGAGCCGTCCTTTACCATCCTGGCAAGGTTTATGGATCCGAGATTGCAGGATTCATATGGCAGGAGGGGCTGCTCACCACATTGATGCACTACTAATGAATTGCAAACCATTGAATGTGTTAATGGTTCCGTCAAGTCGTATACTTCTTTTTTGCCTGCATATTCAAGTGATACAACTTCATCGATAAATTCTTGAAGTCGCCTTTTTTTGAGACGAATATTATTGAGTCTTTCCATTTTACACTTAGAAATAAACCCTATCTCCATTTTGAACCTATCAATATTCGATCCAAAGATTCCGAGTTCATATAGAGTCCCATCTGAAGCATATGTCTTCACTTCTCCATTTTTAGTTATATATTTAAATAATGAAACACTGGGAGGTCTCGATCTATTAAATATAATACTTTTGATTCCAAAACTCAAAAGTAATATTTGGATTTCTTTAAGCAAATCTATGCTCTTTGATGTAAGCGCTATCCAGTCACTCGAACTTCTCCTGCTATCTCTCATTGTTCCATCAGCAGTAAAGAGTGCCTGCAGAAAACCAATCACGCCCTCTTTTGTAGCTGTAAATAAACTACCAGGAACAGCTTTTTTGTCTGCAGGTTTTGCACATATTCCGAGGCGTTTGAAGAAATCAACAAAATATTTTGAATGATAGGATAGATGTATCGTGTTGTTTTTCCTCTTTACTTCCTTAATCTCTTTACCATAGTAGTTGTTTATTATAGGTTTCAGGTAATCGAAGACTTCTATATCATTATTGCCAAATGAAAATCCAACTCTACAATTTTTACCTTCATCAATCATCCATCCATCGGCAACCAACCATCCCAATATTTGACCAAGTTCTTTAGACCAACTCACTGGCAGATTTAATGTATATTTTCTGCCATTCTTTCCTGTATATACATTGTTTATTTCACAGGGCAGCTTAAGTTCAGAGTTAAATCTACCTTCACCATTGTGTATTAAGATCTTTTTATGTAACGAATTCTTCAGTTCAACCCAGCCATCTGTAGTCATTACCTTATGGTCTGGAGTTGCAATAATCTCATATCCATTTTTTGTTGTAAGCCTATAAACATCCTTTTCTCCGGTACAGAAAGCCTTCGATATCGTATTAAAACTCACCCCATCTTGCTTTGAGCGCATCAGGCTTATTGTTCCGTCGCGATTCACAATCTTAATGGGCACCCTGTTGTCCACACAGATTCTCACTCCGCCTTCTGGATATTTTTCAACCAGATCCTGCATCCTCATCAGGCCATTTTCTGTGGAAATCAGCGTGCTTCCAGCAACGCAGGGGTTCGTGCTCTCCATCATCCCTATGTGGGGCGTGGGATTATGCCTGTTGATCTCGTCTATGAACACAACCCCGGGATCGCCTGTCCTCCATGCCATCGTTATGATAAGTTGCCACATATCCCGCGCCCTTACCTTTTTCACCACTTCCCTGTTGCGAGGGTTTATCAGTTCATACTCTCCGTCCTCGAGCACCGCTTTCATGAACCTGTCATCCACTGCTACAGAGATATTGAAATTCGAAAGAAAGCCTTCTTTTGTTTTTGAAGTTATGAACTCGATGATGTCAGGATGATCTGCCCTGAGTATCCCCATGTTGGCGCCGCGCCTTTTCCCTCCCTGCTTTATGATATCCGTGGTGGTATCAAACACCCTCATGAAAGAAACAGGACCTGAAGCAACGCCTTTTGTGGATCTCACTATATCTCCTTTTGGACGAAGGCGCGTGAACGAGAAACCGGTACCGCCTCCTGACTGCTGGATGATCGCCATGTGCTTCACAGCATCAAAGATGTCTGGAAGAGAATCCGCAACAGGAATGACAAAGCAGGCAGAGAGCTGCCCCAGGTCAGTGCCTGCGTTCATGAGCGTGGGGGTATTGGGAAGGAATTCAAGATTCACCAGCATCTCAAAGAACTCCTCTTCTGATTCAGGATCAAGAGCGATAGCCTTTGCAATGCGGCGGAAAAGCAAAAGCGGGGTCTCTATGACATTGCCTTTCTCATCTTTTAAAAGGTAGCGCCGCTCAAGTACCCTTATTGCATTGACGCTCAGTTTCAGTTCGTCCCTTACTCCGAAGAATTGCTTTGCTTTCCTTATCTGGGCGCGTTTTTCCCTGTAGAGGATGTATGCCTTGGCGACCGCAGCATGGCCGTTCCCGATCAACACCTCTTCCACGATATCCTGCACATCCTCAACTCCGGGTATTCCAGGTATCCTTTCATTTATGATCTCCACTACCTGATCTGCGATCTCCTCTGCTTGTTTCCCGTCCTTGCTTTTCGTTGCAAGAAAAGCTTTGAAGACTGCGTTGTCTATCTTTGATCTGTCGAATTCTACGATTCTTCCATCTCTTTTTTTTATCTGTTGTATCGTATTATTGGCCCCCAGAAGCACATCCTGACCGGATAATATGCAGGACTTGCGATCTGCGTTCCTGGTGATTATCTGTATTATATGCTAAAGTTTATGATACTGGATATAAAAAACTTTGGTTGATTTTGATATTTTGCATAAAATCCGGGAGAATCTTTGAATAACGATATGCATCGAGCGTATCAAAACCCTTAACCGATGACAGGAGAAGTTAAACCTCTCCCCTTCCCCGCACCCCAACCCCTCACCACTCAACCTGCTGAGAAAATCAAGAAAAAAATTTTGTGAATTTAAAGCAAAACCCTTATGAAATAAACATATGAATAATTGTTGAATCTGTGGAGTACAGGCATGTCAGAAAAATGCATATACTGCGGTATGGAGATCACGGGCGAAGGGATCGCCAGGGAAATCGACGGGGACAAAATAAAGTTCTGCAGCCGCCACTGCGCGGTCATGTTTGAAGGGCTTGAGAAAAAAGGGAGGATGAAAGCGGCGATAATGGCTGAGAGGAATGCCATAATCGCGGACATAGAAAAAGAGAGGGGCACCAGGGTCATAACAATGATCCACAGAAGAGAGCCTTGGGAAGAAAAGGACGAGAGCCAGATCAACATCGAGGACACAGAGCACGTTCTGATGAGGTTAAGACAGACCCCGGAGGATGTGGACCTGATACTTCACACACCAGGAGGACTTGTGCTGGCATCAGAGATGATTGCCATGGCTGTGAAGAACCATCAGGCAAATGTCACGGTCATAATCCCTTTTTACGCAATGTCAGGCGGCACGCTGATAGCTCTGGCGGCGGATGAGATCATCATGGAAAAAGACAGCGTGCTCGGTCCTGTTGATCCGCAATTAGGCGGCATGCCGGCAGGCGCATTGATCTCGCTGCTTGAACGAAAGCTGATGGAGAACATCTCGGACGATAACATCATGCTTTCAGAGGAAGCCAGGAAGGGCCTGATAAGGGTTCAGAAAATGGTAATGTGGCTTCTTGAAGATAAGATGGATAAGGGGAATGCAGAGAAACTGGCAGAGTTCCTGACAGGCGGGTACATGACCCACGATACGCCCATCGTGTTCGATGTTGCAAAAAGATTCGGTCTCAAGGTCAGGGAGGGTGTACCCAGGGGCGTGTATGACCTCTTCAGGACTTTCGAGTTCGGCGCTTGCCCGAGACCTCAGTATGCGAAATATTGAAACTTTAGGAAACGATAGTTATTTGATTCCATATAATAATAAATGACAGGGATTATCTCTATTTAAAAATCTCTATCCTTCAAAGAGGCAAAGGAATGGGAAAAGATCAACATATTGCCAGGAACTCAGGAAATGCATCACATGAAATGAAAAAACCAAAAAAACACCATGACCATCATGCCATGATGCTTGCCGACTTCAAAAAGCGGTTCTGGGTGTCATTTGTTATTACCATCCCTATACTCGTACTTTCTCCCCTCATCCAGGAATTTTTGGGTTTTAAGAAAATCGTAAGTTTTCCGGGAGATCTCTATGTTCTGTTTGCACTTTCTTCCATCGTTTTCTTCTATGGTGGGCTTCCTTTTCTTAAAGGGATATATTCTGAGCTGAAATCGGCAAATCCGGGAATGATGACGCTCATAGCCATAGCTATTACCACGGCGTATGTTTACAGCAGCGCCGTTGTATTTGGCCTGAGCGGCATGGTATTTTTCTGGGAACTGGCAACGCTTATCGACGTTATGCTCCTGGGGCACTGGATAGAGATGAAATCTGTCATGGGTGCCTCAAAGGCTCTTGAAGAGCTGGCAAGGCTCATGCCCTCAGAGGCGCATAAACTCATGCCAGACGGCAGCATCAAGGATGTTCCATTGAGCGAGCTTATGGTGGATGACAGCGTCCTTATCAAGCCCGGAGAAAAGATCCCAGCCGACGGCATTGTAGTAGAAGGTGATACGTCGGTCAATGAGGCTATGCTTACAGGTGAGTCAAAGCCTGTCACTAAAAAAGTAGGGGCAAAGGTCATAGGTGGTTCTATTAACGCTGAAGGTTCGATCACCGTAAAGGTCAACAAAACAGGGGGAGATTCATTCCTTTCTCAGGTGATCAAGCTTGTTAAGGAAGCACAGGAAAGTAAATCAAGGACGCAGGACCTGGCGAACCGCGCAGCTGTCTGGCTAACGATAATAGCTATCGCTGGAGGAGCAATAACCCTCTTTGTATGGTTCTATATAATGAAAGAGGATTTTGCCTTTGCGATCGAGCGGACAGTAACAGTAATGGTGATCACATGTCCTCACGCTCTTGGACTTGCTGTTCCTCTGGTGGTTGCGGTCTCGACCGCCATCTCTGCGAAGAATGGTCTTTTGATAAGGAACCGCGCTGCATTTGAGAGGGCAAGGAACATCCAGGCGATAATATTTGATAAGACGGGAACCCTCACCGAGGGAAAGTTCGGTGTTACGGATAAGATGGTTTTTTCGGGGAGCGGTGATCAAAACGAACTTCTCAAATACGCTGCGTCGGTGGAGGCTCATTCTGAGCATCCTATTGCAAAAGGGATCGTTTCATCATCCGGGGATACTTTTCCTGTCGAGGAGTTCAGAGCGATCCCGGGCAAGGGAGCAGAGGGCAGGGTTAACGGCAGGGATGTGAAGGTTGTAAGTCCCGGATATCTCAGAGAACAGAATATTCAGGTTAAAGACGAAAGGATAGAGAAGCTTTCCTCTCAGGGAAAGACCGTGGTGTTCGTTTTGATAGATGGAGAGTTAACAGGCGCCATTGCGCTTGCAGATATCATCAGACCCGAATCAAAGAAAGCGATCTCAAAGCTCAGGGATATGGGCGTCAGGTGTATGATGCTCACAGGTGATAACAAACAGGTCGCAAAATGGGTGGCTGATGAACTGGGGCTTGATGAATATTTTGCTGAGGTCCTGCCGCATGAAAAGGCTGCGAAAGTTAAAGAGATCCAGTCCAGAGGATTGATAGTTGCCATGACAGGCGATGGTGTGAACGATGCCCCTGCACTGGCACAGGCGGATGTGGGTATTGCCATAGGTGCTGGCACGGATGTGGCTGTGGAGACGGCTGATATCATCCTTGTAAGGAGCGACCCTCTTGATGCGGTGGCAATAATCGGTCTTGCCAGGGCGACATACCGAAAGATGGTGCAGAACCTTGCATGGGCAACAGGTTATAACGCCTTTGCCATCCCCCTTGCTGCTGGCGTGCTGTATAAGTCAGGCATACTTCTTACCCCTGCAATGGGTGCAGGACTTATGGCAGCAAGCACGGTTGTCGTGGCAATCAATGCGAGATTTTTGAAGATCGAGAAATAGGGGAAAAAGCCGGAACAGAACATTATTCTTATTTTTTAGTGAAAATATGGATTCAAGATCTAAACAAATTTTACTCCGAGGTCAGATAAACCATTTCTGGAGGCCATGTTTATCAGGAACGGTGTCAGGGATTCGATCATGCGCGATTCTTTTAACAGGCCGCCGTCAAGCGGTCTGACGCTTCGTATCTCACGCGTCAGATCAGTCACAACCTGCTTTGCGTCCTCATGTATTCAAAAGACCCATTTTTTTCCATTGGCACGACCAGGGATATAACTATCTGGTTCTTCAGGACTGGTCGAAGACACTCAATAAGACTCATCGCCGCTTCGTATGGAACCGAGAGCACTGCAACGTCTGCTTTTTCCACCGCTTCTTTAATGCTTGTCCCGTCGATTTTGCATTCCAGACCCTGATCTGTGAGCCGGCATTATTTTCAAATTCGAATTTGAAAACGAAATGAATGAATTGAGATCACCCAGACATTCCCCTGGATATTGTTAATGCAGGCGACTCTGTGCTTCGAGCAGTAATATGCAAAGGCGAAGGTAAATAGTACCTTCACGATCATGACGGGTTCTTCCTGCATTATAAGGGCGATGTCATCAGCGAGGCCGATAATTCCTTTGAATTTTCAAACCATTTGCTCGACTACATGCACTTCTGCCTCTGGTTTTAGCCCTGCGAGCGCAGGAGTCCGGCTTCAAGCTTATCGCAGAGGGACATGAGCTGGTCTACTTGAGCGACGATGCGGCGCTGGTCAGGCCGCATATATTACTTTTCCTTTTCGTGCAAATTCAGCAGCAAGAGATTTCCCACTTTCAAATTCTTCTGATGTGAGAGTGATAATATCAAGAGGCACTCTGAATTTTTTTATGGTCTTTATCTCAGCTTCCTTTGTCAATCTTGCCCGTTCAAAAATGTCTTTGTTCTGAAAATCCGGAGAAATGATCAGAATATCTACATCGCTCTCCAAAGTTCCTTTTCCCGTACTCTGCGACCCAAATAGAATTATCTTTGAAACTTTCAATCCTTTTTCTTTCAAACAGTTCTCAAAGAATTTGATGGCTTCTGCTATTTTGTCTTTAACCATTCTAATAACTCCTTCCCTTTTTCAAGTATTTAACGAGATATAGCTGATTGTGGGTTTTGGGCGGAACTTCTTTATTTTTTTGAATAATCAGACCCTTGAGTGCTTTTTCTATGGATAAGTGACACATGAAGACACCATAAAAATATCTTTCCCCTTTAAACATGAATTCTGCTGTCTCCATGTCATAATCAGCCTGTTTTAACCATTCATCTTTATCCATGCACTTTCTTAAGATTATAATTGTTTTAATTGCTTATTTGCTTTTGCTGTCATCTCCTGGAACTATGCTCACGACCGCCACCATCAACCTCTCGCTGTCCGCCTGCGAACGCAGGAGGCTGGCTTCAAGCTTATCGCAGAGAGACATGAGCTGGTTTACTTGAGCGACGATGCGGCGCAGACCGTATGAAAAGGGAGCCACAGATAAAGGCGCCAAGAGTCGTGCCTCTAGAGGGCGCTTTATTTTCTTTTCTCATTTTCCCATAAGCTTTTAAGGTCGCGCTTTCCATGTACAAGACCCAATAATACGATACGATATTCTTCAATGCTGTAAATAAGCCGATACCCTCTTACAAAAAGCTCGCGAATATTTGGATCCCCAAATTCAGGGACTACGCGTCCTCTTTCAGAAAATTCATTGAGAGAACGGCTCACATCAAGAATTTCCTGAACAAATGCAGCCGCATAAAAAGCCGAATCTCTTGAAATATAATTAGCGAGCGCTTCGATATCGGCAGCCGCCTCAAATGACCAGACTATTTTCCGAGCCATTCTGACATACGGGTTTCAATTTCCTCATGTGAATAAACTCGACCATTCCTGGCATCATCCAGACCGCGTTCGATCTTTTGTAAAACATATAGATGATACTGAATATCCTCCAGCGTGCAGTCTTCTGGTAAATTGGCGAGAATCTTTTTAACTTCTTGTTTTGCAGTTTGCATATGTGTAATTACCCTCTTTGTATAGATTATAGTTACGGTATTTGTTTGAGATGGGAGGCATCACTTATTGTAAATATCTGCGAGTAAGTATTAAGATAATTGTAAAGATAATTATTGCGAGAACGACGCTAATAACGTGTTTATTGTAATTTGAAGGGAAAATATCGAAAATCTCTGAAAAAACGAATGCTCCAAAACCTGCAATCGTTGCAGCAATTGCCGAGAGGTTTATAAAATCAAAAAAGCCAGATTTATGCGGCATCTCTCTTTCATTAAGAGCTCCTGTAGACATTTCTTGAATAGTTCCATTTGCGGTGGTTATCTGCACATACTTTGAATTATTGACTTGAATTTTGGACATATTTCCTGTATAGGGTAATATTTTACTTATAGCTTCATCCATTAATTGAATCCTGTTTTCAAGGATTGTTTCATCATTTGCTCTTTTTAGCAAATCACATGCCTCTCCGACATTGATTTCTGATGTTCTGGCACAAATTGCTGATAAACTAATTTGAAGATCATTCAGACGTTTATCAAGAATAACTGGATTTTCAACCAACAAATTCTGACCAATGCGATATACATTTTTACCCAGATCTTCAAATGTTGTGCCTTTTGTCTGTTTGCACAGCGTCTTTGCTTTCTCCTGTATCTCCGCTATTATCCCATTGATTCTCTCATCGATGATCGGCAGCCCCTTCCTGATCAACCTCGATGCCCCCGGTGCTTTCTCTTCTGTTGTATCAAGCAATCCGCAGGCACGCTCGCAATACCGCCTGTATGCGTTGAGGTCGGATTTCATTTCATTGAAATCCCGCGCCTTCTGCACCTCTTTCAGCGCCTTTCCCAGGTTCTCCACGGCTTCAAGGAGCATCTTTTTGCTTTTCGAGTCTTGAACCGCGTTTTTTGCCTCTGAAAGATATCTGTGCACCTCAGCCTCAGCTTCTTCTTTCTTGAAAGCTAGCGCGTAAAAAGAGCGGTAAAAAGGCAAGCAGAACTTTGCAGGATTAAAATAAGTCGCTTCCTTTGAAGCTTTTTCAAAAAATCCAAGTGCGTCTTCCATTTCTCTCTTGAACCCATATTCATCTGCCTCGCTCGCTCTGAATATAGAGACCCTGCCTAACGAATGGTTCGCAGCTATCCGAACACCGCTGTCAGTATCGGAAGTAAGCCGTATTAGGTCTTCCCATGCCTGATTCTTATCAGACACGTGAGAGAACGCAATCCCAAGCGCATCTGCAACGCGCCCTCGTACATAGCTCTCATTATCGGAAGCGAGACGGTGCAGGTCATTCCATGCCTGTTCTATATCGGGTACTTGTGGAAACGCACTGCTAAGAGCATCTGCAGCACGCCATCGCACATCTCGGTCAATATTTGTAATGAGGCAAATCAGGTCTTCCCATGCCTGTTCTTTATCAGGCACGTATGAGAATGCTTTGCCAATTGCATTTGTTGCGCCCCTTCGCACATCGCTGTTATTATCGGAAGTGAGACGAATCAGGTCGTTCCACGCTTGTATCTTATCTGGTACATCTGAAAACGCGCCACCAAGAGCATATGTAACGCGGTTATTGTCGGAAGTTAGATGAATCAAAGCGTCCCATGCCTGTTTTTTATCTGGTACATCTGAGAACGCTCTGCCAAGCGCCCCTGAAATGCAAAATCGCACATAATTGTCATTATCAGAAGCCAAACGAATCAGGTCTTCCCATGCCTTTTTCTTATCGGGCACATGTGGGAATGCCCAATCGAGAGCATCGATTGCGAACCTCCGCACATAGATTTCATTATCAGAAGTTAGACAATGCAGGTCATCCCACGCTTGTTTTTTATCAGGAAGATTATCAAAATTATTTCTGAGCTTCCACGCTGCAGTTTTGCGTTCCTCCATATCCTTGCTCCACGCCATCTTGTGAATCTTAGACTGATATGCCACGGACATCATGAGATTTTAAAACCGTTTCGATTATTCACACTACATATTGTTTTCTTCTCAACGCCATCTCCACCCGCCAGCATCCTTCTCACAACCGCCTCCATCAACCTCTCGCTGTCCGCCTGCGAGCGTAGGAGTCCGGCTTCAAGCTTATCACAGAGGAACATGAGCTGGTCTACTCTGGCAACGATGCGGCGTTGTTCATTAGAGGGCGGAAGCGGCACTAAACCTAAATAGAGCTTTCCATCATTGATGGCCGGATATGCTATCCCTGTCATCTCCGATTCAACATAAGCAATGAAAGGCTTACTTCGAAGATAATAATATAGATATCTGTTTAGAACTCCAGATAACGGATGCAATACGGCAAAAGCGGTACTTACAATTGGTTCTGGCTCAATTTCTTTATCAATGATTGCAATATTTAAAAGATAGGGGCGAACAGTTGCTTAAATAATGGTCCCTTTAGAAACTATTTTCCTTGCCCGTGAAGGAGCTTCATTTGGCTTGAGAATCTTTACATCTTCAGATATTATGCCATGTTCCTTGTCAATTGCAGATACATCAATATATGTGAATTCCACATCCGGTTTCTTTTGTCCCCAGTCATGGCATACATCTCCGAGATGAACCCATTTCCATTTTCTAGGTAAGTTGTATGGGATTTCATCTGCATCAATTGTTTGCAAAGCCCTTACATTATTAATTTTTTTATCTTTAATCAACTGCTCTTTTTCAGCTTTTATTTTTTCAAGCAGAACCGACGCCGGTTCATCCCTCTCATCCTGCTCCACCAGCTTCCCCATCACAGCAAGCTGCAAAATCGCCTGCCTGAGCGCGCCCACATTCTCCGGTGCATCATAAAGCAAATCAAAATTATCACTGATGCGCCGCCAGCCCTCTGCAAACTCCCCAGGCGCGCGGGCAGCGAGCAGCCGGTCGAGCGCGGCGCTGTTGAGGTGCGCGCGGGTTTCGCGTTTCTTCTGCTGGCGTGCCTCAAGCTCGTCGCAGAGCGCCATGAGCTGGTCAACTCTTGCGACGATGCGGCGTTGTTCTTCGAGTGGGGGCAATGTGAGTTTCAAGTTGCTCAAAGCCACACCGTTCACATTTGGTTGCCCTGTGCCAGCAGAGTTTGCTCGGATTT
>Ga0209641_10002341_pt1 | contig 16414 bp, 14 predicted proteins | sample RifCSP16_1_FD_184022 | JGI IMG/M metagenome (GOLD analysis project Ga0209641, IMG submission 184022) | Soil microbial communities from Rifle, Colorado - Rifle CSP2_sed 16_1 (SPAdes) (version 2) | ecosystem: Environmental > Terrestrial > Deep subsurface > Rock core/Sediment | place: Rifle...
TTTTAATGATTGAGACCAGCCCCACAGAAATGTCCTTTTCGCCAGACTCTCTAGCGTTTGTGGCTGGCAAGCCCTATATCCTGAGGATTAAGAGTCCCTCCACTAACGCTGCCAAGCATTATTTTGCTACAGAGGGTCCGACTGATTTTTTCAAAGCCGTTGCCACTCGTAAAATCCAGACGTCTGATGCCGAATATAAGGCGCCTTACTTCTTGGCGGTAGAGCTTCTGATAGGGGGAGAGTTGGACATCTATTTTGTACCCGTGCTGGCTGGAACTTACAATTTCCTCTGTACGATTCCGAACCACAAAGACTACGGCATGTTTGGCAAGATAGTGATAACCGGTGGAGCAGGTTATCAATTGGACTTACAAGTGGACGCCTCTTTCAACCCGGCACTTTTGACCGATCCGAGAACCTCCGGTTCACATTCTGTATGGAGCACGAAAGTTACCGTACCGGTACAAATGGTCGAAGGTGGAGCAACTCCGTACTCTTACAATCCATCTGACCTTTATTTGAAGAAGGACTCTGCCTACGTTATCACTATCTCCAATCCTAGCAGCAATGCAGAAAAACATTACTATACAGCAGCTGAATTCTGTAGGACCGTAGTCACCAGGAAATTCGAAGACTCGGATGCCGAAGTCAAGGCGCCCTATTTCAAGGCCATTGAACTCTTGATCGGAGGAACTGCCAAGGAATATGTAGTTCCTACGGTAGCAGACACTTTCTACGTTCATTGCACTATCCCAGGACATACGGAGAATGGTATGGAAGGCTCTATTATAGTATCTCCTTGACTTGCCAAAAGAAGATAATACTCTTACCCCTCGAGTCGATCTGGGAACTTGAGGGGTATTAGTATATGTTATATATTAATATAATTAGCAAAATGGCACATAGAATACAGATAAGCTGGGCTAGAACAATTGCACTGACAGTACTCCTGTTAGCAGCCTTGGTTTGGCTAGCCGGGACGCCTGAGCTGAAAGGGGCTGATGCCCAGGAAGTGTATGATTTGGGGAAGAGGACTTATCAAATAGCCTGTTCCCCCTGTCACGGATCAAATGGAGATGGCAATGCCCCGGCTGCCAAAGCTCTAAATCCGAAACCGCGAGATTTTACCAAGGGGGCTTACAAGTTCAGGAGCACTTTTCCAGGAATACTACCCGCAGACGAAGATTTGCAAAAGACCATTTCTCAGGGGATTCCTGGAACCAGTATGCCGGCCTGGAAAAATATACTATCTGAACCCGAAATAGACGCAGTGACTCAATACCTCAAGGGTTTCTCCCCGTTTTTTGGCCAGGTGACCGATTTTGATACCTTAATTTTTCCAACTTCACCCCTTAGTCAGGAGGCTATTGCTCGCGGCAAAGAAATATACAAGATTCTGGGTTGCTGGACTTGCCACGGTATGAAGGGACGGGGTGATGGCCCTTCGGCCAAAGGGCTTTTGGACGAAGAGAAAAGGCCAATCAAAGCTTATGATTTTACCACCGGGAGTATGAAACGGGGATCCGAGCTGTCAGATATCTACAAGACTCTGATTACTGGCCTGAGAGGCACACCTATGCCCTCTTTTTATTGGGCTTTCCGGTTCACCCGTGAGAATCTACAGGAGTTGCTGAGCAAAGAAATTTACCAGCAGTACTTCTCAGGATCTGAGCTAAAGAGCCTGCAAGAATTCATAGAAAGTATCTTAACCGAGGCGGAACTAAATGCCCTAGATAGTACTGGGGTGGAGGAATTGATGGAACAGAGGAAATGGGAATTGGTGCAGTACGTCTATTCCCTTAAGAGACATCCGGGTCCACTCTCAGAGCTATTCATAAGAGACCATGAATTGACCAGATGAGCATATCTATCAGCCGGCTGACAAAGGTTCTTCTTCTTCAATCAATTATCTTCATACCTCTATTGTTATCAGGGTGTTCGGGAGATGGTTTTGGTTTGGATATAAATGGCAATCCAATTGGTCCCGGCTCCTCTGATACCGTCTCATTTTCCAGAGACATCCAGCCCATATTTGACCAGTCCTGCATTAGATGCCATTTTGGGGCTGGGGCTCCCGAGGGTTTGGACCTGTCTGCTGGCAAGTCTTACAACAATCTGGTAAATATCCCCAGCACTGAGCTCCCCAGCCTAGACCGGGTTGAGCCATTCAGGCCTGACACCAGCTATCTGGTCTGGAAGATTGAGGGAGACTCCGGGATAACCGGGGAGCGGATGCCTTTTGGCGGACCATACTTGGCTGACCAGACCATTGCCTTGATACGCAAATGGATTCTTCAGGGAGCGCTTAATAACTAGACCCAAAAATAGGTTTTATGCCTAAGCCGGAGACTGCACAAGGTATGGTTGGAAAGACAGAAAAACTTGCTGGCAGCGTTGTTCTCTTATTTCTCTTTATCTCTACCTTGTCGTCAGGAGTAGCCAAAGCCGAACCTTACCTAGCCGCCAGAACCAAGAATAAATGCGGACAATGCCATGTCAACCGGACTGGGGGAGGGATGCGCACACCTTACGGTTTTGTTTACTCCTTTACCCAACTGGCAGCGGCGCATATAAGAACTGATAAGAGTACCTTATTTGACCCTAATCTGAATGAAAACATAAGGCTAGGGGTAAATTTCAGATATTCCAGAATTTTCAATTTTGGAGCCAAAGACTCAGCTGGCGCTAAAAGCAATCCCCAAGATGATTTCGCTATCCCAGAGGCCAATCTATATGTCCAAACCAGACTGATAGAGGACCGGGTGACTCTCTATCTGGACCAAAGAGTATCCGAGGGTGCTTTGACAAGGGAGCTCTTCCTATTGTGGGAGAAACTGCCAGGCAACGGCTACTTTAAAGCCGGACGAACTCTGCTTCCCTATGGGTTGAGACTTTTAGATGATGAATCCTTCGTCCGCCAGGAAACAAACTATCACTACGATCGCCACGACTTGGGGATCGAGATTGGATTAGAACCTGGTCAATTCTCTTTAGTGGGCTCTCTCACCGAAGATAATTTCTCGGCGGTAAGCTATTACATCTGGAGAGGCATCCGGGCCGGGGTCTCTTTTGCCCGCAACACTTCTAAGTCGGATGACTACACCTGGGGAGGCTTTGGCACTCTGGTAGCCGGCCGCTTTACCTTGCTGGGAGAAATCGATTTCATAGACCAAGAAGGAGTAAAGAAAAGGGCTTATTTCTCCGAGCTTGACCTTCTCTTGCGCAGAGGAATAAATCTTAAAGTGGTCTATGATCTTTTCGACAGAAACATTAAGATTCCTTTAGATAGAGACGGACAAGAGAGAGTCACAATAGGATTGGAAACATTTCCGATTCAGTTTTTCCAAGTGGGATTGTTTTACAGATTCAATAGCTTCATTCCTCAGAACATAAGCGGCAACGAAGACCAGGCCGAAATACAATTTCATCTCTTCTTTTAGTGCTACCTCAGGTAGATTAAATCAGCTGATTACCTCAGCAATCTAGGGACTCAAATCCAAATACTTAGCCCCACCGGGAGTCGAACCCCGGTCTGATGGCTGAGAACCATCTGTCCTAGGCCACTAGACGATGGCCCAGGGGAAAAACTCATATGAAATCTTTCTTAAATAGCCCTTCTGCCAGAAATACTTTCTTTCCACCCCTCTTTTTTACTGTTTAGGTTGTTTGTTTATGACTGATTGGGACGTATCAACCAAAGCTAATGCGTACTGGTTAAGCAGACGGAGACTGTATTGACTGAAGTATCCCGGCTCACTTATAAGCCTGGCAGCAAGCTGGCTCTGTCTTTGGGTTCCCGGAGGAACATTGCTCAGATAGTAGCCTGTACTTTTGAGAATATAGGAGTATTCCTTATCCGGATTCCTGGGAGGACAGCTAAAAACAAGCTCGGCCCAGTCCCCGGTAATCATGGTGTAATAACGGTCGTCAGTTTCTTCCAGCAGAGTGGACACATCCTTTCCCTGCCTGTCTATAGATCGTGACGGGGAAAGCTCAGTAACTTCAACCTCCTGGTCAACTGAGTAGTCTGCTTGGAGGCTGTTCACCATCCACAGACCAGGAGTGGACTCCAGTTTCACACGCAAAATCTGGCCGGGAATTTTGCTAATGTCCAGCTGCACGACCTGATCCCTGAAAGCATTTGCACCCACCTCCCATACGAATCCTGCGTCTTGCCACTGATTTCCATCCCAGACGCTTATCAGCAGCATCCCTTCCCTGACCATTGACTCGAACAACTGCAGGCGTGCTGGTGGAGAGCTGTTTAGCTCCTCATACCACTTTTCCACCTGGCCCCCTTGAAGTCCAACAAAATGTGCCTGAAGGAAGGCGCCCCACCAGCTATTCTGGACATTAAAAAGCAGTTTAACAGAGCGTGATTCTTCAGGTTTTAGAAACTCCACTACCAAGCCGTCCCTGAGGTCTTCCAGGTCTTCAGCCCTGCGACCGAATGGGTTGCTGAGCCAGAAGTTCTTGTCTTTTGCCTCTAAAAGCCTCAGCATATTTGCCCCCCTGAAATCCACTGCCTCAGATGGTAGCAGCGGATCTGAGACGGTGTGAAGCTCTCCTGTAAAGGATGGGATGACCTGTGTTTCCTTTGGATGGGCAACCACCAGCAGTTTTGCCTCGTCTACGAAGTCGGTTTCCCGAAGCTCATCCGAAATCTTGACCAGACAGCTGTCGGATACTTTCAATCTGCCAAGCTTCAGCCAATCAGTCCGTTTGGCGGACTTGAAGATCGAGCCGCTGAAGGCCTCGCCTTCAACCACATACCTTTCCCCATCAAAACTATAAACATAAGGGCAAGTGCACGGACCTATGCCAGTATCAGGAGGCGGTGGCGGTGGCTCGTCATCTGCGCTGGCTATGACAACGATAATGACTGCAAAATCAATTATCGCACCTACTAACAGGCCAGTCATTTTGCCGCTCTTCTTGAGATGTATCTGAACCTGGCTTATCTCGTAAAAATCAACAAGAGCTGTGTCTGGCCTTAACTTGTTATCAACCGTGCGGTTTTCACTGACCAGAGAAATCTTGGAGCGAACCGGTATTTTCCCGGCTCGGCTTAGCTCTTGTAGCGGCTCTGGAAGAATAAGTCTTCCACTGCTATCTGTAATTGAGACGATGGTATTTTGCGGAATCCTGGAAGGCTCATCGCTCTTGGGAAGCATTCCCAAAAGGAGCGTCTGGTATTCGAACCCAAGAAGTTCACCCCGCAGTTCCTGGCCCTGGCTCTGTTCGACTGAGATTTCCTCCCCTAAATCCGGCAGAATGGCGCAGTCACCTGCTTTCGCCTCGCTGTAGAGCCTTCTATATTCTTCCTCCGGAAGTGGTAACATTCCAATGTATTTTCCCGTCAGCAGCTCGCCACTATTCAAGAAAATTGTTAGCTTTGTCCCTGGCTTTATGCTATGCACCTCCCAGCTGGGAATCTCTTTTCTGCTGGGCTTCCCTGAGTCAACGGCCGCACCTATTCCCAGGCCAATAAGGCTGCAGCCCGCCAGAGTCAACAGAACCAGGCACAATGCCCAAAAAATTACCACAGCCAGAGCATTTCTATTGCGAGTATTCACTATTTTGTTCCCACTTTTATGTCATGTGTAGCCCCACGGGGAGTCGAACCCCGGTCTGATGGCTGAGAACCATCTGTCCTAGGCCACTAGACGATGGGGCCAAATGATTTCTAAACCAAAATCAAGTCTTAATCTTATACTTTTGTTCCTGATCTGTCAATCGGATTTTATCTCGGCGCCTGCGGTCCTCCATATATCCCCAAATCACTTGTACTCCCATCCGGGTCAGTATATGTCGGATTCCCCTTATCCTTCAACTCCGAATCTGCTGGAAGGCTAAAGTCCGTCTTGCCTGTAAACTGGGGATTGACAGACAGATTCCCATCTTTGCCGGTCAAATCCTCTATATCCTGATAATTGCCTGCCACATTGTTCCAGACATTATTATAGCTCAGCGCAAACTGTTCTGACTTCCCTTCATACCACCACACCCCCACGCAGGGGCAGACCCATTCTTTTCTCCAGCCATTTTCTGTGATTATGTTATTAGTAGCAAGACCTCTGGCATCACTCCCCCAGACAGCAAAGCCACAGTTGCCATTGCGGGTAATCACATTGTTGGCAGCTTCCAGATAAGAATTGCCAGTAGCAATAATTCCCCAGCCCAAGTTGTCAAATACGGCATTGCTTCTGGCCACTACACGTGAATCTCCAAAAGAACCTATCCCTTTCCAGTAGTTTGAGACTCTATTCCGGTAAACCGTCGCCACCGCATCCCAGGTGATTCCAATGCCAGCCCCTCTCCCCTTATCGATGACATTATCAGTTATGAGAGCAGTGGCGCCGCGATATAGGGCAACCCCGTCCCAGCGGTTGTCATGAATAAAATTATTTTGTATTACCAATTCCGAATTCTCTCGGCCAAAAATCCCTCCGATTCCGACTACTACTCCGGCCACTGAGTCCTGGTTGTCTGCTATTTCACATTTATTGATGGTAACACTTGAGAATTTAGTTACAATCCCCGCATCTGTAGCATTCCCATCCGGATCTCTTTTTCCACCGGTTATTTTTAAGCCTGTGATGAGGGAGCCTCTCGAATTTTCAAACAAAACTCCGTAACCAGCCTTAGTTATCAAAACAGTTGAATCAGTCCCGCTCCCAATCAAATGAACCCCTTTCCCCATTATCAAAAATCCCCGGCTGGCATTTACCTGGGTCTGATGCTTTTCGCAGTTGCCGCATAGGTCTTCAACATAGGGCTGGGGAAAAGCTTCGTACATTCCTGGCAGAATGAGAATCCTATCTCCATCCTGGGCTTGCTCTATGGCATGCTGCAGGTCCCGAAAAGGATTCTTCTGGCTTCCTTCACCAATCTTGCTATCCCTGAGGTCATCCACGTAGATGGTGTTCCCGCCCCAGGCATCTGCTTTCAAAAGAAACAGTAACCCTGCCAGAAGCAAGGTTGCTCTCCCGTATCCTAGGCCTGACATTTTGCCTAACGCGGCAATGGAGTAAACAAACCTATCTTGTTCCCATCTGGATCAGCAAAGACACCGAACCAGCCAACGTTAGGGATGTCCGTTTTGGGAGTAACTTCCTTTCCCCCCAAATTGGCAGCCTTGCTTAAGTATTTGGGGATGTCATCTACCTCCACATAAAACATCAGGCTGTCTCCCGGGTTGACTTTTTCAACCTGAGCTATACCCCCTCCCGGCGGGCTGGGACATTCGAATAACGAGTAATTGCTCATCATCTCTGAGTTAATCTTCCAGCCGAACAAGTCGCCGTAAAACTTCTCCGCCCTCTTTAAGTTAGTGGTATTAATCTCAATGTGGCAAAAAGCATTTTTCACTTCTCCTCCTAGTGTCTAAGGGTTGTCAGTCAGGATTATCTTCTTATAGTATATACCCATCAGGTACTTAGAATGTTTCCTCTTAATCCTTGGGAACGGTTCTGACAAAACTGCCAAATTTGAACAGCTCCTCCATCCGGCAGGACCAGACCAGTCTCCCATTCCAGACCGTTATATCCGGACAGCCGTCGCACATATTCTGATACCCGCCCTGTAAAATGTCAATAGGCTGAATTATCATAATAGACTGCAGGTGTAACTTCCGGCCTATCCTAACTGGATTTCTGAGGGTGGCTCGAAAATATTCCTTGGCTGTGCGCTTCAGACCGTCATCAAATGGAGACAAGGCTAGCAACCACTTAGCTCTGCGGGTGAGCGCCGGTGAGACATAGGAAAGATATTTTCCAGTTCTCAGATGATGCCAGGTCTGGGCCAGTTCTAGAAACTTAGGCCCACAGTAACCGTAGATTTTATCTTTGGTACCAATCCTGCAGGTTAAAAGCCATTTGTACGAATCCGGCTTTTCGGTCCCGTTCAAGTAAGCGCAGGGCTGGAAATCTGGGTTTTCTTCTCTAATTAGAGCTACCACCTCTGGTGAACTTATACACTTCTGTGACACTGAGGTATTCGTGTACACTAATTGCTTCATATCCACCAGCTCTCCTCCCAGGTAGTAATCGTGTCCGGCCAGAGAAGCTTCCCGGAAAAGAATGAAGACCAATACCTGCACTTTGTCGATCTGTTCTTGCGCCCAGGCCACCATTTCTGGAATGTACTGGAAGGTATCGGAGTAGACTGTGGCGTTAAAGGAGCAGGAGATATCCCCCGCCTCGGCAATCATCTCCGCGTAGTGGAGTCTTAACTCATTCAGGTCCAGTTCATTTTTGCCTTTCCAGCCGGGCCTGTTCTGCTTGCTGTCAATGTGCAGGGTCAGCCCTTTTAAGCCTGCTTTCTTCAGTTCGACTAAGAGCTCCTTGGTGAGAGCCAGACCATTGCTGTTCAAAATCGGCTTGAAGCCGTCTCTGACAATCAGGCGCACAATCTGAATTATCTGCGGATGGGTAAGAGGGTCACCTCCGGCAATGGAAACCGCATCACTTCTGCGCAGCCGTTTGAAAACTGCTAAATCTTCTTCCACCTGTATTAAGGTCTTGTGCCCCTGAAGATCATTCTCTCGGTAACATCCCTCGCAGTAGAGGTTGCACTTCTTGGTCGGCTCCAGCCAGGAAATAGCATTATCTGGCAGAGACCAGGGCAGGCGATAAAGTTTGGTGTGGTCCAGGACAGCCTTCCTGGCCCCTCCCTTTAGGCTTTCTGTTGAGGTAGTTTCCATAGGCAATCAAAATCCAAGATTTCGACAGAAAGGTTTAGATATCAAACCCAAATCTAATCACTGAAATGATTCTGAGCAAGCAAAATTATTTCTGATTTCAGCGTTCTTGCTTAATCTTTCAATATAGTTTTAATTATACTAATATCTAAGATGAAATCTGCTGCTAAAAGATTGGCGCGTCCCAAAGTCACCCTCAAATTCGCCCGGACCTTAGACGGCTATATTGCCACGAAAACTGGCGATTCTAAATGGATTAGCAGCCCCCAGTCGCGAAGATTTGCACACAGGCTCAGAAGCCGGCACGATGCTGTACTGGTTGGTGTCAATACCGTCCTAAAAGACAACCCCCGGCTGGATGTCCGCTTAGTGAGGGGCAGAAACCCAGTCAAGATTATTTTGGATAGCCGACTGCGAACTCCCCTGACAGCTAGACTTCTTCAGAAAGATGCCAAGAGGACAATTATCGCCGTGACCCACCAAGCCAGCCCCAGGCGAATCAAGCAATTTGAAAAACTGGGTGTCAGAATACTGACTCTGCCGGGTAACAGACAGGGGAAAGTGGATCTTAAAGTATTACTTCAACGGCTGACCCAACTGAGAATCAATAAGCTCTTGGTGGAGGGTGGCTCGAAGGTTATCACAACCTTTCTTAGAGAGAAACTGGTTGACCGGGTGCTTGTGATTACTGCGCCAAAGATTATTGGGAGAGGGATTAATTCAGTGGGGGTCTTACAAGGGAAACGCATAAGGCTTTCTGAAGTGAAGGTGTTCCAATCAGGAGAGGACTTTGTGGTGGAAGGTAAGGTGTAAAGGTAACACGAAAGCTCCTTTCTTCTATCTCCCAATTTAGATCTTAAACCTCTCCGTAATCTCCCTGTTCTCCACCACCGAGAAGACCTTAAACTCATAAGTCTGCAAGCTCCGGTCCGTCACCAGCTCAATGTTAAGGTGAAATTGCTTGTTCAGATTCCTTAAACGGTTGTCCTCTCTGGATAATAAAAGCTCTGCTAAGGCCGGATGAATCATCAGCCGGTAATCCCGCTCTTCCGAGACTGCCCTGGCTCGCTTGAACCAGCGCTCGATTTTTAAGGCCGTGGTCTCCTTGGAAAGGACTCTTCCTGAGCCGTCACAGACCGGGCAGGGATCAGACAGGCTATGCAAAAGTGAAGGGCCTACCTTCTCCCTGGTCATCTCCATCAACCCGAATTCTGAAACCGGGGCAAAGGCGTTTTTGGCTCTATCCCGGCGAAAGGCATTCTTGAACTCCTCGTACAGCCTCCGCTCGTTTTCCCGGTAGGTCATATCGATGAAGTCAACTATGATTAGACCCCCGATATCTCTCAGCCTGATCTGCCGGGCAATCTCCCGGGCGGCCTCAAGGTTGGTCTGAAAGATGGTATCTTCCTGACTCTGTTTTCCTACAAACCGGCCGGTATTGACGTCTATAGTAACCAGAGCCTCGGTCTGGTCAATCACAATGTACCCCCCTTTTTTGAGCCATATTTTTCTGGAAAACATCTTCTCGATTTCAGATTCTATTCCTAAAGCGTCGAAGAGGGGGATTTTCTCCTGGTACAACCTCACCTTGGAGCGGAGCCCAGGAGCGACGAATCTGAGGTAGCTGATGATTCTTTTGAACTGAGGCTTATTATCCACAACCATACTCTCAACTTCAGGGGTGATGAAATCTCTTATTAAACTCCCGATCAAGTCTAAGTCTTTGTGCAAAAGGCAGGGGGCTTTCCTTTTGCGGGCCAATTTCTGAATTTGGCTCCACTCCCTAGTAAGATTCTTGATGTCCGCTTTGAATTCTTTTGGGCTCTTCCCCGCTGCTACGGTTCTGGCTATCAGACCAAAATCATCCTGGCGCAGATCTCTTAGAATCTTCTTAAGTCTTTTTTTCTCCTGCCAGTCTTCAATTTTCTTGGAGGTACCGACGTGCCTTTGTCCAGGTATCAGAACCACGTATCGGCCTGGCAATGTCAGCTGGGTGGTAACTCTTGGCCCCTTGGTGCCAATCGCCTCTCTGGTCACCTGCACCAGAATCTCTTGTTCTTTGGACAAAAGATGCTCAATCCGAGGAGGCCCGCTCTTTCTTCTCTTTTCACCTTCTTCCTCTTCGACCATGTAATCCAGGTCAAAGAGTTGTCCGGCCGAGTCAGAAAAATCTCCCATATCCGAGACATGCAGAAAACAGTTCTTTCCCAGCCCCACATCTACGAAGGCTGCCTGCATCCCCGGAAATATCGATTTGGCTACCCCTTTATAAATGTCCCCCGCAATCTTTTGGGTCTCTGGCCTTTCGACCAAAAGCTCTACTAGCTTGCCATCCTCTGAGATGGCCACTCTGGTTTCGTATTCGCTGACATTGATGACAATTTCTTGATTCACACTTTTCTCCTATGAGAGGGTTCACCCTGAAGGTTTACCCTGAAGGGTATTTACTCTCTCCCTACCTAGTTTTTCTCCAACTTTGAGGCGTTTACCCCGCAAAAATTCTTCGGCTGACAGAACCGATTTCCCTTCCAACTGCAGATATAATAATCTAAGCTGACCGTTTTGGGTCTGAACTTTAATTCCTTCGGTATTATCAGCCGAAGTAATCTCACCTGGAGTGGCTGACGGAACATCCGTATCGTCCCAGCTAGCTCGTAAGATTTTTAAGGTCTTTCCTTTGTAGTAAGTGTAAGCTGCTGGCCGGGGGGAAAGCCCCCTGATTGAATTGAATAGGTTTAAGGCCTTTTGATACCAGTCTATTCTACCCATCTCTTTGGTGATTTTGGGAGCAGCACTAGCCAGAGTGGAATCCTGGGGAATGATTCTGACCTCCTCTTTAAGAATCAGATCAACCGTCTCCAACATAGCTTCTGCTCCTGAGCGCGACAACCTTTGGTAGAGTTCCCCATAGTCTTCTGACTCTTTAATCTCGGTTTCCTTCTGGAGAATTACTCCACCGGCATCCACTTTTTTCTCGATAAAGAAGGTAGTTACTCCGGTCTTCTTTTCCCCGTTTATTAAAACCCAGCGGATCGGAGCTGCTCCCCTATACCTGGGCAATAAAGAGGCGTGCAGGTTCACACTCCCTCCAGGGGGCAAAGTAAATATTTTTTCCGGCAGAATGCGAAAGGCGATTACGACAAATAAGTCAGCCCGATATGTGGCCAGCTGGTTGTAGAAATCTTGAGATGACAAATCCTCTACTTCCAATACTGACAGGCCTAATTCCAAGGCTTTTCTCTTAATTGAAGTGGGAGCCAAAACTCTGCCTCTTCCTTGTGGTTTATCCGGGTTAGTGACCACGGCTACTACCGGGTGAGGCGAAGAGACCAGTCTCTCCAAGCTGGGAATGCCAAATTCAGCATTGCCGAAGAAGACAATTCTCATTGCTTACATTCATATTGTGCCATGATGTTCTTTAAACAGTCCGAAAGCAGTCTGAGCCAGATTGAATTGTTCAGAAGGCGCCCCGCACTGAAAGTGGTTGTAGATTATTCAACTTGGAGGCCAGACCGTTGCGCACGACCTGGCTTAAGTGGTCGATAAAAAGAGTCCCGTTTATGTGATCTAACTCATGTTGCAGCACCCGGGCCAAAAGGTCAGAGGCATCCAGGTTGAATTCTCTTCCGGAAAGATCCTGAGCTGAGAACTTGACGTTTTTATACCTGGGTACGTTTTCGTAGATGCCGGGGATGGAAAGACATCCCTCTTCTCCAATCTGCTGACCCTCTGATTCCAGGAGAATCGGATTGACGAAAACCAGAGGTTTACTGGAGGGGATGATCTTGCTTAGATCAACCACAAAAACCCGCTTCAGAGCCCCGACCTGATTGGCAGCTAATCCCAAACCAGAAGCCTGATGGAGAGTGTCGAACATATCCTGAACTAAAGTGATGATACCGGAGTCTAGTTTTTCAATCGTCTTAGCTTTTTGCCTTAGAACCGGGTCTGGGTAGAAGCGGATGGGAAGTACTGACATAGAGTTACTCTGAGGCTGGTTTCACCTGTCCGGCGATTGAGCTTTTCAGGAATTCTACTTTAGTCTCCTCCCCGACTTTTAGGACTACACTATTCTCCTTCTCGTTAAAACCAATAATTGTGCCGAACATCCCGCTGTTGGTAATCACCCGATCCCCTTTCTTGAGTTCGGACAGCATCTTTTGGTGCTGTTTTTGTTTTCTCATCTGAGGCCGCAGCATCAGAAAGTAGATTACTACTAGAATCAGAAGAAATGGCAGAAAACCTAATAACCCTCCGGCACCGCCGGACTGTCCTGGTTGGGTCCCCATGGCCCAGGCCTGTTCCGTCAAATGTTCCTCCTTATGTTGTTATTATTACCTAAAATAACCCGCGCTTTACAAAAACGCAAACGATTTAACTTATACGAAACTCCAAGACTAGGGGCTTGCTTTTAGACCTTAAGGGCTGAAGTGAGGTAATATCGTAGGGCGGGATCATTCCCGCCCTCGTTGTCCTAGCCGAGGATGAGATCCTCGGCTACGGCAGTGCCGTATGGTCTCAGCTATACAGAAAGCAGATTCTTCGGCCTCTGGCCTCAGAATGACAGCTAAACCTTTTTCCGTCATTCTGAGCGGAGCGAAGAATCTGATTTTCCTCTATGCAATGGGATTGCCACGTCGTTTACTCCTCGCAATGACTATCTCTTGTTACACTGGCCGGGTAAGAAAACCCTTCCGGGTGAACCCTTCAGGATGAAGCCCGCCTACGCTGAATTTAAGCTCTTCATCTTCTCCACAAAATGCTTATCCCGCGATAGACCCCACAGATAATAAAGGGGATGAAGCACCTTGTAAATCAGTTTATCCCGTTCACAGTACCCCAAAGCCTTTCTCAGAGTCTGCCAGTCTCCGAAGCCATATTCTTCTTTATCCTCCTGGCTGCCGTAGACCAAGATACAGAGCTTATTAAAATCTATCTGACTCTTAAGCATCTGTTGATACAACCTGGCCTGCTCTTGGGCTAAGAGCTTTTCTTCTTCGGTCAGTTCTTCATAGCTTTTTTTAGCTCTTAGAAAGTTTAAGTTTTTTCCGCTATCTTTTTTATCATTTTTTTCATTCTTATAATTCTTTTCATTATTGATTGGGTACGCTGTCGTAACGTTATCGGTACGAGGTTGTATAGCAGACGGTACGCTTTTGGTATCATCAAAGGTAACATTGGCGGTAACATCGGTGACCTGCCCCCTCTGGTAAGCTCGCCATTTACATAATCTTATCCGGGTAAATTTGCGGTACGCTTTTGACTCAGCCAGCTGCAGAGATTCTAAGACTTTCAAGTAGCGTTTGACCCTGGGCTTGCCCCAATTCCATCTCTTGGCCAGTTTTTCAAGAGAGGTAATTACATCTCCATCTTCTACTTGCAGGACTCGGCGCTCCCAGCGCAAGGCATGACTCTGATGGTTGGCCAAAAGTAAGAGGTCGATATAAGCCGCAAAATCACAGAAGGGCTTGTCGGTCTGGTAGATTGGTTCAAGAACTATCTCTCTGGGCAGCTTAATCCAGCCGGGCATAAGGGTTCATCCTGAAGGATTCACCCTGAAGGGGTCAGCTCCGGTTTTATTCTAGGCATATTTTTAGGACCGGCACTCTCTTTGAGAGAATGCCTCTCTATAAATAGGTGCTTCCCTCCCCCCTTCCGAAGGCTAAGAACTCAGATAATTAGCTATTCAGTAGAAACTTAGAGGAGATTTCAGGGTGAAGAAGAAGTCTGTAGACCCAGGTTGTCTCAACCTGGGGAAACGTAACCCACCTTGGGGGTTCATCCTGAGGGGTTCACCCTGAAGGACAAGGTGGGGCTACTATTATTCTAATCTGGGTGCGGGACTATCTTGGCGACTGGAGGAGTTAGATTTTGGGAATGTGTCTTAGTCGAGCTAAGCAGAAGGATGGTGTTGAATAAGATAGAGGCGAGTAATGCGACAGGAAATCTTTTCTTAGATGACATTGGAAATCTCCTTTTCAATTGTCTGAAGATACATTCTTATGATTATCTACTTCTCATAAGTTATTCGGTATATAACATTGGCATAGTCGTCTGAAACCAACAAAGACCCGTCCGGCATCACCAGGACATCGACTGGCCGACCCCAGACTCCTCCATTCTGCAGCCATCCTTCGGCAAAGATTTCCTGCTTTAGTGCCTGATTCTTCTCCAGCTTGACCACTGTCAGGCGATACCCAATGGGAGTCCTTCGATTCCAGGAGCCGTGCTGAGCAATGAAAACCTGATTCTGATATTCTGGGGGAAACATTGTACCAGTATAAAAGCGCATACCCAAAGCGGCTACGTGAGGGCCAAGTTCTATTGCAGGAGGAACAAATTCTGAACATTTATGTTTACTTCCGAATTCAGGGTCAGAGATAGCCTTTCCGTGACAGTAGGGAAAGCCGAAGTGCATTCCCTTGCGAGGGGCATAATTCAGCTCATCCGGAGGTAAATCATCTCCCAGCCAATCTCTCCCATTATCCGTAAACCAGAGCTCTTTAGTCAGCGGATGCCAATCAAAACCGACTGTGTTCCGGATGCCGGAGGCAAAGAGTTCCAGACTGGTTCCGTCCGGCTTCAATCTCATAATTGAGGCATACCGTCTGTCATCCCGTTCACAAATGTTACAAGGAGCGCCTACCGGGACATAAAGAAAACCATCCGGGCCAAAGCGTATGAATTTCCAGCCGTGATGTCGGTCACTCGGAAAGGAGTCGTTTACAACCACTGGCTTGGGTGGGTTGTTCAATCTGGATTCAATGTTATCAAAGCGCAACACCCGATTTACTTCCGCCACGAATAACGAGCCATCCCGGAAGGCCACCCCGTTAGGCATATTCAGGCCACTGGCGACGGTTAGGATTTTGTCTGCTTTATAATCGTGATTGCTGTCTAAAACCGCGTAAACTTTCCCTTCCGCACGGGTTCCCACAAAGAGAGTGCCGTTAGGGCTTAAAGCTAAGGAGCGGGCGCCTTCCACCTCGCTGGCATAGAGGCTGATTCGGAAACCGGGGGGGAGTTTGATTTGATCGAGTCGGAGTGTACTGGCAAAAGATTCTTCAGAGTTGATTAGGACAAATGCAATGCAAAAGAAGCCCTGGAGGAGGAAAGAGAAACCACGCAATATTTGCTTCATCTCTGGTCGAATAATACTCTAAATTGAATGAGAATTGAGGAGTAGTCAAGTGAAAAGCAGATCCTTTCTTCGACTCGCCTTTAGAACGGCTCGCTAAAGGATGGCATGATTCTGAAGAAAGGCCGTCCAACGCTACGAAAAATACTCACCTCTTCCCACTCTCTCCTACAGGAGAGGGAGTTATGTTCCCTCCCCTAAGAGGGGTTCATCCTGAAGGGTTCACCCTGAAGGGAGGACAAAGGAGGGCTTTAAAGCAAAGCCTCACCCCAGCGCTTCGGTGTCAATCCTCACCGTGAAGCCTTTCCTGTTAGGAGAGAGAGACTTAATTCCTCCCTTAAGGGGGGGAGAGTACCAAACGCCCTCTCCATTTAGGGAAGGGAGAAAATTATGCTCGGGGGAAGGCTTTGTCGTAGACTTTCTTTAGATGCTGGATGTCGAGGTGGGTATATTTTTGAGTAGTAGACAAAGATGAATGCCCCAGCATTTCCTGAATAGCTCTCAAATCAGCCCCGCGATTCAAAAGATGAGTGGCAAAAGTATGTCGAATCGTGTGAGGCGAAACCTTAGCCCCT
>Ga0209641_10002343_pt1 | contig 16410 bp, 13 predicted proteins | sample RifCSP16_1_FD_184022 | JGI IMG/M metagenome (GOLD analysis project Ga0209641, IMG submission 184022) | Soil microbial communities from Rifle, Colorado - Rifle CSP2_sed 16_1 (SPAdes) (version 2) | ecosystem: Environmental > Terrestrial > Deep subsurface > Rock core/Sediment | place: Rifle...
GAGAGCCGAAGCACTGGCTCACTCCGACGCTGTGCAGCCGTCCGCCGCGGGAGATCCAACGCGGCCACCCGCCGTGCCGGTCTTTGGCATGGTCGGCTTCTTGGGGTTCTGGTCGGTGGTGTCGCTTGCCGCGTACAGTGCGGCTGGCGAGAAGATGCCCTGGCTGACCGTGCACGTTACCCTACCGATGATTCTGCTGGGGGGTTGGGCCATCGCCCATATCGTGCAGCACATCGAGTGGCCGCTGGCTTTGCGGTCGCCGCGCTGGGTGGCTTGGTTGCTTCTGCCGGTTGCCGTGGTCTCGTTCGTCGTCGCCTTTGCGATCGGTCTTGGTCCGCGCCCGCCCTTCCGCGGAATGCTGCTGGAGGAATTGCAGTCCACCACCTCTTTCCTCGAGTCCCTGGGCTTTGCAGCTCTCTCGTTATGGGCGCTGTGGCGTCTGTGGCGCGGTCTGCCCTTCGGCCAATGGTTCCGGGTGCTCGCGCTCGAGTTCTTCATGCTGCTGGGGGTGCTCACTTTGCGCGCCGGGTGGACGGCCAACTACATCAACTATGGAAACGGCCGGGAATTCATCGACTACGCCCATTCGGCGCAAGGCGTGAAGACCGTCATGGCTCAGATCGAGGACATCTCGCGCCGTACGGCCGACGGCCTCGGGGTCCAAGTTGGCTACGACAATCTGGTCTCGTGGTCGTTCACCTGGTACTTCCGGGATTATCACAACCAGCGCTTCTTCGGCGACCAGCCTTCGCGAGACCTGGTCGAGGTGCCGGTTATCGTCGTCGGCCAGGGGAACTTCAGCAAGGTCGACCCCTTGTTGGCACGCACGCACACCTACTTCGAATACGTTCGCATGTCGTGGCCGATGCAAGAGTACTTCGGCCTCAACTGGGAGCGCATCCGCAATGCCCTGTCGGACCCGCGTTACCGCAAAGCGTTGTGGGATATCTGGTTCGATCGCGATTACACGGAATACGGCAGCCTGACCGGCGCCTCGTATGATCTGGCGCAGTGGCCTGTGTCGGAGCGCATGCGCCTCTATGTTCGGCGCGACATCGCCGCCACCGTCTGGCAATACGGGGTCAAGCCAGCCGCGGAAGTTGTGATCGACCCGTACGCCCAATCGCGCCAGGAGCTGGCCGCCTCGGTGGTGTTCGGCTCGCAGGGATCGTCCGCGGGCGAAATGCAGCGGCCACGCGGCATCGCCATTGCGCGGGATGGGACGATCTTTGTTGCCGATACGGCGAATCACCGTATTCAGCACTTCGATGCCAGCGGCGCGTGGCTCGGCGGGTGGGGAACCTTCGGCGATGTGGCGGCCGGCTCGGCGCCCGGAGGGACCTTCAACGAACCGTGGGGCATTGCACTGGCGCCCGACGGGAACGTCTTCGTGGCCGACACCTGGAATCACCGCATTCAGGTGTTCCAGCCCGATGGGACCTTCGTGCGCATGTGGGGCACACTGGGCCAGGGCGCCTCGCCTCAGGAACTCTACGGGCCGCGGGCCATCACTGTCGATGAGCGTGGGCGTGTGTTCGTAGTGGATACGGGCAACAAACGGGTGATGGTCTACGACGAAGAGGGCGGCTATCTCACCCAGGTGGGCTCAGCCGGTTTCGAGACCGGCCAGTTCGATGAACCGGTGGGGATCAGCATGACCGCGGCCGGCGATCTGGTCGTCGCCGACACGTGGAACCGCCGCGTGCAGGTGTTCCGCGAGACCGGGCAGGGGACGTTCATCTTCGACCGGCAGTGGGAGATCGCGGGTTGGGTCGGGCAATCGCTCGACAACAAACCTTACATCGCGGCCGGCGCCGATGGTCGGGTGTGGGTCACCGACCCCGAGGGATTCCGCGTGCTGTGCTTCGACGAGAATGGCGGGTTCCTGTTTACCTGGGGCGACTTTGGCAGCGATGCCGCTCGCTTTGAACTGCCGGTGGGCGTGGCTGTGGATGACGAAGGCAATGTGTGGATTGTGGACACCGATACCTCGCGAGTGTTGAAGTTCACCCCGCTGGCGGAGGGCTCCTAGGCGCGCAGGTCGGGCTGCGAACTATCACGAAATCGGATCGCGGTCCCGGCATTGCTGGGGCCGTGGCACTCTGAATCGAAACAACAGGGCCGCTCAGTCGAGCGGCCCTGTACTCTTACCGGGGATGGCCGGAGTCACTTTTCGGGCGCACCTGCTTCAATCCAGGCCTTGAGCATGCTCAGCACATCCGGTGTGAGTTGACCCGGATGTGCACCGGCGCTCTGAACGACCACCAGGCGCGACATGGCGGGGGCGCCAGGCACGACCCCGGGGCCGCCGGCTCCGCCGGCCAAAGCCGTCTGATAGGAGGCGAGCGAGAGACCACTGGCGGGGTTCACGGGGCCGTGACACATCACGCATTGTTTGGCGAGCAGCGGGCCGATTGTGTCTTCCCAGGTCAGCGCAGCGGGGGCGGCGTCCGCAGGTTCTGAGGTTGCCGCGACGTGAGGGGCGGCTGTGGGCACTGCGGTCGGGGTCTGCGGAGAGTAGATTGGCACATCCACCGCAGGCGGCACGGTCTCAATCGCGGTCTTCTCGTACGAGACAAAATAGACCAGGCCGACCAGCATGCTGGCGGCTAGAATCCCCGCGGTGGGGAAGTAAGCCAGACGGCGGCGACGCAGCGTCTTTCGATCCTGCGCAATCTGCGCGGTGCCGGCTTTGAGGTCGGCCAACTCCAGCGGGTGCTCGTGGATCATTTCTTCTTCGGTCATCGTGCCGATCCACATGCTTTTGTTGAAGCGCTTGAGGTGGACCCCATACATATGCCAGAGAATGATGGCCAAGACGGCCAGCACCGCCTCGGCGCCATGGGCCGCCTTGGCTGCGGGGATGACCTGCCCGGGGAGGAGGTGGGTGGTGGCGATTGGGTTCCACATCATGAAACCTGTCAGCGCCATGATGGCTGTGCCCCAAATGAGCGCCCAGTACTCCGCCTTCTCCTCGAAGGTGTATCGGTCGCCCTGAGGGCGCTGCTTACGCAGCCCCACGTTGTAGAGCAGCGCCTGCAGGGCGTCACCCATGTCTTTGAGGGTGGGCAGCATCGACATGCGCGAACGGCGCACGATCACCTTGTAGCCCGTGCCCACCAGGTGGTAGATCGCCTCGAACATCATCAGTGCGGCCGCAACATGGTGAATCGTGCGGGCATTTTCGATCCCGCCCAGGGCGCGCAGAATGGCTTGGCTCACACCCGCGCTGGCGTACTTCTGCGCCAAGCCGGTGACGGCCAGAGTGGTGAATGAGAGAATGAGCAGCACGTGCTCGACCCGCTGAGTCCAATGGAAGCGTTGGTAGCGCGCTTGAGGGTTCATTGGGGCTTGGCTCCCTTCCGGCGCTCGATCAGGCGGCGGACGATGTCGGTGAGGACGAACACACCCATCCCGCCCAGCACCGCGGGGATGAAGATCTTGTAGAACAAGTCCACGTAGTACACCAGCGAATTGCGCTGTGGGTCGGGGATGTAGTGGCTGAGCCAGGAGTCCGGGAAGTTGGCGGTGGCGCCGGGGTGGCACTTCTGGCACGTGTGCAGCAGGTTCTCCTTGACCTGGAGCCCCTTTTGCGGGTCATCGACGCGCTGGATATCATGCACGCCATGGCAGTCGAAGCACACCGGCTTGTTGGTCTGCGCATCCGGCGATAGCTTTTCGAACAGGGTTACGGTCGTCCCATGGAAATCGGCGACATAAGTGCTCATGACGGCGGTTGAGAGCCCGTATTTGTCCATGCGCTGCGGATCGGCATGGCACGCGGCGCACAGCGCAGGCGACTTGAGGCGGAAGGCGTCCGTGGTCGGGTCTTCGATGGAATGGACCCCGTGACAATCGATGCAGGTCGGAACGTCCGGATTGCCGCCGGGCATGCCCTGCGCCGGGTCGCCGATGAGCGCTGCACCGTGGACGCTGGTGCGATACTGCTCGTAGATGGCACTATGACAGCGGGCGCAGGTTTGGGGAATTGCTAGCCGCGCTTCTGCCACAAGCAGGCCGGTGCCTTTCTCACGCAGGCGGCCCTGGGTGTGCGGGTTGTGGCAGTCGGTGCACACCGCCGCATTGACGTTGCCGCCGGCCAGGGCTCTGCCGTGCACACTGTCGAGCTCCTGGTCGTACTTGTCGCTGTGGCAGGTCTTGCACGCGCTGTACAACTGCAACGTCACATCCCGGCGATCTGCAGCGGAGAGGTGGGGGTGCGGGAATGTGGAGATGTTGTTGTGGCAATCGACGCAGGCGACCCCGCTTTGTGCATGCACCGAGGCGCCGAAGAGCGCCGGATCGACGCTCAATGGGAGTTCCTCATTGCTGATGAGAGTCGTGCTCATGCCCGGGTTGCCGTGGCAGGCGAGGCACTCCTCGTTGTTGGGCTCGGGAGCTTGAGCTAGCACTGTATGGGGCGCCAACAGTAATACCAGCGCCACACCCACCAGCCCTGCCAGCGCGCAACGGCGTGAGGTCATCAGCCTCCTCCTCGAGCCATGGTTGGGGACGTGCGTTGGATGGAATCCCGGACGGCGGTGGGCAACCGCTGCGCGGAGCTTCTCAAGACGGACGGAAACGTTGCAGAACGAGACATGCTCCCTCTCCATTGCGGCCTCAACCCAGACTGAAAAGCCTCTTCGCAAGCCTGGGCGAAGGGCTATTCGGGGGGACTCTCGGCGCGTGGCGCTTGCAGCCCTTGCCCATGGGTCAGACAACCCATGAGGAATAAGCCGGAAACCATGTTAACCCCTGTCGCGATTCCGAATTAGTGCGGTTGGTAATACCTGAATAGTGACAATTGTAACACAGGGAATGTGATTGATATTGGCAGAATTGCGGTGAGTGCTGATGCGTGCCGGATCGACAAGGCCTACCCGTCCTGCTGTCGATTCCTGCCGGGAAACCTATAATGGTCACCAACCCGCATGACTGATGATTACTTTAACCCGCGCCCAGGTCGAACAGTGACGGTTGATTCGCCGGACCGGGAATCCCTGACGCTTCGGCCTGGCCCGGCCTGGGGGCTAAGGCTGCGCATTGCCTTGGGTGTTGCGCTGCCTGTGCTCATTGCGCTGGCGACGCTCTCCCTCGTCCACTATTGGCGCGCGCGCAGGTTGATCGAGGATCAGGCCCGCGCGTCGGCCGTCCAGACGGGTGTCGTAATCACTCACAGCCTGCGCAATGCTATGTTACGCAACGACAGCACCCAATTGCGCCAGGCTATCTTGGATGTCGGCCAAAGCGGCACGATCGAACGGGTCCAGATTCTCGATGCCTCCGGACAGGTAAAGGTTGACAGCGCCGAAAGAGACGTCGGCCTGGTCCACACCCAACAGGATGCGGGCTGCTTTGTGTGCCACCAAGATGCCCCAGCCACCCGGGCACGCACCGCTTTGCTCGCGAGCGCCAATGGAATCTTGCGCATCGCTTCTCCCATCGCCAATGAAACGGAATGCAGGGCGTGCCACGTAGGGGAGGGACCTCACCTCGGGATTCTTCTGGCCGACGTGCCCCTGTTGGACCTGCAGCGCCCGCTCATTACGCAGTTGAAGGGCGATTTGTCGATCTCGGCCGGACTCGCACTGCTGGTGACTCTGGGGGTCTATTGGCTAATTCACCGCGTGGTGGTGCGGCGGGTGGAGGCCTTTCGCGGCCCGCTGACAGCATTTGCTGCTGGCGACTTTTCTTCGAGGCTGCCTGCCTCGGCCCGGATCACCGATGAACTTGGGGAATTGTCGGCCAGCTTCAACCGCATGGCCCAGCGGCTCGAGCGCCACACCCTGGAGCAAGAGGAAATGCTCCGGCTACGCAACCGCGCCATTGCCGACGAGCGCGAGCGGATAGCACGCGAACTGCATGATGGTTTCGCCCAATTACTGGGCTACGTCAACACCAAGGCGATGGCCGTGCGCCTCATGCTCAAGCGGCGCCGTGTGCACGAGGCCGAACGCCATCTCGAGCAGCTCGAACAGGCAGCGCGGGACCTGTACACCAGCGTGCGCGAAGCGATCCTTGGTTTGCGTGTCGGGGGCGCGACGGACGAGGGCCTGGCCGCCATGCTCGCCCGCTACACCGAGAAGTTCGAATTGTTGAGCGGGTTGCCGACCTACTTCAGCGCCAGAGCAGAGGCGGAGAAAGTCCGACTGGGCACCGAATCCGAATTGCAGCTCCTGCGGATTGTGCAGGAGGCGCTCTCCAACGTGCGCAAGCACGCCACCGCCCGCCGCGCCGGTGTTGAGCTGGCGGTCCTTCAAGGGCAGCTTGAGATCAGCGTGACCGACGACGGACAAGGCTTCGACCCCTCGCAAATAGGGCGGAGCGAGACCCTGCGTTTCGGCATCAGCACCATGCGCGAGCGAGCCGCATCCATCGGCGCGGAGCTGTCGATCGAATCGCTCCCCGGCACCGGCACGCGCCTTTCGGTCAGGATCCCGCTGCAGGAGGCATAGGACGATGCGCGTCATCGTGGCGGACGATCATTCTCTTTTTCGCGACGGAGTGGTCAGCTTGCTCGAGGCGGCCGGCTTCGAGGTCGTCGGACAGGCAGGCGATGGGCGTCAGGCAATCGATTTGGTGCTGAAACATAGACCCGACCTCGTCTTGCTCGACATCACCATGCCGCACATGGGCGGGCTGGAGGCTCTGCACCAAATCCGCGAACAGGCGCCGGCCGTGCAGGTGGTCATGCTGACGGTTTCGGATGATGAGGCGGACTTGCTGGAAGCCATGCGCAGCGGGGCTCGCGGCTATTTGCTCAAGAATCTCAAGGCCGAGGAGTTCCTCGACCTGCTAGAGGGTCTGGCCCGTGGCGAGACGGCGCTCACGCGGCAAGCTGCATCGCGCGTGATCCACAGCCTAACCCAGGGGGGCAAATCGCCGGGGCGCGGCGCCCAACTGACGGAACGCGAACTCGAATTGCTCCCGCTGCTCGTGGAAGGGCTAGCCAACCGCGCCATTGCCCAGCGGCTGTCGGTCAGCGAGAACACGGTCAAGTACCATGTCAAAGCTATCCTGCAGAAGCTCGAGGCCAAGAACCGAACGGAGGCCGCCATGGTCGCCATCCGTGCCGGCCTTGTTAAACCCCCGCGCTGAACCACGCTCGAAGCTTAGCCCGACATACCCCGGCGAGGAGTCTGGCCACCCGAAAGGGTAGTCCGCCCCGACAAAGAACTACCCGTTAGTAGGTGTGTTACTGGCCGCTTGGGCGTTGTTAATCCCTCTCACGCTGCGCTAATATTCACAATGTTGACTTGCCATGCACACGGAGCATCTGGGCTTTTCGCATGTCGTCATTCTCTCGTCGGGATCGCTCTTCTCGGAGGGCGTCGCTAGCCGATTGCGTGAGCATATTGGGCGAGTCCAGGTGACTCTGCTCGATCCACGTTTGCCCGACTTATCAGCTCGCCTCACCAGCATCCGTCCGATCGCGGTCATATTGGATACGGCGGACCCGTGGGTCGTTGAGAAGTGCCCGTTGAACCGGTTGCTAGGCGTTATCCCGGGCGCGCGGATTATCGAACTGGACTCGCAAGCCCAGCAGGTGCGCGTCGTCACGAGCGAGCACTACCCGGCCAAGGATGTCAACGACCTGGTGGATGTGATCGACGGCCATCTGCCCGCCTGACGGGCAGTGGCCTGCCAGCTCGGCTTGAGGAGGTGCAGCCGCAGCGAGCGTAGACAATTACGAAACAATGGCTTGAGCTTTGGTTCTGTCTTCGACAGACGAATTACGCGGTTAGGAGGAGCATGCATATGAATCGCAAGTACCTGATGGTGGGCCTGCTGGTGGCCGCGGGAGTCCTTCTCGCGGCGTGCGGTAAGGCCACACCGGCACCCACGGCGGAACCGACCGAGGCACCTGCGCCCACGGCCATCGTTCCGCAGCAAGAAGCGGCCGCGGGCTCGGGCCACGCGGACGTCGCCGCCGAGGCCTTCCGCCACTGGGATGCTTCGGATCCGGCAGAAGTGCCGGCCTCCTGCGCCAAGTGCCACAGCGCCGCCGGCTACATGGATTACCTCGGCGCGGACGGCAGCCAGGCGGGGAAGGTGGACGCGGCAGTGGCGGCGACCGAGGCGCAGGGCATCACCTGCGTGGCGTGCCACAACTCGGCCGCTGTCACCCACACCAGTGTGGTCTTCCCCGGCAAGGATGCCGAGGGCAACCCGATCGTGATCGATGGCTTGGGCGCCTCCGCGCGTTGCATGGAATGCCATCAGGGGCGTGAGGCCAAGGCCAGCGTCGACAAGCAGATCGCCGATTTCGCGGTGACGGATCTCGACGCGGTGGTCGCCCCGATCAAGGATGCCAGCGGCAATGATGTCAGCTTCGGCTTCCGCAACATCCACTACTTTGCGGCGGCGGCCACACTCCTCGGCACCGATGCCAAGGGCGGATACGAATACGATGGAAAGATCTACGACGCGCGCTTCCGCCACGTCGAAGGCTACGATAGCTGCGTCGGTTGCCACGACTCGCATTCCTTGCAGGTCAAAGTAACCGAATGCGCAGCCTGTCACGAAGGCGTGACCAGTGTGGACGACCTCCAGAAGGTGCGCATGGTCGGCTCTGCCTTCGATTACGACGGCGACGGCAGCAAGACCGAGGGCATCTACGACGAAATCACCGGGCTGCAAGACCTGCTCTTTGCCCAGATCCGGACCTATGCGAAAGCCAAGGCCGGCACTGCGATCGTCTACTCGCCGTCGGCCTATCCCTACTGGTTTGCCGACACCAACGGTGACGGCCAGGCTCAGGATGATGAGGCGGTCGCAGCCAACGGGTACAAGGCCTGGACCGCGCGCCTGCTCAAGGCAGCCTACAACTACCAGCTCTCGGTGAAGGATCCGGGAAAATTCGCCCATGGCGGCAAGTACACGATCGAGCTGCTCTTCGACTCGATTGCGGACCTCGGTGGCGATACGAGCGCCTTGGCACGCGAGGATGCCGGGCACTTTGCCGGCAACACTGAGGCCTTCCGCCACTGGGATGTCGAGGGCGAAGTGCCCTACGGCTGCGTGAAGTGCCACACGGGCGGGGGCTTGCCTGAGTTCATCAAGAACGCCGGCACGGTGGCTATCGACTCACGCGGGACCGTCCTAACCACGGGCGTGGGCGCCATGGTCCCGAGCAATGGTTTCATGTGCTCGACCTGCCACGACGACTCCAACTGGCCGAATCGCTACGCCGTCACCACGGTGCCTTTCCCCTCCGGCGTTTCAATCACCTTCAGCAAGCCGGATGCCGATGGCAAGCTCCAGCCGGTGGATGCGAACTTGTGCCTGGAATGCCATCAGGGCCGCGAGTCCACCGCGAGTGTCAATGCCGCGCTCAAGGGCAAGGACCTCGACACGGTGGACAGCAAGATCGGCTTCAAGAACGTGCACTACTTCGCGGCCGGCGCCACGCTCTTTGGCGGCACCGCCAAGGGCGCCTACCTGTACGACGGCAAGGAATACCTGGGCGCGCAGACGCACGTCGAGAAGGGCTTCGACTGCACCACGTGCCATAACGTGCATGCGCTCGAAGTCAAGACCGAATCCTGCGTGGGCTGCCATCCGGGCGTCAAGGATGTGGCCGAAATCCGCATGGGCGGCGCCGACTATGACGGCGACGGCGACTCGAGCGAGGGCATTCGCGGCGAGGTGGAAACCATGACCGAGGCGTTGTATGCCCAGATCAAGGTCTACGCCACTGCCAAGGGCACGGGGATTGTCTACAATCCCGCGACGCACCCGTACTTCTTCGTCGATAACGACGCCGACGGGAAGACCGACAAGGACGACAAGGGTGCTTCGATCCGCTACAACGCCTTCACCCCGCGCCTCATGAAGGCCGCCTACAATTACCAGTATGCCGTCAAGGACACCGGTGCCTGGGTGCACAACGGCAAGTTCGTCATCCAGTTCCTCATTGACTCGATTGAGGACCTGGGCGGCGACGTGAGCATGTACACTCGCCCGTAATCCGCACCAAGTCCGTGTGCGACACATCAGGCCTCCCGCAAGGGAGGCCTGATGCTTTCTTGGTCGCGACGCGAAGGGCGATGTCGGATGCGATGACGGGGGAACCGCCCCTCACCGTGCGTGTGAATACCTCGGGTCGCACCCCCCCCAACACCTGGGAGCCAAGGTAACTCGAGAATAGAAAGCTGCGCCCGTCAGGGCGCAGCTTAAGCAGGCTTCAGAGCTCTGTCGAATTCACTCGCTGGCTGGCAGCGCCAGCGCCGGCGCCACCACATGGCTCTCGGCCTCGCGTGTCCGGTGATCCACCACGTTGAGATAGCGCACACCCAGCGTGATGGCTAGCGCGCCATAGGCAATCACTCCCGCACTGGAGAGGATCTCGACCAGTGAGGGGACGTAGGTGGTGTAGCGCGTGACGATTTCGCTCGGCAGGTAAGTGACAACAGTCAACTGGCCTGCCATGTTGGTGTCCCAGCGGTAGGCGACGACACCCACCACCACCAGCGCCAGCGCCACCATGCGCAGCACTTGCCGGGCGCGCAGCTTCGGGCGGAGCAGGATGAAGATCGGAACGACCGCACCCAGGATGATCTCGAGCACCCAGAAGTTGAACGCCAAGGGCCCGCGCGTGAGGAGTTGCAGGCCTTCTGTGCGGCCAGGCGCGTAGGTGTAGGTCATGGCAAAGGCATCCCAGAAGCGGAAGTAAAGGTAAACAACCAGCACCCAGCCGATGAAGGAGGCTACTTTCTCGAGCAAACGGTCATCGACATGCACCTTCCTCGATAGGCGTGCGGCGAGCATCGATACCAACACCGTCAGCGAGGGGCCGGCGGCGATCGCCGAAGCGATGAAGAGCACCGACATATCGGGGCGGTACCAGATGGGCCGCGCCTTGAGCACGCCGTAGGCGGCTCCCAGCGACGACTGGTGCAACAGCGATAGACACAGCCCCACGATGGCCAGCACCGGCGCCAACTGATGGACGGTCTGCAGCCGGCCGGCCAGCTTAGGCCAGCGGGTGCGAAACCACGCCGCACCACCGAGGATTGGAGCCGCCTCGAGGATCAGCACGGTGAAATACAGCAGAATGCACATCGTGACTTCCCACATCACCGAGTGGGTGTTCCAGAAGACGATCGAGTGCCAGAACCGATCGGGCCGACCGATGTCCATGATCAGCGCGAGCAGCGCCATCGAATAGCCGATCAGCCCGACAAAGGTAGCAGTGCGCGCCACCGGCTGCAACTGCTTGAGACCGAGCAGGTAGACTGCGGCGCATAGCAGGAACGCCCCGGCACTCAGCGCGATCGAGGAAAGATCCAACGTGATCCACAGGCCCCAGGGCACCAGATCATTGAGGTTTGTGATCGACAGGCCCTTGACGAAGACCATCAGGCCGGCCGCCACGCCCACGAGCAGGATCACGCCCAGGACGCCCACCCAGCCGACGAACGGGGTGATACGAAACGAGCCGAGTGCACCGCGAAAGCGCGCTCTGATGCTCGCCATGGTTAGGCCTCCTTCCGCGCGGGCAAGTAATACACCCGCGGCCCGGTGCCCAGGTCTTCGCGCAGGCGGTAGTGCGGCGAACCAGCCAGCGCCAGGCTGACATTGGAGTCCGGGTCATTTAGATTGCCAAAAAGGCGCGCGCCGACCGGGCACGCTACGACGCAGGCGGGAGAGGCTTCCGGGTCTATGCCGGGGCGCAGCCCAAGGCCCAGGCCGCGGTCGATGCGCTGATAGCAGAACGAGCATTTCTCGGGCACCCCGCGCGGGCGACGTGCCACTTCGGGGTGCCCCCACTCCGGCACGGCCGGGTTGGGGCCGGTGAAGGCTTCCCAGTTGAATGCGCGCGCGCCGTACGGGCAAGCTACCTCGCAGTAACGGCAGCCGATGCACTTGTCGTAGTCCATCATGATGATCCCGTCGGGGCGGTGATACGTGGCTCCCACGGGGCAGACTTCGGCGCATGGCGGCTTTTCGCAGTGCATGCACGGGCGCGGAAGGTATACGGTCTTGCCATCCACCTCGCCCGCGGCGATGACCCGGTTCCACGAAATATCGGGGTTGACGTCGTTGTGAGCCCGACAGGCCAGCGTACATTGGCCGCAGCCGGTGCATAACCTCTGGTCGATCACCATGCCCCACGAATTCGGGCTGCTGCCTTCGGGCTCCGAGGCGCGGGCCGCACGGACCACCTTGAGCCCGGCGATTGCCAGAGCCCCCGCCGCGGCGGCTTTGAGAAAGCCTCGTCGTCCAATCGTCTCTTCGGTCATGCGGATACCCTCACTCATTGCGATTCTTGTTCAACCGGCGGTACCAGCGCTCCAGCCAGGGGGCCAAGACCATTCCGCTTGCCATGCCGACCAGCGCCGAGAGCAATGCGAACCCGAGCGGGCCGACAGGCGAAGGCGCGGCAGTCACCTGCAGCTTCTCCACCGAGGCCATCGGATCGAGCGTGGCCGGGGTGGGGTTCACATTGTGGATGCTTCCCGGGTCGTGCATCTCAGTGGAGTGGCACGAGTTGCAGGTGCTCAGGCTGACCCGAAAGCTGTGATCGCGTTCGGAGTGCGCTTGGCCTTTGGCACCCTCTTCAGGTGCGAGGTGGCAGTCGGCGCAAGTCAGTCCCTGTCGGCTGTGCGCCGAATGCGCAAAGCGCGTCCCGAGATCCCGGTGACATGTGCTGCACAGGTCCGAGGGATCCGCCGATCTGAGCTGCGTCCCGTGTGGGTCATGGCAATGGATGCAGTCGAGCCCCGCCTGGCGATGTTTGCTGGCTTGCCACTCAAACAGCCCTTCGGTGTGGCAGGTGCCGCAGGCTTGAGAGGTGCGGTCGATGGGCGCGGGCTCCTGCGGGTGATTGGCGGGCACCGGGGCATGGCACGCCTCGCAGGTGACTCCTTCCGCCTGCCAGGTGTCTGTCGATGGATCGTAGCCCGTGGCATGGCATGCGAGGCATTGATGCGGCGAGCCTTGAGCCACCCACATTTCACGAAACGCGGGATCGACAATGGCCAACCCGTGCGAACTCTTGGCCCAGGACTCGGCGAACTCGGAATGACACGTCTGGCAATTCAAAACCGTCTCGGGTGTCGTGGACTGCGGCACGGACGGCGCCGCCCAAGCGATGGTCAACATGGCCATCGGCAGGGCCAGGGCCAGCCCAACACCAATCCGAACCAACCATCTAGTCATCAGCGCACTCTCCTCGATCTCAGAATGCTGAGTCACAAAACAGCTGCTGGGACGGGGGCGTTGCGGAACACGGAACAGCCCAGGCACTGCTCGGGCATGCGTCCCGTGGTTTCGCGGAAGGCCTGCCAGCACGGAACGTTCTGACGTGCAAAGGCCGGGCAGCTCGCGCGCTTCTCGGCCGGGCAATCGCTCTCTTCCCAACAACGGACGGAATGGCGTGCCGCGCCCACGGCCAATTGCGAGCGGCGCGCGCGAGCCTGCTCCTGCCAGCGCCGGTCGAGACGCAGCAACAACCACGTCGCAAGCGCCGTCACGGCCAGGGGCAGGCCGATGCGCATGCCCAGTCCGATCAGTACCGTTTCCAGTGTGCGAAGGATTTCCATCGCGCCTCCTCGGTTCTACTGCTTGCGAGCCGCCACGCGCGTCAGGAGCGTCCCCACCGCCAGGAGAATGGCGATCGGGATCAGCCACCGGGTGAAGAAGAGGGCAAGAACGATCAAGGTGTCCATGGCTGCCTCCGTAATGTGAGTCCACTCATCGTCCACTAACAGTCTAGAGGGGTCTCAGGACGAGGACAATTGGGAGATCGACGCATTCTTATCCGGCCCGAGAGGTGGTGGAAGCGTGGGCTGGCATGGGGTATCTCTCCCACAGGGTGGGGTGTAAATCCAGGCCAGGATGGGAGTGACAACCCAACAAAAAAGCCCGGCGCGCAGGCCGGGCTTAGGGGGGAGAGATATCTTACGGCTGGATGATACCCTTGCGAATGGCGTACTTCACAAGTTCGGAGCGTGAGTGCAGGTTGAGCTTGCCCATGATGTTCTCGCGATGCCGGGCAACGGTCTTGGGGCTGATATGCAATCGATCGGCAATTTCCGGGTTGCCCGCGCCCTCGGCCAGGAGCTCAAGCACTTCCTGTTCGCGGGCTGTCAACCCATCCAGTGTTCGCGCAGCGGCTCCCGAGGGTTCCTGGGCGATGTAGTCCTTGACCAGCAACTTGGCCAGCGAGGGATAGAGGTACACCTCGCCGCGCGCCGCTGCGCGGATCGCGGTCACCAACTCCTCCGGCGCGGCGCGCTTGGGAACGTATCCGCTGGCGCCTGCCTCCAGCATCTTGAAGAAGTACTCCTCATCCTCGTGGATGGTCAGCGCCACCACCGCCGTCGAAGGAGCACGCGCCTTGATCTCGCGAGCCGCCTCGATCCCGGAACGGTCCGGCAGGCCGATATCCATGAGTACAACGTCCGGCGCCAGCGCCGCCGCCGCCGCCAGACCTTCGGCGGCAGTGCCGGCCTCACCGGCAATCTCGATGTCGGCTTCCGTCTCGAGCAGCATGCGCAGCCCGGTGCGCACTACGGCGTGGTCATCAATGAGCAGCAGGCGGATCGCCATCGGCCCCTCGTTTCTCATCACGGTACGGGATGCTCACGGAAACCGTCGTGCCTTGTCCCGGGCTGGAGCGCAGCTCGAGATGTCCGCCCAGGAGCGACGTGCGTTCGCGCATCCCGAGCATCCCCCACGCCGGGCGATCGGGACGCGAGGCCTGGTCCACCTCGAACCCCACCCCGTCGTCCTCCACCTCCAGGCGCGCCTCGGTCTCCGAGAGGCGCACCCGCACCCAGACATGCCGCGCGCGGGCATGACGCACCACATTGGTGAGCGCCTCCTGCGCCACGCGGAACAACACCAGGTTCACCGGCTGCGGCAATTCCTGCCCCTCACCGCGTATTTCTAGATGCACCGGCAGGTTCGCTCGCTTGTTGATTTCGGCCGCGTACCAGCGCAGCGCGGCCGGCAAACCCAGGTCGTCGAGGTGCGACGGTCGCAGGTCCGCAATCAGGCGCTGCAATTCGTCGAGTGCGCGATCCACCAGCGCCTCAAGCTGACGCAGGTTGTTCTCGGCCTTCTGAGGATTTCCATGGACGGCCGTGGCCACCCCGCGCAAGCCCAAGCCGATCGCGGTGAGCGCTTGACCGGTCTCATCGTGGAGGTCGCGGGCCACCCGCTGCCGTTCGGCCTCCTGCGCTTCGACCACCCGACGCAAGAGATCTCCGCGCAGGGCCTCGCGCCGCTGCGATTCCTCAAGGCGAGCCGATTGCAGCACGGCAATCTGGCGCTGGGTCTCCACCTCAAACGACCTCAAGAAACGGATGACGAAGAAAGAGGCCACGGCCGCGGTGAAGGCGCGAAAGAGTTGGATTGGGATGCCGAAGAGTTGCTGGAAGAGGACTGCGTTGATCACGTTTGAAGGGGGCAGCGGGCTGCTGAGCGTGAAGAGCTGCCCGACGGCGCCGTACCAGGCAAAGGCCACGGCGGCCCACAGGCTGTCGCGCCCGAACTGGGCCATCCCCGCCTGACGGAAGGTGCGCTGTTGAGCGATCAGGCCGGCCGAGGCCAGCAGGGCCGCAGGGATGCCAAGCACGTATCGCGTCCAAACCTCCGCCACCGCCCACAGCTCTTGCTCGCCGCCGAACTGCCCGCGGAAGTAGAGCACGCCGAAGCCCCATACCGCGGTCATGATGAGCGGAATGAGCAGGCTCAGGCGTCGTATCCGGTCGCTACGCGAGAGGAGCGAGGCGCCAAACGCGCCCAGCGAGATGAACGAGAAGGCCAGCAGCGCGAGGCGCAAAGTCTCCCAGGCCAGCAAGGCGTAGCCTTGACCGGGCAGGTGGCCCATGACCTTGAACATGTCGAGCCATTCGTGGGCTGCGTGTATCAGGCCGAAGCCGGCCAGTGGGCGAAGCGCATGCCGCAGACGTGCCTCCGGGCCGCGGCTGACCTCCAGAATGATGAGCAGGCCCATACTGAAAAAGGCCAGCCCGTAGACGAAGAAGATGAACGCGAGAGTCGGATTCATGGGAAGTTGGCGAGTCGTATGCTTGCTTGCAAGTCTAGCACCGCGCGTGGCATTTGACTACTATCACAACGGGTAAGGGCCCAGCCACGGGGGGCCGCTCGGCTGGCCGTGGAGGTGTTTACGGGCCCGGGGTTGCGTTTGGGGCAGCTACCCGTTGCGATGCAAGCTGCCCGCATCCGGCTTCAATCTCGATCCCGCGCCGGACGCGCACCGTACAAGGCACGCCGTGCGCCTCGAGCGCGGCGCGGAACCCTTCGGCAGCGTCGCGCGAGGTGGGCTGGCCGTCATAGCCGCGGGTGGGGTTGAGCGGGATCAGGTTGACGTGGCACAACAACCCGTGGCAGCGCTCGGCGAGTGTGCTGGCCTGCTCGGGCGTGTCGTTCACGCCG
>Ga0209641_10002344_pt1 | contig 16404 bp, 18 predicted proteins | sample RifCSP16_1_FD_184022 | JGI IMG/M metagenome (GOLD analysis project Ga0209641, IMG submission 184022) | Soil microbial communities from Rifle, Colorado - Rifle CSP2_sed 16_1 (SPAdes) (version 2) | ecosystem: Environmental > Terrestrial > Deep subsurface > Rock core/Sediment | place: Rifle...
GTGCGGCTCGCCGGCGTCGCGGTGAGCGGCTTCGCGCCGGCGGGAGCGGAGCAGCTCGGGCTGTTCGATCCGCGCCGGGAGCCGGGCCGGCGCGCTCGCCTCAACGCGGCGCTCGACGAGCTCGCAGACCGCTTCGGCGAGGCGGTGGTCAGGCTCGGCGGCACGGCGACAGGGAAAGACGAGGACTGAGCCCCGAGCCCGTAAACGAGCCCGAGCCCACGCCCGGTATTCCTCGGGCTCGGGCTCGTTTACGAGATCATCTCAACTGAGACCTCGAAATGCTGGCGGCTGAGCCGCAGTCCGCCCGCCCGCCCGCCCGTGCGCCCGCCGGCTCGCCCGCGCCGATTCCACTGCGCGCCCGCGATGCCCACGTAAGAGGGATGCGCATGCGCGTGGGCGAGGAGAAGGCATGGGAGAGGCGGTCCCCGGCGGAGCTCGACTGCCGCGCCGACGCGCTGCGCGCGCTGTGCGACGACGGCGTGTCGTGCCTCGTGGGAGGCGCCTACGCCTTCTTCGAGTACACGGGTATCTTCCGCGACACCAAGGACCTCGACGTCTTCCTGCGCCGGCAGGAGCTCGAGCGCGCGTTCGCCAGCCTGGAGCGGGCGGGCTTCCGCACCGAGCTCCTCGATCCGGTCTGGCTGGGGAAGGGCTTCCGGGGCGAGTTCTTCGTGGACGTCATCTTCTCGTCGGGGAACGGCCTGGCCGTCGTCGACGACCTCTGGTTCGCCCACGCCCGGCGGGGCGAGGTGATGGGCCTGCCGGTGCTGCTCGCGCCGGCAGAGGAGATCATCTGGTCCAAGGCCTTCGTCTGCGAGCGCGAGCGCTTCGACGGGCACGACATCGCGCACCTGGTGCGGGCGTGCGGCGAGGCTCTCGACTGGAGGCGGCTGCTGGCGCGCTTCGACTCGCACTGGGAGGTCCTCTTCAGCCACCTCGTGCTCTATCGGTTCGCGTTCCCCAGCGAGCGCACGAAGGTGCCGGACTGGGTGATGCGCGAGCTGTTGCGGCGCACCTGGGAAGGGATGGCCCGGGGCGACTGGGAGCGGCGCGTCTGCCGGGGCCCGCTCGTCTCGAAGACGCAGTACCTCCACGTCCTGCAGCACCTCGGGTTCGAGGACGTGCGGCGGCTGGCGGCCGAGGAGGCCGCGGAGCCTGCGGAAGGAGCGGTGGATGGCCCCCTCGTTTCGTCTGGCGGCGGCGGGTGACCTCCACTGCCGGGAGGATGAGCACGGCCGGTTCCGCGAGCTGGTGAAGGCCGTGAACGGCGAGGCGGAGGGCCTCGTGCTCTGCGGCGATCTCACCGACCGCGGCCTGGTCGAGGAGGCGAGGACCCTCGCCGAGGCGCTGGACGACCTGCGCGTCCCCTGCGCCGCCGTGCTCGGCAACCACGACCACGAGGCCGGGAACGTGCGGGAGATCGTGCGGGTGCTGCGCGAGGCGGGGGTGCACGTGCTCGACGGCGATCACGCCATCTTCGACAGGCGGTTCGGCGTCGCGGGGGTGAAGGGGTTCGGCTGCGGGTTCGACCGGGGCGTGCTGCAGGCGTTCGGCGAGCCGATCGTCAAGGCGTTCGTGCAGGAGTCGGTCAACGAGGCGTTGAAGCTCGAGGCGGCCCTGGCTCAGATCGAGACGCCGCACCGCGTGGTCATCACGCATTACGCGCCCATCGCCGGGACGACCGTGGGCGAGAACCCGGAGCTGCGGCCCTTCCTGGGCACGAGCCGCCTCAGCACACCCATCGACGCCTTCGGTGCCCAGGCCGTGTTCCACGGCCACGCGCACCACGGCTCACCCGAGGGGCGGACGCCGAACGGCGTGCCCGTCTACAACGTGGCCATGCCGCTCTTGCGCCGCCTGTTCCAGGGGAAGCGCTTCCGCGTCGTCGACGTCGCGGGGCCCGGGCTGGAGGTCGCGGCGGAGGAGGGGTACGCGAGCGGACCACACTGAACGACTTCTTCTAGTGCCTCATCGGCGGCGGCCCGGCGGCCTTCCGCACCCGATCCAGGATCTCCTCCATCCCCACCGACTTGGGGATGTATCCCTGCGCGCCGAGGAGCTCCGCCTCCCACTCGAACCCGTATGCGGAGAGGATGAGGATGGGGACCGCGGCGCTCCTGGAGTCGTCTCGCATCCGCTCCATGACGCCCCAGCCGTCGAGCACCGGCATCTTGAGGTCGAGGAGCACGATCCCGGGTTGCTCGTCCGCCGCGCGCGCGAGCGCGACCTCCCCGTTCTCTGCTTGCTGGACCGGATAGCCAGCCTCCGTCAGCACCTCCGAGAGCGCTTCGCGGAAGTCGTCGTCGTCGTCGACGACCAGGATGTACTGGCCGGGGGTCATGGCGAGCCCTCGCCTCGGAGCATGCTGGCGATCTCTCGCGCTATGCGACGCGCGTCAAGGAGGCGTTCGGGGCCGAGCGTGATTCCGCCCACGACCGGATGTCCACCGCCGCCATATCGCTCGCAAAGGCTGGCGATGTCGTGTGAACGCGGGACCCTGGACCACGGGTTCGATCCGACCGATATCTTGCTCCGCTTCGGATCGTGCGTGACCACGACCGCGTACCGCGCTTCCGGGAAGAGCTCGTAGGCGATGAACTTGTTGGCGCCGTCGATCTCCTCCTCCGATAGGTCGATCTCCACCACGCCGCCCTCCAGCCTCGCGAGTCTCCTCACGGTGTCGACGGAGCGGAAGTGCCGGTCGAGGATGGGGCCGAGCGGCCCGGCCAACCACGGCTCGGCCGCGATCTCGGCCAGGGGCCGCGAGCGCATGGCCTCGATCACCCTGGCGGGGAGCGCGGGGTCCTTCGTCCCCTCGAGCAGCGTCATGATGCGGAGCGCCGGCTCCTCGAGCCGCACGGCGACGCCGGCGGAGGGGAACCGGGCGGCGTCGATGACGTCGGCCCAGGCGAGGAGGTCCGCGAGGTCGGGAGCGGTCCAGCCGCGCCTCGCACCGAGGGTGCGCGCCAGGAACCCGGTGCAGGAGGGCGCCGCCGGATCCCAGAACTTCTGACCGGACGCGTCGCGCTCGAAGACGGCCCGATCGCTCGGCGGCTGGAAGGCGCTGGCGTGGTGGTCGAACCACCAGTCCAGCCGAGGGGAGGGCGAGTACCGGAAGTCGACGCAGGCGTTCACGTCGCCGTCGAAGGCGTCCGGGGGGAAGGGATCCCCCTGCCGATGCTGCAGCGCGACGTAGGTGGTGGCGGAGAGCTTCGACCCCTCCCGCTCGGCGAAGAACCGGCTGAAGACGGCGGCCGAGGCGCACCCGTCGAAACAATTCGCGTGGTAGAGGACCTTGAGCCGCATGGGAATTCGGGAACATAGGGAAGACCGCTGCCTCGGGTCAACGCTAACCACTGGAGGCCCGGGCCAGCTCGAGCTCCGGGCTTCGGTCCGCTAGCGCGCTCCGGGTCACGATATCGCCCTGTCGCGGATGCAGCCGGTAGCCATCAGCCTGTAGGCCGTAGCCTGGGGGCTCCTCGCGGGTTAGACTCCGCTGGGAATGGACGCGACACGCGTCGGAGCGCTGCTCGACGACCGGAAGTTCGACCTCCGGCTGTCGCTGGTCGCGGGGAAGAAGGGGCTCTCGCGCAGGATCAGCTCCTCGCGGATCCAGAAGCCCGGGCTCGTCCTGGCGGGGTACACCGAGTACCTTCACAAGGAGCGCCTCCAGGTCTTCGGCAACACGGAGATGAGCTACCTCGCCACGCTGCCGAGGGAGCGCGCCCGCGAGGTCGTCCGCGCCTTCTTCGCCCAGGGGGTCGCCTGCCTCGTGGTGACGAAGGGGCTGCCCGTCCCGCCCGAGCTCGCCGCCGCGGCCGAAGAGGCGAACGTCCCGGTGCTCGTGACCGCACACCTCTCGAGCACGTTCATCGAGAGCATCCAGAACTACCTCGAGGACATCCTCGCCGCGCAGACGTCGATGCACGGCGTGCTCCTCGACGTGTTCGGCGTCGGGATCCTGCTCCTCGGCAAGAGCGGCATCGGGAAGAGCGAGATCGCGCTCGATCTGGTGATGCGCGGCCACCGCCTGGTCGCGGACGACATCGTCGACGTGAAGCGGGTCGCGCCCGAGAGCGTCTACGGGGCGGGCTCCGAGATCATCAAGCACCACATGGAGATCCGTGGCCTCGGCATCATCAACGTCAAGGACCTCTTCGGCGTCTCCGCCATCCGGGAGCGGAAGAAGATCGAGATCGTGCTGGAGCTGGTGGAGTGGGATCCGAACGTCGAGTACGACCGGCTCGGCGTGGAGGAGAAGAAGTTCCGCATCCTCGACGTGGAGATCCCCATGCTCATCGTGCCGGTCCGGCCGGGCCGGAACATGACGACCATCGTCGAGGTCGCGGCGCGCAATCACCTCCTGAAGCTGCAGGGGCACCACTCGGCCCGTGAGTTCCAGGAGCGGCTGAACCGGGCCATCGCGCTCGCTCCCGGCGGGCGCGGTGGGGAGCTCGACGTGGAATGAGGCAGCCCGAGCGCCAGGTCACGGAAGCGCCGCGGGCGCCGCACCCGCGGGTGGTGATCCTCACCGGGGTGTCGGGGTCGGGGAAGACGACCGCCCTGCGCGCGTTCGAGGACGCTGGCTACTACTGCGTCGACAACCTCCCCATCGTCTTCCTGGAGAAGCTGCTGGAGCTGTCGTCCCACACGTCAGGCGAGGTGACCCGCATCGCGCTCGTGGTCGACGCCCGCGAGGGGCGGTTCCTGGCCGATGCGCCGAGGGTGATCGACGAGGTCCGTCTGAGCGGCGCCCGGGTGGAGGTCGTCTTCCTGGACGCGTCGGACGAGGCGCTGCTCCGTCGCTACTCCGAGACGCGCCGCAAGCACCCGATGGCCGCGGAAGGAGCCTCGGTGCCCGACGGCATCGCCGCCGAGCGCAAGGCGCTGGAGGGGCTGAAGGCGATCGCCAACGAGATCGTCGACACCTCCTCGCTCAACGTGCACGAGCTGAAGCGGCTGGTGCGCGCGAGGTTCGTGGAGGGCGACCTCGGCCGACTGGGCGTGACGGTGGTCTCGTTCGGCTTCCGCTACGGGCTCCCGAGCCACGCCGACATGGTGCTGGACGTGCGCTTCCTCCCCAACCCGTACTTCGTCCCCGAGCTCAAGCCCCACCCTGGCACTGACCCGCGCGTCGAGAGCTACGTGCTCGCCCAGCCCGACGCGCTGGCGTTCCTCGATCGGGCGGTGGAGATGTGCGAGTTCCTCCTCCCCCGGTACCGGGCGGAGGGGAAGAGCTACCTCACCATCGCCCTGGGCTGCACCGGCGGCCGACACCGATCGGTGGCCGTCGCCGTGGCGCTCGCCCGGCGGCTCGAGGCGGCGGGGACCGACGTTCGCCTCTGGCATCGCGACATGGAAAGGGATTAGGGTCGCGCCGATCCGGGGGAGCGGCGGGGTTCCGCCGGCGCGAGGCAGTGGGCAGCTCGATCCAGAGGTGGTCATGGTCGGACTGGTGGTCGCCACGCATGGGCAGCTGGCCGAGGAGCTCCTCCGGACCACGGAGGGGGTGTGCGGCAAGCTCGAGCAGTGCCGCGCCCTGTCGGTCGGGGCGTCCTGCTCCATGGATGAGGCGCGAGTACGGTTCGCCGACGCCATCCGTGACGTCGACGTGGGCGACGGGGTGCTCGTGCTCACCGACATGCTCGGGGGCACGCCCGCCAACCTGGCGCTCACCTTCCTCGACGAGAAGGTGGAGGTGGTCACGGCCGTGAACCTCCCCATGCTCGTCAAGCTCACGACCTGCCGCTCGGGAGGCGCGCCGCCGCGCGAGCTCGCGCAGATGATCGCCGCCTACGGGCAGAAGAACATCACCTTCGCGAGCGACCTGCTCCGGACGCGCGCGCGGCCGGCGCGCACATGAGAGGAGCGGTGGGCGAGCGATGAGCCCCCTCGCCACGCTAGGAAAGCCGCCGTGATCGTCCTGGTGAGGGTCGACAATCGCCTGCTCCACGGACAGATCCTCGAGGCCTGGGTGCCTCGTCTCAAGGTGAATCGGATCGTCGTCGTCGACGACGGCGCGGCGGCGAGCCCGCTCGCCAAGGCGGCCATGACGCTGGCGCTCCCGCCCGATCTGCCGGCGGAGGTGGTCCGCCAGGACGAGGTCGACTGGCCGTCCCTCGCCGCGGCCGCCGATCGGGCGCTCGTGCTCTTCCGGGACGTCGCCTCGCTGGCGCGGGCCACGGGCCTGGGCCTCACGCCCGCCCTCGGACCACGCGTGAATCTGGGAAACGTGCATTACGAGCCCGGGCGCAGGCCGGTCACGCCCTCGGTCTTCCTCTCCGCGGAGGAGCTGTCGGAGGTGGAGCGGCTCTCGCGGGCGGGGTTCGAGGTCGAGGCGCGCGCGATCCCCTCCGACGCCCCCTCGGGACCGCGCGAGCTCAAGGAGAGGTACGACGCCGGGGACGGGAGAGGGTAGACTTGCAATACGCCGTGTCGCTCGCCAGCTACCTCGCGCTCGGTCTCGTCGCCGGCCTCGCCGCCGTCGAACGCAAGGGGTTCCTGCAGGCGATGCTCTCCCGTCCGATCGCGCTCGGCCCCATCGCCGGGCTGGCGCTGGGGAACGCGAGCGGCGGCCTCTACGTCGGCGCGCCGCTCGAGCTGCTCTGGCTCGGGGCCGTGAACCTCGGGGCTGCGCTCCCCGTCCACGAGGTGCTGGGCACCGCCGCCGTCACCGGGGGCACCGTGCTGGCGCTGCGCGTGCTCGAGCACACCGGCGCCGCGGGCCCTGCCCTGCTCCCCGCGGTGGCGGTCCTGGCGGTCGCGCTCTGCGCGCCCCTGGCGCTGCTCGGCCGGCGCGCCGACCGCCTGGTCGAGCGGTGGAACGAGCGGCTCTACGTCCTCGCCGAGCGCCGGCTGGAGCAGGGACGGGCGGGCGCCGCGGCCCGCGTGAACCTCTACGGCCTGGCGCTCCCCTTCGGGATCGGGTTCGTGCTCGCGCCCCTGGGAGCGGCCATCGCCGCGGCGGCGATCCCGCCCCTCCTTTCGCGGTTCCCCGGGTCGCCACCCCTGCTGGCGCTGGGATGGGTGGCCTTCATCGGCTTCGCCTGCGCGTCGGGCGCGAAGGCGCTCCGCGCTCCCCGCGCGCCCCTGTTCTACTTCGCGGCGCTGGCGATCGGGCTCGCCTGCGTCGCCCTCGCCACGCTCGCGGGAGGGTTATCGTGAGCCTCCCGGCCGCGCTCGCGCTGCGCGTCCCCGCGCCCGTCCTGGCGCGCTGCTTCTGGCGCGGGCTGTTCCTGCAGGCGGCCTGGAACCGCCGCGGCATGCAGAACCTCGGCTTCGCCTTCGCCATCGACCCCGCGCTCCGGGCGCTCTACACCCAGCCCGAGCGGCGCCGCGAGGCGCTCGCCCGCCACCTCGGGTTCTTCAACTGCCACCCCTACACGGCGGCGGCGATCCTGGGTGGGGCCATCCACCACGAGGAGAAGGCGGCGGCGGGAGCGGAGCCCGCCTCCGCCGCGATCTCGTTCAAGGCGACGCTGCAGGGGCCGCTCGCCGCGCTGGGCGACGGGTTCTTCTGGACCGCCCTGCGCCCCTTCTTCGGCGCGCTGGCCGCGCTGGGAGCGCTGCTCCTCGGCTGGCCGGCCGTCGTCGCCGCCCTCCTCGTGTACAACGCGATCCACCTCGCGCTGCGGGCGGGGCTCTTCTGGACGGGGTACCGCCAGGGCGACGCGCTGGTGCCCGCCCTCGCGCGCCTGGCGCTGCCGGTGATGGCCGATCGGCTGCGCGTGGGCGGGGCCGCCCTGTGCGGGGTGGCAGCGATCGCGGGGGCGACGCGCGCGGAGGCGGGCGCGCACGGTGGCGCCGCGGCCCTGGCGGCGGTCGCCGCCGGGATCGGGTACCTCGCCCTGGCGCGCGGGGTGCGACTGCTCCCCGCGACCTACGCCGCGATCGCGGCGGGCGTGGGGGGTGGTCTCGTGGTCTTTCACCTGCGCGGGAGTCTCTGACGATGGCGCGCCTCGAGCGAATCTTTCTCATCGTCAACAGCCTCGGGCTGCACGCCCGCGCCGCGGCGCAGCTCGTACAGGCGGCCAACCGCTACCGCGCCGAGGTGCGAGTGGAGAAGGACGGAATGGAGGTGAACGGGAAGAGCATCATGGGCGTGCTCACGCTGGCGGCGGCCAAGGGCACCGAGATCGTGGTCTCGTGCGAGGGCGAGGACGCCGCGGCGGCCTTGGAGGCGCTCGCCACCGTGATCGAGGCCGGCTTCGGGGAGAAGTGAGGCGCATGGGGACGTCCACCACGCTCATGGGCCTCGCCGCCAGCCCCGGCATCGCCGTGGGGCGCTGCTGGCCCGTCGACCGGCGCAAGGTGAAGACGCCCAGGCGCCGCCTGGAGCCGGCGGAGGTGCCCGAGGAGGTCCAGCGCTTCCGGGAGGCGATCGAGGACGCCGACCGGCAGCTCGCGAGCGTGCGCGAGAAGGTGCAGCGGCTCGAGGGCTCCGATCACACCTCCATCATCGACATGCACCGCATGATGCTGCGGGACGAGATGCTGGTGGTCGAGGCCCAGCGCCTCATCGAGGAGGAGCGGGCCAACGCCGAGTGGGCGGTGAAGCGCACCATCCGCAAGATCAAGAGCGCCTTCTCCGACGACGCCGACGAGTACTTCAAGGAGCGGCGCGCCGACGTCGACTACGTGGGCGAGCGCATCATCAAGCACCTCATGGGCGAGGTGGAGGACTTCGAGGAGCCCCCGCCCGAGGGCGCGGTGGTCATCGCGCACGACCTCTCGCCCGCCGACACCGCGCTCCTCCTCCACGATCGCAAGGTGGCCGCCTTCGTCACAGACGCGGGCACGAGGACGAGCCACACCGCCATCGTCGCCCGGGCGCTGGAGATACCGGCGGTGGTGGGCGTGGGCCGGGTGAGCGCCCTCGCCGACAAGGGCGACTGGATCGTGGTCGACGGAGGGCGCGGGCTGGTGGTGCTGAACCCGTCGCCCGACGAGCGGAGCCACTACGAGAGCGAGCGCGCGCGGTGGCTCGAGGGCGAGCGCGAGCTCCTCGTCACGCGCGACCTGCCCGCCACCACCACCGACGGCGTGAACGTCTCGCTCGCCGGCAACATCGAGTTCGTGGAGGAGGTGAACGGCCTCCTCGTGCACGGTGGCGAGAGCGTGGGGCTCTACCGCACCGAGTTCCTCTACATGGGGCGGAGCGACCTGCCGAGCGAGGAGGACCACTACCAGAACTACCGACAGCTCCTGGAGACCCTGGCGCCGCGGCCGGTCACCATCCGCACCTTCGACTTCGGCGCCGACAAGCTCCCGGTGGGCGTGCGGAGCCACGACGACAACCCGGCGCTCGGGCTGCGCGCGATCCGCTACTGCCTGCGCCACCCGGAGATGTTCCGGGTCCAGCTCCGCGCGCTCCTGCGCGCGTCGCTCCACGGCAACCTCAGGATCATGTTCCCCATGGTCTCCGGGATCACCGAGCTGCGGGCCGCCAAGCGGGCGCTCCTCGAGGAGCAGGAGGCGCTGCGGCGCGAGGGCGTCGAGGTGTGCATGCCGCCCGTCGGCATCATGGTCGAGCTGCCGTCGGCCGCGGTCATCTCCGATCGGCTCGCGCGCGAGTGCGACTTCTTCTCCATCGGCACGAACGACCTCATCCAGTACACGGTCGGGATCGACCGCCAGAACAAGGAGGTCGCCTACCTGTACCGTCCCCTCGACCTCGCGGTGCTCCGGCTGCTGAAGCTCGTCTGCCAGTCGGCCCGCGCCGCCGGGATCCCCGTCTCGATGTGCGGCGAGATGGCGGGGGAGCCGATGTACTCCCTCGTGCTGCTCGGGCTGGGCATCTCCGAGCTGTCGATGAACGGTGCGTCCGTGCCGCTGGTGAAGCGGATCATCCGCGCCACCTCCGCCGAGGACGGACGGCGACTCCTGGAGCGAATCCTGGAGCTGACGGCGGCGGACGACATCGAGCGCGAGGTGCGCGCGGAGATGACGCGCCGGTTCCCAGGGCTGTTCTGCGGGGGTGGGGTGGGGGGCTCGTAGCCTTTTTGTTCGTCGCGGCGGCGGTTCATCCGCGATATTGACAGCTCACACGGTGAGCGCGTAGCTTCACGGGCCCCTCCCGGGGCGGCGGGGTCAAGGACACCATGGCTCAAACCGACTACCTGTTCACGTCCGAGTCTGTGACCGAGGGTCACCCGGACAAGATGGCGGACCAGATCTCGGACGCCGTGCTCGACGCGGTCCTGTCCCAGGACCCCAAGGGTCGGGTGGCCTGCGAGACGCTCCTCAAGACGGGCTTCGTCGTGATCGCGGGCGAGATCACAACCACCGCCCGGATCGAATACCCCGTCCTGGCGCGCGACGCAGTGAAGCGCATCGGCTACACGAGCAGCGAGATGGGGTTCGACGGGAACACCTGCGGCGTCATGGTGGCCGTGGACCAGCAGTCGCCCGACATCGGCCAGGGAGTGGACACCGGGGGCGCGGGCGACCAGGGGATGATGTTCGGCTACGCCTGCGACGAGACGACCGAGCTCATGCCGGCTCCCATCCAGTACGCGCACGCCGTCACGCGGCAGCTCGCCAAGGCGCGTCGCGGGCCGCTCGACTTCCTCCGCCCCGACGGGAAGAGCCAGGTCACGGTGGAGTACCGTGGCGGGAAGGTGGCCCGCATCGACGCGGTCGTGGTCTCGACGCAGCACGCGCCGGGCGTCTCGAACAAGAGGCTCCACGCAGCGGTCCGCGAGGAGGTCATCGCCAGGGCGCTGCCGAAGAAGCTCGTGGACAGGAAGACGAAGGTTTTCATCAACCCGACCGGCCGGTTCGTCGTCGGGGGCCCGATGGGCGACACGGGCGTGACCGGCCGGAAGATCATCGTGGACACGTACGGGGGCATGGGACGCCACGGCGGCGGTGCCTTCAGCGGCAAGGATCCGTCGAAGGTCGATCGCTCGGCCGCCTACATGGGTCGCTACATCGCCAAGAACGTCGTGGCGGCCGGCCTCGCGAGGCGCTGCGAGGTCCAGGTCGCCTACGCCATCGGCGTCGCCCAGCCCGTGTCGATCATGGTCGAGACCTTCGGGACCGGCACCGCCTCAGAGGACAGGATCGGCGCCGCCGTGCGAGAGGTGTTCGGCCTCACTCCCAGGGAGATCATCGAAGGGCTCGACCTCCTCCGCCCCATCTACGAGAAGACCGCGGCCTACGGCCACTTCGGGCGGACCGAGAAGGAGTTCACCTGGGAGCGCGTGGACAGGAAGGATGCGCTCCGCGAGGCGGTCGGCCCGTCCAAGGCAGCCGCCGCGTTGGGTGGGTGAGCCGTGTGTAGCTGAAACCGGCCCTCGGCCTCTCGGGCGCCCGATCAGATTGAGGCGAGCGTGGGGGCGGTTCCGAGGGGCCGGTTGACGCCATGGCGCGTGCTCCGGCCGCTGGTGCTACGCGGCGCACCGCGGAGGGCGCGGCCGCGGCGCGCGACGTGGGGGTCCGTGGGCGCGTCTCGCGAACTCGCTCGCTACGGAGCCCAAGGAGCCCGCGTGCGGCCCGCTCCCTCGGACAGCGCTCGCCGCGCGCGCGGGACGATCGGCGCGCCGCGGCTCCCGTGGTTCGTCGTGTGCGCCGCTTCGCAAGGCGGCCTCCGCCCGCGCCACGCCTGCGCCGGTGCCGTGGGGCGTTCCAGCATGGTCGCGACGTCATGCGGCCAGAGGGATGGAGCGTGGCCCAGACGTCCGCCCGCTCCGAGGGATTCGTCGTGCGACTGCGAAGTGGAGACGATCCGCAACCCTTCCCCTCAGCACGCGCCCGGGCCGATGCGGGGGCCGCGCGCTGAACGTCATCGAGCGGAGCTACGGGGACAACGAGCGCCAAGCCCCTTGCGTCCCCCGATTCGAATGGGGCGCGAAGGCCATGGTAGCGAAGCCCATGCACGCGCGGCGGGGGAACCAGCGTCGCGAGACGAGCGAGCAGTTCATCGGGTGCGAGCAGAAGGAGAGGCGGGTTGTTTCGCCTACTCTCACACACATGCCGCCAGCCGGCGACGCTGGTGGGAGGGTTCGGGCCTCCTTCTTCTTCACACAGCGCGAATCATCGGGCGCGGCAGCGCGGTTGTTCCGCCTTTCCCCTTGCAGGGTGTTGCTGCGTCTGACAGGCTCCTACGTCGCGTGTGGGCTTGGAAGAGCGCATGGTTGACGTAAGGTCGATGGTCTTCCTACCCGCTGGGTGAGCGGCACCTGCACGGAGGACATCGTGAGAAAGGTCAGTTCTGGAGATGCTGTGCGGCCGCGGCCAGCCGGGCGTCCGCTCCAAATGCTCAGAGACAGGAGCTCGCGGCTGGTTCCGGCTAGGACTTCCAGGGATGGCACCTGCGCGTTTGTCGTGATTGCCATTGCAGCTCTCACCGTTCTTGCTTCCGACGCCAGAGCAGCGGTGTACCTGGATGGTTCCACCACCGGATGCAGCAATGGCTCTGCGAACTACCGTCCATTGACCAGGGGTTGTGGCCCAGGTGGCGCCGACACGGTGTACTTCGACCTCGCGGGTTTTAGCGCCAACATGCCAGCGCAAGCTACGAGCTACGTCCGCGCCGGAACGTACATCAGGAACACGGGAACCAACATCGGTGCGCTGCACGTGAGCCGCTCGGGAATACCATCGGCACGTACCGTCGTCCAGGCATATCCCGGAGAGGAGTTGCTCGCGGTCATCTGCACCGACAGCGGGAAATGCAATTACAACCCCGATCCTTCACAGGGCGCCGACGGCAATGCCGCGCTGTCCGCCATGTATTATCCGAATGCCGCTATCTACATCGCGGCAGACTACGTCGACGTCAAGGGGTTCAAGACCTATGGGATGACGGTCATCAACAACGCGCACGACTCCTCCATTCAGGACAGCGATATTGGCGGTGGAGGCCCGGGAACCTACGGTGGAACCCAAGGCCAAGGCCAGACCGTTCTCATCACCACGGCCTACAATATCCTGGTGAAGAACAACAAGATCCACCATAGCTGCCGGGCCACGGACGGTTTGCCGGGAAATCAGAACGGACCGGCGCTGATGGGCTACGACTTCAGCGCCACAATCGAGAACAACGAGTTCCATGACAACTGGTATGGAGACATACGGCTGAAGGACGTCGGGGGCCAGCAGGGCAGAACCACCGAGATCCGTTACAACCTCTTCAAGCCATCGTCGATCTATCCCAACGGCAACGGAGTCGAAGGAATTGGCCAGGATGGCAACATCGACTACGTCTATGTTCATAACAACATCTTCTACAACAAGCATGTCGGTATTGGTTGGGCAGGTTCGGCGCTGGTCGAAACCGTCGCCTACGGCAACACGTTCATCAATAACGTCAATCATGGCATCGACTCGTGGGCAACCTACCCCGAGCCAGGCATCAGAACCTACAACAACCTGTTCTACCATTCATCCGGTGGTAGTGCCTTCGACTACTACTTTGAAGCATCGAGCCCCGCTGCCGTCCTTCATTCGGACTACAACATGTTCTACGCCGTCGGCGGTGCGTCGAGCCGGTGGCGGAACGGTGCGCTCAATACCACTTCCTTTGCTGCGTGGCAGGCCGGTGGATACGATGGCCATTCAATCAACGGCGCTGACCCGAGTTTCCTCGATGTCGCAAGCTGTACTGCTGGAGTCGTCAGTGGCTGTAGACGGTCGAGTTACGTCGAGAGCATGACCGGATCTCCGTATGGGAATCATGCGGGTGCCTACGAAACCGGCAACGAGTGCATCGGTCTTCTGTCCGGGTGCGCGCTCCAGAGTTCTCTGGCGCCATCGACTTGCGGCAACCCCGCAACCTGCGACAGCGGTGAGACCTGTCAGAGTTGTCCCGCCGACTGCGGTAGCTGCTGCAGCCCGACCGACCCAGGTTGCGGCGTAAGCGGAGGGCCGGCGGAGAGCAAGGCGGCCGCGGGTGGGGGTTGCGCGTCCGGAGGGGGGAGCATGCCAGCTTGGGGTATCACATGGCTGGCACTGGCGGGCGTCGCAGGACGGTCTGCCCGCCTTCGTCGAGCGGGAGCTGCGCGCCTACCTCGACTTCGGCCGCCTTGCCGCGAGCCCCGAGGGCGTGGCGGTGCGCGATGAGCTGGTAGTGACGCATTCGCGGAGCGCCGGATCCCGGCGGCAGCGTCAGGGGTCCGGCGCGAAGATCTCCTCGAGCCGCATGGCCAACCCGGGGAAGAGCTCTGAGGAAGTGCTCTCGGTCCCGCTCGCCGCCTGCGCGAGCGCGTAGGTGCCCCCGCTCAGCCGGAAGATCTCGAAGCTCTGCGCCTCGGGGTCGGGGTCGACGAGCCAGTACTCCTGCACGCCGAAGCGGGCGTAGACCCGCATCTTGCTCGTCCGGTCGAGGCGCCGGGTCCTGGGCGACAGGACCTCGATGACCAGGTCAGGCGGACCCTCGATGCCGCGCTCGGTGACCAGCGAGCGCCGCTCGCGCGACACGAACACGATGTCGGGCTGCACGACCGTGTCAGGGGCGAGGAGGACGTCGACGGGAGCATGGTAGAGAACCCCGAGCCGCTGGCGGCGGACGTGGTCCCTGAGGAGGGATTCGAGGTTCTGCGACACCCGTTGGTGCGTCGTCGACGGAGCCGGCGTCACGTACACGTCCCCCTCGATGATCTGGTACCGCTTGCCGTCCTCGGGCAGCGCGCAGTAATCCTCGTAGGTCAGGTGAGGCTCCACGCGCTCGCCCACCTTGTACGCTGACGGGCCCATACCGTCACTATAAGAGGTGCGAAAGGCGCCAGCAAACGCGCCGCGTCGCCGGCTCCGTCGACCGCCTGAAGTCCGAACGCTTCTCGCCTAGAATGCCTTCCCCATGAGCCTTCTCGCCGCGGCGGTGCTCGGCCTGGTGCAGGCCCTGACCGAGTTCCTCCCCGTGTCGTCCACCGCCCACCTGCTCGTCTTCGGCGAGCTCATGGGCCAGGACCTCGCCGACGAGCGGTTCCGGGCCTTCGTCGCCATCATCCAGATGGGCACGACGGCGGCGGTGATCGCCTACTTCTGGCGCGACCTGACGCGGCTCGTCTACGCCGCCGTCTCGGGGCTCGCGCACCGCCGGCCGCTGGAGACGCCCGAGGCGCGGCTCGCGTGGCTCATCGTGGCCGGCACGGTCCCCGCCGCGCTCGCCGGCAAGCTCCTCGAGCGGCGCATCGAGGCGCTGGGAAACGTCACCATCGCCGTTTCGCTCGTGGTGTGGGGGCTCATCCTGGCCGTGGCCGAGCGCTACGCGCGGCACCGGCGCACGATCGACGACGTCGCCCTGGGCGACGCGGTCGCCATCGGAGCCGGACAGGCGCTGGCGCTCGTCCCGGGCACGTCGCGGTCGGGCGCGACCATCACCACCGGCATCGCGCTCGGCCTCACGCGCGAGGACGCGGCCCGCTTCAGCTTCCTGCTCTCCGTCCCCATCACGCTCGGCGCGGGCCTGTACAAGCTGAAGAAGGTGCTGCCGGCGCTCCGCGGCGAGCCGGCCTTCGCGGCGGCGACAGCGGTCGCGACGCTGGTCGCGCTCGTGGCCGGCTTCTTCGTCATCGGCTGGCTCCTGCGCTACCTGCGCACGCGCACCACCTACCTCTTCGTCGGCTGGCGGATCGCGGCCGGCGTGCTCATCGCGCTCCTCCTGTGGCGCGGTGTCCTACCCAGCGGCGCGGCTTCACCGAGCCCGGCGCCCACGACGGCTGCGCGCGCCACGCCATGAAGATGGAGGCGCTGCGCCGCGCGCTCGGGACGCGCCCGCGCGAGGACCTCCAGCTCCGCGCGATCGAGCCCGGCGAGGCGCCCCCGGGCGGCTTCGTGCGGGCCGCCGTGCTCGTCCCGCTCTTCGAGTACGAGAGCGAGGCGCACGTCCTCCTCACCCGGCGACGCGGCGACCTGAGGCGCCACCCCGGCCAGGTGAGCTTCCCGGGCGGCCGCATGGAGCCGGGCGAGGACTCGCTCACGGCAGCGCTGCGCGAGTCGCAGGAGGAGATCGGCCTCGACCCCTCGCGCGTCGACGTCCTTGGCCGGCTCGACGACACGATCGTCCTCGCCACCGGCTTCCGCTTGACGCCGTGGGTGGGTCTGGTGCCCTATCCCTACCCGTACATGGGCCATCCCGGCGAGGTCGAGGAGATCCTCTACGTGCCGCTGGCGGCGCTGGCGAGACCCGGCGTCCACCACACCGAGGAGCGCGTGGAGCGCGAGCTGGGGACTGGGGCCGCACCGGCCCCAGCCCATGACGGCGAGCTGCGTCTCGTTCACTTCTACGAGCTGCCGGCCTTGACGATCTGGGGGGCGACGGCCCGGGTCCTGAACAAACTTCTCGGCTTGTGGACCTGGCTATGACTCGCCTTTCGCCGTCTTCCCAGGTTGCATACGCCGTCCTAGGCGAGTCACAGCGATTTCCGGACTCGCAGCGCTTCGCGCCGCGAGTCCTCGACT
>Ga0209641_10002345_pt1 | contig 16401 bp, 9 predicted proteins | sample RifCSP16_1_FD_184022 | JGI IMG/M metagenome (GOLD analysis project Ga0209641, IMG submission 184022) | Soil microbial communities from Rifle, Colorado - Rifle CSP2_sed 16_1 (SPAdes) (version 2) | ecosystem: Environmental > Terrestrial > Deep subsurface > Rock core/Sediment | place: Rifle...
GAGCCGTGCGAAAGAAGAGGTCTCATTAAAGGGTTGCGACCCTATCGATGCGAAAGCACGCTGTAGTACCGTTCGTCCTTCACCGTCTTCTCGAGCGACCCGAAGATCGGGAGCTTGTAGTCGCATGACTTGCACCGGTTGTCCTTCTTCAGGTTCCACCCCGTGATGTCGAACCCGTACCGGCGGATCGCGATCGTCCCGCACGACGGGCAATACGTGTGCTCGAGCGGATGCCCGGGGACGTTCCCGATGTAGACGTACCGGAGCCCGACCTCCTTCGCGACCGCGCAGTGCTTCTCGAGCGTCTCGACGGGCGTCCACGGGAACTCCATCATCTTGTAGTCCGGGTGGAACCGCAGGAAGTGGATCGGCGTGTCCGGTCCCAGCTCGTCGTACACGAACTTCGACAACGTCCGGGCGGCGTCGAGGTTGTCGCCGACCTGGGGCACGATGAGGTCCGTGATCTCCGTGTGGATCTTCGTCCGGTCCCGGATGTCCTTCAGGGTCTGGAAGATCGGGTCCGCGTTCGGGATCGAGATGTACTTCCGCACGAACTGCGTTTCGCCAGAACCCTTGAAGTCGACCGTGATGCAGTCGAGGAACGGCTTCATCTGCTCGACGACCTCCGGCGTGTCGTACCCGTTCGAGACGAAGATGTTGATGAGCCCGGCCTTCCGCGCGAGGACGCCGATGTCCCGCGCGAACTCGATGAAGATCGTCGGCTGGTTGTACGTGTACGCGAGGCCCTGACAGCCTTGGTCGAGGGTCATGCGGACGATGTCCTCCGGCTGCGCATCGATGCCCTCGATCTTCCGTCGCTGGGAAATGTCGTAGTTCTGGCAGTTCGCAACCGCCAGGAAATTGGCGGTGTAGCTGTGGTCGTCATCGACCTCGATGTTGTAGACCGGGCCCACGTAAGTCTTCGTCCGAATGTCCCTGATGGGCGCGAAGATGTGGTCCTCCGTGGCATACCGCTCCATCGCGTGGGAAACGACTTGCGTTTGCAGACCTCCGCTAGAGCCGAGAGCAATCGCCTCCTCCAGCGAACCCCAGTGTGCGATCCATCCAGGCATGGCCGTTGCTTCGCTCGGAGTCCTGGGCCGGGGAATCACAAGGCAGTCGCCGGCGCTAAGGGATTCTGCCCGAACTTCGGTGACGGCCGCTCCCTTGATTGACGCGTACACGTTGTGATCGGGGGTGCACTCCAGCGCGCCCATCCCCGCCAGCCGAATTTCCAAGGCAGGGCCCGAGTAGAAGTGCTCGAACGCCTGGACGATTCGCCGCCATCGCCTCTTGTGGGTGAAGGCCATTCGCCCGTCGGCGCCGCGAACTTCCGGATTCAGGGAGGGCGGCGAAGAAGCGAAGATTCGCTCGATTCTTTCCTGGCCCCGATCCGTCAGCACCTTCGTGCCCGGGAGGAAACAATATCGACAGTTGTGCACGACGACATCCGCGGCGACGTAGTTGTGAAACGGAACGCATTCGAAGCTATAGACCCGTTCTCGGGAACCTTCGGGCGAAACGCGTAGGACGCTCGACCATCCGAAGGTCGGCAAATTGAGTTCTTGGTACAAGAGATCCAGGAACCTGGAAGTCTCGACCGGGTGAGCGCTCGGACCGTGCGGGGGCAGCAGGATGCGTCCAGCATGCGCGGGTCTTGAAGCGAGACCCTCGTGGACTAGGACGCGATCGCCAGCACTGAGCCCTGAAATGGTCTTCCAACCTTCGGCCGTCAACACCGGGTGTTCGGCCGTCCCGAAGAGCGGCTCGCGAAGACGTTCGATCGAAACGCGGTATACGGGGGCCTTTCGAGCGCCCGCCAGGGTCACGACGTCGGGGATCGCGCGGCCCCGGGTGCCCGTTGACCAAAGGGCATCACCCGGCGCGATCTCCTCGACAGGCCTCGTTGTCCCGTCCATCATGAGTATTTGTGTCCCCGCGGGATGGCACAGCCAATTGCACCCGGTCGTCGCAATGCTGAAGATCTTCGACCCCGGCCGGTAGTGCGTCACCGGCTTCTTCTCGATCGGGTCGACGTGACCGGTGATCACCTTCCCGTACGTGTACAGCCACAACTTCCCTTGATGGACGCCGCGGATTCCGCAGAGGCCGACCTGCCCCTCGCCGATCTTGCAGTACCGTGCGCACGCGGTGCACACGATCCGGCCGGACTCCGTGGGCTTCCACAGCTCCGCGACCTTGCCCATCGCGTGGCCCGGCGCCTCGCGGACGTCGAGCGGTTCCCTCTGGGGCAGCACGGGTTCACGAGCCGCTCCGGCGCTATAAAGGAAACGCCCTGACTCTCGCGGACGCACGCGAAGGTTCATTCGAAGCGTGCGGCTTCCGCCGCAGGATGCCTTCCCGGGCCGCGCAGGTCACGGACGTCCCAGGAGTCGAGGACGCCCTCGCCACCGGCGATCCTCGGCGGTGCGCCCGGGCGATCGCAGAGATCCTCCGATCCGGAGCGGACCGACGGGAGGTCGCCCGCACGGCCGGCCTCGCCGCCGCACGACACTTCGACGTCGGACTTCCGCCGCCACATGCGCTCCTTGCCCTGTCCGCGGCGCTGGACCTTGCCCCCGCATCCGAGCCGCCGGAGCTCCCGATCGTTCAGGCGTGCGCGCTCGCCGCGTCCGAATGGCGGCCGGGGACCCTTTCGGCCACCGCCCAGACGGTGTCCGGGGATGAACTCCATCTCGGCCTCTCCTTTCGTTCCGCGGTCCGCGCGATGGACTCCCATGAGGCGGATGGGATCTTCTCCGGCCTCCTTCGGGAGGGGGAGGAGCGACGCTTGGCGGGGGACGTGCTCTTCGAGGTGTGTGAGGCGGACGTCGCAGGGCAGGGTCACAAGCTCACGTTGGCGGTCGGCGCGTGGCGGTTGGCCCGAGCGTTGGGCTGGTCGCGCGGCCCGGTCCTCCTGCGACCCGTGGTCCACCTCGCCGCAGGCGCGACGCAGGACCTTGCGGAATTCGCCGCGGTCCTTCGTGAGGTCGGCCGCGCTCGGATGGATTTCGACCTCGCGGCGCGGAACGTGGCGCCGATCGACGCGGTCGCGCAGAACACGTTCGACATCGCGTTGAGAGTCGGGCCTGACCGGCTCGTCGCAGACGTGATCCACGGCCTGAAGCGCGGCCGCTCCGGTTCAGGGTATGCGGATCTCCTCGCTGCGACCGCCTCTCAACAACTGATCGGGAATCCTGCGGCGCTCGAACCCGCGTTGTTCTGCCTCGCGGCACGGTTCGTCCTCGGGTTCTCGCGGACGCCGACCCACCTCCAGGCGCTCCTCTTGGCGGCGCGGATCGTCGCGCAGGTCGTCGAGGGGTCGGTCCCGGCGCCGGCGCGGATCGCGGATGCGGACGGAGGACTTCGCGACCTGGCGGAGGCGATCCGAGGGGGCGACGGGCGGGGAGCGGCCGGCCTCGCCCTCGGTCTCGTGGACGCGGATCACGCGGAGGCGCTCGCGGGACGGCTCGTGCGGGAAGCCGTGCGGGAGGACGCCCACGCGGACGGCGGACACCGTCTCCTGTACGCCTCGTGGGCGGCGGAATTCGCCCGCATCGTACCGGGACCGGCGCTCGCGTCGTTGGCGGCCCTCCTCGCACGCACCCCCACGTCGCGGAGCGTGGCGGGAGTCCTCTAGGAGCCCTTCCGCAGTTCTTGGCCGAAGAGCACGAACCGCGCGAGGAGGCTCTCGAGCTGGATCCGCTCGTTGCTCCCCTCGACGAGCCGGAACTCCGCCTCTCCCACGACGTCCACGAGGCGCACGCGGAAGTCCTCCGGAAGCGACGTGTCGAGGATGATCCGGTGGATCTGCCGGAGGATGTCCTCGCCCGCCAGGCCGTACTCGATGAGCAGGTTGTCAAGGACGTCCCGCGCCCGGAGGAATTCGCCGCCGAGAGCCGTCTCGATGAGCTTCTTCACCTCCTCCGGCCGCGCGGTGCTCGCGGTCTTGTACAGGACGTCCTCGTCGATCTCGTTGGAGACGGACGCCCCGACCTGCAACGCGTTCACGGCCTTCCGCATGTCCCCGCCCGCGATGTACACGAGCGCCTCGAACGCCCGGTCCGTGACGTTGAGGCCCTCCCCGTTCGCGATCCGGAGGAGGTATGCACGGATCGCCTCCGGCTTCAGGGGCCGGAACCGGAACACCGCCGTGCGGCTCTGGATCGGCTCGATGAGCCGGCTCGAGTAGTTCGCGCTCAGGACGAAGCGGCTCGTCCGCGTGAACATCTCCATCGTCCGCCGGAGGGCGGCCTGCGCGTCGCCGGTCAGGTGGTCGCACTCGTCGAGGAAGATGATGTTGAAGCCGCCGCCCATCGGCGCCATCCGCGCGTACTCCTTGATCTTGTTCCGCACGACGTCGATGCCGCGCTCGTCGCTGCTGTTCAGCTCGAAGAAGTTCGACCGCCACGCCTCCCCGAACAGTTCCCGGGCGAGGGCGATCGCGCACGTCGTCTTCCCGGTGCCGGGGGGGCCCGCGAAGAGGAGGTGGGGCAGGTTCCCGGTCCTCACGTACGCCTTCAACCGCTCGACGATCTCATCCTGGCCGACGACCTCGTCGAGGGTCCTCGGGCGGTACTTCTCGAGCCAGATCTGCTTCATTTCCCCCATGAACCACGCCGGCGGCGCGGCATCCCGGGGAACGGGGATAAAGGTTTGCGGCGGCGTAGTGCAGGCGGCGACGGCGGGTGCAGGGGCTCTGAAACTCCTCGATGGGGCGTGGAAGGGACCGGCGGGGCCCGGCGCTCCGTGGGCTACAACTCGGGCTCGTCCTCGCGCGGCTTCGGTTCCACCGCAACCCCATCTCTCGGCTCGGCCCCTATCCCCGCGTCCTCGATCTCTTCCCTCGTGCCGACTTCCACTTCATCCTCGGGCTTCTTCCGTCGTCGCCAGGCCGCGAGAACGAACAGGCCAAAGAGCACCAGGATTGCGAGGATCACGACGATGAGGAGAACGGTCTCGACTCGCGTCAGAGGGTTGGCGGGCTCGACGACGATGGTTACGGTGTCCGATGCAGACGCGTCCGTGCCGTCGCTCACGATCAGGGAGAACACGTACGTTCCGGCGGCGGTCGCGGCGAACGCGGGGGTCGCGCTGTTCGCGTTCGTGAGGGTCACGCTCGGCGGCCCGCTGATCCCCGTCCACGTGTACGTGAGTGGGTCGCCGTCGGGATCGGAGCTGAGCGTTCCATCCAGGGTCACGAGCGCGCCCACGATGACGGTCCGCTGGTCCGGCCCGGCGTTCGCGGTCGGAGGTCGGTTCATTGCGCCCACGGCGACCGTGTCCTGCGAAAGCCCGCCGTTGTCGTCCATGACGTCGACCCGAAACGTGTAGACACCGCTCGTTGGCGGCGTGAACGTGGGCGTCGCGGTGTTCGGGCCCGTCAGCGAGACCGCCAGTCCGGAGACCTGAAACCACGCGAAGCTCAGCGTGTCTGGGTCCGGGTCCGAGGAGAGGCTGGCGTCGAGCGTGACAAGGCTCCTCTTGAGCACGTCTTGATCCTGTCCAGCGTTCGCGATCGGCGGGCGGTTCCCGACCCCGATCGTGAGAGTGTCCGTGTCGAATTGGTCGATCGCGTCCCAGACCGTCAGGGTGACCGTGAACGTGGCCCGCGTGGCGTACAGGTGCGTGGCCGTCTCCGTGGTCGCGGTGTCGCCGTCCCCGAAGTCCCACCGCCACGCGACGATCCCCTGGTCGTCCGCCGACGCGGAGCCGTCGAAAGAGAAGGTCGTTGCGAGCGTGCCCGTCTGGTCGGGCCCTGCGTCGGCATCTGGCGGGAGGTCGACCGTGATCGTCACGGAGAGCGTCGCGTCGTCCGTGCTCCCTTCGTCGTCCGTCACCGTGAGCGTCGCCACGTACGTGCCGGCGGCGGCGTACGCGTGCGCGGCGGTCGTCGGCGGCCCGCCCCCGTTCGCGGAGTTCCCGTCCCCGAAGGCCAGCGTCCACGAGGCGATCGTGCCGTCGGGATCCGTGGACACGGAACCGTCGAACGTGATCGTCTGTCCGGTCAACGCGCTCAGCCGGTCCGCGGTGAGGTCCGCGACCGGGGCCATGTTCCAGACGTCCACCGCCACGTCGTCCGTGTCCGTCCCGCCGTCGAGGTCGTCCACCGCGAGGCGGAGCATGTAGAGGCCAGCGATCGTCGGGGTGAACGTCGCCGTCGCGGCGTTCGGATTCGCAAGGATTATCACAATCGGCCCGCCGATCTGCGTCCAAGAGAAGGACAGCGGGTCGCCGTCGGGATCAGCGGACCCGGTGCCGTCCAGCGTGACGACGACCCCCTTCAGGAAGCCCGCCTGGTCCGGGCCCGCGTTCGCGATCGGCGGTCGGTTCACCACGTTGATCGTAAGCGCGTCCGTGTCGTTCTGATTGAAGGCGTCCCAGACGGTCAGGGTGACCACGAAAATGCTTCTCGTAGCATAGGTGTGCGCGGCTACCTGCGTGGTCGCCGTGCTCCCGTCTCCGAAATCCCACAGCCAGCGGACGACCCCGTGGTCGTCCGTCGAGGCGGACGCGTCGAAGCTGAACAGTGTGGCCAGGGTCCCCGTCGTCCCCGGGGTCACCGCAGCCACCGCGGTGGGCGGGTCGTCTACGAAGACCGTCACGAGAACGGTCGCGGTGTCGGAGGCCCCCTCGTCGTCCCAGACCGTGACGTTGACCGCGTAGGTGCCCGCGGCGGCCCACGCGTGCGGGACGAGGGAGGTCGTGACGTTTCCCGAGCCGCTGCCGTCCCCGAAGGTGAAGTTGTACTGCACGATCGTGCCGTCGCCGTCCACCGATCCGCGCGCGTCGACATCGGCGAGGGCGCCGGTCTGCAAGGGGTTCGGGGTCACGGTCAGGTTCCCCGTCGGCGCGGCGTTCGCGACGCTGACGGACACGGAGTCGCTCACGTTCGTGCCCTCGGGGTCGTAGACAAAGAGGTCGAAGGTGTAGATTCCGGCGCCCGCAGTCGTGAAATTCGTGATCGCCGCAAACGGCGTCGTAAGGGTCACGCGACTTGGGCCGCCGGTCTGCCACCAGAAGTAGGTGATCGGCTCAGCGTCGGGGTCCGAGCTGTTCGAGCCGTTGAGCGTCACGTTGGAGAACTTCGCCGCGTTCTGATCGGGGCCCGCATCTGCGACCGGGGGTCGGTTCGCGACCGTGACGTTCGTGCCGTCCGTCTCGTTCGTCCCGAGCGGGTCCGTGACTCTCAGGGAGAATATATAGACACCCGAGGCGAACGCCCCGTTCGAGGCCGTGAACGAGGCGATGGCGGTGTCGGGACCGTTCAGGGTCACGGGCTGGGGGCCCGCGGTCTGCGTCCAATTGTACGCGAGCAGGTCCCCGTCCGGGTCCACGCTCGCCGAGCCGTCGAGGGCCACGAGGGCGTTCTCGAACGTCATCTGGTCGGGCCCGGCGTCCGCAATCGGGCCCTGGTTCAGGATGACAACGTCGATCCAGTCGGAGTCGGATTCGGTCCGGTTATCTGTGACCGTGAGGTTGAACGTGTACGTCCCGACCATCGTCGGCACGACGGAGGCGACGCTCGTGTCCGCGTCGGGGATCGGGAGGAGATTCGGGCCGGCCACCTGCGTCCAGTTGAAGGTGATCGGGTCGCCATCCGGGTCGAAGCTCGCGCTCCCGTCCAGCGTGACCGTCGCGTTGCGCACAGACATCTGGTCCGGCCCCGCGTTCGCCACGGGCGGGCCGCTGAGGGCGTCGATCGATATCTTCGCCACGAAGACGTCGCCGGTGCCGCCGGAACTCGCGTTGAAAGCACCGGGGGTCACCGGGAAGTCGATGGAATCCGTGGCTCCGGTCACGTAGGCGCTCCCGCCTGAATAAGCGTTCGAGAAGGCAACGTCGCCGCCTCCACCGCCGCCGAGGTAGGTCGAATAGAGGAGGGAGCCGCCCGTGGGGTCCAGCTTCGCCACGAAGGCGTCGCACACTCCGTCGAATCCCATGTCGTAGGCACCAGGGGTCACCGGGAAGTCGGTGGAGAACGTGCCTCCGGTCACGTAGGCAGCGCCGCTTGAGACAGCGATCGAAAAGCCAACGTCCCAGTCTACGCCGCCGAGGTAGGTCGAATAGAGGAGGGAGCCGCCCGTGGGGTCCAGCTTCGCCACGAAGGCGTCCCCGCCAGTTCCTCCAGTCGTGTTGAAAGCACCGGAAGTCACCGGGAAGTCGATGGAGAGCGTTTCTCCGGTCACGTAGGCAGCGCCGCTTGAGACAGCGATCGAAAAGCCCCTGTCCCAGTCTTCGCCGCCGAGGTAGGTCGAATAGAGGAGGGAGCCGCCCGTGGGGTCCAGCTTCGCCACGAAGGCGTCCCCAAGGGTACCTCCAGTCGTGTTGAAAGCACCGGGGGTCACCGGGAAGTCGGTCGAGTCCGTGAATCCGGTCACGTAGGCAGCGCCGCTTGAAACAGCAATCGAAAAGGCCCTGTCCCAGTTTACGCCGCCGAGGTAGGTCGAATGGAGGAGGGAGCCGCCCGTGAGGTCCAGCTTGGCCACGAAGGCGTCTCCGGCGATCCCTCCGGTCGTGTTGAAAGCACCGGGGGTCACCGGGAAGTCGGATGAATACGTTTCTCCGGTCACGTAGGCGTGGTCGGTTGAGACAGCGATCGAAAAGCCAACGTCCCAGTCTACGCCGCCGAGGTAGGTCGAATAGAGGAGGGAGCCGCCCGTGGGGTCCAGCTTGGCCACGAAGGCGTCTCCGGCGATCCCTCCGGTCGTGTTGAAAGCACCGGGGGTCACCGGGAAGTCGGTCGAGTCTGTGAATCCGGTCACGTATGCGCTACCGTTGGAAACCGCGATCGAACGGCCAATGTCATAGCCCGCACCGCCGAGGTAGGTCGCGTATAGAAGGGAGCTGCCCGCGGGGCTAAGCTTGGCGACAAAGGCATCCCCAAGGGAACCTCCGGTCGTGTTGAAAGCGCCGGGAGTCACCGGGAAGTCGGTCGAGTCTGTGAATCCGGTCACGTATGCGCTACCGTTGGAAACCGCGATCGAACGGCCAAAGTCGTAGCCTGCTCCCCCGAGGAGGGCCGCGTAAACGAGCGGGTCGATGAGAAGGGGACGGGACTCGTCCATGCCTCGGCAGTCGAATCCGCTGGTCAGCCGAGAACGGAGAGCGAAAGCGCAGGGAACGAGATTCTCCCCCTGGTAGGCCACCGGAGCGGTGTCCCGGACAGGCCCTAGGAGCGTGTGGACCCGCAGATCGCCGGTCTCGCCCACCTCAAGGCCGTCGGCCCCCTCATATGACAGAGCGATTACGGTCGGGTCCGCGCCCGGGTCGAGGCGGAACTCGTACTTCAGCCCCTCCGAGCCGAACCGGTACACGAGGTCGATACCCTCGTAGAGGCCCTCGTACACGACTTCGGAGTAGCTCCGCACGTGGGTCCGCCACGCCGCGGGATCGTTCCCGAGGAAGAAGTGGCTTCGGTGCGGCAATTCACCGCGGCCTTTGGGGACGATGGGGTTCGCCCCTTCGAAAGTAAGGCGGATGAGGACGCCTCGCGCGGTGGAGAGAGGTTCAGCGTCGGTCAGGCCCGCCCGTTCCGTTGAAAGAAGGTCCACTCGCGCCGGGGGGGAGCGCTCTTGCAACTTGAAGAGCACGCCGGAGGGGATGAACCCGACATCCATGCTGCCCGAGGACGTGTAGAACCGCACGTCCCGATTCCCTACCTGGCCAGCGTTTTCCGAGAATCCCGCGCCGAGGAGGGTCCCCAAGGCATCGGAGCCCGGAATCGGAATCGTGGGAGGGGTGAGGTTGTCGGAGGTGGCGGTGGAAGTCGCGCCCGGAGGCGGCGCGAGCAGGAGCAGAGCCCCTCCGACCGCGGCTACCAGCAGATTTCGGCTCGTCGCCCCCAGGCATCGCCGGCCCCTCACGTCCAATCCTCCTCGACTCGGGCCATCGAATCTCGTTCGCTTAACCTTTGTGACACCGCATATCACGGGTGAGGAAGTGCAGGTGCGCCACGAGGCAGGGTCCCGGGAGAGCCTTAATACGGCGGTCCCTTTGCACCGCCAAAATGCCCGTAATCTGCGTCACCGGCATGCCGGGCTGCGGGAAGGAGGAGCTGCTCAAGGTCGCGGCGGAGCGCGGGCTGGCGGTCGTCCGCATGGGCGACATCGTCCGCGAGGAGGCGCACCGGCGCGGCCTGAAGTTCAGCGACGAGAGCGTCGGGGGCATGGCCCACGAGGAGCGCGTGAAGCACGGCTTCGGAGTCTGGGCGGAGCGGACGATCCCGCGCATACGGGACGAAGTGACCGTGATCGACGGCATCCGCGGTCGCGAGGAACTCGACGTGTTCCGACGCGCCTTCGGGGAGCGCCTCATCGTCGTCGCGATCCACGCCTCCCCCGCGATCCGGCACGATCGGATCCGGAAACGAGCGCGGGGCGATGACGCCGTGTCCTGGGAGGAGTTCCTCCGCCGTGACGACCGCGAGCTCGGGTGGGGACTCGGCGAGGTGATCGCGACGGCGGACCGCATGGTTGTGAACGAAGGGGGCATCGAGGAGATGCAGCAACGGTGCCGCGACCTCCTCGACGCAGTCGCGTGACTTCCATGTTCCACTGGATCGAGGCCCGTGCGTTCTGCCATGCCACGGAGGACGAGGAGAAGGTCTTGGCGGCGCTCCACACCGTCCTCCCGGAGGGCGAAGTCCGGCGCGACGCCCTCGAGGGCCACTTCGGGAACCCTCTGGTCATCCTCGCCGCGCGGACGGAAACGTCCCCGGGCACGAAGTCAGCCTGGCGGCGCATCGCAGAGGCCCTCGGCCCTAAGGAGATCCTCCAGGACGTCGAGGCGCGGATCGACGAGGATCTCGTGTATCATCTCCGCCTGGACAAGCAACGCGCCTGTCTCGGAGCGATTCATCGGGCCGGAGGCGCGGACGTGATCGATGTCAAAGCGAAGGTGGCGACATTCCCGAGGAAACGCGAGCTTGCGATCCAGGCGCTACGTGAGTCGGTCGGAGGGTCCTGATGCACCTGGAGGCGGACGAGGAGCGGATGGCCATCGAGGGCACGCCCGCGGAACGGCTCTCGATGAAGATCCTGAAGACCCTCGGGGACGTCTACGGGGCGGACCGCCTAATCCCCATCGCGAGCGCCCACGTTTCGGGCGCGTCCCCGCGAACACTCGGTGAGGCCGGAATCGAGTTCCTCGAGGGGTTCGCGACCTCTGCCAAGGTGCGCGTCCGCACGACCGTGAACCCGACGGGAATGGACCCGGATCGATGGCGCGAACTCGGCGTGCCAGAGGCGGAGATCCGGTCGCAGGAGCGAATCGTGGCGGCATACTCGAAGATGGGCATCGAGCCCACGTTCTCGTGCACGCCTTACCTGGTGGGGAACCGCCCCAAGTTCGGCGACCACCTCGCGTGGGCGGAATCCTCCGCCGTCGTGTTCGCGAACGCGGTGCTCGGGGCGCGGTCGAACCGGGAAGGCGGTCCCTCGGCGCTCGCAGCGGCGGTGATCGGTCGAACGCCGGACTATGGACTTCATCGGGACGAGGACCGGATGGCGACCCACGTCGTGGACGTGGACGTCCCGATGCGGGGGTATCGATGGTCCCTCCTCGGGCTCCACCTTGGTGCGCTCATCGGAGATGGGGTGCCGTACCTCCGGGGCGTCTCGGCGGCGGACTCGGATCTGAAGTGGTTCGGGGCGGCCCTCGCGGCCTCGGGCAACATCGGCATGTTCCACGTCGAGGGGACGACGCCCGAATGGCGGCAGGCGAATCCCCGGGGGTTGCCGAAGGTCTCCGTCACCGAGGCGGATCTGCTCGCGACGAAGGAGAGGCACACGTCGGGTGTCGAGCCAGACGCGATCGGCCTCGGGTCCCCGCAGCTGTCCGCCGACGAGCTACGGCACCTCGCAGAGCTGATCGAGCGTCACCGCCCGCGGCCGCGGGTGTACGCATTCACGAGCCGCGCCGCGCGGGCAGAGGCCGGCGACGCCGCCAAACGGATCGAGGCTCTCGGTCACGTCGTGCTCGTCGACACGTGTCTCGAGGTGGCGCCGATGGACCTGTGGGCGAAGACCACCGCCACGCCTTCGGGGAAGGGCGCCGTCTACCTGCCGACGTTGTGCGGGCAGAAGGTCGTACTCGACGATCTGGAGGAACTCCTCCGGAGGTTCGCATGAGGCTCGTCGGACGAACCGTCGTGGCGGGTCTGGCGGAGGGCCCGGTCCTCGCCTCGGACCGACCGCTCTCTCTCCTTGGCGGCGTGGACAACGAGACGGGCGAGGTCCGCGACCCGGAGAGCCCGCTGCGTGGAGAGCGGCTCGGAGGCCGCGTCCTCGTCGTACCGCACGGGAAGGGGAGCACGGTCGGCTCCTACGTTCTGTACGCGCTCCGGAAGCGGAATGCAGCCCCACGCGCGATCCTCGTCTCCAAGGCGGACACGATCCTTGCGGTCGGTGCCGTCCTTGCGGAGGTCCCGATGGTGGACCGGATTCCCGTGGATGTCTTGCGTACGGGGGACCGGGTCGTCGTGGATGCGGCCGCCGCCATCGTCGACGCCCCCGACCTCGTGGAACGGGACGTGGTGACGTCCTTCCTGGAGCGGGAGGGTCGCATCCTGGTCGTCCGGCGCAGCGAACAGGTCGGCTCCTTCCGGGGGAAGTGGTCCGGCGTCTCCGGGTTCCTCGAGGGCGTGGACGCGGAGGCCCACGCCCGTCGCGAGATCGAGGAGGAGACGGGGCTCACGGACGTACGACTCCTGGCGGCGGGCCCCGTGGTCCGGAGCCGAGGACCGGACAACACCGTGTACGCGATTCGACCGCATCGGTTCGCCTCCCGCGCGGGAGGCGTCCGGCTCGATTGGGAAAACGTCGAATACCGCTGGGTGGTGCCGGCGGAGCTCGCGGGCCTGGACGCGGTGCCGAAGCTCCGGGCCGCGTACGAGGCGACCCTAGGCTGACGGGACCGGCACGGTCACGACGCCGTCGACTTCCTTCTCGAGCAGGTTCAACTGATGCGCGTCGAGCGTCGCGGGGTTCACGGACAGCACCATGGTCGCCCCGTTGATCGCGACCTGGTCCCGCAACGCCTGCACGAGCCGGAGGACGGTCAGGAAGTTGTTGTTCGTGATGAGGTATTCGATCCCGTCGAGGAGGACGAGCCCCGCCTCTTTCACGATGAACTGCTCGAGCGCGAGGGACAGCTTCTCCAGGTCCTTCGGCCGCACGCTGTCGTCCTTGCCCACGTTGCTGAGCCACAGGATCGGGACGTCCGCCGGGATCCCAAACTTCTCGCGGACCTTGGCGGGGTACACGCGGGTGACGCAGAAGCCACGCCGTCCCTTCCGGAGCGCGTCCAGGAAGAGAGCGTACGACTGCTGGGGCTTCTCCTCCTTCACGAGATATGTGGACGACGCGCCCGGCTCCATCGCGGGTGCGGGGAGCGCCTCCTGGATCGGTGCTTGGACGCGGACCGCGACCGGAGTGGGCGCCATCGTGGGGGCCTCAGCGACGGGTTCCATGGCCCGTGGGGCCGGGGCGGCGGCGACCGGAACGGCCACGGCCGGCGTTTCGGGCGCAGGCTCCGGCTCGGGCTTCGCCGGCTTCTCCGCGCCGAACCCGCAGTGGGGGCAGGCGTACGTCCCCTTGGCGATCGGCTTCCCGCACGCCGGGCACGGCAGGGTCCCCTCGGGGAGCTCCCCGCACCGCCAGCAGCGTGACTCCTCGGGCCTCCCCGGTGCGCCACACACCGCGCAGGCGGGGACCTTCGCGGCGGGTTCCCGCCCGAGGAATTCCCAGATGCGCCGGGCGTCCCCCTCCTCGATCCCCTGGATGTGGAGGATCTCGTCGCGGCTCGCGGCGCGGACGGCTGCGAGGGTCTTGTATCCCGCATCGAACAGCGCGATCGCCTTCTTCTCCGTGATGCCGGGGATCTCCGTGAAGGCGTCCAACGCCTCCCGCATGTGGAGGGGGGTGATCCCGACCAGCAGCGACTCCCCCTCCACATTCGGCCACTCCACGATGTACTCCTCGTCGACGTCGCCCGTTCCGATCGTGAGCGTGCGGCTCCGGACTTCCCGCGCGATGTACGACCGCCAGGGCTCCAGGGGGGCGACCAGCCCTTCGGGGACCCGGATGATGGCCCGGATGTAGTCCTCCACGTCGAGATCGATGTCCTTCCGCATCTGCTGCACGCGCCGCACGACCTCCCGTGCCATGCCCTCCGCGCGGAGTTCGGGCGTGATCCGGAGGTCGATGAACAGCTCCCCGTACGGCGTCTCCGCACGCACGATTCCCTCCGGCAGGCGGTGCTCGACCCGCACCATGTTCGGCAGGATCTTGATGATCTGTCCCTCGATCCCCATCTTGTACTCCCCGTGCTCCTGCAGCTCCCGTTGGACCTCCGAGGCCGGACGCATCTCGAGGATCGTCGCGATCTTCGACCACCACGCCTTGTACGCCTTCCCGATTGCCTGCGGGTCCGGCGACAGCGCGAGTTCCATCTCCGCGTACGGGGAGTCCTCGGCGAGGATCTGCACTTCCTTCACGTTCGCCATGTCCCGGAAGATGTGCAGGAGCTGTCGGATGGCGTCCGCCGCGTCCGCTGGCGCCCCCTGGATCGTCACGGACCGCACCGGCCACCGGAGCTTCAGGTTCTCCTTCTGGCGCACCTTCGCCACGACGTCCACGAGATCCCGGATCGTGTTCATCGACCTCTCGAGGCCCGCGTTCAGGAAGTCCTCTCGGGATCGGGGCCAGTCCGCCATGTGCACGGAGAGCATGCGGCCGTCGAGGTCCTGGTAGATCTCCTCCGCGATGTGCGGACAGAACGGGGCGAGGAGCCTGGCGGTCGTGACCAACGCCTCGTACAGCACCCTGTACGCCGCCATCTTGCCCCGGTCCTCGCCCTCCGCCCACGTCCGGTCCCGAACGATCTTCACGTACCATCGCGAGAGGTCCTCGACGACGAACTCCTCGAGCGCGCGCGTCGCCCGGTGCAGCTCGTACGCTTCGAGCAGGGCCGTCATCGTCTCCTTGATCCGCTCCACCCGGGACAGCAGCCACCGGTCCTCCGGCGTGAGGTGTTTCACGACCTCGTCGAGCCGGTGCGCGTCCGGGTCGAATCGGTCCATCGCCATATACGTCGTCGCGAACCGGAGGACGTTGTACAGGATCGTCAGCGTCCGGCCCGCGTTCTTCACGTCCTCCCAGGAGAACGTGACGTCCTCCCACGGCGCGTTCGCCCGCAGCAGGTACAGACGGAGGGCGTCGACCCCGTGTTTGGCGATGACCTCGAACGGTTCGATGTAGTTTCCCAGGGACTTGTGCATCTGCCTCCCGTCCGGGCCGTTCACCCACCCGTGCATGAGGACGGACTCGAACGGGGATCGGTCGAACGCAGCCACACCCAAGGTGAGCTGGGCGTTGAACCACCCGCGTGTCTGGTCGGGCCCTTCGACGATCCAGTCGACCGGCCACCACCGCTTGAACAGGTCCTTCGTCCGCGGAAGGTTGAGCTGCGCCCACGACGCGACCCCGGAGTCGAACCAGACGTCGAGGACGTCGGGCACGCGGCGTTCCGTCCCGCCGCACTTCGGGCACCGGAACGTGACCGCGTCGATCCACGGCCGGTGCAGGTCCATGCCCTCGCGGTAGTTCTGCCCCGCCCGCAACTCCTCCGTGGAACCGACGACGCGCAGGTCCCCGCACTTCTCGCACACCCAAATCGGGAGGGGCGTGCCCCAGTACCGTTGCCGGGAGATTGTCCAGTCACGCAGGTTCGTCGTCCACTCCATCTGCCGGGCGGAACCCGCCCAGTCCGGGACCCATCGGACTCGCCGGATCTCTTCGATCATCTTCGCCCGTAGGGGGTCCACGCGGAGGAACCACTGCTCCGTGACCCGGAAGATGACCGGCGTGTGGCACCGCCAGCAGTGGCCGTACCGGTGGACGACCTGCCCCTGGTGGAACAGGGCTCCGGCCGCCTTCAGGTCCTCGATGACCGATGCGCTCGCCTCCCGCACGTGGCGGCCCGCGTACGAACCCGCCTCCGCGGTGTACACGCCCCGCTCATCGACGGGGGAGAACGGGGGGAGTCCCTGGGCCTGTCCGAGCTCGAAGTCCTCGGGCCCGTGTCCCGGCGCCGTGTGCACGAGGCCCGTATGCTCGTTCGTCACGGTGGGCGAGGCGAGGACCTTGTGCGCGTTCGGTGCAATGGCCTGAGCATGGTACGGCACCTTGTCGGCGAGCGGGTGCTCGTAGGCCCATCCCACCATCTCCGATCCCACGAGGAGGTCCCCGATTCGACCCAGCACGTCCGCCTCGTCCAAGATGCGCGCGGCGGTCTCCTCCAGGACCCACACCGCCCCGTCGCCTAGCTCCACCTTCGCGTACTTGAACTCGGGGTGCACCGCCACGGCGAGGTTCGCGGGGAGTGTCCACGGGGTCGTCG
>Ga0209641_10002352_pt1 | contig 16354 bp, 13 predicted proteins | sample RifCSP16_1_FD_184022 | JGI IMG/M metagenome (GOLD analysis project Ga0209641, IMG submission 184022) | Soil microbial communities from Rifle, Colorado - Rifle CSP2_sed 16_1 (SPAdes) (version 2) | ecosystem: Environmental > Terrestrial > Deep subsurface > Rock core/Sediment | place: Rifle...
ATACATGGGGGAACACACAGTTTCACTGCTTTCGGATCCCCGCCACGGACTGGAGGCAGTACAACAAGGACAGTTTTTAACGCAGGTTGGAAACAATGTGGAGATGAATGGACCTTTGAAATTAAAGCGGATGCCTTCCTTTATCATATGGTTCGCAGGATCGTATTCGCACAAATTGCTGTCATCCAGGGAAAGATCTCAAAAAATGATCTGACCGCTGCTTTGGAAGGTTCATTTGAATTGCCGTCCGGATTGGCACCACCAAACGGTTTGACCCTGGTTGAGGTAGGTTATTGATTATTCTGGTAGTTGAGAATGAAATTGGAGAGACAAAGTGTATAAATCTTATTATCCGAAAGCTGCAGAAATATCCCGCGAATGGGTTCTTGTGGATGCGGCTGGTCAAAATTTAGGAAGGCTTGCGACCCAAATCGCCTCCCTTTTACTGGGAAAACATAAACCTACATTTACCCCAGGAGTAGAAATGGGGGATTTTGTGGTCGTAATTAATGCGTCAGAGATAACTGTTACTGGTACCAAGCTTGATGACAAAGTATACAATCATCATTCCGGTTATCCAGGTGGATTGAATTCAATAAGCTTGCGAGATCAATTGAAGAAGCACCCTGATCGTGTTATTTCCAGCGCAGTCTGGGGAATGCTTCCTCATAATAAAATGGGAAAACATCTCCTCAAGAAACTAAGAGTCTATTCAGGTGCTGAGCACCCCCATAACACTCAAAACCTCAAAAAGGTTAACGAGTAAACGGAGCAGGAAGGATTAAATGACTGTTCAATATTATGAAGGCGTTGGACGCCGAAAACAAAGTATAGCCCGGGTACGGGTGATGAGTGGTTCCGGGAGTTTTCTTGTAAATGATAAGGAAGCTAAGGAATTCTTTACAAGATTGGGTGATTATGAAGCCATTCTTGCTCCATTAGCTGCAGCTGGTGAATCATTGAGTTCCTATGATATTTCAGTAAAGGTTACTGGTGGCGGTGTTACCGGAATGACTGATGCAGTCGTACTGGGTTTGGCACGTGCACTCACCAAAACCAATCCTGATTGGAAACTTGCAATGCGAAAAGGTGGATTTCTGACAAGGGATCCTCGTGTGAAAGAACGTAAGAAACCAGGTTTGAAGAAAGCCCGGAAGGCACCTACTTACACCAAGCGTTAAATTAATATTCATGGGCGTTCAGGCCTGTGAACCTTTCATCCGCGGAGGACGCGGGGTACACTTATGTAATGATCAGTGGACCCTGTGTGCTCCTCGGTTCATTTAAGGAGTTCTTATGCAAGGAATAATCATTCTCGGTCTTGGACCTGGGAGTCCTTCACAATTAACGCAGGAGGCATGGGAAGTTCTAAACAATGCCGATGAAATTTGGCTGCGTACAGACCAACATCCAACAATAGATGCGTTTCCTTCATCAATAAAAAAAATACATTCATTTGATTATTTATATGAGCAAAGTGATTCTTTTGATGATGTTTATTCCAAAATCATTTCCAAAATCATTGAGCTGGGTACTAGTGAAATGGGAGTGATCTATTCGGTTCCAGGTGATCCATTCATAGCAGAAGCGACCAGCCCGGAAATTGCGAGGCAGGCAAAGGAATTGGGAATTGACTTGCGTATAGTCAATGGACTATCTTTTCTTGAACCAACTTTTTCAGCTCTCGGATTGGACCCATTTCCTCAGATTACCTTGATGGACGCAATGGAATTAAGCCAATTGATTTTGCCTTCATTTCCAGTCGATAAACCGGTTCTTATTGCGCAAATATATTCAAAAATGATAGCAGCTGAAGTAAAAACAACACTGAATTCATTTTATCCGGATGACCACAAAGTCTTTCTTATCCATGCAGCAGGTACTGAAAAGGAAGTGATCGAGAATATTCCATTGTATACGATGGATCGGAGCAAGAATATCGGATTAATGACGAATTTATTCGTTCCTCCAATGGATCAGTTTAAATCATTTGAAGCGTTACAAGAAGTGATTGCCAGGTTAAGGGCACCAGATGGTTGTCCCTGGGACAGGGCACAGACACATCAGACTTTGTCCAGGCATCTTCTTGAAGAAACATATGAAGTGATCGAGGCAATGGAGTCAGATGAGTCAGGTCACATGGCGGAAGAATTCGGGGATCTCTTGTTACAAATAATTTTGAATGCTCAAATTGGAAGTGAGGAAGGAGAATTTAATATATTGAATGTTATTACAGATATTCATGACAAGCTTATCAGGAGACATCCCCACGTTTTCAACAACCAGAAAATTGATGATATTCCTGGTGTGTTGGAGAATTGGGAGAAGATTAAGACAAGTGAGAGAATCGAAGAGAATAACATTCAAGGATTATTGTCTGGTGTCCCATCAATGTTGCCTGCATTGATCCAGGCGCAAGAGTACCAGGAACGAGCTGCCAGGATTGGCTTTGATTGGAGGAACATTGATGGAGTAATCGACAAGATTATTGAAGAGGTAAAAGAAATTAAAGATTCTCGGAACATGGATGAGTTAGCCGGTGAAATTGGTGACCTGGTTTTTTCATTGGTGAATTACTCCCGCTGGAATGATATAGATGCTGAACAGGCTCTTCGTAAAACGAACAAGAAATTCAAAGACAGATTTTCGTATGTTGAACGAATAACTGGTGAAAAGGGAAAATCTCTTTCAGAAATGTCTATGGAAGAAATTGAGGAGATCTGGCAGGAATCAAAAAATGTATTTCCGGGGTAATATTAAGATGGTTATGAAGTTTTATCAATTGATTGGTTAAAATATTGATTCAGGATGTTTTATCATGATATTAAACCAATACTTTTATTAATCGAATGATCTTAATAATTTACATGATTTTTAATAAGAGTAATTGGTAAGAATCTTCTGGTAGAAATATGACGATCGCATTGACATCCATACGCCAACCACAAAGACGACAAAAGTTGTTACGCCGTTTACGACTTTTGGATTTACTTTACCAGAATGCAGATCGAAAACTGATTTTCATTTGTGCTCCAGCAGGTTTTGGGAAAACGACATTATTAACAGACTATGCTGACGATACTGAAATTAGTGTTTGTTGGTATCAGATAAAACTTTCAGATAATAACCTATCTGCTTTTTTCATGCACCTCCTCGCATCAATCCGAGAGAAACAACCCAGTTTCGGAAAATCACTTGAAGATATATTATTTCAGGGGACTAATAACTCACCCAGATCACTTGCCACTGAACTAATTAATGAACTCACCATTGGGATCCAAGACTATACCTTATTGATCCTGGATGATTATCACTTTGTTTGTGAAGATATTGAGATTGTAACTTTCATCGAATTTATCCTGGAAAATCTCCCCGAGCATATTCGGATAATCATAGGATCTCGAAGTGTCTATGGTATCCCAACCGCTTCACTTTTTGTTAATGAAGAACTCTCAATAATATCAGCTGATGATCTCCGGTTTAGGGCTCATGAGGTCAGAGACCTGGCGAGACAACAATTCCAGATCCGCTTAACTGACAAACAATCTGAAGAAATGGTTTTGAAATCAGACGGCTGGATCATTGCTATTCTTCTTGCCTTAAGGGATGGAAAGCATTCATCACCTTTTCTCAAGATGACTGATGCTCTTGACCAGATATTTATTTTCTTCGGCAAAGAAGTATTTTCACAGTTAAATGAATCAATCAAGAATTTCCTGATTACAACTTCTGTTTGTGATGAATTTAATGTGGAAATGGCAAATTTTGTTCTTGATATCAATGATGCTGACCGAATTATTCAATTGATTGAAGATCAGAATTTATTCATTGCCTCAACACCTTCAAGAAAGGGAACTTTCTATCAATATCACCAGTTATTTAAGGAATTTCTCGAATCAAGTTTTAAAGATTTTTCAAAAGAAAAAAAAGTTGATGTTCATAGAAAATATGCGATATGGTATGAGGCACAAAATGATATACAGAATGCTATTTATCATCTCCAAATGTCAGGCGATCGCGAAAATATGGCTAGGGTTATGGATCGAAACGCAAAGGTCATGTACATATCGGGCCAGGAATCAACCCTCGAAGCTTGGTATAAGTCATTAATTACCAAAGAGGATATATCCGAGAAAGCCCCAGATGTTCTATTAAATCTAGTCAAATCAAGAATAAGCCAGGGAAAGATGGAGGGTATCACCACTCTCCTAGACAAAGCAGAACCAGTATTCATACAAAGACGAGATCATGAGGACAGGGCAAATTTATTAGTTATGAGGGGATTGGCGTCCATCTTTATGGGGGATTACAAAGGATCAATACAATTAGCTAATCAAGCGGAAACATTCGTAGTCAAGCATAATTTGGATCGTCGTTATGCTTTCCAGGCATTACGAGTTCAAGGACTTGGTATTTACTATCAAGGATCAGTAGAGAAATCACTTCCTGTTCTCGAAGAAGCTCTCCGAGGTTTTAAATCTCTCTATGCTTATGATTCATCGGACCGGATAAAACATGAAATAATAATGATCCTTGCTGATATAGGAAATATCGCGTTAAAAAATGTTGATATTTTTAAAGCCCAAGCAAGTTTCCAGGAAGCGTTTGAACTAAGTTTTAATATGCGCGGTAATCGTGGGGATCTGGCTACTAGTGCAAATAATTATGCTTACCTTTCATACCTGATGGGCGATTACCAAAAAGCCTGGCAGTTTTATGAACAATCGTTATCTGCTGCAGAAGAAGTGGGATGGGATCGTGTCATAATAAGTGTTTTAAATGGACAGGCAGAATTATTAGTAAAAATAGATGAATTTGAAATGGCGGAATCTGCACTCAAAAAAGCACTGCAGGTATTATCAAGGAAACCCCCCGGGAAAACCGCCTGTAATACTTACCAAATTATGGCAGAATTGGAAACGCACAAAGGAAATTTCAACCAAGCTATGTATTATCTTCGCGAGGCGGCTTCCAGTAATCAAGAAGATATCAAATTACCGGAGTATCAAATTCGGATGGCTGAGATTTATCTGGTTATGGAGCAGCCGGATCTGGTTATTTCTACATTGCAACCTGTCCTGGATGAATTAAAGAATGAAGAAAATCCTGACCAAAATCGTTCTAAAGCATTATTTTTAATGGCAATAGCATATTTCCTAATTGATGACTTAAATAATGCGCAAGAATATCTATCAAATGCATTTAAGACAGCAGCGAAGTTGGGATATGATTCATTTTTGCTTTCTCTTGCTCACCGACATCCTAATATGGTACTATCCATCCAAAAAATTTGGAAGAATAAACAGCTTGATGTGTTTGTTCAAAGGTTAAAGGATTATAAAGTTGGATATCAAAATATTATTGAGCGGGAGTCTCTTGTTGAAATTCCTGAACAATTGACACTTCAGGTGAAGGGATTCGGAGATGGGGAAATTCGGAGGAACTCTGAGATCATCCCGAATGCTTCCTGGAGATCTGCTGGCGCAAGAGCATTATTCTTTTTCATCCTTGACCGGGGAAAGGTTAAACGCGAAGATATTATTATTCATTTTTGGCCTGAATTTAGCAATGCGAAAGTGAATAGTAATTTTCATGCCACTCTCTGGCGAGTCAGAAATGCATTGGGATCCAAACAGATCATAGCATTCGAAAATGATTACTATTATATTAATCCACTGGTAGAAGTTTTTTATGATGTAAATGAATTTGAAGAGTTATTTAAGAAATTCAAATTAAAGAATACCTCAATTAATGATCAAAGAGGAATCAGCTTGCAGCTCATGGATTTATATAAAGGTGATTATTTATCTGATATAGATATGGAATGGTGTGATATTCGTCGTTCACAACTCCGACAATATTTCAATAATTTCCTTGAAAAAATGGCTTCCATTGAATTAAATCGCGAATCGTACTCTGAAGCTCGAACATTATTCGAAAAAGCAATCGAATTTGACCCATATCAGGATTTTCTGCATTTGGGTTTGATGAAGTGTTTGGTGAAATTAAAACTCACAGCGTTGGCAAAAAAACATTTCCTCAACTATCGGAAGAAACTTCAAGAAGATCTCAAATTGGAGCCAGTTGATGAGTTATATGAATATTTTAATGGTATAAATTGAAAAATGTGTCAAATAGAATACTAAACCACTTGAATCAGCTTTACCGAATTGTTCATATTTTCGTTCATAGTATGAATGTAAAATATCATCAAAGCTTCTTTGAGGAGGTAGGTATGTTTAAACTTGTTAATTATCAACAGAAATTATTATGGTTGACTAAAAATTCTGGAACGATAATCAGGGTCCTGATTTTATTAGTGGTTATTACAGCTGCACTAATTAATCCAGATATTGTGTTGGCGGATCCAGTTATGGGTGGTTCAGTTGGTAGATCTTTGAATTCATTCTGGTTTTGGAAAAATATGACAGAATTCATGAGTCAAAACCTTCCATAAATATCATTCAATAAGCAAATCGCTTTCAACCTTTATAATCAGTGATTCTGAAAATTCTATTTCATAACAAATAAACCTTGCGATGTAAAAAAGGAGATCTTTTTACTGGGTGGAGCCCAGGCAGAAAACCATTAGATTTAGTTTGAGGCTTCAACTAAAAATCTCTTAAAAGTATATCTGCAACGAAATACATTGTTGAGCATATTGAACATATCAACATAAAAATCCTCACATTTCCCACTAATTTGGCGGGAATGTAAATTTCTTTCCATTTTGTTCATAGTTTCGTTCATATTGCTTCTGTAAAATTGCTTCATAGTTTCTATTATCTATGGAGGATAAAATGTTTAATATTTCTTTAAATCAAAAGCAAGTTCTTTGGATTACCAATAATTCTTTGACTGTAATTCGTGTGGTTATATTTATTTTGACCATTGTTTCTGCTGCTCTGTATCATGGAGTTGTTTTAGCTGATCCAGTAATGGGTGGATCAGTGGGGTAGTTAAATTCATAACGAAAGTCTACATCCACAGGTTTGTTAAAACCATAGGTTTTGATGAAAACCGCAGGAATTAATCTCGAGTATTAATAAAAAATATATGGGAGTATTTAAGCCATGACTAAACTACAGATCAATGCACTTGCGACCAAAGCTCTTACAGATCGGAAGTTTGAAGCAGCTATTCTCAATGGACAACGATATGAGCAATTGAGACAATTCCAGTTTCCGGTTGGTGTTCTTAATGCTATTATGCAAATAAAGGGTGAAAACCTGCAGCAATTCATCTATCAACTAAATGATTTGGTGAATTCACCTATCGCATCATAATTGTTCGTAATCAAGAGTGGAACTTGATTTAAACTTTAAAACAAAAAGTCGATTTTTTTCTTCTGAAAATCCTGGGCTTTTTTGGGAATTGAATAATTATTAATCTTTAATACGCTATTTTTGATTAGATAAGTAAGTTTGATATCGAGGAAATGTTTAATGGGTTACACTCCGGATATAACATCTTCAGACAAAGGGTTGGAGATAAACCCAATATATAATTTGAAGCAAACCAGGCGTATGAAAGCGCTTGCGAATATTGATCGGGCAATCATATCTGCTATGGACATTGATATTTTTGCAGATGTTCTTTTTGATCAAATTAACCAACAGTTGGGCGCTGATATATGCCTGTTATACCTTCGCGATAGAGTATCTTCTGAATTTTCATGCAGGCGATCAAGAGGAATCTCTGGATTAACTGGGGTCAATCGACCAACGGTCGCTCTAGAATTGGTTAATTCACAATCTGATCAAAATATAAGAAAAATGGTTGTTTACAATGAGCTTCAATTATCCCAGGTAAGGGATCGTTTACCATATCCTTATGATGAGTACAATTTTTATTCTGCAACTCCTCTGCATAATTCCAACAAGGTAATTGGAGTATTGGAAGTATGTTCGAAGGATCCAATCATTGTAGATAATGATTGGAAAGAATACTTGACGATGATTGCAGCGCAGGCAACCATTGGCATTGAACACCTTTTATTGATCGATAATATCAATAATCTAAATAATGAATTGGTTGATGCCTACGAAAGCACGCTTCTTAGCTGGGCAAAAGCTCTCGAATATAAAGACCAGGAAACCAAAGGACACAGTGACAGGGTCACTAAAATGTCCATCAAACTTGGTAAAGCCCTGGGATTAACTGATGAAGAAATGGTCCATTTAAGACGAGGAGCCATTCTGCACGATATTGGGAAAATGTGTATTCCGGATAAAATATTGCAGAAAAAGGAGCCTCTAACGGAAGAAGAATGGGCTTTGATGAGACGTCACCCAATTTTCGCACAGGAATTCCTTTCTGATATCCAATTTATTCAACCTGCTTTGAATATTCCACTCTTTCACCACGAACGATGGGATGGTTCAGGTTATCCATATGGGTTAAAAGGAAAACAGATTCCATTAGCTGTCCGGATATTTATGGTTGTGGATGTATGGGATGCCTTGTCAAGCACCCGATCGTATCGTGAAGCCTGGAGTATTGACCAGGTGGAAGAATATTTCCATCAAAATTCTGGTATTCTATTTGATCCAATTGTTGTTGAGAAATTCTTTGAGATTCAACACGAACATGATCGCTGGGGTTTGAGTTTAGATCTAAACCTGGTCAATAAAAAGGAAAATATTCCCGTTTCCCCATCTTAAGGAAACATAAACCCGTTAAAATTGCTCATTTGAATTAATAATTAATTTCCAATCCAGGATTGTAAAACAGACTTTGAATAGATTTTAAAGTCTGTTTTTTATTAAAGAATTTCGTTGGTATTAATTAGCCTTTCTTGAATTTTATATATTATGTATAATATATATTATGGATAGTGACCTTGACCTCGAGAACCAACTTGTTAATCGTAAACCGATCAAAGACGAGATCTTTGAAATTCTTCACCAAAGAATCATTGCTGGGAAGTATCAACCCGGAGAATGGTTGCGACAGGAAGAGATCGCGTCTCAACTGGGGGTGAGTCAAACTCCCGTAAGGGAAGCATTGGATCTGTTGGTTTCTGCTGGATTGGCGGAACGCGAACCTTATAAAGGTGTTCGAGTCATGCATTTGTCAGACACAGAGATAGCTGAATCATATGGGATGCGGATGTTTCTGGAGGTTACATCGTCCATGATAGCAGCAAAGCGAATAACTGATCGGGAACTCGAAACTCTTGAAAAAATTGTTGAGAAGACAAAAGGTTTATTAACCCTCAACGATATGGCTGCCCAACGGATCCTGAACCGTCAATTTCACAATGCATTGGTGGCTGCGAGTGGAAATTCATTATTGGTAAAAATGCATGCCATTGTTATCAATACATTTCCAGATTGGATGTTGTATGAGTATATGTTTCGCCACCCTGAACTATTGGAAGAAAATTTGGTGCGTGAATATAACGAACATAAGGCGATTTACATTTCACTCGCGACCCATGATATCGAAAATGCAAGAATTGAAACCGAAAATCATTTCTTAAATTTAGGAAAAGAACTAACTGAATTCCTGGGTATCAATAAGGAATTTCTATTGGAAAAAAAGATCCAAATTTAATAACTAAATATAAATAGAGAATTAGGAGTAGAAATGTCAACAGAATTATTTAAAAAAATGGCACAAAGTATCATTGATGGGGATACAGATGTTTCAGTTGAATTGGCTAAACAAGCTATTTCGGAGAATATTGACCCCATCCTGGCAATAACTGATGGTTATGTCGTCGGTGTCAATACAGTCGGTGAGGCTTTTGCTGCCGGGGATGCATTTCTACCTGAGCTGGTTATGGCAGGTGAGGCGATGAAAGCCGCTGTGGCAACACTTGAACCGGAAATGACAAAACGCGGAACAGAAAGGAAAATGCTTGGCAAGGTGGTGCTGGCAACAGTGGAAGGCGATATCCATGAAATTGGAAAATCACTTGTAGGCACCATGTTGACTGCCTCCGGATTCCAGGTTTTCGATATGGGTGTGGATGTTTCATCTGCAAAATTGATCGAGAAGGTTAAAGAAGTGGATGCGGATATATTGGCGATGAGTGCATTGCTCACGACCACCATGGTGAAACAAAAGGAAGTGATCGATCTGCTTGACAGCCAGGGATTGAGAAGAAAAGTAAAGGTGATGGTAGGTGGTGCTCCTGTAACCAGGGATTGGGTTCAAAGGATCGAAGCAGATGGATATTCCGAAGATGCCATAGGTGCTGTCAAGGTAGCAAAAGAACTTTTAGGTATTTCTTAGCAGGGGTAGAAAGTGTCAAAAAAGATAAAATCTATTTCAAATCCTAAATTGCATTTGGAAATTCTTTCACCTTATGATGTGAGGAAACTTCACGATGCCACCTTGAACATCATTGAAAATGTTGGTATACGGTTTCCTTCTAAAAAAGCTTTACAGATTTGGGAGTCAAATGGAGCAGTCATAGATCATGAAAAGATGATCGTCAAGGTTAATCCCCAGATTATCGAGTCAGCCATAAAAAATGCTCCGCCAACTTACAATCTCTGTGCCCGGGACTCCCAGCAGGACCTTCCTCTTGATGGAAATCATGTTTATGCAGGAACAGATGGATGTGGAGTTGAAGTTATCGATATTCATACTGGAGAACGCCGAACTTCCAAACTACAGGATGTCGCTGATGTAGCCAGGGTTGCAGATGCAACTGAAGAAGTGGCTTTCCACTGGGTTGCATTGTCTGCTCAGGATAAACCCGTTGAAACTCGTGGTTTGTATGAAATGAAAGCAATTTGGGAAAACTCCACCAAGCATTTACAAACAGAGAGTATCTATAACGAACGAGAAGCAAAGGTGGCGATTGAAATGGCTGCACTTATTGCAGGTGGAAAAGAAGCTCTCCGAAAACGTCCAGTTCTTTCCCTTATGCAATGCACTGCCCCTCCGCTTGGTCACGATGGCGGCAGTTTGGATGCTTCATTGTTGGCTGCAGAGGCTGGTATACCCACCGGATTTATGACCATGTCTTCAGCGCTGACCACCGGTCCTGCTACAATGGCTGGCGTCCTTGCAGTCGGAAATGCCGAGGTCATTTCTGCGACTGCGTTGCTCCAGTTGGCATTTCCTGGAGCACCAGTATTTTATGCTGCAGCCCAGACTGCCAGTGACCTGAGAAATGGCGCATACACCGGAGGAGGACCTGAAGATTTCTTGTTTGGTGCTGCCACCAATGTACTGTCAGATTTCTATGATATTCCCTTATCGATGGGGTCCTTTGCAACCGGGGCGAAAGAACCTAACTGGCAGGCTGGAATTGAAAACAGCTTATCTACTTTTATGGCCAGTATTTCCATGTCTGATATGCTGCTTGGTCTGGGATTCCTTCATGGCAGTCGAATCTGGTCTTATGCACAGATGATGATGGATGCCGAGATTTTCTCGATAATCCACAAAACTCTTCAAGGCATCACAGTCGACGATGAAACGCTTGCACTTGAGACCATCGCAAAAGTCGGACCTGGCGGCAATTTCCTTTCCCAAAAACATACTCTTAAGCACATGCGGGATTTATTTTTACCGGAGTTCATGGATCGCAGACCCTACAATGAATGGGAAGAAAAAAAGGATGATGCCAGGGATTGGGCTTTGGTAAAAGCCAGGAATATCCTTGCAAACCACGAACCTGATCCCTTGGATCCAAAATTATCCAAAGAACTGGATAAGATGATCGCAGCTGAGGAGAAATACTAGAATGCAACCAAAAATGGAACTTCTATCGGAAGAATTGGTTCAAAAGATCCTTGCTGAAGCGTTCATATTAATGACCAAACCTGGTATCAAGGTTCAGTCAGAAGAAGCAAGGAATCTCCTCATTGCAGCAGGTTCATATCTTATACCTGGCACTGATGTTATTCAAATCCCGGAAAATCTGGCAAGAACAGCCCTGGATACAGTACCGCGCTCATTTTATCTTTATGATCGAAAGGGAAATCCTACAGTTCATTATGGTGGTGACGATGTCCATTTCGACCCGGGTTCTTCCGGAGTCCATGTTCTAGACCCCGAAACATTGGAACATAAACCTTCCCAGGCTGCTGATCTTGTTCGGTTGGTAAAAGTTGCTGAAATGTTACCCCAGTATGATGCTCAATCGACAGCGGTAATTTGCAATGATGTACCCAAGGATATTGGGGATCTATACAGGTTATATGTCGTATTATTATTTTCAACAAAACCGATCGTGACTGGATCATTCTCGATTAAAACACTCGATAAAATGATCGAGATATTGGCAATACTAGCTGGTGGGCGCAAAGAACTGGTAGAAAAACCACAGGCAGTTTTTGATGTTTGTCCATCACCTCCGTTGATATGGAGCGATTTTGGTTCCAGTAATTTGATCGACCTGGCCAGGGCAGGTATTCCTGCCCAAATGGTCTCCATGCCATTGGCTGGAGCCGTTGCTCCAGTCACGTTGTTGGGAGCTGTAACGCAGCATTCAGCTGAATGTATCAGTGGAATCACGATTCACCAACTTGCAAAATCCGGATCCCCCATTGTTTGGGGTGGAGCTCCTGCAATTTTTGATATGCGCAAAGGAACGACCCCAATGGGAGCAGTGGAGACAGCCATGATCGATGCCTCCTATTCACAGGTTGGGAAATACCTTGGTCTGCCTACCCACACATACCTGGGAGCCAGTGATACCAAGGTCGTGGATGCTCAAGCTGGTATGGAAAGCGGTATAACAGCAATTATTGGCGCACTATCCGGGATCAATATGATATCAGGTGCTGGAATGCTTGATTTTCTAGCATGCCAGAGTGCAGAAAAACTGGTTGTTGACGCAGAAGCGATCGGAATGGCAAAGAGATTATTGGGAGGGATGAAAATCCAAACTGAAAGCCTGGCAACCGAACTTTTCGAAGGAATAAATTTTAAAGGTGATTTCCTAAAACAGAAGATCACCAGGGAGTTATTCTCTAAAGAACAATTTCTTCCGTCGTTTGTTATCGATCGTGATTCCATCAGGGGCTGGCAGCAAAGTGGTTCAAAAGATACTTTTGAGCGGGCGAGAGAAAGGGCATTCCAACTCATAAATGACTACCAGGTACCATCGATGGATGAAAAGCTGAGAATTGAATTGGTGTCCATGGTCGAAAGCCTGGCAAAACAAGCTGGTCTCGATAAATTGCCAGAACTCGCATAAACAATTAGGTTTGAGATAAGACTGCTTTTGAAGCTGTAATAACAATTGAATTACCAGGTTCGTCCTTAACTGGATTGTGTGGTTTTAATGAAACTTCTTGAACAATTATTCAGGGTTCCTTATGTAAATTCTGAATCAGGATTTGATATCTCTCCAGATGGACAGAAGATCGCATTTTCGTGGAACCTCAATGGCAACTGGGATATTTATATAACATCTGTTAAAGGTAAATGGGATACTGAGAAAATTACCAATGGAGAAGGAGGAAAATTCCATCCATGCTGGTCTCCCGATGGAAAGACCTTGGCATATGCTTTGGATAAAAACGGAAACGAATCTTATCATATTCATTTGTTTAAGATGGATGTTCGGGAAGATGTGGATATCAGCTCCGGGATCACTTATCCATTGCAACCTCATTACGATTGGTCTCCGGATGGCACAAGAATTATTTATCTAACCATAGAAGATGGATTTTACGGGGTTTATTCTTATTCAATTCCTGATGGAAGAAATGATCATTTATGTTCCTTTGACCAACCGTTAAGAGATATTGTTTGGTCACCGGATGGATATCTGCTTGCAATCGAAGAAGAAACTGCCGGTTCAGATTCTTCAATAATATTATTTGACATGGTTTCGGGTAAGAAAAACCCGCTTTCAATTAATGAAAAAATCCTTAATGCCAAAAACCCTAATTGGGTACCGGATGGCTCAAAATTGTTATTCAGTTCAGACGAATTAGGTTTCCACAATATCGGAATTTTCGATATTGTGACCGGGAAAGTTGAATGGCAATCTGATGAGGGAACTGAAGATACCCAACCAGTTTGGTCACCATCAAAAAACCAGATTGCATATGTTCAAAATTCAGGAAGCATAGCGAATTTAATGATAAAAGACTTGGGGGATATTTTATCCTCGCAGAAAATTGGGAAGGGAGTTTTTTATTCACCAAAATATCTTCCCGGAGGCAATGAAATATGCGTGATCTATGAAGATCCGCGACATCCTCCGGATTTGTGGTTATATTCATTGAATGAAGGTACTTTTTCTCAGTTAACAAATTCCATGCCTGAGGAACTGAAATCGTATAAATTCGTAATACCTGACGAGATAACCTATCCCAGCCATGGGGGAGTAAATGTCCCGGCATTATTGTATCGTCCCCATAAAAATTTGAAGGATATTGAAAAGAATAGACCTGCGATTGTGAATATTCATGGTGGACCTGATTGGCTTTATCAATTCATCTGGAACCCATTCATGTCCTACCTCTCAAGCAAAGGATGGACTGTCCTGGCACCTAATTACCGTGGTTCCACTGGATATGGCCGCGAATGGCAGATCGCCTCCCGGTATCGGATGGGCGAAGTGGATACTGATGATGTCATTGCGGGTGCTGAATTTCTGATAAGGGAAAAATTTTCACATCCTTCAAGAATCATAGTGACTGGGCGCAGCCACGGTGGCTATTTAACCATGATGTGTTTGATCAAACAACCAGATCTTTGGGCAGGTGGGTCTGCAGTTGTACCTTTCCTGAATCTATTCAACGCCCACGAAGAATCGAGACAGGATCTCAAACACTGGAATATCGAAAATTTTGGTGATCCGGTAGAGAATCATGATCGCTGGGTGGAAGGTTCGCCTTATTATTTTCTGGATCGGATAAAAGTGCCTGTGCAATTAATTAGCAGTGCTCATGATGTTCGATGCCCAGCCAGCGATGCGATAGCATCACATAAGAAACTACAAGAATTGGGATTGCCTTCTGAGTTGATCGTGTTTCCAGATGAAGGGCATGAATTGATGAGAATTGAGAATATTGTGGAATCTTATAAAAGCCAGATGAAATATTTTAACAAGGTATTAAAAGAATAATAAGGTTCAAATTAACCTGTTAATTGAATAGAAATGGGAGGCTGCATGAGTATATTAAATTTCCTGGGGTTTGAAGAAGTTGAATTAATTCATGAGGCTTCTTTGCGGATATTAAATGAGACTGGGGTGATATTGACCCATCCACCTGCTGTAGATTTGCTGGTGGATTCAGGTGCCAGGATAAATAATAATAAAGTCTTAATACCTCCCTCCCTGGTTGAATCTTGTTTGGAAAAATGCCCTCAAAAAGTCTCGATCAAGGGTAGGGGAGGAGCAATAAAAATTCTTGGAGAGGGAGCTCCAAGTTTTCACAATCTTGGTGGCGCACGAGATATTTTTGACCAGGCAACAATGACCCACCGCTATGCGACCATTCAAGATATTCGAGATTCAACCAGGCTGTTGGATGCCCTGCCAAATTGCAATACAATAACACCTTTCTTTACTCCTCAAGATGTACCTGGTGAATTAATGTCCCTGGCCATGTATCGTCATGCAATTCCATTCACAATAAAGCCCTTGCAAGGACCGGGAATCCAGTTCGCTGCAGAAGCACGATATGCAGTTCGTATGGCAGAAGTATTGGGAAACCCAAAGGAGATCCTCTCATTAAGTGTTTCTCCTGTCAGCCCATTGATGATTCCCGACCATGAAGCTGAAGCCATCATGGAAATAGCCAGACTTGGGATCACGTTTGGGTCATTACCTTGTCCAACCATGGGTACCACAGCTCCTTTTTCGATAGCTGGTGCCATTGCTCAGCAAAATGCTGAAGTCCTGGCATCAATTGTCCTGGTGCAGTTGGTTCATCCTGGTCTTCCAGTGATCTATTGTGGAAGGCTGGCAATGATGGAACCTCGGACTGGAATTTCTGTTTGGGGGGGTCTGGAAATGGGATTAGCTTCGGCAGGAACAGTGTACATTGGACATCGTTATGGATTGCCAGTCAATGTATACGGATTTTCGACCAATGCTCATTCTCTGGATATTCAGAATGGTTTTGAACGTTCTCTAAATGCTATATTGCCTTGCCTGGCTGGCGCGGATGAGTTATCGGGGATTGGAGAGATGGAGGCAGGTGTTTCTGGCTCATATGCTCAAATGGTGATCGATAATGAATTTGCAGCTAATATTTTAAGGGCACGGAATGGATTTAATGTAAACGAGGATTCTCTGGGTGTTGATGTTATTTCCAGTGTCATGAATGGATCCAGGAATTTCCTTGGGAATCGACACACAGTGAAATACTTGAAAGGTGGGGAAATTCTACTGACAAGGTTGGCTGAGCGTGGAACCTGGGAATCT
>Ga0209641_10002354_pt1 | contig 16354 bp, 18 predicted proteins | sample RifCSP16_1_FD_184022 | JGI IMG/M metagenome (GOLD analysis project Ga0209641, IMG submission 184022) | Soil microbial communities from Rifle, Colorado - Rifle CSP2_sed 16_1 (SPAdes) (version 2) | ecosystem: Environmental > Terrestrial > Deep subsurface > Rock core/Sediment | place: Rifle...
AAAATCTCCTGAAGGATTCGTTATCGTCTGTTTATTTCGCTGGATGGCGAGCACTGTGACGCCATATTTTCTCCTGAACTGGATCTCTGCAAGCGTTTTTCCTGCAAGAGGTGAAGCTGCATCTATCCTGATGGTCTCGATCTCGATATCAGGCAAATGCTGCTTTAACTCCGGAAACGCAGCGTACTTTTGCTGGATGTTCCTGAACATCTGATAGCCGTCCTTTCTGACATCATGTATGTGCTTTTCGATCTCGTTCACGGGAATAAAATATCTGTGCAGCACCCGTGAGATGATCTCGATCGAGGTTTCAAACTCCTCAGGGATGACATCGTTTGCGCCCAGGGAATACAGGGGATTGACTTCACTCGTATAACGGGTTCTTGCGAGAATATACACAGATGGGTTAAGCCTCCGGGCAAGTTCCACTATCCTCCTTGTGGCAGAGGCATCTGAGATAGCGATGACCAGGGAACGCGCAGCCATGACATTGACATGCGCAAGCACAGCCTCCCTTGAGGCATCTCCGTACAGTATCGGGATTCCGCGCTTTTTCTCTATCCTTACAGTCTCAGGGTTCAATTCAAGCACAACAAAAGGGATATCTGATGCCTGCAGCACTTTTGAAACATTCCTGCCATTAAGACCAAAGCCAGCGATGATCACATGGTTTGTCATCTCATCGGTCCCGGGCTCATTTTCGTGAAAGCGTCCGAACTTCAGCTCATGAGATATCGGTAATCTTTCAACGATATCCGTAAATCTCCCGCTTCCCTGTATCATAAAAGGGGTCAGCACCATGGTGGTTATGGCAGAAGCCAGGAATATCTGGTACTGATCTCCTGAAATAAGACCAAAATTTATTCCCTGCTTGGCAAGGATGAATGAGAACTCTCCTATCTGGGAAAGCGCAACTCCTACGAGTATGCCTATCCTGAGAGGATAGCCAAGCACAACAGGAACAAGGACGCCTGTTGAGAATTTGATCACAAGAGTCGCAAGCACAACGAGGATTATGACAACAGGTGCGCTGAGCATGGAACTTACATCAAGCAGTATTCCGATGGAAACAAAGAAAAGGATGCTAAAAATATCTTTCAGGGGCAGGATCTCGCTGAAAGCCTGATGCCCGAACTCGGACTCTGAAATAACCAGACCTGCAATAAATGCGCCGAGCGCAAGGGATAGACCTACAAGTGAGGTAAGATAAGCTGTTCCAAAGCAGATAAGCACAATACTGATCAGGAAGAGTTCACGACTGTGGGTCTTTACAATCCCGTACAGCATTGCAGGAACAACAAAACGTGATAAAACGATCACAAGACCGACAACTGCCAGCGCAAATAAAATATTCAACAGCATGCTAAAGCCGCTTACTCCGGATTCCCCACCGAGCATCGGCATGAGGAGCACGATGAATACGACGCTGAGATCCTGAAAGATCAGTACCACAGTGGAAATGCGACCCTGTGGAGAATCTATCTCTCCTCGATCAGAGAGGATCTTGAGTACAATAGCTGTGCTGCTCATTGCCACAAGAAAACCAATAAATAACCCTTTAGAAAATGAGGCTCCGAAAGAGAGCGCTATCAGCAGCACAACCAGGGTGGTCAGAAAAACCTGAAGGAATCCCCCCAGAATGATCTTGCGATTGACCTTGAAAAGCTCATCGATCGAGAATTCTACCCCTATCAAGAACAGTAATAAAATGATACCTACCTCTGCCAGCGTCTCGATCAATGCGAGATCCTTCACCACGCCGAGCACGGAAGGACCCAGAAGTACCCCTGCGATCAGATAACCCACGACAGGCGCAATGCGAAGGTGATAGAACAGGAATGTGATGACTATGGCGACTCCGAAGATGATCACAAACTCCTCTAAAAAACCAAGTTCGGCCATAGTGTAAAACTAAAATAGAACTGCAAGTATAAATAATCCTTCATGAACCTTCTGTTCTATTATATGACCGATGAGCCGTTTCTCAGGTTTATGGATATGTTCTGGAAAAGTCGTTTTATGCATTCCCATCTTTTTTGCAAGCTATCCGGCATTAACTTTCCCTGGATGATCCTGTAATATAAGACGTTGGAAAATATGCTTTGAACATTGATGGATATCAGGACTTACTAACAACATTTTGGATCAAAAACCAATATTCTAAAAGTTCCTTTTCTTTATCATTATAATTATTGAACTTATTAGATATAAAATCCCAGAAGCGTTTATTGTGTTTCCTTTCGATCAAATGAACCATTTCATGAAAAATCACATATTCAATTAAACTATCAGGTAAGTATCTTAAAAGTGTGTTAATGGTAAGATCCTTTTTAGAGCTGCAACTTCCCCATTTAGACTTCATTTTCCTGAAATAGATGTCGTTAATATTGATTTTCAAACTATCAGAGATATTTTCAACAATAGAGAATATTAACTGCCTAAACTCATCGTCTGTTCTTTTAAGATTGAGTTTCTTATTTTGTGCTTTCTCTAATGCTGCTTTTATCTCAGAATTCCGTTTAGATATCCAGTCTTTATGCTTTTCAATGATACCATCGCCGCCTTTATAGCTCTTTGGCAAAACCAGAAGAAGCCTGCCAGTTTTGAATTCTAAATCCACAGGATTATCGACCAGCAATGCAGATAACACCAAGTATTTTGAGCCATGCAACCCCAGATCCCCGCTTTCATCAATATACATGTGTTTGTGCATTTTTTCAACCCATTTCAGCCATAACCTTAACCCTCTTCCTCCCCGTCAGCATCTCATTCATCAGCCCCTTCTTCACCTTCTCCAGCTTCTCCTTCCTCCTGCGCTCAAGCTCAAGCTTCATGTCGGCGGCGCTCAAAATCTCGGCGATGCGGCGCTGCTCGGGGAAAGGGGGGAGGGGGATTTTAAAATTTGCTAAATCGTCTTTTAGTATCCCTTTTATAGTGCTTCCTTGCGCCAGAAATTTTAGTCTGTTAGAATTACTTATCAAAAACCAATAAACATAATCCACACTTACTTTATCTTTTTTAATTATAACCCCTGTTAAGTCTTGGCTTATGGCAATCTCAATCGAATTTATTGCAGCTTTTCCTATTCCTACACGTGTGGCAACTTATAAATTACCTTTTGGAATTAAATGAGTTGAACTTTCGTTCAATCCCTTTTCTGTAATGTAACGTTGCCCAGAAGATACTATTCTTCCACTTATATGTGCACTTGTCATCCAGGCAATTCTTCCATTCCAGTAATTCGGATTGGATGTCGATGGCGTCTCTCCTCCGATAAAATCATCGGTAACATCCCCCAGCCTCACCGCCTTCCACTCCTCCGGCATCTCCCCGATCTCCATCATCCCTCCACCCTCCATCCCCCGCGCCGCTCGAATGAAGCGCAGGCAGCGGCGCGCGCCCGTGCGCCGGGGTGGAAAAGGCATTCAACCGCAGAGAGCGCAGAGGACTCAGAGATTCCTGCTGCGCTGCTTTGCGCTCTTTGCGTCCTTTGCGGTGGATTATTTCGTCAAATCCTGTTATAGGAATGTATCTGCGTTCATCCGCGTTAATCTGCGGTTCTTTCTCTCTAAATCCACCCTCAATCATCACTCCATCCCTCCATCATAAGCGCCCTCCATGCTCATCCCCCGCGCGGCGCGAATGAAGCGCAGGTTGAGGCGAGCGTTTCTATTTGCCTACAATCTTATTCCTGCTCTGTCATTTTATTTCTTCTTAATATGGATTTAAAAACTTGAGTTCTTTAACTCTGCTAAAGTCCTGTTCATTCCTTGAAACTAAAACAGTATCATGCATAATCGATGTTGCGCAGATTAGGGCATCTCCAAGTTTTAACCTGTACTTTTTCCTTATTCGTATGGTTTCTTCCGCTACAGCGTTATCAACGTCCAATGTAACGAAATTTAATAAAAATTGATTGATTGATTTTTCTTCCTCGTCTGATAGATCTGGGAAAGATAAGACTTCAATTTTATTAATTAATGAAATATAAAGCTCGTCATTTATTATTTTTTTAAAAAAGGAAACAGCAGGCTTGTCCCCCTGCAAGAAATATATCAAAACATTCGTATCAATAAGATATTTGTCTTTCCCATTCATTTCTTATATCTCTCTCAAACTTTAGAGCATCCTTTTTATCTTTTAAGATGCCGCTATATCTTAGAATGTCTTTTTTCATTAGTTTTTGTCTCTCTTCCTCAATTGATTTTGCTATCCACCCAATTATCTCAGATCTCTCTTTTAATGATAATTGCTTAATCTCATTCATTATTACTTTTACATTCACGTTCATTCTTTCACCAGTTTTGTAAGTATTTATATGGATTTATTCTATATAGTTCCTATCAATAATACAAAGAACAGGTTTAAATCCCTCCGGAGTCTCGCTGATTTCAGTTATTCTTCGTTCTTCCATGCTCATCCCCCCGCACCGCTCGAATGAAGCGCAGGCTGCGGAGCGCGCCCGTGCACCTGGGCTGAAAAGAGGTTTAACCGCAAAGAGCGCCAAGGACGCAAAGAGAACAGCAAAATAGACATTAACAGCGAACTGAGGCGAACTCGTACGAACTCTGAATGACCTGAGTTCGTATCAGTTCGTTCGAGTTCGTTGTTTATACCGTATCTGATTTTTATCACACCAGAGCGCAGAGGGATCTGAGATTCCTGCTGCGCTGCTTTACGAACTTTGTGTTCCTTATATTTCCGATTCACTTTACGACCTGATAATATAGCGTAGATGTATTGCCAGATAATCACCAAATATAATCAGACAGCAGCAGGACTTCTAAGACTCATTGAAAGCGGTTTTTTTTCGGTCAATGCGCTTACTTTCAGGATAGAAAAACCGATTACGTTTCCCTCAGTATCGACTTTCTCCATAACTGCGTCGTTCTCTGTTTCCCTGAAATATCCTGCTTTTCGTTCAAAAAGCACTTCAAGATAATCTCCTTCTTTATCATACCATATTTTTATTTCTTTTTCCATAATATTTCACCTCTTTTTATCTTGTCTGTAAAATATGAAGTAATAATGAACAAATCACTGTTTAATATTTTAACTACAACACATAAATACTTCTCAGTAACCGGCGTGGTATTATAGTATCGATAAAACAATTCAACTTCTGCATCTGTTCTTGCTTATCAATAAGTAAAAAGATAATTTCCTTATACATTTTCTATTACACCATTTAAATTTGATAATTATCGTGTTTTTTCTTCATTTCTTGTTCTTTTTTTTCCAACATAAATTCCATATCCGAAGTATTCGAACAGGTCATCAGGGATAGATATCGTTTCTTTGATCAACCTCCTGAACGTCGAATATACATGGAGAGAACTCTATTCCATGCCCTCAACAGATCGCTTATGCTTTCCCACTTATTGGCAAGAGCTTAGACTTTACAGGTTCTCACGATCATTTCATTCAATTTAGCTTCTTCCAGTAATTCCACCCAGCCATCAGAGGTCAGGATCTCACCCTTAAAACCGAATACCTGGGATAGATATTCAACCAATTTTTCTGGAGGAGGAGTCTTTATCCATGTAGCCTCATTAAGCCCGATGATCCCTCCTGGCTTTATCACTCTCAAATATTCTTTTACACCTCTGCGCTTATCGTCCAGAAGCCCGGTTATGAACTCACCAATGACAACATCAAAAAGGTTATCCTCAAAAGGAAGGTGCTGTGCATTTGCCACCTGAAATCTGACCAGATCCTCCACTCCCTCTCTTTTTGCCCTCTCCTTTGCCCTGTTGATCATCTTTTCTAAAAGGTCAACACCAACCACTTTACAGCCATACCTTTTTGCAATGTAGCAGGCAGTTTTCCCGGAAGCGCAACCAACATCCAGGACGTATTTATTTCTGTCTATGTTGCATAGCTCAACCAGCTCTTTTGTTGCATCCTGGCCTCCTAAATGAAAGTGTCTTCTGAACCCGACTTCTGCGAACAATCCGTACATCACTTCAGGAGATAATTGTTCTTCATTTTTCCAGGTCATACGAGTCCAGTGCGATCGGCAGGACCTGTGTCACAACATAACCTGCTGCCGGGCAATCCCACCAATATTGCACTAATTACTTCTTGGCGAGATGCTCCTGCTCTCCTGGCTGATCGGACACTAATAAACATGAATGATCCTATATTAAATTTGAAAGGAAGATAAGGTTTTATTTCTGCAACCTTCTTTTAGGTCGTAATTCATTGATTACTCTTCTCCAATCTCATTAGCTTTTTCTCCGACCAGTTTTCTTTGTTTTTTTTCAGTTAAGTGAAGGGAATTTTCACTGGAAATTACGGTTTTTCCTGTTTTTTGCTCTAATTCTTTCCGTGTATTCTTTGCAATTGTGCCGCCTTCAACAGCAGAATCCTTGCATTCATTAAATCCCTGCGAATCTTTTGAAATCGTAATGTCTGAGCCTTTTGTCGATCCAATCCTCCGGATAGCCTTTAAGTTCGTAATACTCCTTAACCCTGTCCTGCGCGAGTTCCGGATTTTCAATTTCCTGTATCCTTTCATGCCCGACTTTTGCCAGCCATTGCTTAAAAGGCTCTGCTTTTGGGGATGGGATAGATTGTATCATCCTGAAAGCATTTCTGGTATTTACACAGTCAGCATATCTCAATTTACCGTCTGCAGCAGGCAGTTTCAAACCGTGACAGATTGTCACGAGTTGAGGTTCTCTCTGCTTGAGTTTTCTCCAGTAAGCAAGTTCGTCCTTGCTGTCGGTTAGGATTGCAATTATGTCTGAAACAGAGTAAAACCACTCGTTGTCGTGCCAGAGCCTTCTTATTTTCTTGTCCTGGAAGACGATTAATGATTTTTCCGAATCCATCTCATTTCCCTTCATTTAACCCTCGAGATCCTTATCTCATCAAAAACCATTGCATCTTGTGACTCCATGTTAATATGTCTTTGTCATCCAGGGTTAAAAAGGGTTGGGAGAGCGGGGCGAAAGTGAAATTGCCTTAGTTATCCCATTCCGGTTCTTTGTGATCGTTCAAAAAACAGCGTGTGTTCACTGCGCTGCAAAAAAAGAGTGCCCGAATGCTCAGGCTATGGGACTGGATAAATAAGAAGTTAGATCAAGTTATACAGATATGTAAATGAATGGTTCTGGCGCATGCAGGAGAAACGTGTGTGAATCATGTTTCCCTCGATTATGTGCACGGCGCGTTATTGCTCCCAGGTGCGCCGTCCCATCAGGGATGCGGCTGCGCAGGAGACGGCGCGCATGGGAGTGGGGAGGACGGATTGGGGAATAGACGATAATTTCCTATGGAAATAGTCTCTCTCCATTTTCATTCTTAAATGCCAATGCGTGCCCCATAAAGTTAAAGCCACTGAAGCGAAAAAGATACACTTAATAAATAGTGTAACATAATTTATTCAAATATGGATCAAGATATTAATGATGAAATAGCATTAATCAACGAAAATCAAACTCGTAAAAGGTATATTGATCCAGTTTTGGGAAATAAGGGATGGTATAAAAAGTACATCAAAGAAGAAGTAAATTCTGTTAAATCGGATTTTAATGCAAAAGATTTTGTCATTTTTAATGGAAATATCCAACGAAACATTGACAGATTTATTGATTATGTATTATTAGAAGAAGATTTTACAGTTCTTGCAATTATCGAGTCAAAGCGTTTTTCCATAAACGAAGAAAAGGGAAGAATTCAAGCAAGGACTTATGCTAAAGATATTGAAAAACAGGTAAACCGAAAAATCCCTATCTTTTTAACCAATGGCCACGAGTGGCGCTTCATTGATGAGGAGGGGATTGAAAGGAAGGTTAGCGGCCCCTTCTCACAGGAAGATCTCAGAAGAAGAGCCGATCTTTTTAAGAATAAACTTGACCCCCGAGATATTAGAGTAGATACCCATATTGTGGATCGACCAAGAAGTAAACAGATTGTATTAGAACTAAGCGAGCATTTCGCCAAAGGGTATAGATATGCTCTGGTTCAAATGGCAACCGGAACGGGTAAAACGCGGGTTGCAATGGCTCTCATCAAGTTGTTAATTGATGCAAATATAATACGGAACGTATTATTCATAGCTGATAGAACTGCCCTTGTTAATCAAGCAGAGACAAATGGGTTCAAAGCATATTTTTCCGAGCCCATCACAGATTTGCGGATGGGATTCTCAACAAGCGGCAGACTGTATGTTTCCACTGTACAGACATTAATGACAGGATAACCCAAAAGATTGTTTGAACAGTTCAGTCCCGGCTTTTTTGACCTGATCGTGTTCGATGAGGCGCACAGATCTATCTACGATAAGAATAAACTCATTGATAGACATTTTGACGCTATTAAAATAGGGCTAACTGCTACACCGAGGGAACATGAATCAATAAATACATACGATCTCTTTGGCTGTGAACATGGCAGGGCAACGGTTGAATATTCGTATGATGAGGCGCTCAGGGATAAGGTGCTTGTGCCTTACAAAGCTGATATTATTGAGACCCATGTCCTTTCCTCAGGCATTAAAGGATCAAAGCTGGATAAGTACCTGAAAGATCAATTGAGAAGGCAGGAACTGGACCCAGATAAAACAGAATTTACAGGTTCACAGTTTGATAAGGTGTTCATGGATGATAAGACAAATGCCCTGATCATCCTCGAGTTCATGAAATTGTGCTATAAATCCTGTGAAGGGAAACCCTGTAAAACCATATTCTTCTGCGCCAGCCGGCGTCATGCACAGCAAATGAAAGATATCTTCAGTCAATTATTCCCCAATTTGAGCAGTGATGTGCAGGTAATTACATCAAATATAGATAGAGCTGAGGATGAAGTGCTGCGGTTCCAGAAGGAATCTGAGCCGAGAATTGCACTCTCTGTAGGCATGCTGGATACGGGAGTGGATATTCCGGAAGTGTGCAATCTGGTGTTTGTAAAACCTGTTTTCTCACATATCAGGTTCTGGCAGATGGTGGGAAGGGGGACGAGAGACCGCAGTTCATGCAAGCATCCTGGATGGCTTCCTGAAAGGGAAAAGAATGATTTTTTGATCCTTGATTTCACCATAGGCGGTCATTCAAATGTCAGGTACCATAATATCAAGATCAACAAAGAAAGAACCCCGCAAAAAGATGTTATTACAAAGATTTTTGAGAACCGTGTGGAACTCTTGAAAAAGCCCCTTAATGAAAACCAGAAGAAAATCGTAACAGAAAAAATTCTGCATGATATTGAAGCTCTTGGTGTGGATTCTTTTATCGTGAGGGAAAAAATGCCCGTGATCAATAAGATCAAGGAAAATTCCTTTAATCTGGAACAATATGTGAACGACCTTAAGAAGGAAATTGCCCCTCTGATGATCCTTAACCAGGGGGTAAATGCCAATGTCTCGTCATTTATCCTGCAGACTGAGAAATTGTTCGGTCTGGTGCTGGAACGAAAGCGGGACGAGATAGATAAGATGGGCAAATACGTGATGGAGCGGGTACAGAACATTCTCCAGAAGGATACGTTAATCGAAGTAAAACAGAAAAGGGAATCTCTTATCAAGATAATGCAGAGCGAGTTCTGGGACGATCTCACCTTTGATGATGTGGAATTCATGATCCTGGAAGTGGCGCCGCTCTTGAAATACTATGAACCAGAACCCAGGAAGAAAATCCAGGTCGATGCACCTGACCTTGTCATAAGCAGGGAAAAGTTTGAAAAGGAGGTAACTGAGGACCCCAGGATCAGGGAACTGCTGGATAATAATGCCATTGTGAACAGGATCAGAGAGGGCAAATGCATTACTTCCCATGAATTAATGCGACTGGAAGCCCAGTTATCGAAACTTAACCCGCTGCTTACCATAGAGAATGTCCAGAAGTACCAGGACAGGGATTTCCTGTTGTTCCTGCGGGAGGTTATCGGTCTGTCGCTGGAGGAAGATCCGAGGTATCTGATCGAGAGAAGTTTTGATGAGTATATTATGAAGAGCAGTTACTATACTTCAAAACAGATCGATTTCTTGGATTTGCTCAAGAAGATCTTTGCAGATCGCAAGCACATTGAAATGAAAGACCTGGGTGAGCCGCCGTTCTCTGATGAGCATCCTCTTGATTATTTCAGCAGGGACGAACTGGAAGATATTGTAACAAAATGCAATAAGATCAAGATGTGCTAATTCTATGGTCTACCTGAGTAGACATAAAAGTTTATATTCTGTTGATTCTTTATAGTCCTCATGGAATTTGGGTCGATATCCACAAAGCTGTCAAGGGAAGAAATTACTCTTCTCAAAACATATTGCGAGAAGAAAGGGGTAACTCCTTCGGCTTTTATCCGTTCATTAATCCAGAGAGAACTAAAGGTCTCCATTCCTCAGAATGTAGCAGGAAAAAATAGAGTACATTATAATAAAGAAAGAGATACTTTTTCCTGGTCTGTTGATCTGGACAGCGGGAAAGTGATAGAGGTCATGAGTGATGTATCTCCCGGGTACCTGGAAGACCTGTCTCATATATTAGAACAGGGACTGGATGAAAGGTGGACTTTTATCAGGAAGAATAAAAAAGATTCAGTACCTGTTCCGAGTAAGATTTTGAGAGGGGAAAAAAGATGATGAAAAATAATAATTTACCTAAAGGATGGGAAATAGAACCTTTTGATAAGTGTATTGAAAAGGAAGCGTCATCAAATAAATTAAAAATCCCACAAAGTAAATTTTTAGATAAAGGAAAATATGCGATCATTGACCAAAGCATGGAGTATATTGCAGGTTACACTAACGATTCAACAAAAATATATAAAGATGATTTACCTATTATAATATTTGGAGATCATACAAGGATTTTCAAGTTTATTGATTTTCCATTTGCATTAGGAGCAGACGGAACAAAAATATTAGTTCCAAGAAAAGACATGTTAAATCCCAAATATTTTTACTTCTTCTTAAAGGGATTAAGATTGGAAAATCATGGTTATAGCAGACACTACAAATTTTTAAAAGAAAAACAAATTATTCTCCCCCCACTCCCCACTCAAAAGAAAATCGCTTCCATCCTCGAAAAAGCAGAGCGGCTCAAGGAGTGGCGGAAGGAAGCTGATAGGCTGACAGATGAGTTTTTGAAAAGTACTTTTTTGGAGATGTTCGGGGACCCTGTGAAGAATCCGAAGGGGTGGGAAATAGTAAAATTTGGAAATTTATGGTATCATTATAGTCATGGATATCCAGGTAGAAATAACTTAGGAAATCCATTAGGCACATTAATATTACGAATACGGAATGTTCTTAAAGATAAAGTTGTTTATGATAAATTGGATCGTGAAGAAATCGCTTTAAAATATATTCAAAGATATGCACTGGAGATAGGTGATCTCTTATTAGTGCGGGTCAATGGAAGTCCAGAAGAAATAGGAAGAAGTGTCATTTTTCAAGGATTCGATGAAGTAGTAATACATGATGATAATATAATTAGAATTGTTCTTGATTCAAGTACTGTGTTGCCTGAATACATTCAAGAACTATTGAAATCAAGGTACATACGGAGTAAAATTGCCAAGACTTGTAAAACCACAGCTGGTCAATATCTTTTGAGTAAAATGAAGTTACATGAAATAGATATGCCATGCCCTCCGTTAAAATTCCAGAGGAGATTCGTTAATATAATCAAGAATGTCGAAACTATTCAACAAAGTCAAATTCAATCTCAACAACAAATCGACAATCTCTTCAACTCCCTCATGCAAAAAGCCTTCAAAGGAGAATTAGCATGTTAGATCCAGAACTCAAATCAAGAGTCAACCAGTTATGGGACAAATTCTGGAGCGGCGGGCTTACAAACCCACTCCAGGTCATCGAGCAGATGTCCTGCTTCTTTTTCACATCCTTTCTTAATCATTTAAGCGCCCTTACCTCTACACATAATAACAGAAAACAAAAACTATTAATTATGTAGGGGTAATACATAATATCATGCCATCCCTGAGAAAAAAGACATTAGGAAATGAACAGTATTACTATCTTGAGCACAGCTACCGTGATGGCGGCAAGGTACACAAAAAGGAACTGTACCTGGGAAAGAAAGTGCCTGACAATATCGAAACTCTAAAACAACAACTCATTTCCGAAGTCTATCAGGAACGGTGGTTCGACAGATTCGACAGGATAAAAGAAGAATTCCAGAAAGAACAGGAAAGAGCACCCCAAACAGCAAGGGAAAAAGCTCTGGAAACTTTCGCAATAAGGTTCACCTACGACACCAACCGCATCGAAGGTTCCACCCTGACACTGAGAGAAACGGCAGACCTGCTGGAAAAAGGCATAACGCCGGGAGCAAGACCCCTGGGTGATGTCAAAGAGGCTGAAAGCCACGGGAATGCCTTTTACGAAATGCTGGAATACCCAAAAGACCTCTCCCTGAACACCTTGCTGAATTTTCATAAAAAATTGTTCCAGAGCACCAAGAACGACATAGCAGGTATCGTCAGATCGCACCAGGTAGCTATTTCCGGAAGCAAATTCATGCCGCCCTTCCCTGCAGAAATATACCCTCTGCTCACGGATTTTTTCAAATGGTATCAAAAATATAAGAATATCCTGCACCCTGTGGAGCTGGCTGCTTTTGTCCACCTGAAAGTGGTGACTATCCATCCCTTTACCGACGGGAACGGAAGGATCAGCAGACTCATGATGAACTTTGTGCTGCACAGACATGGTTATCCCATGCTCAACATCCCTTATGAACAAAGGGCAGGATACTATAAAGCCCTGGAAAAGGCCCAGATCACAAAAGATGAGAATGCATTTCTGCAATGGTTTTTCAGAAGATATGAAAAGGAATACAAAAAATATCTAAAATAATATAAGGTTATCGATATGTTAGATTCAGAACTCAAATCAAAAGTCAACCAGTTATGGGATAAATTCTGGAGCGGCGGGCTCACCAATCCACTCCAGGCTATTGAACAGATGTCCTACCTCCTGTTCATGAAACGTCTGGAGGACGAGGATGTGGGCAGGGAACAGAATGCCCGCTTGAAAGATGAGACCTATATCTCCATCTTTCAGGATCATGAAGACTGCCGATGGTCCCACTGGACCAATTTGCCTGCTGACAAGATTCTGGACCATGTGCGGGATACTGTCTTCCCCTTCCTGCGAAACCTGGGAGGGGAAGGGACGCTTTATGCCAAGTTCATGAAGGATGCAGTGTTTACCATACCCACACCCTCGCTGCTCATCGAAGGAGTAAAGATCATCAACAACATGCACATAAAAGAGCAGAACAGGGATACCAAGGGGGACATCTATGAATACCTTCTCTCACAGTTGAACATCTCGGGCAAGAACGGCCAGTTCAGGACACCAAGGCATATTGTTAAAATGATGGTTGAACTGGTTGATCCAAAAATCGGCGAGATAATCTGCGATCCAGCCTGCGGGACAGCGGGCTTCTTACTGGCCTCATTCAAACATATCTTGAGGAACAATACCTCTGCGGAATTTATCAGATTAAATGGAGAGGGCAATGCATACAACTTCAAGGGTGACAGGTTAACAGAGAGCCAGTGGGAGATATTGAAAGAACTCACTTTCTATGGTTACGATATCGGGCAGACCATGACCCAGATATCATTGATGAACTTGATGATGCACGGCATCAGCAATCCCCACATTGACAGGATCAATACACTCTCGACCCGTTTTGAAGAAGAGAACCGCTATGATGTGGTGCTTGCCAATCCACCCTTTAAAGGAAGCATAGACGAATCCGAGATCGGTGGAAAATTTTCCATTAATACCAAAAAGACCGAGATTCTCTTTCTGGAATTGATGTATGACCTGCTCGTTAGCGGTGGACGGTGTGCTGTCATTGTACCTGATGGCGTCCTGTTCGGCAGTTCACGGGCGCATAAAGCTATCAGGAAGAAACTGCTGGAAGATTGCAGACTGGATGCAGTGATCTCAATGCCCTCAGGTGTTTTCAAACCCTACGCAGGAGTGTCAACCGGGATACTGGTGTTTACTAAAGGGGAACCTACCAGGAAAGTCGGGTTCTATAAAATGGAATCAGACGGATACAGTCTGGATGATAAACGGACGTTCATTGATGGGAAAGGGGATATTCCTGACATCATAGATAAGTTTAAGGCTAGGAATAATGGGACATTCGAAGACAGGAAGGCGAAATGTTTCTTTGTGCCTTTTGAAGAGATCAAAAAGAATGATTATGATTTGAGTATCTCGAAGTACAAGGAGATAGAGTATGAAGAAGTTGAGTACGAAAAGCCGGAAGTGATCAAGCAGAAGATACTTGAGCTGGAGACTAAGATTTGTGAGACACTGGAGGAAATGGAGATATAATTTGATATTTAAAAAAGGGGATTACAATGAGTTTTATTGAAAAGATACAAAGATACGTTCAAAGTTATAGTCTTGATGAATCAATTGCATCTATAATCAAGCAAGAAATGAAAAAGCAACTTGAAGAAATTCCTCATCCATCGAGTTATTATTATGTTACTGATTTAACAAATCCAGCACAAACATTTTATTCCAGATTGAATCCTGATGTTAGAGATTTGGAGGCACTAACAGATAAAAGCCTGATATTCTAAGAGATTGCCATATAGATTAAAAGATTAATAGGTCTGTCTCATTGGGCAAAATTTAAACTTGCGCAGTCATGCAGTCCTTTCCTATTTTCAATCCCTTCCTTGCTACGCCGCGCCCAGAACACAAAAGCAATTAGGGTGATTCGGAAATAAAAAGGTATATAACTTGTCAAACCAACCCGACTGCAATAGAAAATATGAGTAAAATCAGCGTATGTCCTGACTGTAAAGGAAAAGGTCGTGTTATTAAACCGGGCACGAATAAAGCAACGGCCTGTACAACAGCGGTGGTAAAAGAGTAGTTGTGAGTAATTAATAAGTTCTATGGGTGATTACTTTGGAATTTGAAACAATAAAAAAATGTGGTGAATTTGGAATAGAATTTTTTCTCGAAGATGGTGATGGTACAAGGGTTTCAAAAAAGTTTTTGCAACTTTTAATTCGTAACATTATTAAGCGTTCTACTGAATATTTTGACGAAATTGGAGACCATATTTTTATTTATCGGGAAAAACAGTTACATTCAGTAGTTTGTCCTTCCATAGCTGATCTAACTCCTTGTTATGTTATAGAACATCCTCTTACTCGAAAGCCCCATGGGGAGGAAGAGTATTCAGGAAAATCTGACTATTGGATAAGCTATAGGAATTATTCATTTATAATGGAATTAAAACATTCTTATTTTGCTTATACAAAGGCAAATTATCCTCGCCAAGATATATCTAATAAATTCAATAAATGTCTAAGTCAATTAAAGGAAATCAAGACAGAAGAATGCAGGAACTTATCAATGAATAAAGGAATGATTAAAATCGCACTGCAAGCGATTGTTTTTTATCAAAGTTCTCAAAATGATTTCACAAATGAAGACTTGGAAGAACATGATTTTATAGATGATTTTGAACAGTTAATTCAAAACACTGATTTATACGAATCTAATGTAAGGTCTCTTTGGTTATTACATGACAGGCTTTTTCAATCTTTCGAGTATGACAATGGATATGAAATATACCCAGCAGTTGCTTTTGTTGGCAAAGTGTTTGATGTAATAACTTGATAGAGCTCAAATCCCCAGCTTCGGTATCGCTCTCAAATACTCCTGCCTGACTTGTTCGGGAGTGAACTGAGTATATCTGTCGAGCATGTTTGCATCAGCATCGCCCCTGAACATTTGTATTACTTTAGGATGACAGCGGTTTGCGGCTAAGTGCGTGGTAAATGCGTATCTAAAGACATGGGGCGTAATTGCTTCGCTTGAATCATTTGAATTTTTACCCAAACCGCCTTTGATTGCATTACTCTTGACCATACGAGTCGCATATCCCTGCTCAAGCCTTATTCCCTTGATGTTCGTGAACAACGCATTATCACCGTTTACACTTCTGACAGATACCCATAGTTATTCATTCTTCATGTTTAACAGGTTTAGTTAAAAATCGAACACGATGACACGGATTGCGCGGATATTCATGGATCCGTGGGCATCCGCGTCATCCGTGTTCCATCTCACCGTTTTCTCTTAACCGATGCCGAATGGACATCTCTTTGATGTGCGTATCGATGCAAGCGGTTCAAAAATAAAATAATCATCTCCTCCAATCGTTTTCTTGGACTTCGCCGGCTGTATCAGCAATATTTTCATTCTATCCTTCCCTGTAAACCTTTCCTTCATCCCCATCAACGGTCAGAGATTCTCCATCTTTCAGGATCTTCATCACTCCGGGCACATTCACTACTGCAGGTATGCCGTATTCCCTTGCCACGATAGCCCCGTGGG
>Ga0209641_10002359_pt1 | contig 16328 bp, 23 predicted proteins | sample RifCSP16_1_FD_184022 | JGI IMG/M metagenome (GOLD analysis project Ga0209641, IMG submission 184022) | Soil microbial communities from Rifle, Colorado - Rifle CSP2_sed 16_1 (SPAdes) (version 2) | ecosystem: Environmental > Terrestrial > Deep subsurface > Rock core/Sediment | place: Rifle...
TGATCCTGGTTCTTTTGCAAAACTCATTGACCGCCCAATTTTCATAGGCGATCAACTCTCCCTGTCCCCAAAGGTAAGGAATTTTTGTGTCTTTAAGGTTACTTCTGCTAAGATCAATGATTTCTGAATGAATCATGGGTTGCTCCGGTTAATTGTTAGCAATCTTAATAAATCGCATATTTTGTGTTGAGAAAGTCCTTGATCAACGCACGATTGCTAACAGAAACATTGCTGTTATAAAAAAGAAGTGCCGCCATATCTCCATTAAACGGCCAAGATCCGTCCACAGACATCCCGATTCTCATATTTGCCAAAATGTCAAAGGAATTAACATCGGCTGCACCTGTTACGAGAAGCGTAGATTCATTTTGGTAAACATTCATGGTTGTTCCATCGTGTTCAATACTAAGAAGTATGGTCGAACCTTCTGTTATGGTCACACTACCATTTACATTCGCTGTCCCCCCGTTATTTGATTGCTTAACATATCCTAAGGTACCACTGTTTAAAATATAAAACCAATATTGATCATTGGGTGTCCTCATATGAAATGGAGTTCTAAACGTCGCCGTACCTGTTACCCGCACAACCAAAAAAGCATACAACGGCCCATCGTCTGCCTGAAAATTGACCGCTACTTCGTCCGAGGTCAGAAAGCCGTTCGTTCCATCGAATCTAATAGCAGGGTAACTTCCGAATTGAGCATCAACCCATAGTGGTTTATTTAAGTCCGTTGTCTGCGTCGCATGATTCCCCTGTCCACTCTGATCCGTCAACTGGGAAACATATAGCGTACCCTCTATTTGCTCTACACCCCAAGCTCCAAAAACAGGTTCTACAGTTCTAAAATTCCTAATTATAAATGGATCAATAAATACCTCATCGCTACCTCCTGGCCCATTATCTTGTAACATCACCAAATTAGTAAATAGTGCTGAAGTATTCATCCCCGCATCGGCCTTAGCCAAAACCCCATCGTGGTAGATATCATACAAAGCAGAGGCAAATCTAATATTTCTCACTTCTAATGTATGCCAGTTAGAATGAGTAGTATTAACTCCTGTGTCCTGCTGTGCTCCATCAAAATAAGCTAAATCCTCATCTGGCTCAATATCAACGAAAATCCTGGAAGTTCCATTCCCATGAACAAAATAAAGTTCAGAACTATCCAGCTTCCAGTATTTAAGCCTAATGGCCACATTGTCATTCGCAACCAACGGAGTAGTCACTCTTCCTTTTGTTCCAGTGGAAGCCCCTCCATAAATAAGCATACTTCGAGTTCCATTAAATTCCTGCTGCGTAGAAATCTCTGCAGAGCCTTGTACCTCTGTCCAAATTCCACCTACCTCATCAAAATTAACTCCTCTTTCAAATTCATCAAAAGAAATAAAGGTATTGGCACCATTTGAATATGCTGAAGCTCCTGCATTCCCATAATACATATAAAACGTAGTTGCATCAGTTCCAATTGAATCAAACTCAACCCATACCGTTGCAAGTTGATTTGGAGTTGTGCCAGTGATAGATTCTATATAGTAGTCTAAAAGAGTCTCACCATCTGATGTTGTAAATCTCAAATCGGCAAATGATGATAAAACATTACCTCCACAATCAACCAATTCACCGGATGCTCCAGAAGACTCCCCAATTAAAAGAAGCATCTGGTAATTTGTAACAACTCCAGAAGCCCTGCTAATAGAAATGTTTTTTCTATATGTCCATCCAGAAAGAAAAGGTACTGGATCTACTGCAATGGTCACTCCAACATCTGAATAGAATTCACCAACAAGACCAGGGACGTCGGAGGGAGTGAATGCTTGGGTGGTCGTCGTTGTAGTCGTGGTCGTCGTGGTTGTCGTGGTGGTGCTGGTGGTGGTCGTTGTCGTGGTGGTGGTCGTCGTGGTGGTTCCTCCAGGACCAGGATCAGAGTCTATCCCAAGCATTCGTTTCCCGGTAGCCAGGCATGAACAGTTACTTATGGACTTCGACATTCTCACTTTTTCTCCTTAACTAAGGGAGTTGATCTCAAGGATTCCGGCCCCACCTGCCTTAGCAAGCAAGAAAGGCTCATCTACTCTCACCATCGAGATCGTACCAATGCTGAAACGAGAAGCATCGAGCGGAACAAATTCGAGAAGTGCATTGGCTCCTCCAGCAAAGAGGTAATTTATAAATGTCCCGTCAGCCTCCATGGCTTCGCTGAGATTCCCTCCGCCTATTCTTACCCGAACACTTGCGACGGTATAGTTCGATATCGTGCAGGTGATCTTATACATCTTCCCGGCAATCAGACCCGGTATGATCTGAGAAAGAGGCGTCACACCGTTGGCATCCTTATCGACCTTATTGGCATTGTATGTCCACGGGGCAGCCGGTACGGTCCACAAATCAGCATTTCCGGTGAACGCCCCATTTCTGACGAGATCTACGGTATCTTCCTTCCCAAAAAGATGAGCACCCTCGAGGTCATAAGTGAGGACGGCACCTGATTTCATGGTCCAATAATCTCCAGCCGTTTCGTGACAGAGCAAGACATCTAAAGCTGTCCGAGCTTGAAGGGCGACGGCTGCACACGCTCTTGGAAGCTGAATAAGCGCCCAGGCGGTAGTTAAAGTCAATGCACTGATTACTTTTGGTGATCTCATATAAACCTCCTGTGGGGATTAGCGTTCGCCTACCTTCGTTGCTGGATTACCAAACCATATCTCGTTATGCCCTGTACTCTTCGTCAGAACAGCTCCGGCGCCTATTATTGTGCCCTGGCCTACTTTGACGCCTGGCAATATAACGGCACCTGCACCTATGCTGCATCCTTTCTCAAGGATCGGCGGCTCTTGTTTGTAGTCTGGATTATTGACGACCGGGTATCTATCGTTCATGGAGACAGCGCATGGCCCGATAAAAACGTCATCTTCGATGATCATGTGATCCGTGATGTGCGCCTTATCCTGGATCCTTACGCGATTTCCAAGTTTCGCCTTTTTTCCGATATAGACGAGGGACCCGATGACGCAATCATCTCCGATCTCGGCGCCTTCACAAATCACGGCGAAGGACCAGACCGAGACGTTATCACCAAGTTTAACGCTCGGGTTGATGTCAGCCTGTACCCCTTTTAGGTGGAGGCTGCGAGGTAGGTTAGATCCTCTATTTTTTTGATTTCCCTGTTTGGATCCCAAGATGTCCAGTCCTCCGTCCAAGGTCTTTGTTTTAGGAAGTCTGAAAAAGAGATTACCTGCCTTCTGGCGATGTTCTCCCTTGCTTCCTTTGCAAGCTCCTTGGCAATCTTCCATTCGTCTTCGAGATTGAGACCGTATTGTTTGTAGATCTGAGGTACTTTTTTCAGTTCTTCCTTAGCCTCTTCCCCTCCGAGTGCGTAGAATGCAGCGATGATACCGGAGCCAACCTTTCCATTTCCAGAGCTATCGTAGAGACGATATTTGTATCCTGTCCTTTTTTGGATCTCTGCCGAGAAGGGACCTATGTGATACTGAGGGCTACACGGAACGGCCCATGATTCAAATCCCAAAAGCCATCCCTTAATGGGAACGTAAAATTCTCCACCAGACCAAGAAAGCCGCTCTTTTGCAAAAAAATCGTACCCTCCGTGGACGTTTAGAAACCAATCTCTATTACAAATCCGAGACCCAAAATTCCAGCAAATCTTTGTTGCCTCTTTATACTGCCTTCCCCAACTTCCAAAGATACTGCCCCCATCTGTCCTTATATCATGTCTGGCGAAAGTTTCATGCTGGCTCACCCAGCCTATCGGAGCAAAACCGAAGCCTATCCCTGGATGAGCCTCCATGAAATTGACAAGATCAAGCAGTTGATTTCTCCCGACGAGGGTATGTGAATCCATGTTATAGACGTACTTTCCCCTCGCCTGCTCTATCCCTGTTTGTCTCGCTGAATAAAGAGACGGGAAGGGTTGTCTGACCAACCTTACCTTACCTTCCTGGAGATATCCGATGTTTATCGGGCTAACATTGACGGTCTTTATGATGGCCCAAAGGTCCGCATCGCTATTATCGACGATAACGATCTCCCCATCATTATCGATCGCCTTTAATTCCTCCAGGACGCTTCTAACGGTGATACCGAGCATAACGGTATCGTTTCTGTTCGGGATGATTACCGATAAGATCATAAGCCCCCTCCAACTCTAAGACTTTGCTCCGATTTGAAATCTGTCAAAGTTACCACACCATTCCTCTGCCCGGGTGGTAGGCCAAACAACAATGAGCTGAGCGCCTACTGGAGCTATCATGGGTACTGGATTGCCCCTCCTGCATATTCCGTCTGGTCCATTCCTTTCCCAAAATCTGCAACCTGAACATTGTGTGTCATCCATATCTTCCCCCTCCTTTTGTTTTTTACCTTCCTTTCAGGTCGTTGTCGTCGTCGTTGTCGTCGTCGTTGTCGTCGTGGTCGTAGACGTCGTCGTCGTCGTCGATGTGGTTGTGGTCGTCGTCGTGGTGGTGCTCGATGTCGTGGTGGTGGTGGTCGTGGTGCTCGATGTCGTGGTGGTCGTTGTCGTCGTGGTGGTCGTCGTGGTGGTCGTCGTGGTGGTAACAGCACTCGTCAGCTTAAAGCCGCAGGACGCAGCCGTCCCTGTGTTGTGGTAATGAGCTCCGGTATCGGTCGCTATGTAAATACAGCCACCCGCGAAGCCTGCTGAGGCGTCGTCTGGAAGATTAGCCGCAGCACCCTTACAACGGAGAATATTTTCTGCCACGTCTTCTGCCAATATCCTGATTTCGTGCCCGCCGCGATTCGCCAAGATCCCCTGAAACTGATGGATCGATGTATCTCTCTTTGAGTGTCTCGGCATGGAATGTCCTCCTTTCTTTCTCTTATTTAGGTGATCGAGCTTGCAAGCACGAAGGTACAGGACGCGGATGTGCCTGTATTGTAATAATGAGCTCCGCTGTCCGTTGCGATAAACTCACATCCAACCGCAAAGCCGGCAGAGGCGTTTGTCGGAAGGTTAGCTGCTGCCGCTTTGCAGAGGCAAACTAATCCATCCTCGTCCTCGGCCAAAACGGTAATCGTATGACCTCCAAGGTTTTTTTCAATCCCTGCAAATCCAATAATTCCAAAAGATCTCTTTTCGTGTCTGCTCATGATTTTCCTCCACACCGCTTTTATACGAGTTGGTCCTCTCGGTTAGAAAAAAGGGGAGAGGCCATAGGCCACCCCCCCCTCAGTTTTAGGAAATGGACAGTCCGCCGAAGATATCCACGATTTCGGCGACGATCTCGAGGGTCCCATCAAAGGCTGCCGTTTTCGGGGTAAGCAGAATGTAATTGTCGGCCAGGTAAAGATACCCTCCCAGGGCTGGATTCGTGTCTCCAATAAGACTTCCCTGGACAGCTCCGACCGTCCCGCCTGTACCGGTGGCAAAATCCGCTGCCATCCATACTCCCGCTCCCAAGGAATCACCGAGAGAGTCAATCGCGGATGCCGCCGTCCCTTTCTTAATCAGCCTCACATACACTCTCTTAACGAGCCACCCTTCTTTGATCTCCATGACCTTTGCGGTGTCCGTATGTAAGAGAGTCCCGAAACCCCCGTTAGCAACTGATTTCGAGCAATCAATGATCTGTTTTGCGATGAAATGCTTCTCTTTCCCATCCCAGGGAAGAGCCGCGCTGTGAGCCGTAAAGTCTTGAAGTGACATAGCCTATTTCCTCCTTTTGCGTGAGGTAGAGAAACTCTGCCGGAGACTTACCGGCAGAGGTTAGGGATTATTTGTAGCAGTACAGCGTTCCAACCCTGGCGTTGTTGACCATCTTGCGGCCGTAAACGTTCAGGCCTCGGACGAGCTCCGCAAAGGTGGATTCTGGAGTCGGGATGTGCTGCATCTTCGTGATCTGGCTTGCGAACGTCAGGGCTCCATTGTCCCCGAAAACGACGTTATAAGCCGTGACAGCGCCATCTACGACGCTGTAAACATTGTTCGAGCTGAAAAGTTCAAACCGGTCGATCATCCCGATTCGACCATTCCGGAGAATAGACTTTCCATCTCCGGTCAAAGAAGCATCCTTGAGATCCGATTTCTTGATCAGGCCAGCAAACCACTCTGGGATAACCATCCATCGGCCACCTTCTGGAACATTCTGCTCTCCAAGAACAGACCCACAATCGACGATCCTATCGAGGACGTCCGCCTTCGTGATCTGGAGAGGCGTCCCGGAAACACCCAGGATGTAAGAAGAACTCTTCCGGCCAGCGGTGAGCCCCTGGTTTGCGGCTGCGATATCCGTTGGGATAAAGGCGAGGATTTCTGTATCGATGACGATCTTCATCTGCTCGCTTGCGTCATCTGACCAATCGTTTAACAGATTGAGATCGGACTGGTAGGCATCGACATCGTCAACTGCGAAGCCGAAGTATTTCCCTTTATCGATAACCATCTCGATCTTGGGGGATTCGAGTTTCTCGTACACCAAGGTCTGGCCCTTGACGTAGTCTTTGATAGCAACGGTGGCCCGGGTGCGAATCCAGATCTTATCTCCAACGTCGCTGATCTCGCCTTCATAATCCGTGTTGCAGATCGAGGCGAAGACGGTAGCGTCGTAGAGTTTCTCCACGAGCTTTCCGCTCCAAATTTCAGGAATAAAACCGCTTGAACTTCCAACCCCTGAATAATCAGGGTGTCCTATTGCCCTTGCTAATCCCATGACCTTTCCTCCTTATTTTCCTTGTTGGCGGCGCAAGGCTGAGATGAGCCGTTGCTCCTCCTTCCCTTTCTCGTCTTCCCTCCCTTTCCATTTCCCTCGACGGACATCCTCATAGAATTTCCTAAGATCCTCACGCGTAACTGTTGGCTGTGGTGTTCTCGGGGGTGTCCCCCTTGAACCGCGTGGAATACCTACTTGCTCACTAAGATCGTCTTTCGTGGGGGTGGCGGGGAGAGGCGGAGAGGTTGATTGTTTTAGTTTAAGATAATCCTTAAAAAACTGAATCGCTTTTACTGAGTCGTGATTCTGACGGGCGCGTTCAAGCAACTCTTGTTTTGTAATCCCGCTGTATGGCTCAGGGTCGTCCAGCCAAGCAAGAAACTCGGGGTTTTTGTTTAGCTTCCTCCATTGGGGAAAGTCTCTGTCCATCTCCCTCCAAAAGCGTCTATCGGCTTCCAGGTCGCTTTCTTGTTTCAGTTTCTCGAAGCCGGACTCTATCCTCCGATCTCTTTCATCAAAAATATCGGAGACGACGGATGCCACACCCTCAAAGACGTCAGGAAATTCTTCTTTAAAGGTTTTCGTTTTTGGATTTGTCTCGAGAGACTTTAAGATCAGCTCTCTACTCGGCCGAACTGGCTCAACGGATTTGGGGGGATTCTCGAGCTTTGTTCGCATCTCTTCAATCTTTCGATTGAGATCTGCTATCTGAAATGCCATTCCAGGCACTTCTTTTCGATATTTCCCTTGGAGTGTAAGCAATCTCTGATGTTCTTGCTCGTAGAGTTCTTGATAGTTTGGGGCTGGGGAGGCATCGCTTGGTGAAGGTGAGGGCTCGATCACATCTTCGGTGGGAGTGTCCTCAAACGAGGCGGGCGCGTCTATAAAGGCCCCTCGTGTTTCCCCGGGATCCACGGATCCATTCAAATCTACGCTCTCGATTACCTCGCCACCAGGTGGTGCATTTGGATCTGGGGCTGAGGGTGGAGTTGCGTAGAGATGAGGATAGGCCTTCTTGTGCGCTTCCTCTGCCTTCTTCGCTGCTCTTGTCAATGCCATTGGTCTGTGCGCCATAAGATTCTCCTCCGCGCCGGCTTTACGGTCTGCGTATTTCCATCAGGGCCCTTTCGGGTCTCCTGTCGGATCCAAATAAAAAGCCCCGTATCTACTTTCCCTATCCCTCTCCCTCGTTTCTTTAGGATTCAGGCTTCGATACGGGGCTTTAAGGTCCTGCTATAGTCAGGTTAAAAGCCTAACCGTCTTTCGCTGCGATTATTTACTTCTTTCCCTTCTTTTTCAAGGACTTTTCCAATCTATCGATGTCTGTGAGACCCCCCTGGTTGAAGTGAAGTGTCACAGATCCGGTAAAGGTGAACGTTGTAATCTCCATCTCCCTCAAGGCATGAAGGAGCCTGGATTCCGGATCTAAATTGTTAACCGGGGTCTTAAGTTCAAATACGTTAAGTGTCGTGGCGTCCGTTGTACCGCTCATCTGTGTTTGTAGTATTGGACCCTCGCTTCGCTCTTGGCTACTCTGCCCTTGGACGGTTTCTTTGAACCATACCACTCAAGGACTTTTCCTGGTTTAGAAACACTCACCAGAGCCCACATCGTTTTCCCCTTCTTCTCATTAAACTTTCGTCTAAGCATCTTTTCTGGCCCTCAATAGCGTTCTCGCATTTTTGATAATTTCCCTAATCTCATAAAGAGCGATGGCCTTCCCCTGAGCGATGAAGTGGACCTTATCCGGAAGAATCATGTCGAGGGAAAGGGAAGTGGACATTGAAAGGAAGGATGAGGAGATCCAGTCTTTTAGAATAGTAAAATGCGGGTTATCCTCGAGGGAAGCGATGGCTCTTAAAACTTTTTCGTCGGCTTTGATCTGGATGCTTGTCTTACGCTCTGATTCTATCAAGCTGCCGTAGCTCCCTGATTAAACCTGGCTGTTGCTTTGCCCTGCGCTGGGTTCCCGGCAACGTCGAGATTTCTGGGACCAGCGAGGGGCGCTATTTCTGGGATCTGCAAGGTTTGTTTTCCAAGGGGTTCCTCTGAGATCTCTTCGGCATCGAGACCGATGTTTCTGGCGATCTCTTTCAGGATGTACTTTCTTCCTTTGTATCCAAGAATCTGCATATCGTATGGGTTGGCCGTTGCCCTTCCGTATTCTGTGAGCCTCAAGGCTAATTGCTCCTTCGCTACGAGTGCCTGAGAACCCATCGCCACAACCTTGATATCTCCGATCAACCCTCGGTACTCCTTTTGCTCTATGTTATAATAAAACTGCCTCTCGACGCAACCTTTTATTGGTCCGTTGTCCATATTCTTGATAACTTGCTTAATTCCTCGAGCTGCCTGGGTGATCAACATCGATAATCCAGAAGCAGTATCCCCCCCTCCACCAACTCTTGGATCCCCATGCGCATAGGCGGGAATACCGGAGTATTCGTCTGCCATTTTAGAGAATGTAGTAAATACTTGGATGAGCTTTTCAACTACCATGGGGGGCTGGTAAAACTTTAAAGCCGGAGCAGAGCTCATCTGAGAATCTGTCACATCCCATACCTTCCACGGCCACATTTCTCTACTCTCGTATTCTGGGACACGATCAATATTGCGCTCTACCTGCGGACCTGATGCAATCCCTATGTTTTGTACGATCGCCCGGACGACGGCGTTACAAACGTCCTGGATATCCATGATCAGTTCCGGAACGCCCCTGCCCCAAAACGACCCAGGGATCTCCTCGAAAGAGGCTTTCGAATAGGGCTTCTTTCCAAGAGGATCGAGATTCATAACTGCCTTGATGACGTGCCGGCCGATGAGATAGCAGCAAGTCTCGTAATAACACTCTGTATCCTTAACTTTCTTTGGATCGAGGCCCCAATCAATTAGCATCTGCCCTTGGACTGCTCCCCAAAAAATAAGCACGTCAATCTTCTTCGGGGCATTGACACTCGCAACATCTTCCGTCTGTTCCTGATAACGAACCGATGCCTCATCGGTCCATTCCACAAGTCCTCCGTTTTTGTACTCTTCGAGGACAATTTTAATCTCATCATCATTGAAGCCTGGCATTCCAATAAGGCCAGCAACCTCTTTTGGCCATAGGCTGGTGCGTTCAAAAAGGTCTCCATCGTCGATCGCCCTGGATCCTCGAGCCGGGAATATGTCGAACGGATCCACCCTCTCGAATTGAGGAATAAGTCTTTCTTCAACGTAGGCTTGCATTCTGCCTGTATCTGTGTCCGTTTTTACTTTTCTGACCCTGTCTTTTCGGAGGGTAGGCCCCTTGACGAAACCTGCCTTAAAGGTAACGATGTCATAGATCGCTTCGTTTAGCGCTTCGTAAAAGCCTCCCTCCACGAGCTGGTCGTCAACCTGATCTTCCATCATGGCACACTTCTCTTTTGCCTTCTGCATGATCACTCGCTTTATTCGTTTCTCAAATTCTGGCTGAAGCTCTCTGATATTTTGCATCAGGGTTGTCGTGTCCAACGACTGACCTGAATCTGCGGCCTGTGTAATAAGACGGGTGAGCGCTTCCTTCATAAAACGTTCCTGGACTTCTTTTGTCATTTCCTCTGGCAGCTCGGGCACTGGAGTCGGTTTGATAGCGTAGGGCTTGACGCCTGGTTGAAAGATAATATCTCTTACCCAGGCTTCCCCAGCTCTGCATTTCGTATTCGTAATCCCCGCATAAGTCATCGGGCCCTTGATCTGAGTGATCGCCGCTATCTTGTCGGCTTCGTACTCATTGTTTCTCTGCCGGATCGATTTTAGCATCTGCTCTGAAATGTCGGTCTTATACATTTTGGCCTCATCCCAGATATCCCGGATGTAAACCGAGAGTCTATCCTTGATGTCGGCCTCTTCGTAGGAAAGGGCTGCCTCTATTTTGGATTTGTCCTCTTTCCTTTCCTCTTCCATCATTTCCGTATTCGATTTGACTACCATGAGCCCGTAAGCCATCTAAGCCTCCTTAATGCCAAGCGGACGGTGGCGGGACCGGTCGAGAGCCAATCGCCCATGCTCCCCGCATCCTCGTGTGGGGGATTCCAGTCTCGGTTAGCATACAAAGATATTGAAGTGCATCGTGAGGATGACTTTCAATCGTTTTTTGTGGCTTGTCCTCGTAGCGGTCATACCCGGAGACAAGCAGCCTTCTCATCCGGTAGCCTCCGTTGAAGCCTCTGATGATAAGTTCGCAATTTGGTGAAACCTGAAAGCCGGCCAGAGGTTTCCCGTCTTTATCGGGCCCAGCCCATTTCGTCAGGTAAGTGTCAACCGCATCGAATCTTGCCGTCCAAGTATTGGATCTCGCTGGTAGAGGGTCCGAGAAGAAATGTTTTTTGATCTCCTGAAAGCAGGTCTTTTCGTCAATGTCTGTCCGTTTAACGCCAGATGGATCTCCCGTGTGATAGACGTTGAAACCGGAATATTCTGCCAGGATGTGAGGTTTAACGATGTACTCTATAAATCTTCGGAGGCCCATGTCCTCCGCTACGAGTTCATAGAGGATATTCAAAATTGGAGGCCTTTGAAGGAGTTGACCGAAAATTGCCGCAAGCCCCTGGTCTACTCCGAAGTCCCAGGCACAGATAATTGGGTACCCGGAAACGGGTCTCAGAATGTTCTCCGAGATATGGATGCTCGGCATCCAATTTTGATAGACCGGCTTTCCTTCCGAAACAAAGCCGTATTCCCCATGGACGTAAACTCGAATGAAGTCCTGGGATTTACCGATTGCCAGGTTTTCATAGTACCCGGACTCGAGGTTTGGAATGTTTTCAGCCTCTGGAGATAGTCCGGAGGGTTGGTGAAAGATCGCGGTTCGTGGAGTTACACCGTCTCTCTCAAGAGGTTTATCGTCCTCAAAGAGTTTATAAAACCAATGATCGGTGTCCGGAGGGTTGGTATCCGCAATAATTGCCCTCCAGGTGCACCCTCCGTCTCTCTGGGGGGGGAATCTGCCGATCCTGCCGTCCATGGCGTCCCAGATCGTTCTTGAAATCTCCCGGACTTCATTAAACCAGCATCCCGTCAATTCGAGGGATAACAGGTTGCGGACGTGATCAGGTCGATCGAGAGCTCTAAACATTACTTCGAGGTAAACGGGGGATCCGTCCTCTGCCGTGAGTTGATCTATGATGTAATCATGAGAGGCTTCTTTCCAGGTACCGAAAAGGATGGGGGGCAGCCAGTCTTTGAAGGTTTTTATCGTCGTATCCCTTAATTGTGGATAAGTGTTACGAACGACGGCCCAGCGGCTTCTCCTAACACCATCAGGACCAGGGGCTTGTTCTTTCGCCCTCTGGATGATCTCCATGACACACCCAGAGCTCTTACCTGATCCGAAGGGACCGATGATGGATTTCCAACGGTAGGAACACTCTGAAAAAGCCTTTATCGTGGGAACGGAGCGGTAGGAATACTGGATCCTGATCTCGTTTGGGTTGTCGGTTAGGATCTTCCCTGTTGCCTCATCCTGGACCATATAGCTCTCCAAAAAAAAGAAGCCCTGAATCGGAGATGACGACTCAGGGCTCCCAAAGATCCACCATAGAGGAGGTTAAGAGGAGGATCCTGTTTAGTAAGGCCTCATGTCCTTACGCATTCTTTTCTCGTGATCTTTTGTGCGGTGCATTTTACCGGCGATGGTTTTCCCTCCCCGGGGGCCTTTCTTGCTCATCACGTCAACGTGCATATACGTCCCTGGAGATGGTTTGATCGTCCTGGTCCGGAGTACCTTCCCTCTACCCTTGTGTGCTGACTTTGGCATCGTCTCCTCCTTGCCATTCGATTACTTTCGTCCGATACCCCGGGATCTCCAGGGCATACGGGCAGTCGTTAGGAAGAAGTCTGCAAATTGCCATTTGCTTTGCGGGTACGCATCTGAGACGCATACCGCTATGTTGGATGGAGATGTTAAGACGGAAGGGATAGACGTTGCAAGTAGTTTTCCAATCTAAACCTTTTTGAAGATGAGGGCATTCTACACTTGACAATATGGCGAAATGACCATGATCGATTTTCATGGTACAGCAACGACCGCAGCGAAGACACTTATCTTCGACCGGTTTATTCTTCGGGTGGCGTTTCTTCTTCTGGCTCATGCTTCGGCTTCGGTGGCGGAGTGGCGGCTAAGAAAAGTGGCCTGGGATACCAGTTGTCGATTTCCCCTCCGCGTCTGACGTTGACCAGCCAGAAGATCCCGGCCGAGAGTTGCCCCATTCTCATATTGCCAATGTCGATCCTTTCTCTCGGACCATCACAGAAGACAATCCCATTTACCAAATCCGGGTCTCGAGTTTGATCAACGGCAACAACGAGCATCGGCCTCTCTACGCCTTCAGAGATTCTGTAAAGAACCATGTCCCCAACTCTCACGGAAATCTTTTGAGCCACAATACCCTCCTTTCAATATGCCTCCACCTGCGTCCACGCCTTCCTCTTCTCTGCCATTTCCTGATATTTTGGATTTAGGTCGATACCAATCCAATTTCTTCTTAACCGTATGGCCACCTTCGCAACCGTCCCGCTTCCGATAAAGGGGTCGAGGACTATCCCACCTTCGGGACAGCCCCCCTTTATGCACCGTTCGGGGATAGCCTCTGGAAATGTGGCGAAGTGTGCACCTTTAAAAGGTTGGGTTGCGATAGTCCAGACGGAGCGGATATTGCGAGAAGAAACTGGCAAGCATACTGCATTTGTAAAACTGTCATTTTGTTTTATCATCCCATCGGGCATGACAGATTTAGGGGTTTTCCCTTTTCCTATGGAAGTATTTGCCCCCATTTTTCGTGCTTTTTTAATCCTGTCTATTTCGTTCATACTTATTTGATTATGCGTGTTATTACTTATTCCCTCCCTCACCGCATCTTGATCAAAATAGTAATGCTGACTTTTGGTGAGCAAAAAAATATATTCATGTGCCTTCGTTGGTCTATCCGTTACACTCTCCGGCATGGGGTTGGGCTTGTTCCAGATGATATCTGATCTTAACCACCAGCCATCGGCTTGAAGGGCAAAGGCTACGCGCCAGGGGATGCCTACAACGTCTTTGGGCTTGAGGCCGTTTGATGGCTTTATGAATCGGACAGGCATAGAATCTTCGTCCCGCCCCTTACCATACTTTTCATCTTTACCTCGCCCTCCATTACAATATGAATCCCCCAAATTCAGCCACAGCGTCCCTTCCTTCTTCAGCACCCGCTTGACTTCACGGAATACCTGGACAATGTGCTGGACATAGAGTTCAGGAGTAGGTTCAAGGCCAAGAGAACCACGCCAGGTGGAACAGTGGAGGCAAAATTGCTGTGAAGCCAATTCACAATTTGCACCTCGATTGGTAGCTTGCTTACTATCTAAATTTTTCACATCTTCTGGATGACGCTCTCTTCTGTGCTGAGATATAGACCATTCATGCTCACATTCCCCCTTTCCATCCCAAATCTGGGGTTCAGTGCCATAATCTCTCAATCCCCAATAAGGGGGAGATGTCACCACGCAGTCAACCAACTCATCAGGCATCTGTTTCAGAACATCGAGGGCATTACCGATGTGGATTTTATTAATCACCTTACCTCGCTTAATGCTCCATTATTTTTCGATGAGAAGTACAGCCCTCCGGAATGGAGGCGTTTTTGGACCTTCTTCTTTTTTCTGTCCGTTTCCTTGCCCCATCTGTGTTCCGATACCGATAACCCTTTGAGCTGCGTCTATGTAGTTTTTTAGATCTGCTCCGTCCTCAAATGTTTTTAGTTCAATCACTTCTTCAACCAAATCGATCGTTTTCTCCCGAATCCGCTTGATCACGTCCTTCTTACTTGCGATCACTTCGTCCGAGATCATCCTTGAGGCTTCGTCCCCTCGTTCTATCCAGTTAAACGCCTGGGACCAGATAGCGATCGTTCCCTCTGTCACTCCAAACTCTTTTGCGACTCTCGCATAGGTTTTCTCTGTTTCCGGAAGGCCGTGCCAGTAATGGTAGGCAAGGATATGCCGATTGAGTTCCTTCTTCGGGAAGCGCTCCTGGACAGACGGGGCAAGGTTTTCGAATCCTTTTCGTTTTCTCAAGCTATTCCTGTTCCTGACTTTTTTATTTTTGATTCCCACTCCCGATCGACGACTCGCTGAACCGTATCGAGATCCACTTTCTGGCGCTCCATCTCTGTCAGGAAGTTTTGAATTTCTCCCATCTGCTTATCGGTCGTCTTCTCGTCTTTGATGAGGTAAAACCGTGGCCATCTCTTCCCCTTGTTATAAAGAGTGTCGAGCATTTTGCAGGTTTTAATAAGATCCTCTTCATTCTCAAACCCAAGAATGCTCACCTTAGAATCTTTAAAGTGTATGACTCTCAGCATCGCTATTCTCCTTCGATCTTTTTATTGATCTTATGCTCGGCATACGAAAGCATCCCGAGCACCATCGTAAGCGGCATATCGACCGCATCTGCGTACATGAAGACACCTGTTGTTCCATTAGGGTAAGCGTCTTTCTGACGCCAGACAAGAACCGCGCCTTCGAGTTTTCCTTCATGCGAGGCCTTCAAAACTTCCTGAATGGCATCTATCAGCCCCTTCCCCCCTCCCGGGAAGAAGATAACCATCCGGTCCGATTTCTTATCTTTTCCGTTCGCCATAATGAAGTGCCCTCCCCGACAAGGAAGTCTGCAAGGCGCCGCAGCCACAACCGCAGGAGTTCATCCTTCGTCCTTACCTCCTTCCATGGCTTCTTGTTCTGACTTCCATTCGTGGTACTGAATCCACTCCTCAAAGTACGAGAGCCCGTAATCCGCGACATGGCCGAAAAGCATTTGCTTCTCATGGCCCTGGTCAAGAGGCTCTCCACCATCTTCCAACAAATTCAGGCGACGGAGGACTTCCCACCGGTGAGCTTTGCCGAGTTTGTAGTACCGATGGCGGAGAGCCTTAAATTCCTCGCTGTCAGATCGGACGTCTGGTGGACTCATTTCTTGACCGTTCCCTTCTCCCCTTTCGGGAATGTGAGTTCCTTCTGATTCGGATTGAACACCGTGACAACCTTGTCTTTGATCCGCTCCGTGACCAGCGAGAGGCCTGACTCGATGATGATCCCAGGCCCCTTCTTATTCGGCTTTAACTTGAAGCCGAGGGAGACCGTGAGGGCCTTGTTGTTTTCGCATTTCAGGTAGGCCTTCCCGATCTCATCCTGGTAATCCTTTAACATGGTTGATACGTTCTCTGAGATCTTGTCCATCAATAACTTTTGATCCATCTTCTCCCCTCCTTTCTACGTTAGATTTTTTCTGCCGTTACCTCGCACTTCTTCTCACCGGTTTCCTCGTTTTGCTCGATGATCTTAGAGAGTATACGATAATTTGGCGCCCGATATTTCGGACTGATGGGTTCGAAAAGGTCTGAATAACCAACGTACTCGATCGCGTCTTGGCTATACATGGATTCGGCGCGGACAATGATCACGTGCCGCATCAATGCCCTAACAAACTCTTCATCGTCCTTGATAAAGTGGTGGTCGATCGCAAAGATCCCTATACGATTTTCTTTAATCCAGACGCTTTCCATGGGATACCTCCCAATGATTTTTTTTAAGGTGTAAACCCTCTGCCATCGGTAAGCGCGTCCTCTCGTTACGGATCCTCCG
>Ga0209641_10002361_pt1 | contig 16324 bp, 15 predicted proteins | sample RifCSP16_1_FD_184022 | JGI IMG/M metagenome (GOLD analysis project Ga0209641, IMG submission 184022) | Soil microbial communities from Rifle, Colorado - Rifle CSP2_sed 16_1 (SPAdes) (version 2) | ecosystem: Environmental > Terrestrial > Deep subsurface > Rock core/Sediment | place: Rifle...
GCCGGAAGAGGCATTGACCACGGCCGGCGTCACGCCGGCGGCGCGATGAGCAGGCAGCAGCACTCCGTCGACGCCCGCGGCCTCCGCCGTGCGCAATAGCGTGCCCAGATTCTGCGGATCCTGGATCAGATCGAGCAGCAGGTACAGCGCCGGAGGCGACTGGCGGTCGCAGGCGGTGAGAAACTCCTCAATTGAAACATACGGGTAGGGGGAGACTTCCAGGGCGAGTCCCTGGTGGCCGTCGCTCAGCGCATCCAGGATGCGACGTTCCACCAACTCGACCGCCACCCCGCGCTCGCGCGCCGCCTCGAGCGCCTCGGCCACGATGCCCTTGGGTTGCACGCCTTGCGCGAGACGCAGGCGGTAAGGCGTGCGCCGCCCGGCGCGCTGAGCTTCGCGTACGGCGTGTCTGCCGTAGACCCACTCGTGGTCCATGAGCGTGGCGCCTCCGCCGCGCGCCCGGGCGCGATCCGCCGGCAGCCTCAGGCGGTCTTCCAGATCGTGCCGTCTTTACCGTCCTCGAGAGTCACGCCCAGAGCCGCCAACCGGTCGCGGATTGAATCCGAGAGTACCCAGTCCTTGCGTTGGCGTGCTTCGGCACGCAGCTCGATGAGCAAGCGAATCAGCCCAGCCTCCCGGTCCGCTGAGGCGGCTGCCGACTGCGGCAAGAGTCCCAGCACATCGCCCACCAGCTCCTGGTAGAACGACTCAATGGACTCCAGATCGGGCCGCCCCACAGGCGCCTCGCGCGACAGCAGTGTGTTCACTTCCTTGGCGAAATCGAAGAGCACCGCCAGCGCGGCGGGCACGTTGAAGTCGTCGTCCATCGCTGTGCGAAAGTTGGCCCGCGTCTCGTTCACAAAGCCCTCGATGGCCGTGCTGCGCTCGGCGGGCAGTCCCGATTGGATAAGCCGCTCGCGCACGGTGAGATACGGCCCGACGAGCCGTTCCCACCCACGCTGGGCGGAGACCAGCGCCTCTTCCGAGTAATCGACCGGGCTGCGGTAGTGGCTGGAGAAGGTGAAGAAACGGATGGCCTGGGGAGGATGCTGCTTGAGCACATCCTTTATGGTGACGAAATTGCCCAGGCTCTTGCTCATCTTGACCCCGTCCAACGTGAGCGAGCCAGTCAGCAGCCAATAGCGGGCGAAAGTGGCGCCGAAGGCCGCTTCGGCCTGGGCAATCTCGCACTCGTTGTGCGGGAAGATGTTCTCGATGCCGCCGCCGTGGATGTCGAACGTCTCACCCAGGTACTTGGTGGCCATGGCTGAGCATTCGACGTGCCAGCCAGGGTAACCCCAGCCCCAGGGCGAGGGCCAGCGCAAGATGTGGTCCGGTTCAGCCTTCTTCCACAGCGCAAAATCTTCCGGGTAGCGTTTCTCCTCGCGCACCGCGACGCGCGTTCCCTCTTCTTGTTCCTCAATTCGCCGCCCGGAGAGCTTGCCGTACTGTGGCCACGAACGCACGTCGAAGTAGACCGAGCCATTGACCTCGTAGGCGTGTCCGGCCGCGAGCAAGCGTTTGGTCAGTTCGATCTGCTCGGGAATGTGACCCGAAGCGCGCGGCGAAATGTCTGGGCGCCCCACCCCGAGTGCATCCATGTCCTCAAAGTAAGAGCGCATGTAGCGCTCCACCAGTTCCATCGGTTCCAGTTTGGCGCGTGCCGCACCGCGCAGGATGCGGTCCTCCCCGGTATCCAGCAGGTGCCCGACGTCGGTGATGTTCTGAACGTAGCGCACCTGCAGCCCCAGGTGGCGAAAGTAGCGCACCATGGTGTCGAAGGAGATGTAGGTCTTGGCATGGCCGATGTGGGCATAGTCCTGGACGGTCGGACCGCACACATACATGTGCACCTGGCCCTCGACCAGCGGCACGAAGGGTTCCATCTTCCGCGTCAGGCTGTTGTAAACGATTAGTGCCATGAGGTCTCCCTGCGTGTGCGCCAGCCGGCGATGTGCGGCGTAGCCGCTCCACCCCCTCGCCGCCCCCCGCGGGCCGGTTAGTGCGCGTTGCCTGAGGCGACCGAACTGTCGACGCGAGCGAATATCATGCGCCCGGCCGTGGTCTGCAGCACCTTGGTGACGACGACCGGAATCGTGCGGTCGATGTGGCGCCGGCCTTCGTCCACCACAACCATCGTGCCATCTTCAAGGTAACCCACGCCCTGGCCGGCTTCTTTGCCCTCCTGGATCACGCGCACCTCGATCGCTTCGCCCGGGAGGAAGACCGCACGCAGTGCATTGGCGAGTTCATTCAGGTTGAGCACGGTGACACCCTGCAGTTCGGCCACGCGGTTCAGGTTGTAGTCGTTGGTGAGAATCGGACAGCGCAGTTGCTTGGCCAGGATGACCAGCTTCTCATCAGCCGAGCGCACGTCTTCAACATCTAGGTCGGTGATGCGCAACGGTGCGCGGCGATCCTTCTGTAGCCGGTTGAGGATATCGAGACCGCGCCGTCCGCGCTGGCGGCGCATGGCATCCGCCGAATCGGCAATGTATTGGAGTTCGTTGAGCACGAAACGCGGCACGAGCAAAGTGGCCTGCAAGAACCCGGTGGCCGCCACGTCGGCCACGCGCCCATCGATGATCACGCTCGTGTCGAGCAGGATGGTGTGCCCCTCCACACCCGCTCCGGGGCTGGCGCCTGAGAAGCGCAGGCTGAGGAAGGCAAAGACATCGTTCTGGCGCAGGACAAAGAGCGCCACGCCGAAGTAGCCAAACAGGGCAGCGCTCACCAGCGGCAAGAAACTGGCGAAGGGAGGCGGCAGCAGCGAGAGCGGCAGCGAGACGAGCGCCCCGATGATCAACCCGCCGATCAGGCCCATGAGCGCGGCGGCCAGGGTCTGTGCTGGCAGCCGGCTGAATAGCCGACGCGCTCCGCGGATGGGGCGGGTGGTAAGGAAGGGCGTCACCACCAGACCGAGCAATGCTCCCACCAGGGCAAACACCATCGCCCACAGCTCGCGCGGGCCGGCCTCGGCCAAGACGGAGAGCGACACGCCGAGATACAGGCCGCCGATCGCAAAACCGACCATGCCGATCAGACGTGCAATGAAATCTGTGCTCATGATTTCGCTCCAAATGAATGAGGGCGGCCGGCCGGCCGCCCTCACACGCACTCATCGGTTCATTCCCAGCGGTGCAAATCCCTCGCGCAGGCGCGAGGCGAGTTACCAACAACTTCTGGAATGACGATAGAGCGATGAGACCGGCCGCCGGGTGAGACCCAATATAATGAATGGCGAAAACACACACCAGCGTGCGCCCATCATAGCATGAGCCCCCAAGAGTGTCAAAACCATATTGCCAAACGGGGCACCCTAACCCTCAAGGCGGTCTCCAGGCGATCCATTGGCCACCCACGAGCCGAGCCGGAGTCCGCATTCCGCTCAGCCGCCGCCCTCAAACTGATCGTTCAAGCGAACCTTGGGCACACATCACCGTTTATTGCATATTATCCAATTCAAGCACTATCCAATGAATGCGCTCCACAGCCATTCACGCGATGCCGGGATTCGCAGAGGAATCGCGCTTAGGCCGGTTTGGACCTTGACATTATCCCCTTCCTTGCAGGTGGGTGTTCGGCCCGCGCCGCCATGTGGTGAGGTGGCGTGCACCAGTCCTGTATCCAAAGAGGCCATCCGCCCCTCGCGTCGCGCACCCGCCTTCTGCGCTTCCAGTTACGGCCTACGCAAGATCGTTGGTCGCACTGAGGCGCGCAGTCCGTATGCTATACTTCCCAGCCGTTCGGAGGCCGCTGTGCGTTCATCGGGGTCGGTCATTCGTTGGTTTTCCGTCGCCGCATTGCTCACCGCGGTGGCGCTGTCCTTTGTTGAGTTGGTGGCTTATAGCCGGCAGCGCGCGCGCTTCCCGCAAGGTTTGGAGGTGGCGGGCATCCAAGTCGGCGGGCTGACACCCGAAGAGGCTGGCCAACGATTGGTGCAGGTGTATGGTGCCCCGTTGGAGATGCACTATCAAGAGAGTGTCTTCTTCGTCCCACCCTCGGCCATGGGATTCGCCCTCGATCTCGAAACGATGCTAGCCAGCGCCGACCTGTATCGCACGGAAGGGCCGTTCTGGCCCGGATTCTGGGAGTTCCTCTGGAAGCGGCCAGGCCAAAGCAGCACCGTCCCGCTCAAGGCGGAGTACTCGCCGACCCAACTGCGAGCCGTACTCGAAGACATCGCCGCGCGCTACGATCAACCTGGGACGCCCCCCCAGCCGATACCCGGCACGCCGAATTTCACCGGCGGGACCCCAGGGACGGTGCTCAACCAGCCCCAGGCAGAAGAACGAATGGCCAGCGCGATGCGCTCGCCTTCCCAACGCCAAATCAACCTGCCGCTCAACTCCGGGCGCATCAGCACCCCGCCGCTCAACACGCTGCAAATCATGATCCAGCAGATACTGCAGGTGGATGGGTTCGACGGCCTGCTCGATCTGTACGTGCTCGACCTGCGGAACGCCAGCGAGCTGCACATGGTCACACTGGGCGGGGAGGACTTGCCGCGCGAGCCGGATGTAGCCTTCTCCGCCGCCAGCATCGCCAAGATCGGCATCATGGTCGGCGTCTACCGCTACCTGGGGTCGGATCTCGACCCCGAAGCCGCGCGCTGGCTGGAGGAAATGATCACCCTCTCGGGCAACGATCCCGCCGATTGGCTGATGGAGCGGATCGACAAGGAGCGCGGCCCGCTGCAGGTGAGCGAGGCGCTGCGCCAACTCGGGTTGGAGAACACGTTTCTGGCGGGTTACTACCGGCCAGGGTCTCCGGTGCTGCGCACATTCACCACTCCCGCCAACCAGCGCAGCGACGTCAACACCAACCCCGACGTGTACATCCAAACCACCCCGACCGATGTCGGGTCGCTGTTGGCCGATATCTACCGCTGCACCCAGGGCGGCGGCACCTTGAAAGTTGTCTTCCCCGAGCAGTTTTCGCCCGAAGTGTGCGGCCGCATGCTGGACGTGCTCTCCCGCAACAAGATCGGGGTGCTGATCGAGGCCGGCGTGCCCGACGGAACCCGCGTTGCCCACAAGCATGGTTGGACCGAGGAGTCCCAGGGGCTGGGGGCGCTGAGCGACGCGGGGGTTGTTTTCACCCCTGGCGGCGACTACGTCCTGGCCGTTTTCCTGTGGAAAGAGGGCGGCATGGTGTGGGAGCGGGATTCACGCGTCCTGGCTGATATTTCCCGGGCCACCTACAACTACTTCAATCTGCCGGTGGAGTAGCCGCCCAGGAGTGTTGCACGTGAAACATGTCCCATCCCGGCCCGCAGGCTGCGCGGCGGCCTGCACCGGCGTTGTCCGAGCTTCCCGGCTGTGATACACTTCCGACACTTCGAACCGTAGCCGGCCATGCTGCGCCTGCGAAGACCATCGGTTCAGTCCTGCCCAATCGTGTGATCGTCGCCACCCGCATATTCTTCCTTAAGGAGGAGAATGTTCAGATCACCGCGCACCCCCTCTGGCTCGCGTGCATTCATCCTTGTGATCTCCCTTCTGGCGTTGGCAGCCATAACCTGCAGCGTCGGCGGCAGCACGACCGGGGACGACAGCCTGCAGGCGACCAATGATGCGTTGGTCGCGCAGATTACCGCCCAGGCCGGCGGCGAGCCGCTGCTGCCTGCCTCCACCCAGGAACCGGGCGCCACGCCCGGCAACACCGGCGCCTCCGGGTCTTCGTTTAGCGACAACTTCTCCAAGGACCAGGGCTTCTGGTCTGTCTTCGATGGCGTCGCCATCAGCGGCAATCAGCTTTTGGTGGGGCCTTTCAAGGACTGCGCCGACATCGACGTGACCATCGCCCCGATGTGCTTCTCGGTCTGCACCCATTGCGGCATCCTCACCGACTACGACTTCACCGTGGACGGGCAGTGGACCAAGGGACCGACCGACCGCTACATGGCGGTCATCCTGCGCTTCGACGACAAAAACGACAACAACATTCCCGATCGCGGGCAGGATTACTTCCTGGCCTTCGTCTGGACGGCGGCCCCGGTGGACGGCAGCAACTTCCAGGTGTGGGAGTACATTCCCATCAGCAAGACCGCGCCCTGGCTGTTCAGTTTCTCCGATAGCGGGCCGTTTTTCGGTGGCGACACGGTCAACACGATGCGCTTCGTCTCTTCCCAAGATGGACACCGGATCGACATCTACGGCGATGCCGGTATTCGCGCCGCGACACTGACCCTGGACAAGCCGATCATCGACGAGCGACTGCTAGCAAGCCGCCAGTTCTCCCTCACTCGCGACTTGACGCCTGTGACCTCGGGCAAGATCGGGCTGGGAGTCATCCGGCGCGGCGTGCAAGCGGCCTTCTCCAACTTCTCGATCACCATCCCCTAGAGTGCATCACGCCGAAAACCAACGAGCCGCTCACGTGAGCGGCTCGTTTGCGTTATCATCGCGACGATGAACTCATCGCCCCCGGTCTGCGACTACGAAGGCTCTCACTATCAAGAGGAGTTCTGGGAGCGCGGCCAGCGCGCCTACGAGGACGCCTGCGAAGCCCAAACGCTGCGCAGGCTGCTGCCGCGCGGCGGCCGGCTGCTGCTCGAGCTGGGCGCCGGGGCGGGGCGCAACACATCCCGCTACACCGGCTACGATCGCATCGTCCTGCTCGATTACTCGCGGACCCAGCTCGCCCAGGCGCGCGAGCGCCTTGGCGATGAGCCACGTTACATGTATGTTGCCGCGAACATCTACCGCCTGCCTTTCGTCGACGGGCTATTCGACGGAGCCACGCTGATCCGCACGCTGCACCACCTGGCCCAGCCCGCCGAGGCGCTGATCGATATTAGACGCGTGCTTGCCGAGAAGGCAACATTCCTACTCGAGTACGCTAACAAACAAAACCTCAAAGCCATAGCTCGCTACGCGCTCCGCCGTCAGGCCTGGAGCCCGTTCACCCTCGAGCCGATCGAATTTGCGCCGCTCAACTTCGATTTTCATCCACGCGCCGTGCGTGCCTGGCTCGCCCAGGCCGGGTTTCGCCTCGAACGGCAGGTCACCGTCTCGCACTTCCGCGTAGGATGGATGAAGCGCGTGCTGCCCACGCGCATGCTCGTCGCGCTCGATCGATGGGCGGGCACCACCGGTGATCTCTGGCAGCTCTCGCCAAGCGTGTTTGCGAAGGCAAGTGCCATCGGCGCGTCGATCACGGCCAAGGGTTTCTTCCAATGTCCTGCGTGCGGGGGGTCAACTCTAGAAGAGGTCGCGTCAGTTCATGACCCCAGCGGCTTGCGCTGCTCCACCTGCCGCCGGCTGTGGCCGCTGCGCAATGGGATCTACGACTTCAAGGAAGCGATCGAGGTCTGAGCCAGCACCTGCCACACGGCCTCGGCCGCATCCACGGCGGCCATTGGGCGAGCGATGCGCTGGCAAGTGTCGGCGTAGTGCGCCAGATCCTCGGGTGAGGCCAGCCAGTGGGCAACGGCCTGGGCCGCGTTGCGCGCGCCGGGCGCCCACACACCTGCACCTTCGTCTTCTACGTACTGAACATTGCCCTCTTCTTGACCCGGCAAGCGGCTGTACAACACCATCGGCAACCCGGCGTTGAGCGCCTCGCTGATTGTGCCAGGTCCCGCCTTCGTCACCAGGATGTCGGCGGCGCGCATCATCGCGGGCATCTCGTTCACAAATCCGTAGATGTGCGTTGGAATCTCCCACGAAACCGCTTCGAGGCGTGCTCGAAGTCTGACATTTCTTCCTGCCACCACAGCAATACTGCAATTTCTATTGCCTTCGACAATGGCGCGCGCGGTAGAGAAGATCGGGCCCATTCCTTCGCCGCCGCCGACCAGCAGTACCGTTGGCACATCATTCGGCCAACCCAGCTCCCGCCGCAACTCGGCCTTATCGCCCGGCGGTGCGCAAAAGCGCTTGTTCACCGGAAGCCCAACGACCCGCATCCGATCGGCCTGCATCCCGAAGCGCAACCCGCGCCGGCGTGCTTCCTCGGTTGGAACCAGGCACAAATCAGTCCTGCGGTGGTACCACAGCGCGTGGGTCGAGACGAGATCGGTGACCTGGGTAATGAAGGGCGGCCGCCGTTTGCCGAGCGCGCGTAACACCGGCGCGTTGAACAGCGGATGGAAATTGACCACCAGGTCCGCAGGATGCTCGCGCACCAACTGGCGGGCGGCGTTGCGAACCCACGGCCAAAAGGTGGCCGTGATGGCCCGCGCCCGGCTGTGTCCGTCACTGGCCTTGTAACCTAACTCCCACGCCTGCGGCCAGCGCACGAGGCGCGGATACCACTTGGGCATGCGGTTCAGCGGGTAGGGAGCGTAGGCGACGAAGACATCCACCATATCCATCGTGGCCTGGCCCGGATGGGCGTCTTCAAGCGCTTCAACAACGGCTTCGGCCGCGCTGCGGTGTCCGCCGCCGGTATCCGAGAAGAGAACTAGAATACGCGGAGATCCGTTATGAGGCCGTGGGTTCATGCGAACCTCGCTCCGCCCCGTGCTTCATGCGCTTGGCGAGATCTCGACGCGACAAGAGGATGCGATGTCCACAGCCGCGGCAGGTCAAACCAATATCCGCCCCCAAGCGGACCACATTCCACTCGCTACTGCCGCACGGATGCGGTTTGCGCATCCGCACCACGTCGCCGAGCGCCAGATCAGGCAACATGCCGTGGATTATACAGTCGACCGGAGGCAGCGTGGTAGAATTAGCCAGCGAGGTTCGCGACTTCATCATGCGCTGCACTGCCGGCCCTCTCCGCGCCTTCTCCTCGGGCACTCCTCGGTCTTCTCAATCGCAGCGTGGGCGGCAGTAGCGCACCAGGAGCAATAGTCATGGACAAGGAACGAGGCTCCTTCACCGTCAAGAAGGGGCTGGCGCAAATGCTCAAGGGCGGTGTGATCATGGACGTGGTCACGCCCGATCACGCCCGCATCGCGGAAGAGGCAGGGGCCTGCGCGGTGATGGCGCTGGAACGCGTGCCGGCCGACATTCGCGCCCAGGGCGGGGTGGCGCGCATGAGCGACCCGGGCCTCATCCAGCACATCATGGAGACCGTCACCATTCCGGTCATGGCCAAGTGCCGCATCGGCCACTTCGTCGAGGCCCAGGTGTTGGAAGCGATCGGCGTCGATTTCATCGATGAGTCGGAGGTCCTGACGCCGGCCGACGAGGAGCACCACATCCTTAAACATCCGTTCGGCGTGCCTTTCGTGTGCGGTGCGCGCAACCTGGGCGAAGCCTTGCGGCGCATCGGCGAAGGGGCCGCCATGATCCGCACCAAGGGCGAGGCGGGGACGGGCGATGTGGTCGAGGCGGTGCGCCACGCGCGCGCCGTGCTGGGCGAGATCCGCCGCCTGCAATCGATGGCCGACGAGGAGTTGATGGCTTATGCCAAGTCGATCGGCGCACCCTACGAGTGGGTCCTTGAGACCAAGAGTCTCGGGCGTCTGCCGGTGGTCAATTTCGCCGCGGGCGGCGTGGCGACACCGGCCGATGCAGCCCTGATGATGCAGCTCGGCGTGGATGGCGTGTTCGTCGGCTCGGGCATCTTCAAGTCGGGCGATCCGGCCAAGCGCGCCGCCGCCATTGTCAAAGCAGTGACTCACTTCCGCGAGCCGCACATCCTGGCCGAGGTCAGCCGCGACTTGGGCGAGCCGATGGTCGGGCGACAGATCAGCGCCATCCCGAAAGAGGAGTTGATCGCCGGGCGCGGCTGGTAGTCGCCGCTGTGCCTGCACCTCGCACCGGCGGGCCGTGAGAGGGCTATGCGTATTGGAGTGCTCGCGCTACAAGGGGATTTTGCCGAACACGGCGCCGTCCTGCAACGCATCGGCGTCGTGCCCATCGAGGTGCGCCTGGCAGCGCACCTCGATGGCCTGCTTGGCCTGATTATCCCGGGAGGGGAATCGACAACCATCGGCAAGCTGGCGGTGGATTTCGGTTTGATCGATCCGCTGCGTGCATTTGCCCGCCAGCATGGCGTGTGGGGAACCTGCGCTGGAGCGATTCTGCTCTCGCGCGATGCCCAGCGCGCGCAGCCGCTGCTCGAATTGATGGATATCACCATCCGCCGCAACGCCTTCGGCCGGCAAGTCGACAGCTTCGAGGTCCTTTTGCAGGCACCGGCCTTATCGGGACTTGATGACGGGCGGGAGGGTCCCTTCCCCGCCGTCTTCATTCGCGCGCCGCTCATCGAGCGGGTGGGGGCCGGGGTTGAAGTGGTGGCCCGCCTACAAGATGGCACGATCGTCGCGGCGCGCCAGGGACAGTGGCTGGCGACCTCTTTCCATCCCGAGTTGACCGGCGACGATCGGTTCCATCGTTACTTCCTGCGCCTGTGCACGCAGGGCGCGTGAGCACCGCGACGCACGCGAGGTACGGCACCCCAAGGCACTCTGGCGGACGATGATTCGCCCCTTCGAGCTTCACGACCTGGCTGGGTTACGACGGCTCGCCGAGCACGGGCTGTGCCTCGACACGCGTCTGGCGCTCACCCGCGAGGTGCGCTCGCTGCCGACCGCCTTCTGGGCCAGCCTATTCCCGGGCACACTGGCAAGGACATATGTATGGGAAGGCCCGCATGGAACGGAAGCCTATGCCCAATTGCGGCACGGCGAGGGCTCGCCGCTGGCGCGATTGATGTTCCTGGCCCCGAGTCAGTTCCTCGACGCGCGCGCGTGCGGTTCGCTGGTCGAGGGTTTGCTGCGCGAGGCCGGACGGCGGGGTGCGCAACACCTGCTGGCCGAGGCCGAGGAGGGCAGCCCCATTTTCGGCTTCTTGCGCCAAGAAGGTTTCGCAGTTTACGCCCGCCAGGCCGTGTGGGCGCTCGATCAGCCGCGAACCGTCAGCCTCCCTCCGGCCGGTGTGCTGCGCCCGCAGCGCGCTCGCGACCTGCTGACCGTGCGCAGCCTGTATGCGGCCGTGGTGCCGGCCCTCATTGCGCAGGTCGAACCGGCTCCGCGTGAGGCGCGCGGCTGGGTGTTGTTCCAGGAGAGCGACCTCGTCGGTTCGATCGATGTGCAATCCGGCCCACGAGGCATCTGGCTCGAACCGTTCTTTCACCCGGCCGCGCGCGATGTGGCCGAGGCGATGCACTCGATCTTGGCCAACCTGCGGCCGACCGCCGCGCGGCCGGCTTACGTCTGCGTGCGTTCATACCAGAACTGGCTTGGGCCGATTCTGGCGGAGGCCGGCCTTACGCGCTGGGGCGAACAGGCCGTTCTGGTGCGGCGCATCGTCGTCCCGATCAGTGAGCGGCGTACACAGAGCGCACCCGCCATCGAACACAGTGCCACGCGAGCCACGTCCATCCGCGGCCACAGCTAAGGCGCCCACCCTCATCCGGCGAGAGCTTCCTTCTATGACCCAACGCAAGATAACCGACGACCTCAACGCCATGCTGGAGGTCTTGCCATCCACGATCAGCGAATCGCTGCATCGCATGGACCGCTGGGACGAACTCTTGGAGGTCATCCTCGACCTGGGGCGAGTCCCGACGGCGCGCTACCTCGACGGCGAGACGGTACTTGACGAACACGAAGTGACGCGCGAGTTGATCGACTTCGTCGTCAGCCGCATCGGCGAGTTCGATGCCGATAACCGAGCCGGCATGGAACGCACGCTGCACCGCATCTCCGCTATCCGCAACCGGCGCGGCCACATCGTGGGGCTCACCTGCCGCGTGGGGCGTGCGGTCTACGGCACCATCGACATCATTGAGGATCTCGTCGCCTCGGGCAAGAGCCTATTACTGCTGGGACGCCCGGGCATCGGCAAGACCACCATGCTGCGTGAGGCAGCCCGCATTCTGGCGGAGGCCAAGCGGGTCGTGATCGTTGACACTTCCAACGAAATCGGTGGCGACGGCGACGTGCCTCACCCTGCCGTGGGACGCGCCCGGCGCATGCAGGTACGCCAGCCCTCATTGCAGCACGAGGTGATGATCGAGGCGGTGGAGAACCACAACCCCGAGGTGATCGTCATCGACGAGATCGGGCGTGAATTGGAGGCGGCCGCGGCGCGCACGATTGCCGAACGCGGGGTGCAGCTCATCGGCACGGCCCACGGCATCACGCTCGACAACATCCTGCTCAACCCTACCCTGGCCGATCTGGTGGGCGGGATCGAGTCGGTCACCCTTTCGGATGAAGAGGCCCGCCGCCGCGGAACACAAAAGACCGTCCTCGAGCGGCGCGCCCCGCCTACCTTCGACATCTTGATTGAGATTCAGGACCGCGAGCGCCTGGCCATTCATCTGGATGTGGCGGAGGCAGTGGATGCCGTACTGCGCGGGCGGCCGCTGCCGCCGCAGCTGCGCTACCGCGACGAGCACAACGAGGTACACATCGAGGCCTTGGCCCTCGAGGCACCCCCCGGCCGACGGACGCGCACCAGCCCGAACGCGGAAGGCGGCATGCCCTGGGGCGGAGCCCATCGCCCGCGGCCGCTGGCGGCCGAGCCGCCCAGCCTTGCGGGTGAGGCGTTGCCCTTCTCGCCCACGCCGCCGCACATGCCAGCCAGCCACCGCCAACCGATCCGGGTCTATCCCTACGGCGTGGCGCGCAACCGGCTGGAGCAAGCGGCACGCTACCTGCATGTGCCGGTCACGGTGGTAACGGACTTGGGCGAGGCGCAGGCGGTGGTGACGCTCAAGGCCTACTACCGCCGCCGCCAGCATCTGATCGAGGATGCGGAGCGGCGCGGCATTTCGATCTATGTGTTGCGCGCGAATACCGTCGGCCAGATGGAGAGTTTTCTTTCCGATCTCTTCGACCTCAATCACGCGGCGCCCGACGACAGCCTGCTCGAGGTGGCCATGGAGGAGACGCGCCGCGCGGTGCAGGATGTGCTCACCGGCACGCGTTCGGTGGACCTGACGCCGGCCTCCGCGTACATCCGCCGCCTGCAACACCAGCAGGCCCGCCAGTCCAACCTGCTCTCCCAATCCTACGGCAAGGAACCGCACAGGCGGGTGCGCATCTTCCGGGATTAGGCCATGAATCTCTTCATCACACTCGAAGGGCCTGAAGGTAGTGGCAAGTCGACTCAGGCGCCGCGCCTGGCGGAGTACCTGCGGCAAAAAGGCTGGCAGGTTTTGCTCACGCGCGAGCCGGGCGGGACGTTCATCGGCGACCAGATTCGCAGAGTGCTGCACGACCTGGGCAATATTTCGATGCACCCGCGCACCGAATTGCTGCTCTACTCGGCGTCACGAGCGCAAATCGTCAATGAGGTTATCCGCGGACACCTGGCCTCGGGGGGCACGGTGGTCTGCGACCGCTACGCGGATTCGTCGATGGCCTATCAGGGATACGGACAGGGGTTGCCGCTCGAGGACTTGCATGCCATCACCGAGTTCGCAACCGGCGGCCTGAAACCCGACCTGACGCTGCTGCTCGACTTGCCCGTGGCCATGGGCCTGGCACGGCGGCGCGGCACCAATGAGTGGAATCGCCTGGACGCCTACCAGATCGAATTTCACGAACGCGTACGGGCGGGGTACGCGCAGATGGTGATGGCTGAGCCGAAGCGCTGGGTTGTAGTCGACGCCAGCCTGGAGGCCGAGGCGGTGTGGCAGCAAATGCGCGAGCGGCTGGAGGCCTGGCTCGCGTCGCGCTAGAAGTCGTCCTCGGCGTCACTGCCGCCGTCGCCGCCCAGCCCGGGGATGGAGCTCTCCACGTCGTCCGGGCTTTCACCCGCTTCCAGCCGGTCGACGGCGTCGTCGAACTCCGGCCCCATCTCTTCACCAGTCTCTTGGGACATGCGTCGCATCATGCGCGCCATCGATTGGGGATCGTTCTCATCCACATCGCCCCACGACGACGGGTCCGAGAGCGTCTCGAGGCGCGACTCTTCCGAGCGAGCCATGCGCACCCGGCCGATCTTGCGGCGCAGTTGGGCGCCGCCGCAGTGCGGGCAGGTGGGGGCCGCGATACCGTACTCGGCGATGGTCAGGTAGAGCGAAACCACGCGCTTGCAGTCCATACAGCGGAACTCGTACTCGGGCATGCTCAGCCTCTCGCAACGCGTTCCACGATCGTAATGTCCTGAGTTATCATTATAACGACCCGCGCCAGGCGGCGCCCAAGAGGAGCCCACGTGCCAGACGATCCGTACGCTCGACCGCGCTATCCGCTGCTCATCGTGCTCTCCGGCCCGTCGGGCGTCGGCAAAGACAGCGTCATCCGCGAGATGAAATCGCGCGAGTTGCCGCTGCATTTTGTGGTCACGGCAACCACCCGCCCGCCGCGCGAGGAGGAGGTCGAAGGACGTGACTATCTGTTCATCTCCAAAGAGCACTTCGCCGAGATGATCGACCAGGGCGAGTTGCTCGAGTATGCCGTTGTGTACAGCGACTACAAGGGCATTCCCAAGAGTCAGGTGCGCCAGGCCCTGGCCAGCGGCCACGACGTGATCATGCGGGTGGACGTCCAGGGGGCGGCCACTGTGCGCCGCTTGTGCCCGCAGGCGTTGCTCATCTTCCTCACCACGCGCAACGAGGAGGAACTCGAGACTCGTCTCAATGCACGGCGCACCGAATCGCCGGAAGAGCTCAAGCTGCGCATTGCCACAGCCCGCCAGGAGATGCAGCGTCTTGGCGAATTCGATTACGTGGTGGTCAACCCCGACCATCGTCTGAACGAGGCGGTCGCTAACATCCTGGCCATCCTCGAAGCCGAACATTCGCGGGTAGACCAGCGTCAGGTGAGGCTGTGATCGAATCGCCTTCCGGGCTGCCTCCGGCCGCGCCGCGCCGCCGGGCGCGCCAATCATCGGTCACCTACACGTTGCTGGCCCTGACGGGTCTGGTCTTTCTGCTGCAGACATTGTCCTCATCATTGCTGGGCACCGACCTGCCTCTGGCGTGGGGCGCCAAGATCAATGCGCTCATCAGCCAGGGCGAGGTGTGGCGACTGGTCACTCCCCTTCTGCTGCACGCCAGCCTGCTGCACGCCGGGTTCAACCTGTATGCGCTGTACGTCATTGGCCCGCAAGCCGAGGCGCTCTTCGGTCGCTGGCGTTTCCTGGCGGTGTATCTCGTCGCCGGCATGGGTGGGATCCTGGCGAGTTTCCTGATGACCGCCGAAGCTTCGGTTGGGGCGTCGAGCGCGATCTTCGGCCTAGTCGGTGCGTTGCTGGTGTTCTTCTACCGCCACCGGCACGCCCTGGGTGAGTTCGGTCGGCGCGGGCTCATGAACCTGCTGTTCGTGGCGGGCATCAACCTGGTCCTGGGTCTTTCGCCGGGTATCGACAATTGGGGCCACCTGGGCGGCCTCGTGGCCGGTGGGTGTCTGGCCCTCGTGCTCGGCCCCGACCTGCGTGTCGAGCGGGTTGAGGTGAGCGGCGAGACGGTCGTGAATGACCGGCGGGCCTTTCGCCGCACCTGGCCATGGGCCCTGCTGCTGGCCCTGGCCTTCCTCGCCGCGGCTCTCTTCATCCGCCCAAGCGGCTGAGCGTTCGGCACATTCCCCTTGTACGACGGAGGAGGTATGTCCGTTCCACCGCAGACGTCCTCGCCTGAGGACTTTCGCTTCTATCACCCGATCGAGATCCGTTACGGGGATATCGACGCGCAGGGTCACGTCAATAATGCCTGCTACTTCACTTACATGGAACAGACGCGCGTCCGCTATATTGGTTCGCTCGGCCTGTGGGACCGGCGCGCCTTCGATTCAATCGGCATCATCCTGGCCGAGACCTCTTGCACCTTTCTGACACCGATTGAGTTGACCGATTCCATACGTGTCGGTGTGCGCACGACGCATCTGGGCACCAAGAGCCTGACCACCGAGTACCACTTCGAAGGGGAAGCCGGCAAGCGGCTGATGGCCACCGGGCGGGCGGTGCTCGTCGCGTATGACTATCACCAGCAGCAATCGATCCCCATTCCACCCGATTGGCGCGAGGCGCTATCACGCTTCGAGGGATTGCAGCCGTACCCGCCTGAGGGCAAGTCCCTCCCGCGTGCGAGGTAGCATGCGATGAAGATTGATGTGGTGCTCCCGCCCGACTTTCCGCAACGCGTGCCGGCGGCGGCGCGCGCCGCCGAGGCGCTCGGATTTGACGGGGTGTGGACCAACGAAACCCAGCACGACCCGTTTCTGCCGCTCACCCTGGTTGCGGAACACACCCAGCGGGTGAGTTTCGGGACGGCCATCGCCGTGAGTTTCGCCCGCTCGCCGACCACGCTCGCACACACCGCGTGGGATCTCGCGGCCCAATCGGGCGGGCGTTTCATCCTCGGCCTGGGCACGCAGGTGCGGGCGCACATTGTGCGCCGCTTCGGCATGCAATGGCCCGAGTCGGTCGCCGGTTTGCTGCGCGAGCAGATCGGAGCGCTGCGAGCCATC
>Ga0209641_10002363_pt1 | contig 16285 bp, 10 predicted proteins | sample RifCSP16_1_FD_184022 | JGI IMG/M metagenome (GOLD analysis project Ga0209641, IMG submission 184022) | Soil microbial communities from Rifle, Colorado - Rifle CSP2_sed 16_1 (SPAdes) (version 2) | ecosystem: Environmental > Terrestrial > Deep subsurface > Rock core/Sediment | place: Rifle...
ACGAGATCGGGCGTGAGGCCTCGGCCACGCTCGATCTGCCGACGGTGCTCGAGCGCATCACCAGCAACGCCCGACAAGTGCTCGCGGCGCGCACGGCGGCTGTGATCTTGCTCGAGGAGGACGGCCAGAGCCTTCGCCCCATCGCTGTCGAGGGTGTGGAGGCGAACGAGGTTATGGCCTTCACCTGGAAGCTCGGCCAGGGGATTGTCGGGAGCATCGTCCAGAGCGGCGCGGCGGAGAAGATCGACAACTCCGGTGCCGATCCAAGAGCGATCGAGCTCCCGGGCACGGGCGATACAGTCGAGGGCGAGAAGCTCATGGTCGCCCCCCTCATCTCGCGCGATCGTTCCGTCGGCGCCCTCGCCGCCTGGCGCGGCCCCAAGGACGCGGTCTTCACCCAGGACGACTTGAATTTCATCGTGGGTCTGTCTCAGCAGGCCGCTATCGCCATCCAGAACGCCCGCCTGTTCGAGGAGGCCCAGCAACGCGCCGGTCAGATGGCGGCGCTGAACGAACTCGGTCGAGAAATCTCGGCCACGCTTGATCTGCCGACCGTCCTCGAACGGATCACCGCCCAATCGCGCAATCTGCTCATGGGCGACTCGAGCGCCGTCTTCATGGTCGAGCCCGACGGCAAGACCCTCCGAGCCATCGTCGCCGACGGTGATATCGCCGATCAAGTTAAGGCAATGACCACCGAGATCGGCCAGGGGGTCGTCGGAAGCATCGCCCGGAACGGCGTCGCCGAGGTGATCAATAATGTGGCGCTTGACTCGCGCGCCGTCCACATCCCGGGTACGTCGACCGACAATGAGAATAAGAAGCTTATGGCGGCCCCGCTCCTGCTGAAGGACAAGGTGCTGGGGGTGATGGCCGTCTGGCGAGGGGTCGACAAGCCGCTCTTCTCCCAGGCCGATCTGGTCTTTCTGGCCGGCCTGGCTCGCCAGGCGACCGTGGCCATCGAGAACGCCCGCCTGTTCCAGGACTCACAACGCCGGGCGAACGAAATGGCCGCCCTGACCGAGATCGGACAGGAGATCTCTTCGTCGCTGGATCTTCCAACCGTCCTCGAGCGCATCATCACCCGGGCCGGCGAGATGATGGGCACGCCCCACGGCTTCATCTACCTGCTGGCGCCGGATGGGGCATCGCTGGAGCGCAAAGCCGGAGTGGGCGTATTCACCCAGGATCGAGACTACCACCTCAAGCCCGGAGAAGGCCTTTCGGGGACGGTGTGGGAGACCGGCAAGCCTCTTGTGGTCGACGACTACGCCACCTGGCCCGGCCGCTCGGCCCTGGGAAGTCAGGACGTCCAGGCCATGGTCGGTGTGCCGCTCCGCTCGGGGTCCGAGATCCTGGGGGTGATCGCGCTGGCTTCGGAGAAGGGATCGGGCAGGACCTTCGGCAACGAAGAGGTCGAGCTCCTGAACCGGTTCGCCCAGCTGGCGGCGATCGCCATCCAGAATGCCCGGTTGTTCGAGGAGACGCAGCGCCAGAAGCAGTATTCGGAAGGACTTGTGCTCAACAGCCCGGTGGCGATCGTCACGACCGACATGGAGGCGACGGTCGTCTCGTGGAACCCTGCGGCGGAACGGCTCTTCGGCTACACAGCCGAGGAAGCCATCGGACGCAACATCGACAAACTGATTGCTCCGGACACGATTCGCGACGAGGCCGTCGACTACACCCAGCAGGTGTGGTCCGAAGGCCGGGTTAACGCCGTCACCCGCCGGGCGCGCAAGGATGGATCGCTGGTTGACGTCGAGTTGCTTGCCCTGCCGGTGACCGTGGAAGGCGTGAACGCGGGGTTGATCGCCATTTACCACGACATCACCGAGCTCAAGCGGGCTGAGCAGGTCATGCTCCAACAGAAGGAGTACCTCGAAGCGGTCATGCTCAACACACCAGTCGCCATCGTGACGGCAGATATGCGGGCCGACGTCGTTTCGTGGAACCCGGCGGCGGAGAAGTTGTTCGGTTATTCGGCCGATGAGGCGATCGGGAAGAACATCGATATGCTGATCGCCCGGCGAACCGACGAGATGCACGATCAGGCGGCCTCCTACAATGCCCAGGCAAGTCTCGGCCGGCTGCATGCCATCACCCAGCGAAACCGCAAGGATGGCTCGCTGGTAGACGTCGAGCTGCTGGGTGTTCCGGTTAACATCGCCGGGGAACAGACCGGGATCATCGCCATCTATCACGACATCACCGAACTCAAGCGGGCTGAGGAGGAACTTCAGCGACAGAAAGAGTACCTGGAGGCGGTGCTCAAGAACACCCCGGCGGCCATCGTCACCGTCAATCGGGAGTTCCGGGTCGTGTCGTGGAACCCGGCCGCCGAGAAGCTCTTCGGCTACACCGAGGCCGAAGCTATCGGCCAGGATATCCACGAACTGCACTCCAAAGACGCGGCGATCCTGGCAGAATCAAGACGTTATAGCGAGCAAATCGCCACTGGCGAACGCGTTCAGGCTATCACCAAACGCACTCGGAGAGATGGCGGATTGGTGGATGTTGAAGTTATGGGTCTGCCGGTGGTCGTGGACGGCCACCAGGTTGGAAATGTCATCATCTACCACGACATCACCGAGCTCCTCAAGGCACAGCAAGAAGCCGAAGCCGCCAACGAAGCCAAGAGCTCTTTTCTGGCGACGATGAGCCACGAGATCCGCACCCCCATGAATGCCGTCATCGGCATGAGCGGGCTGCTGCTGGACACGGCGCTCAACGAAGAGCAACACGAGTTCGCAGAGATCATTCGCAACAGCGGCGACGCCCTGCTCGGGATCATTAACGACATCCTGGACTTCTCCAAGATCGAAGCCGGTAAGATGGATCTGGAGAGCCAGCCCTTTGACCTGCGGGAGTGTGTCGAGGGCACGCTCGACCTGGTCGCCGCGCGCGCCTTTGAGAAGGGTCTCGATCTGGCTTATGTGATCGAGGACGAGATCCCGTCAGGCATCGTCGGAGACGTGACTCGATTGCGTCAGATCCTACTGAACCTGCTGACCAACGCCGTCAAGTTCACCGAGAAAGGTGAGGTCGTCCTCACCATTGGGCCCGAGCCAGAGGCGGTCGCCGGAAACAGCGGGGATGGGGGAGGGCCGGATCGAGGCATGCATACGCTACATTTCACCGTCCGTGACACCGGCATCGGGATCCCGCTCGAACGAATGGACCGCCTGTTCCAATCCTTCAGCCAGGTGGACGCGTCTACGGCGCGCAAGTACGGTGGGACTGGACTGGGCCTTGCGATCAGCAAGCGGCTAAGCGAGCTGATGGGTGGCAGGATGTGGGCGAAAAGTGAAAGTGGCGTGGGGACGACTTTCCACTTCACGATCCAGGCCGAAGCGACGACCACCATCGCCCCCGCCAGCCGTCGGATCAAGCTCTCCGATCCGCAATTGCAGGATCGGCGGGTGCTTATCGTCGACGATAACGTCACCAACCGTCGCATCCTTGAGCTGCAGGTCAAGGGCTGGGGGATGCAACCGTACGAGACCGCCTCGCCGTTGACGGCACTCGATTGGATCCGCAGGGGAGACGCGTTCGACGTGGCGATCCTCGACTTGCACATGCCGGACATGGATGGTCTGACATTGGCCAGCGAGATCCGCCAGCATCGCGATGAAACCGCACTGCCGCTCATCCTCTTTACCTCGCTCGGCCGACGCGAGACCGGCGCCGAGGACCTCGGATTCGCCGCGTTCTTGACCAAGCCGATAAAGCCTTCCCAACTTTTCGACGCGCTGGTCGCCATCTTCGCCGAGCAGCCGGTCGCCATCCAGCGTCCGTCCAGCGCACCCCGGCGGCTCGATCCTGAGATGGCTCAGCGGCATCCGCTGCGGATCCTGCTGGCCGAGGACAACGCCGTGAACCAGAAGCTGGCGGTGCGCCTGCTGGCCCAGATGGGTTATCGGGCCGATGTCGCCGCCAACGGACTCGAGGCGATCGAGTCGATCGAGCGTCAGAAGTACGACGTCGTCTTGATGGACGTGCAGATGCCTGAGATGGACGGGCTGGAGGCCTCGCGCCAGATCAACAAGCGCTGGTCGCACGACGAGCGCCCGCAGATCGTCGCCATGACGGCCAATGCCATGCAAGGCGACCGCGAGTTGTGCATTGCCGCCGGGATGGACGACTACATCACCAAACCCATCCGGGTGGATGAGCTCGTCGGCGCCCTCGACCGGATCCCCGCTGGAAGGAGAGATGAAGGAAATGCCTGACCCGGTGATTGACCGCGCCACGCTCGATACCCTGGCCTCTACAACGGACAAGGAATTCGTCGGCGAGCTAATCGACACCTTTCTGGAGGACGCACCGTCGCTCCTCGACAGCCTGATGACAACCTTGGCTGCTCAAGATGCCGAAGGCTTCCGCCGGGCGGCTCACTCACTCAAGTCGAACGGTGCCAGCCTGGGGGCGATGTCGTTTTCGGCCTCGGCCAAGGAGCTCGAAATGATCGGCAAGGCGGGTGATCTCAGCGGCGCCGAGGCCATGGTAGAAAGTCTGCGGGCCGAGTTTGAGCAAGTGACCCAAGCGTTGAAGGACTACAAACATGAGGCATGACGGAAAGCCCGGGCCGGGGCGTTTGCTCGTCGTCGACGACAACAAGGTCAATCGGCTGCTCCTGGCGCGCGGGTTGCAGGAGCAAGGGCATACCATCACCTTCGCCGAGAACGGGCGCGAGGCGCTCGAGGTCATGCGACGTCAGGCGTTCGATCTGGTACTGCTCGACATCTTGATGCCCGAGCTCGATGGATATCAGGTCTTGGAACAGCTCACGACCGACCCCGATCTTCGAGACATTCCGGTCATCGTCGTTTCGGCCATGGACGAGCTGGACAGCGTGGTCAAGTGCATCGAGATGGGCGCCGAAGACTATCTGTCGAAGCCGCTCAACCCGGTGCTGCTCAAGGCGCGCATCGGCGCCTGCCTGGAAAAGAAGTGGCTGAGAGATCAGCAACGCGAGCTGATCCGCAAATTCGCCACGTCAGAGGTGGCCGACGAGCTGCTCTCGACAGGCTTCTCTCTCGGGGGAAAGTTCGTCGAGGCCTCGGCCATGTTCTCCGACATCCGCTCGTTCACCACGATCGCCGAATTGCAGTCTCCCGAGGACACCATCGAGCTGCTCAACACCTATTACACCCTGATGTTTGACGCCATCAGCGGCCAGGCAGGCGTCGTCAACCAGATGGTCGGAGACGGCCTGATGGCCATCTTCGGCGCACCGGTGCCCAATCCGGATCACGCTGAGAACGCCGTCCGGGCGGCACTCGAGATGGTCGAGTTGGTCGACTTGTTCAATCAGCAGCAGGCGGCGGAGAACAAGGTTCAGATCCAGATCGGTGTGGGAATCGCCTCCGGCAGGGTCATCGCCGGATACACGGGGACCCAGCAGCGGGCGACGTACACCTGCGTCGGCGACACGGTCAATCTGGCGGCGCGACTAGAATCGCACACCAAGGTCGCCGGGCAACCGATCCTGGTCGACGAGAACACCCACAGCCACTTGAGTGAAGCGATCAAGGTCGAAGACCTTGGGCCGATGCAGATCAAAGGTAAGAAGGAGGCGGTTCGGGTATTTGCCATCCCGATCCGCCATCTAAACCCTGAAGCGTGATGGTCATATCCTGGTGACAGCCCGTCGCTGATTGCGCCCCGCCAGCGACACGTTCGACACAGGATTTGTCACTCCTTCAGGGGGAGCAGCGATTTCAAGCTGAGTCACAGCGGTTAGGTTCCAGTTCGATATGAAAGAGCAAATCATCGGCAGTGTCCCACTTTTCACCTCGCTTCCGGCGAGCGAAATCCGGTATCTTGCAGAAACGCTGCGTACACGCGAGTTCGACCGGGAAACCCTGCTGTTCCAGGAGGGCGAGAGCCGGGGGGACTTCTACATTCTGCTAGAGGGAGAGGTCGAGGTCATCAAAGCCCTCGACACCCCGGATGAACGTTTGCTGGCCCGACGTCAGGCCGGTTCATTCCTGGGGGAGATGAGTCTTTTCAGCCAGGACGGACACCACACGGCCAGCGTCAGGGCGAGTACGCCGCTCAGCCTGATCGAAATGAGCCGCGGCGATCTCGAGGCGTTGATCGAGCGGCAGCCGACCTTCGCCTATGAGCTTCTGCGCACATTGAGCGCCCGGCTCGAGGAATCGGAGGACCTGACAATCAAGGACCTGCGAGAGAAGAACCGCCAGCTCACCATCGCCTATGAAGAGCTCAAAGCCGCTCAGGCTCAGATCATCGAGAAGGAGAAACTGGAACGCGAGCTGGAGGTCGCCCGGCAAATCCAAAGCAGTCTCCTCCCAAGGACAGTCCCGCACCGGTCGGGCTTCGATTTCAGCGCCCGGATCGCCCCGATGAGCGCCGTCGGCGGGGACTTCTATGATTTCATCCCTCTCGGGGACGACACCCTGGGGATCGCCGTAGGCGACGTGTCCGATCACGGCGTACCGGCGGCCCTGCTCATGGCTTTGACAGTCACGCTACTGCGCGCCGAAGCCCGGCGTGCCGCTTCACCTCGAGAGGCGCTCAGCCTCATCAATCAGCAACTGATCGAGGGGAACGACCTGGGGATGTTCGTCACTCTGCTCTTCGGCACCCTGGATGTAAACACGCGCCGCTTCGAGTACATCCGCGCCGGCCATGACCTGCCACTGGTGCTGCAGGCGGACGGCCAGCCCGTCGACTTGAAACATAGCCCGGGCCAGCCCCTGGGATTAGTTCCGCAGCCTGCGTTCGATGAAGGCTCGGTTGCTCTTTCACCCGGAGGCCTGATGCTGATTTACACCGACGGGGTCACTGAAACCACTGATCCGGAAGGTGAAATGTTCGGTGTCAAAGGGGTCAGGGCAGTCCTGCAAGACCCGCTCGAGCGTTCGGCCGATCGAGCGTGTGACGACATCATCACCGCCTTGAACGGCTTCCGCGACGGACTGCCGCAGGGCGACGACATCACGCTCGTGGCTGTCCGGGTTGGCCGAGACGATGGCTGAGGTCCGCCTGACTGCAGCTCAAATCGTCGCTTTTTTTCGGGATGTGCCTCTCTTCCAGGGGCTGCACGAGGCCGGCCTGGCCTCATTGGCGAATGTCAGTCGGGTTCGCGTATTGCCGAAGGGGAACATCCTCTTCGATCAGTCGGACCCTGCGGATCACGCGTATATCGTCCGTGCCGGGTGCATCGATCTCGTGTTGGGCACCCCGGACGGCCGTGAGCTGGTCATCAATTCGATGCGGCCGGGAGATGTCTTTGGTGAACTGGGTGTTCTCACCGGGGAGTTACGCTCGACCGGCGCCGTCGCCAGAGAGGCGAGTGAGGTGATTTCCATCCCGCGGCGGGAGTTCATGGCCGAGCTAGAGAAAGAGCCGAAACTGATGCGGCGCATCCTGGAAACCACCTCCCAGCGTCTCCAGGTGAGCAGTCAGCGCGAGGGCGCCCTGGCCTTCATGGATGCCACATCACGGCTGGCCCGCATCCTTCTGCAGCTCTCCGATCAAGAACGGCAGAACGCGGATCTCCTGACCATCTCCCAGGAGGAGCTGGCCCAGCACGTCGGGGCCACCCGTCAAACGGTAGCCGGAATCCTGGGGCGATGGCGCCGCAGAGGTTGGATCATCACCGGTCGTGGGAAGATCATGCTCATCGATCGGAGCGCACTGCGCCGGCAGGCGGAGGATGGTGTGCCAGGATAGCCCGATGCGCTTGGCTGGCCGGCGCTCTGTCGCCGAGTTGACAGACAGGCCGACCCACAAGTGCTATCCTTTCGACAGATCAGAGAGAGCCCTAAGAATAGCTCGGCGGATGCAGCAAGACCGTGAGACGATCCCATCAAAGTCGCTCGACTTGCCAGATACACCGGGCCAACCTAGCGGGAACTAACCGAAGGAGGAAACAGAGATGGATGAGAAAGAGTTCAAAGCCGTGAAGCGTGTCGTCAAGAAGCTCTCCGCACTACGCCAGACCCTCCGGAAAGATGACGCCCAGATCCTCGATATGTTGATCTTCGGTGAGGAAGAGGTAGCCCTGCATTCGATGCAGGATCGGGCACAGTCACGCCTCCTGGGCGGAGCGCAGCCAAGGCTGAGCCAGAAGGCCGATGCCAGGATAGCCAGCAAGGCCGCTCCCAGGCTGTCGAATGCGGCGTCGGAGGTCGAACTCCACCGGATGGACGCGCCCACCGGCCGGGCAGCCCAAAAAGCCTCGCAGCGAGCCTCTCAGAAAGCTCAGCAGAGGGTCTCGGGCAAGGCTGATCCTCGGATCTCAGAGGCGGCATCGGAGGTGGCACTTCACAAGATGGACAGCGCCACAGACCGGGCGTCGAAGAGATTCTCCGCCCGCATCACGCTTGACTCACAAGGGAACTACGCTGCGTCGGACGCAGCCATCCGCTAAGAACTTCGGGACACTCACAAGCACGGTACCCGGATCACCAACCGACCGGGTATACGTGCGTTAAGGGGCCGGAGTCGATCTTCCTTCCGGGCAGGCGGGCCTGCCTGATGACAGGCTCGAGCATGGGACAATGACAGACAATCATCCCACGAACGGCCGATTGGCCGAAGAATTGCGGCAGTTGCTGGCTTCGATTGAAGCTACCGGCCGGGCGCTCCTGCCCGCCTCAAACCTGGAGCTTCTCCAGACCGTGGTCGATGCGGCCGCCCGGATTTTCGGAGCGGCCGCCGCCTCGATCTGTCTTGTCGATGAGACCGATCAGGTCCTTGAGTTCAAGGTGGCCATCGGAGCTGGCAAGGACGAAGTCCTGGGTATGCGTATTCCGATCGATCGAGGTATCGCCGGCTACGTTGCGAACACCGGTCAGCCGATCGCCATATCCAACGTCCAACAGGATCCGCGCTTCAATCAAGAGTTCGCCAGGAGTACCGGGTACGTACCGCGTTCGATCCTGGCCACCCCGCTCATCATCGGCGACCGGGTGATCGGGGTCATGGAGGTCCTGGACAAGATCAGTGCCCCGTCCTTCGGCATGCAGGATATGGAGCTCCTCGGAGTCTTCGCCCAGCAGGCGGCGATCGCCATCGACCAATCCCAGCAAATGGATAACCTCGGTCGCGCCATGCTGCGCGGGATCGATCGACTCCTGGGGAATGACGGGTCGGATCAGCCGACTCGAATCCGAAGCGAGATCGAAGCCGGCACGGCTGAGGAGCAGACCCGCCGCCGCGAGATGATGGATCTGGCGGGGCTCTTCTTCGAGATCGGTCAGGCCGGCGAGGACGAGAGGCGAGCGTGCCTGCAGATCTTGGCCGCGTTCCGAGACTACCTCCGCTCTCGACCTAGCTTAGGCTGATGGACCTCCCGCCCCCAACATGACCGGCCACTGAACTGGACCATGTCCACGACGAACGAATCTGAGCCACCCGAAGAAATCCTGCGACCGGCCTGGTCTTCCCAGTTCTCTCCCGATATCCTGCAGGAAGTCGAGGCCGTCGGGCCGCTCGCCGAGATCACACGCGATTGGGCCTGGGGAGGCAGCACGGGCAAGGGTGTGCGGGTGGCGGTGATTGACAGCGGGATCGAACACGATCACCCGGCTGTCGCCGGGGGCGTCCGCGGCGGGACGATCGTCGAATACGACCGCCGCACGAAAACCCAGTTGCGCTTTAAAGCGGATGACAAGCCCGTCGATATTTTCGGCCATGGAACTGCCTGCGCCGGAATCATCCACTTGATCGCTCCCGAGGCGGAGTTATACAGCGTCAGAGTCATCGGGCGAGACCTGACGGGAAAGGCCATGCAGTTCGCTGGCGGTCTCCGCTGGGCGATCGAGCAGGGAATGGACGTGGTCAACATGAGTCTGAGCACGTCGCGGGAGGAGTACTACGGCCTCTTCCATGAGTTAGCCGACGAGGCCTACTTCCACAATGTCATGCTCGTCGCCGCGGTCAACAACATCCCTGCCCCCAGCTATCCCTCGCTCTACTCCTCGGTCATTTCGGTCGCGGCAAACGAAGGCCGAGATCCGTTCACCTACTACTACAATCCCTCGCCGCCCGTGGAGTTCGGCGCCCCTGGTATCGACGTCGAGGTAGCGTGGCTCAACAAGAGCTACAGCACCAGCACCGGAAACAGTTTTGCCGCGCCACACATCACCGGGATCGTAACCCTGATCCGCGCCAAGCACCCCGAGTTTACCCCGTTCCAGATCAAGACCGTCCTCACGGCGTGCGCCGCCAACTCCCGGCACCCGGTCGATCGATAGGTCATTCTGGGGGGGAGTGTAAGACGGCATGCGCGTCGGGGGAGCCAGGAAATCCGCGTCTCTAGCCGACGGACGGCGCGCGCGTTCTTGTGCCTGTGCAATTTGAGCTTTACAATCCCTCGGACGTCGCACCGTCGCCGCTGACCCACCCCCGGCCGGCGACCAAAGGTGGAGGACTCATGCCCGCACCACCTCATATCCTGTCCAGACTCTTGCCTGCGTCCCTGACAGCGCTCACGGCGATGGCTTGCACTTTGTCCGGATTGAGCGGAGGAACGACCGCGACTATGGCCCCGCCTTCTCCGCCGACCCCTCTTCCGCAGGCGCCTGTTCAACCGGGAGCGGCCAACCCAGATGAGCCGGTGGCTGTCATCGGTACCATCCCCTTCACCTCGCCATTCTTCATCAATACGATCTCCGAGCCTTTCGTGTTGCTCGAGGATGAAGCCGGCTTCGTGCACCGGGATCGCGAATTCGCCTTTCCCCTGAATGGCCAGGTCATGGGGCCGGTCGAGATCATCGATGATCAGACTTTGCGTTTCGAGCTCTCGCTGCCAGGCGTGCCACAAGGCGCCTTCGTCGACGTCGATCAGAACGGGCAGTCCGACGTGGGAGTTCAGGTCTTCGCCGTAGCCTATTGGTCGAATACCTGGGGCGGCCCGTTCCTGGAGAAGCGTGACGGGACGGGTTGGTCGAATGCGTATACCTCGACGGTCACCGACCCCGACCGCCAAGATGAGATCATGGGCGGGCTGTTGGTCGTCTGGGCCCCGGATTCGGGCCAGGCATTCCCCTCCGACTTCGGTCCGGACGGCGAACTTTTCACCTCTGACGATCCGGTAGCTCCGATCCCCGCCGGGTACAATTTCGTCGACCTCGACCAGACGCCCTTTCGCGTCTTCAAACAGGCCCGGCTTGAAGTCGAGTTGAAGGAGGGGGTGTCCGCAGTTCATGATCTCTCCGGGCTGGGGTATTCGGAGGCCTTCAAGGCAATGTTCGACCAGGCCTCGCTGGAGTATCCCTTCACCGAGGAGAAGCACATTGATTGGGCAGCGTTGTATCAAGAGTTTGCCCCGCAAGTTGCCTCCGCCACGGACGATGCAGGCTTTTACCGCGCCCTCCGAGATTTCACTTATGCCATTCCCGACGGCCACGTTGGGGGTGTGTTTGACAACGTCGTATTCAACCAGGAGCAAGGCGGCGGGTTTGGCCTTGTGTTGGCCCAGCTGGGCGATGGACGTGTGATTGTCACACAGATCCTGCCCGGGCTCCCTGGCGAGAAGGCCGGGATAGACGTCGGGGCGGAAATGGTCACCTGGGAGGGACAACCTGCAGCCCAGGCCGTAGCGAATGTCGTTCCCTATTTTGGCCCGTTCTCCAGCAAGCAAGCCCTCCACCAACAGCAGTTGGCGTTCCTGGCTCGCACGGAACCCGGGGCGCGTGTGCGTGTGACGTATCGGAATCCTGGGTCGGCGAATGAACAGCCGGCGGACATGACGGCGGCCCACGAACTCGACTCTCTCTTTGAGTCACTGAGCATCCTTCAATCGTCCGCCGTCGATCTGCCGATTGAAGCCCGCATCCTTCCCGAGTCGGGACTGGCGTACGTTGTGATCCGAACGTTCTCCGGTGACTACAACTTGATGGCCCGTCTCTGGGAGCATCTCATTTCGGCCCTGCATGACGACAATGTGCCCGGTCTGATCATCGACCTGCGCTACAATGGGGGTGGATCCGAGGGGCTGGCCCTGGATTTCGCCGGCTACTTCTTCGATGAGGACATCGTCCTTTCGACAACCTCGTACTACAACCGTCGGACAGGCCAGTTCGAACCGCAAGGGTTGCCCACCCGGATCACACCTGCTCCGTCGCTGTTCGACGGTCCGTTGGCGGTCTTGGTCAGCCCGGATTGCGTGAGCGCGTGTGAAGGGTTCGCCTACGCCCTGAATCAGGGAGGTCGCTCGACCGTGGTCGGGCACGCGCCGACCGCCGGCGCATTCGGCGAGGTCGGCCGCGGGCAATACGGTCTCCCTGGAGGTTTTTCGCTCCAGTTCCCGACCGGCCGGCCGGAGACGCCCGATGGTAAGGTCTTGATCGAAGGTGAAGGCGTCGTCCCCGATGTCATTGTACCGGTGACGGTCGACAGCGCGCTCGGCCGGTCGGATGCCGTCCTGGATGCCGCCGTTAAGGCTTTGCTGGCGAAGATCGGCTCATAGAGGAGAAGTGGAAAGATGAAACAAACGGCAGATGTCATCATCATCGGCGGCGGAGTGCACGGAGTGAGTCTGGCTTTCCATCTGACCAAGCTCGATTTGAAGCCCGTCGTCCTGGAGAAGGACGTCATTGCCTCCGGCGCAACAGGGCGTTCGAGCGGATTGGTGCGGATGCACTATGACCTTGAGCCGGAATCCCGGCTGGCATGGCTCTCGTTCCAATACTTTCGCAACTGGGGTGAAACGGTTGGCGGTGACTGCGGCTTCACGCGGACGGGCTTCCTCCAAATCGTCGGCCCGAAAGTAAGCGACCGATTGCGAGCCAACGTCGCCATGCATCAGCGGATCGGCATCCCCAGCTTGCTTGTCACGCCGGACGATGTAAAGCGCCTGGCTCCGTCATTCGTCACCGACGACTTCGAGATCGCGGCCTACGAACCCGAATCAGGCTACGCCGATCCGAGCAGCACGACATCGGCGCTGTTGGAAGGCGGGCGCAGCCGGGGCGCCACTCTCGTCCAGGATTGCCGCGTGACGGGGATCAAGGTGCGTTCCGGCAAGGTCACTGACGTCGAAACGACGCGTGGGGTGTTCTCGGCGCCGATCGTGGTCAACGCCGCCGGGGCATGGGCGGGTGAAGTCTCACGGATGGCCGGTCTGGACATGCCGATCGACACATGGCGACACGACACGATGTTCGTCCGCCGCCCACTCGAGGTGGGCACAAGCCATCCGACGGTGATCGATGACACGAACAACATGTACTTCAGGCCGGAGACCGGAGGCCTGACTCTCGTCGGGTTGGAGGACGGCAACCCGCTGGGAACTTCGCCGGATGGAAACGCCGATGTCGCCCTCCCCGGGTTTGTCGATCGCGGGGTCGAGCGCATCTGCCGACGGATGCCAATCATGGAACGCGGTTCTCTTCACAGCGCGCACGGCGGCTACGATGGTATTACGCCAGATCAACGTGCGATCCTGGGACAGGCGGGGCCGGAAGGTTTCTACCTCCAATGCGGGTTCAGCGGTACGGGCTTCAAGATCGCCCCCGCTGTCGGAGCATGCATGGCCGAACTCATCGCCGAAGGCGAATCCAAGACCCTCGACATTTCCCCCTTCTCCCCGAAGCGATTCAGCGAAGGTCGCCTCCTCAAAGGCGAACACGCGTACGACAGCATCTGGCGGTAAGAGACCCTGGCTTCAAGCATCAAGCAACAAGCTGCAAGCTCAATGATCGGAGCTTGCAGCTTGTATCTTGCGTACTGTGTCTCGTGTCCTGTGTCTTGTCCCCGATTATGAAGGTGCCGCGAACGTGTCTGTCCGGGTGAATGTTGTCGTGAACCCGCGTGTTGCCAGTTCATCGAAGAACGGCCGGGCCTCAACCACTTGCTCGGGCGGCCACACCCCCGGCCGTTTGAGTCTGCCGTCCGCCATCCAGCGCGCCAGCACAGCTGGGGGGACTCCTACAAGGAGCGTGCCGCCGGATACCTCCCATTCGGGATGGGGCCATCCCGTCGTGTCGGCCCGCAGCACGACCACTTTGCCGTCCCGGGTCCCCTTGACCTCCGTCACCACATCTTTGAAGCCCTTGCTTTTAGGTTTCTGGCTGGTCTGTGGGACTGTCTCCAGAAGTTTGAGCAATACCTGGCGGGGTCTGACTTCGGCGCCATCCACCTCAATCGGGCCGGTCCCGGCAAGACCGACATCGGCCAGGAATTGCAGCCTGCGCAAAGATGCCTCGGAATAGCCGAAGAATGTGATCTTGAAGAAGCACTCACGAATACCCTTGTCGGCCAGGCTCAACGGGATGGTGGCGACCTCTGAATGCAGACTGAGATGGGTCTTGGCCCAGCCGATCGGTTCGGGGAATAGGTAGTATTCCTCCTCGCTCACCGGAGGGAGCTCGACGAAGGCGCCGTCGCGAAAGACCATGGCCGGTTTGCTGATTTCGTCCAGAATGGTTTGAATGGCGTAGGGGGCTGCCAGTGATTCACCCTCATCTTGTGTCGACCCGTTGTAGATCCGCACGTACTCGACCGTGTCTAGCATCCCTCCCAACCAGCCCGCGTGGACGTTGGCCACACCCGGACACGATCCTAATCCGAGAACCGCCGTAACCCCGGCCTCCCGAAAGGATTCATGAAGCTCGAGCTGCTTGCGGGTCACATGGAACAACCCCCCCAGATCCAGGTACGGCACGCCGGCGTCCCGGCAGGCCTGCATAACGTCCAGGTTGAAGTAGTAGTTGACGCTGTTGATGCAGGTATCCGCGCCGCGCAACAGGTCTCGGAGGGCCTTCTCATCGGTGACATCGACTTCGACTGCCCGAGCTCCCTTCCCGACGCGCTCGGCCGTCCTCAAAGCCGCCCCTAAATCGCGGTCGGCGATGATGACCTCTTCGACATCCTGAACCAGGTCGAGCGCGATCACCCGCCCGATAGTCCCGGCACCCCCCAGAATCACGATTCGCATCTCCGATGCTCCTCCCTCACCTGGGATCAAGCGGTCAGGTGACAGCTGTCAGCATTCAGCGTTCAGCCTTCGTCGATCGGCGAAAAGCGAACAGCCTTTAGCAATAGGCAGTAGGCAATAAGCAGCAAGCAATAAGCAACTGAACATCTCGCCGACTGCGACTCTCCTGCCCTTTGTGGGATGTGCCTGCGGCGTGCAGCTTGCGGCTAATAGCCTGTCTTGTGTCTTGTGTCTTGTGTCTTGTGTCTCGCGTCCTGTGTCTTGTGCCCCGTGTCTTGCATTCCGTAGCTTGAAGCTCAAAGATCCAGTTGATCCGCCAGCCACCCGATCTCGAGTTCCTCAAGCTTGGCCCGAGTCGGTGTGCCTGTCGAGACATCCCAGCCGGCCATGGCGTAGTACCAATCCTTCGCCTGCTCGACCTCCTCTGGCGTGACGAAGACTCCGTCGCTCCTGCCGCCAGTCAAAGCCTTGTTGAGCTTCTTGGGCAGAACGTCCTGACTTCGGTCGAACCCTTCTCGGGCGTTGAACGCGCGCAGCATGTTGAGACGACGCTCCCCCAGGCGCATCAGCTCATCCAGGCTCACCTCCCACCCCGTGATCGCCTGAACAGCTTCGACCAGCTGTTTCATCCCATACAGATGCCAGGCGGGACCGAACACGAACTGGCACATATTGACAGTGTCGAGACACGAGTAAGCGTGCTCTGACAGAAGTGCAAAGCGAACCTTGGCCTCATTCAGGACTTTCGGGTGCTGCGGCTCGGTCAGGCCAATCTCAGACATCCTTTCCAGGTCGCCCTTCCAGGAGGTATCGTGCTCCGAGGACTGATGGTCGGCGCCGAAGGGATTGACGGCGTATATCAGCGCCAGACTGCGCTTGACTTGTGGCATATGGGCCGGCAATTCCTGCTTCTTGACGGCAACGACGAGCTCCTCGGCGCCGCGGCCCACTTTCGCCGCCGCCCTCGCCGAACCCTCGGCCAGCAAGTCACCCAACCCTTCCCGCTTGCCGATCATCTCCGTGATCCGGAGGATGGCTTCCGCATTCCCATACCGCAGCTCTATCCCGCCCGTATCCTCGGAGGTCAGGAACCCGTGTTCATAGCAATCCATCGCCCAGGCGATCGTCGCCCCGCACGAGATCGTGTCCATGCCGTACATGTTGCACAGCTGGCTCGCGTAAGCGACCGCCCGCAAGTCGTCCACGCCGCAGTACGAGCCAAATGTCGCAAGCGTTTCGTACTCCGGCCCGCCATACAGCGGGTCGACGCTGTGCGGCCCGTCGGTGACCTCGACGACTCGCTTGCAGCGCACCGTGCAGGCGTAGCAGGTGTCACGTTCCTTGAGAATAGACTTGGCCAGATCGGAA
>Ga0209641_10002365_pt1 | contig 16273 bp, 16 predicted proteins | sample RifCSP16_1_FD_184022 | JGI IMG/M metagenome (GOLD analysis project Ga0209641, IMG submission 184022) | Soil microbial communities from Rifle, Colorado - Rifle CSP2_sed 16_1 (SPAdes) (version 2) | ecosystem: Environmental > Terrestrial > Deep subsurface > Rock core/Sediment | place: Rifle...
TAGTATGTTGGCTCGGGTGTTGAGGATGGCATCCTTAACGATAGATTCAAACGTCGTAGTCACGAGTGTCCATGCTGAAGCGTCGAACCCACCGAAACCCTTACCATCTATTGCTCGCTGGATCGTGCTGTCGTTAAGGTCAATTCCCTTGACCCTTGCGACTAAGACTTGTGCCATCTCGTAGATTCGCGAGGCAAGGTCAAACACTATCCAGTCACCGGGTTCAGCTTGCGCTCTGATAGTGGCGTAGGCGTCCCGTAGCTCATCCCAACTAGCTGCCGGGTAGGGATAGACATTTCCACCATTCTCGCAGTACAGATAGTCGAACTCATCCCCTGCATTGAGGAAGGATGGCATAGTGTCGTCTGTGTCGAGAACAAAGAATCTCTTGCTCTTGCGCCCGTGATCAATTGCATCTTGATACTCTTGGGCCGCAAGTCTCATGTAAGCGTAGGACTTCCCACTTACGGTATCGCCTAGTAGGAGAATCTTCTCACGCTTAGGATGGAGAGTGGGACGAATGTTAGTACGGGCCGATACTCCAGTAGGAGATGCCATTACTGTGTTACTAGCAACAGCGTTACCAGCTTTGACCGGGACTATTGATTGGCCGGGGACAATTCCGCGAGGGGGTGGGGAACCTGCCGGTCGTTGAGGTTGCATCGGAACTGCCACGATAATACGATCCTTTAGACTTGCAAGTGGGGAGAGTAGCTGACACTATCTCTCCCCACTCTAGGTAACCCACAGTGATAGCTAGTCCTATCTTGGAGGGGGGGTTACTTCTTACCAGCGACGGGAGTCTTAGCTTCGGCAGCTTCCTGTACCGTCATAGCAGCGGCGAGTCCGGCAGCGACACGAACTTCGTTATCGTAACCGTAGACACTCATCGGAACTTCGACGACGATACTGCGACCGTCAAAGCCAGGATATTCCTGACGGACACGGTGATACTTGAGACCGATCAAGTCGGCAAGGCTGTTGATACGCACGGTCTGCGCGTACTGAGGATCGCTGGATACGCCAAGAATCTCGAAGGCCGCAAGCCACAATCCGTACTTGCTGGTCTTGGTTGCCTTACTCCTACGTGGCTTACCATCTGGCCCGGTCTTGAGCTTCGGCAACGCAAGATACTGAATGGTGTTCTGGTACTCCAGATCCAGTTCCTCGTAGTTGTCGATGCGCTGATGAATCTCGATCTGGTCGCCGGTGGTGAAGGTCTTACCCGGTTCACCCTTAACCTCTTTGACTTCACCACCCGGAGTGGACTTGAAGCCAATGATGGTGACATCGCATTCAGCGAGTCCACCTTCAGAGAGGTCATCCATGCTGACCGACATAGTTTCGATGTCCGTCATCGCGGATTCATCGATACCGAACACTGGTTCCTTGTGTTCCTTTGGCTGAGTCATTTGAGCTTAGATCCTTTATTTGGGTGTTGTGGTACGTTGGTACGTTAGCGTTGTTGATGTTGGTATGTGAGCGCGAGTGTTAGTATTTCGTCAACCGCATGACCTCCATTGACAGTGTTAAGGGTACCATAAGTGAGAGAAGGTGTCAACTCTCAATCATTGGACTATTTTACTACCTTAGTTTCGGTGCCCACCCGTTCTTACAGATGAAGCATGGATCAGTGGCGACGATACATCCGCACACTGAACACTTAGCCCATTGAAGTTTGTTGAATTCAGTGAACCAGCCAGTTGCTTGGTTACAACCACACTGATCTTGATCCCAACAGCCATCCTCATCATGGTGCGCCATTAAGTGACGACAGGTACACCACAAAGATACTAATGGTGGGTAGCTAACTGGTTTGAGTACCACTTACCACTCGCTTAACCGAAACAGGTTCGCCTGATCGATAGACTACGTCATAGATATCCTCGACAGTAACGATATCCTCCTTATGCTCATTATGCTCATTATTAAGAAGCTGATCACAAGCATCACAATCGTAGTGGTGCTTCTTGATCCCCGCAATTATGCGACTAGCATTCTCCAGTGCGAGATGCATTCTCTCGTTAGTTGCCGCCACCGTCCAGCTTGCGATCTGGTACTGTAACAACTCTTTCTTTAGCCGGATAATTTGACCTTGAAGGGATACTACGTCCTCGTTTGTTGGGGAGGGTTTTGGACTTTCCTGACTTCCATCGACCATGACGATCTCCCTTGTAGTTGTAGAATGTTGAGCCGGTGTGTCCCCGACGCTGTCGCATCTTACTTGTCATTCATCATCAACCGTAGTCTGCATCCTTGAATGCGTGAGTGTAGTAGCACTTGCAACACGTTATTTCTACGTATCGTGTTAGTTCACCACACAATTCCTTTAGATAGAATATCTCTCGGTGTTCATGGTGTGACTCATTGAGATAACCTTTCGAGTTGCACCCAGCCGATACCTCAATTGGTAGTGCTGTACGGATATCTTTTGGCTTTCGGTGAAACAATCTCATTAGAGAGAGACTCCTGTCTGCATAGCAAGGGCGCGAAGGGCTCGATAGATCCCATCGTAGACCTTCCAACCATCCCACACGAGATTATCCCTAAACCACTTCGGGAAGTGAGCCTTGTTAGCTCCGTAGAACCACCCGAACTGGGCGTCGAGAATGATGGTAGGGCCATCATGATCAGGTGCGCGCTTCACTCGACCAGTTGCTTGGACGATCTGACAGATAGTGTAGTAGGTGTAGAAGTCCTTATCTACTTCTTTGCGCTTGATAACAGCAGGGTCATCCAACGGCATGTACCAGAGTTTAGGGATGAGTTGCCACTTAGGTTGATAGGGGAGATCCAATCCAGTGCTAATGGATTGGCCTACAATAACATGGGGCTTGGGGTTAGTGACGTAGGTTGTGATTACCTTATCTTTGACAGGAAACCTAGCCATACCCACACTACCGCTAGTGCTGGCAGCATCATACGCCAAGAATCTATGGCGTAGTTCAGTGTTGTTAAGGTAGTCATCCCGCAATTTCACACTGGGTACGTGGATTAGTCCCTTATCATTCATGTAGAGGTTAGTGAACCGATCCATGATCTTAAAGACGTACTTCCACTCGTTTGGCTTAGTCTTGTACCCCAATTTTATAGTGGGACAGTAGTAAATCTGAGACTTGGTGCGGTCGAATACCTTGCCCGCATCGATGACTTCAACATCGTTAATGTCGATGCCCAGAGTCTTGCATAGGAGTTCGGGCGCGAGGAATGCTGACATCAATACTACCTTGTGTCGAGCGGCAGCCAAGATGCGCCGGAACCCGTACTTACCGTAGATTGGCTTTAGGAGTACACTCTCGCGGGTGGGCTGAATGACCCACTCATCATACTCACTACTACTAAGAGCGTTGAGGTCTTTCATCGCATTGATAACCCTAGTGATCGAGTGAATACGTCCTACTAGGGTATCGATTGCGGCATCCTCAGGAATAACAAGCCCGAGATCACCGCCGTCCCAGTCGGGAGCATCACCGTCCGCAAAGTCCTCGTCCGGTGTGATCTTGAGTCCCATTGCTACCAACCGAGATTGGACTGTTACTTTGGCACGGCGGGCAAATCCGATGTTAGCCCGTGACCACGCTACCCAATCTTCCATTACCGTAGGGGTAGGGTTGGGAAGATGCAACGATGCGTCCCGTAGGTCGGAGTAGGAGAAGTCAAGGATACCGGCAGCCATCAAAAGGAGATCAAGTTCGTGGGCTTCGTCGCAGATAATCCAGTCGCGTGAGAAGAACGCACTTCCCCGACTCTTGGTCTCGTTCAACCAAAATGCGTAGTTCTGGATGCTAACCTCAGCCACCACACTCTCAGCCTTTTTAGAGAAGTAGTCACACTCGGGCCAGATGATAGGGGTACCAGTCTGGTAATCCCATGTACCCTTTAGTTCGCACTTCGCACCGATAGTACAGGGGGCACGATCAGCCCCTCGACCTGTCTTGTTACAAATTGAGTGTCGGCGTCCAGCCATCATCTTCGCGTTATGGAAGTCCCTCATGTACTGCTCTTGAAGGTTGATGGTTTGAATCAACACGATAGCATTGGCACCAACGGAGCGGGCGGCTGCAATCGGGATAATAGACTTCCCGGTGCCGCACTCGGCTTCAAGCATGATAATCTTCTTAGGAGAATCTACGATGCGTTGAGCAAGCTCCTTCTGCCCATCTCGCCACTTCCACTCTCGGGGTACGATGTCGAGATCAAACAGCTTCGAGGGGACAATTACCTGTACTGGTGGTGGGATTGTTTCTGGGATCTCTAGTTCCATTGTGGGCCTATCCTTTTCTTACTAAACTATTACCTCTAAACTACGCCAATGTTAATGTCGCCTACTGTATCTACATCCTCTCCGTAGTAAGTGTTCTCTCCTAATATCCCGCCTGATTGAGCGAGACTGACCACGTAGTCATCTACTATGAGTCCTTGTCGGATGAGGATGGCCATCGGTTCGCGCATCTCATTCTCATGCAGAAGAATCTTTGAGAAGTAGTTTTTCCAGAAGGGTGAATCTTGGGAGGTAGCACCTGCGATCCATTCATTGATGAGATCGGCTGCCTCAACGTACTCGTCGATTGCCATGAGTGTCTTTACTGATGTCGCAATCGCTTTAATAGATTCTTGTGCTTCGTTCATCACGTTGGAGCGGGCTGTTACCCTACCCCCCGACTTCTCTAGAAAGATACGTGCGCGGAGGGCTGGGTCTACGTTGAACTGATCGTCGGGATTGTCGCTGTTGAGTTGCTTACTTATCTTATTAAGCTCAGCCATTCCAATAGCGATGCACCAGCGGAAGAATGCCCCTCGTGTGGGCCAGATGGTAGGGAGTTTAGTGCCGGGCATCTCCCTGATGTGATCGATTGCTGAGATCCAATGATGAGGTACCCTAGTATTGACGACGACGCCTTCACTATCTCCTAGGGATGCGGGGTAGTCTACTAGAGCGGCTTCACCCGCGAAAGCTGTGGGGATTTCATCAAGCCACTTGGCTGGATCAGCAGGTAGCCCATCGTGAGCTACATCAACCGCGACATCGAATAGGGATTTACTAATCCCACTATACTCACTTGGTTGTCCCACCCTGATAGCTCCGAACTCCAAAATTGTGGGCGGCAAGGCTGTTAGTTATACGCCCAAAGTCTTGTGGGTGCAATGTACTGTTGTTAAGGTGGGCTCATTGTACCACTGCATTAGGAAAGTGTCAACTTCTAGTATTGTAGTCTAGTAGGTTAGGCGGTGCGAAGCTTCTCAGCCCTCTTAATCTCACGGATCTTACGGGCCTGTCCGCTAATACCTAGCTTCCTCAGCCAGTGGCTAAAGGTTGGAGGAAAGAGATCGAGTGAGTTAGCAGCATCACGCTGCGTCGGCTGCGTTGACAATGCTTCCAACATAAGAATGCGGATGTCTTTTGGCTTTCTTGTAGCCTCATCGATGTACTCCCACTCCAAGTCCTCCATCTCACGGGTCTTTTCGATCCCGTCGGACATTGGAAACTCGTCGAGGATCTTACGCACAAGGGAGTTTGGACTAGTCATAATAGTAGATGTAGGGAATGAAGTAAGCGAAGGAGTCACAGCGCACCTTAAAGCGTGGAGTTAGTTACTTACCAGTGTAACAGCTAAGCTTGTAAGTGTCAATTATAGTAGAGAGTTATTGTAAGGGAGGGGTTAGGTATTGACAAATAGGTCGATACCCGAGAAAGTTAGAGTATGCCTATGCCAATGAGTCAGCCTACGGGAGAGGTTCCTGCTAGCTTTAATCCCACTAAGAACTGCGGTGCCACTATTAAAGTGGATAAAGCAGATCCTAATAGTCCTACTACTGTGTGTATGAACGCGGCTGGGAAGATCAACGGTAGGTGTAAGTGGCACGGCGGTTCTCTACAGGCACGGGCTGGGGGTCAAGCTGTACGTGAGACGCTTCTCGCGCGCGCGTCCGCTATAAGAAACAGTGACCAGCTTCTCACACTCGACAACGAAATCGCTGTAGTCAAAGCGATTATCGAGCAGAAGTTTCGCATGTACGACGACCTCTATAGTGTTGCGAATGTGCTGATTGATCGGATTCAGTCAGGTGACCCCTCACTAGACGGGGAGTTCCCGGCCATCACTCCTGAAGATATCGATAGCATGATCGACCTCAAGGAGCTTGATACTCTGAATAGGCTTATTAAGACGGCGTATGATATGCGATTCAGCAAGCGATTCAGCGTCCCTATTACTGAACTTGAGAGCATCATGAATCAGGTGGCTGAGTCCTTCCGTGATACTGTTCAGCGTTTCGGTATCCCTAATGAGGCGGTTGTGTACTTCGCTAATAAGATTGCGAACCTGAAGCTGAGTAGACCAGTAGACTATCAACTTGATCGTGCTGGTGGACTACCACCTACTACTATTGTGTTTGACCAGATCAGTGGGGGAGAGGGTGAGGTAGCTTAGATGACGCTTCCAGCAATCGAGGGGCCGGTTACTCTAGCAGTCGATATGAGTCAGTGGGGCGGAGACTTCACACTCACTGAGGCTCGGGCTGCAATGGCACAAGGATACTCTATGTGTATCCCTGCTGCTGGCCCCGGCGGTTACGGTAAAATGTATCGGTATCAAGCGGATGATGCTCTACGTGCTGGTATGTCGTTAGGGGCGTACATATTTCTGGAGTGGGGAAATGATCCTCGACAGTGGGTAGCAGCGGCGCTCAACTCAGTAGGCGAGTATAGGGATCAGATTGGCTACTGGGCGTTGGACTTAGAGGACAACATCAACACTCCACCACCAACATTGCAAGAGAGGATTGACTACGCATGGGCAGCACTTGACCAGTTACAAGAATTTGGCGTTGCCAAATCTCAACTGATAATCTATACGGGCGGGTGGTATTGGGTTAGAGGGGATGCTTTCCAAAACACTGACTACTTTGCTAAGCAAGGTTATGGTTTGTGGGAAAGCTACTACGACGAGAACAAAAACCGTAACGGCTGGTACGATTGTCCGTGGCCCACCGAGAAAATCTATATTACGCAGTATGGCGGGACGCAAGATGTAGGTGGTCAATCGGTGGACGTTAATGCGGTCTATCGGATGCCGAACGGTGATCGTTCGGGGACATTGGGAGAAGATATGGCTGCAATTGAGGAACTTAACAAACTAAAGATCGCACTGTTCGCTGGCAGTGAGAGGGACTCGCAGGGGTGGAGTGATCAGCAAAGGTTGGAGTACGCGAACTACATCATTGAGGCGAAGGGTCAGAGTATGTTGGACTTGGCTGCTAGCGCAATCTCGCTCTCGAAAGATGCTCTTGCCATAGCCAGTAATGGGAGCGATGGAAGCGATGGTGATAGTCTGAGTGTTGCGGAGTTCCAAGCTATTCTTGCTGCCGCTGCTGCTAAGGCTGAAAGCTTCAAGCCCTAAACTCCCTCGCTCCCTACGTCCTGTAGAGGTTGTCAACTTACCTTAGATATCCCTACACTAGTGTTTGCACCGCCCCATGTTAAGTGTTACTCTCCCACAGTAGCCCTCAATATTAGTGGAGTCGTACAGGTACAGTTGTATGAGTAAATCACCTGATCCGAGTGAGCCCAATGGGGCGAATGAGCAAGTTAACGTGCCAAACGAGACTGGTACTCGTGCGGAAGTCAACTCGCCCTACGAAATGAAACTTTGGGATGCCACTGGTCGATCCGTTGTGGTGTCTAGTGAGGATGAGGCTTACTGGCTCAACAAGGGTTTCAGGCGTAACAAGCTTGATATCCGTGAAGCCTACAGTAAGCTTAGCACTATGCTGGACGCTGCAAAGATCGCGACAGCTAACTTCGTGACTGGGGTACTTGCTGACGGCGAGATTGATCCTAGTGATACAGCAGCAATGCTCAGTGCTAACATTGCAATGTCGGAAGTTGCAGAATTGTACGTACAGCTTGTTGCTGATATCAGTACGCTGTATCCCGTCCGCCCCACTGGTACTGTCGTGAAGATGATCGCCCCCAGCGGTGTTGAGACTGTAATCGCGGCTGAACAGGTCGAGATGTACACCGACGAGCACGGCTACAAGCTGGCAGCGGGCTAAGGGAGAGGTAGGGAGACTACGATGCAAACAGTATTGAGGGTTGATCCAGTCATCGGTCGGGTGTACGTACCGGAAGCGTTGAAGAAGCTCATTAGCTTGCCCAACTCTCCCACCCGTAGAGCGATTAACGGTGAGATTGGTATCTTTGTTGCGACTCAGCAGAGGCCAATCTTTAGTGATGAAGGTCACTTGCTTCGATGGGAAACAGTTTGGGCAAGCGTATCACATAATGAGCGAGTGGATCGCGGCTCCAGTATTCAGGCTAACCGTGCGTTCGGCACTGTTGGTACCGCAGCTAATGGTGTGTTTAGTGCGATGGCTATTGCCAGTGCTAGCATCAGTAAGACTAAGACCGATCTTAGCTTGGGTACAATCTCTAGCGGTGTCACCACAAATGAGTACACCACGATTGGGCTGAGTCGTGCGGCTGCTACAATCCAGAACTTGACTACCCCTAGCACGTTGGGCGGTACGTTTAGTGTAGATGCGTACAAGTCATTCACGCTGTCGGGCGGCGGTACCGCTTACGGTGCCGGGTTGTTCGATCAGGTAGTGGTAGCCAGCAGTAACCTTTACTGTGAGGATCTGTTCGCTAGTACAGCGGTTCTCATCTCAGGTGATACACTCAACGTAACTGTTACTGTTACGAATTAAAGTCTGGGGTGACTAGTGTCTGTTGTTATCGGACAGTTCACTATCATCGGTGAGCATGAAGAGGGGGAGGGGATTCGTCTCCTTCCCCATACTCATGGTAATGCTTATCCGTGGTGGAGCGAGAGTACTCGCAACGTACTGGAATCGCTTACTGTTGAAGATGTGAAGGGCAAGCGAGTACTGGACTTCGGTTGTGGTGCAAGCGCGATCCTTGGACTTGCGGCAGCATCTCTAAGTGCTAAGTCCGTTGATTATGCGGAGCGCGACGTGGAGTTGTGGGCGATTGCCAAGACTATAGTCCGACGCAACGCTCACTCGCCATCTCCAGACACTGGCAAGCGATACGACTTCATCCTCGCCAATCTTGGCGATGCGGAGCAGGTAGGCAAGGTAAGTGTACGGAGTGAGCACGGCATCGGCACGGACAAGGACGGGGCGGTGATCAGGTGGTGAGTGATGCCTAAGTGGAAAGTCCAAGCTGTCGAGCCTGATACGTGTGACCCTCCCGGATGCCGATACCTTGAAGTCTGGGATAGCCTCGCGCTACCTGAAGATCGCGTCCACACCATCGCGGCTTTCGAGCGCGTGTGTGCGGCCCACGCGGACGATGTGCCGGTGGGCGTCATGCTTTGGAGCGATGGGAATTGGAAGCCACTTAATGCCTACATCGATTACCAGCGGGCGTGGTTTAGACGGCTCAACCATGTTGAGTGGCTAAGAGATCATCCAACCGAGGCGATGCCGCCGCAGATTGCGAGCTACACAAGTGACCCGGTGACCACGGGGAGTGTAGCCGCGCCGGATGCCGCAAAGCTCACGGGCTTGGCGCGGGCTTACTCACGCAACAAGGAGCACAACGCCCGAAAGAACCAGACGATCACCATCCCGGCATCGGTGCGAGCTGGTATCGACACAACGAAGATCACATGGTCATGGAGCGGCGTGGGGGATGCGCGGGTGCTGACGGTGAACTGCGGCGGGCAGTTGACGAACCAGCAGCGGACTCAGGCACAGAACCTTGCTGACATCCAGTACGGAGTCGGCAAGGTGATCGTGGTTAGCTAGCATGACTCAGTGGCGGTGGGGGGCAAGGTGCAACGTTGCACTCATCCAAGGTGCGACTAGCTATCTGTTCTTTATTGAGTCTAATTACGGAGGGGCCTCAGAAACTATAGTTCAAACTAAGTTCTACGTTGCCTATACCATTAGCGCCCTTCGCATCCTGGTTACAGCGAATGGCGGAACTAGCACGGTCGCCTTTCGTGACGATGGCGTGACCAGTAGCAACCAAGTGCTCTCGATCACCACTACTGGGTGGCTAGAGGACGTAACCGGGACAGACACCCCGGCTGCCAATTCCCTCTGTAATATTATTGCCAAAACGGGCGGCTCGCATGGCAATAACATGACGCTAGCAGGAGGAATGCTGACGTACGAACACGCCAGCACGATGGCCCCACTAATGGCGAGTGGGGTAGGAACTAGTCTTAGTACAGATGGATTCTTGGCCCCTAGTTCCGGTCAATGGTTTACTGCTACTGAAGCAGACACAAAGTACAAAACACAGCGCGCGATAGTAGTTAACAATCTGCGTTGTTACTTCACGACGGCAAGTGCATCAGGACTAACAGTCGCTGTCGGTAACAATGGCTCAAGCAGCACTAATGTCACGGTTTCTCCATCGGCCACTGGCGCGATTGAGGACACGACTGGTTCGGAAAGTATTGCCAGTGGCGCAGACTATAACATTCGTGCGATTAGGACGGCGAACAACTGGGTAATGCCAATTGTTCAGAGTCAGGTTGACACACAAACAGGATACAGGTCAACGGCGCAAACAGCCTCGTTTCCGTATTCTGCAACCACTCGTGAATACGAAACCTTCTCACCACTCCCTCTTGGCTCCACATCCGCCGCTGACAACTACACGATGCGCTGTGGCAGCATCACGGCAGCAAACCTCCAGTGCTACTGCACGGCGGCTGGCGACGGCACCCGTGATGTAACCATCCGACTGGCCTCCACAGACAGCACAAACCTGACGATCTCGATTACCGGCACGGGGTATTTCGAGGATGTGACCGGCAGCGATTCGGTGGGCGACACGGATCACTTTGGCTGGTCACTGGCGAGCACCGGCGCGGCGCTGTCGATTGTGCGTGTGGCGGTGGAAGCGCCGTACTTTACTTCTGGATCAGTATTTAATAAGACTGCATCTCCTACTAGTATCTCTCATAGCTCAGCAGTGGCACGGGCGTTAACTAATAACCGACCTGTCGCAGTATCTAGCATTACCAATACGATAGTCACGAACCGAAACGGTACCTTTATTAGACTAGTGGGAGTTGCTAGTATTGCTAGTAGCTCAGCAGCAGCGTTGGTCAAGATATTGGAGCGGCTTGCCAGTGTAGCCTCAATTGCTAATAGTTCCGCGGTGGTAAGATCAGTCACTAACAATAGAGTAGTGGGGGTTGCTAGTATCTCCCATAACACCAATGCAGTACAGCAAAAGGTAAGTGTCCGTAGTATTGCAGTTGCTAGTATCAGTGTAGTGACTGCCGCTGTCCGTACAATAACTTACATCCGTACGATAGCGGTTGCTGCGATCACCAACACCACTAACGCTGTGCAGCAGAAGGTTAGTGAGCGCCCCATATCAGTAGCTACAGTAGCGGTAGCGACCACCACTGATAGAGTAGTAGTTAATAACCGTACCATCTCGGTTGCTAGTATCACGCACTCAACTGTTGCTACTGGGATCAAAGTCATAATTAGACTAGTGGGGGTTGCGAGTGTTGCTTCTACCACAGCAGCGATTCGATCAGCTATCAATAATAGAGTGGTGTCGGTCGCTAGCATCTCCAATAGCTCGGATGCGGTGAGGGTCAAGGTATCTGTACGGGCTGTTGCTGTTGCAGCAATTACTGCTACTACCGGGGCTGTACGTGCGCTGGTCAATGCGCGATCGATTAGCGTAGGAACAATCACTTCCATTACTGATGCCGCGCGACAGAAGGTTAGTGTACGCACGATCACCCTTACTACTATAACGGCTGTAACATCAGCAGCTAGAGTAGTAGTTAATAATCGTAATGTATCGGTTGCTAGTATCACGCACTCAACTGTTGCTACTGGAATTAAGGTCATAGTTAGAACGATATCGATTGTCAGCATTGCTTCTACCACAGCGGCAGTGCGGTTCGTTACTAACAATAGAGTAGTGGGGGTTGCTAGTATCCCCTCTTCTACTGGAGTAGTGGGGTCGAAGGTATCAGCCCGTACGATTGTTGTGAGTGCAATCAGTGTAGTAACTGATGCGGTGCGGAGTCTCATCAATAATAGGGTGGTGGGTGTTGCTAGTATTTCTAGTAATACAAGCGTTGTACAGCAGAAGTTGAGTGCCCGTAGTGTGGGGGTTGCTAGTATTGCTGTAGTTACTGACGCGATCCGATCAGTAGTTAACAGTCGTACCATTCTAGTAGCTGTGGTTAGTCATTCAGTTAGTGCAGTTGTTAGTAAAGTAGCTGAGCGGTTTACGACCAGCACTACAGCATCTTCGACTGGTGCTACGCGATCAGTAGTTAACAATAGAGGTGTGATCGTTGGGGCTATCACCGCAATAACCGACGTGACTCGCTCGGCAGTTAACAATCGAACTGCTTTGGTTACTGAGATCACCTCAACTACTGGGGCTGTTAGAGTCTTGGTAGCGATCAGAAACATCACCCTCTCTAGTATCAGTGTTGTTACTTCAGCCGTTAGGGAGATCATTTCTGGTGGGGCAACCTATAACCGGGACATCTCGGTTGCTAGCATCTCCCACACTGTTGTTGCTAGTAGAGTAATGGGTGCGGTAAGGGGGATCACCCTCTCTAGTATCAACGTGAGTAGTTCGGCGGCTCAACTTAAGATTTCAGTACGGAACATCACCCTTGCTAGTATAAGTGCGGTGACGGGAGCGGTTCGCCAGCTTACTAATTCGCGCTCAATGGTGGGAGTGGACACCACCCTCTCTACGGAAGCAACACACTCTAAGGTGACGGCACGAGATACGGTTGTCCCCACGATCTCTCACACTAGTAGTGCTGCACGTAGCCTGACTAATAACCGTACTGTTGGCGTTGCGACTATTGCAGTGGTAACATCAGTAGTGTATCTGTCTGGCAAGTTTAGAGAAGCGATAGTTGCTAGTATTAGTAACGTGACGGGTGCTAATCGCTCGGTCGATAACTCTCGTACAATAGCGGTCGCTAGTATCACTCCCTCGACTGGGGCGGTAGGAGCTAAGGAAGCGAATCGTAGTGTTTCAGTTGCTAGTATCTCGGTGGGGACGGTAGCTAACTATCTTAAGGCACTTAACCGGACTATCAATGTGAGTGCCATCACTCATAGTGTAAGCGTGTCGGCCTTTAAGGAAGCGATGAGGGCGGTATCAGTTGCTAGTATCTCCCATTCCACCGGAGCGGTAGGAGTCAAGGTAACTGAGAGGGTGATAGAAGTCCCTTCAATTGCCAGCAGCACCAATACGCTGTTTAGTCGGCTGGTTGCTCGTGCCCTAACGCTTGTAAATACCCCCGTTACTACTACCGTTACGTTAATTGGGATCTACAATCGTGGAGTGATCAGTGTAAGTATCGCTCACTCAGCCACAACGATATTTAGTATTCAAGCTGTTGGTAGCGGTGTCCCCATTATAGTATTGGGAACAGGTGCGTATCGGAGTGAATTCATCCTCGATACCGCTGAGTACCGAACCATTGTGGTGACGCATCCGGGTGGATACCGAGAAATCGCTCAACTAGACACCGCAGGGTATTTGGTGGACAAGGTGCTTGATAAAGGTACATACTCAGTGGACGCTGAGCTTAACTAGGAAGCTAGAGAGCTAGGGAGCGGTAGGGAAAGGGAGCAGTTGTGCCTTACGAAGTTAACATCGAGAAGAAAGTAATCTACATCGGGATGGCGGTTAACCTGCTTATTCCGGTGATTGATCAAGTAACTGGTGAGCCTAAAGACCTCACTGGTATGGCCTTGAAGTGGCAGATGCGGAATCTCAAAAGCGATACCGCTATTGTACTAGCGAAGGCGACTCCACCGATCACCATTATCAATAATGGGACTGCGGTAGCGAGCTACGCTAAGATCCCAATTTACCCTACCGATACTTGGACTTCCGGTACCAACACTATATTGGTGGCAGCGGGGAAGTATTATCATGGAATAATGCGGGTGGATGCTGGAAACGAGATCTTGCTGGCGGAAGGCTATTGCTGGGTGGACATCGCAGGAGTACGATAATATGGATCTCATACTGGAACTAACTGGATGGAGTGTGTGGCAGTTAGCGATGTTTTGCGCTCAACTATCGTTTTGTTACTGCATCGTAGGGATGGGAAGAAGTTTCAGGAAGGCGATCACAATTTTGCTATCAGGTCGGGAAAGTTGACTTGTGAAAATTTTCACAAAGAGAAGGATAGTAAAATAGCCCCATCAAGAGGTAAGTTCCTTTTGCTTACCTTAGTGGGGCTAGTGGGGTTGTTGGTTTGGTGGTCGTGGCCTTACAAGTCAGAGATTACCTAAGAGCTACTTCCCCTCTTCGTACAGCCGCAAGTTGCTCACTAAATGTCAGTCCGATTTGAACATCAGCTAATCCTGTAGCTCTATTTTCGTCCTCGATCTGAAGCTCAGCAAAGATTAGGTACCTGTGCCGCCTAACAACTAAGTACCACTGGTAGCAAGCCTCAACTACTGATTGATGCGCTCGATGTGCTCGAAAGCACCCCCTTAAGGTTATGATACCTGACAGATCGAAGTCTAAGAACGCCTCAACTAGAGACAGTCCGGGTGGAAGTGGTGGTAGATCGTTAGGTAAGTTGGCTGCTGGGACGACAGATCGATCATAAGGTATTGGCATGTTAGGGGTTACCTCCATCGAACTTACAACTATAACACAGTTGAGCATCCATTGTATAGGAGTGATACCCATCCTCGGTCTTTACCGTCTCACCACACAGGGGGCATTGGAAGGATGCGTCTACAACACTCATTAGCTTACCAGCGATGGTTTCCCAGTCCCCCCGTGAGATGAGAGGGGTAAGGTATTTGAACTCTCGTGCATCTGAATCATACCCTATCCATACCCCCAACACTAGACCGTCCTGTAACTCACACTCATAGATTGAGAGTAGGGTACCGTGTTCGTCATGTAAGGGGTGAGGGGTATCACAGTCAGTTGGTTGACCATCAGCCCTGAATTGATGCTTCATGGTGCTACTACTTCCGTAACCGAAATAGCACTCTCTTGATAACGTGACCACGCTCCCATGTTCCGAAGTACGGCTGGGAGACACTTATCACAAGCGTACCCCGACATCCCTACCTTCCAACGTACTTCGGTGTAGTTTCGATGCTTCAAAGAACTACAATTCTTTGGTTCCTCTAATGTGAGCTTAGCCATTTCCCTTTCCCCTTTCAGTACTCGGTGAGATCATTCATCGCGAGGGCCGCAACCACCATACCGTCGGCCGTCAGTGTACGACCTCGCTGATCCCTATTGATAAGACCACTCCTAACTAGGTGTGGCTCCATAACGTACTCCACTGTCTCGGCGCTCTCACCCAACACCGCCGCGATAGCCCTTACACCTACTGGACGCTTGTTGTATCGATCAAACATAGCAATCAGCATAGCTCGATCCTTCCGTTCCAAGCCTTGTGAGTCGATGTCCAAAGCTATCATAGTTTCACGTACAATAGTGGGGTTGAACCAAAACAGGGGAGAGGTATCAGGGGAGAGAGATGGCCCCTCAACCCCTATCGGGAGTGGTGACCCTGAATCACTAGTCTCCATGTAGTCTACCACTCTCTTAATAAGGTGGTTCGCTACTCTAGGCACCCCTCTACTACGTGCTGCTATCATCTCAATAGCTTGAGCACCGGGAAGCTTAGGATTATCAGGATCACAATACTGAGTTACCTCGTCGCGACTAGTCCCAGTTAGTATGCTGAGGGAGCGACGGAGAATCTTCCCCAACTCACTCCCACTGTAGTATTCTAACTGGTACTTAAGCTCGAACCGATCCCTGAGTGGGCCTAGAAGCTTGCTAGGCTCCGTAGTTGCTCCCACAATAGTGAAGGCTCCAAGCTGAAGATCCTCAAACTCGAAATCTTCCATAAGGGGAAGAAGGAGCGTCATTGCATCCTTCTCCACCCCATGTATTTCATCGATGAAGATCACCTGTTGAGGCAGGGTTGGATCATCCGATTCCCCCACCATTTCAGTGATCATATCGAGAATTAGGCGTTTATCGACGTTAGGGCCACTCAATAGTTTGAGTCGGTGACCCATGTAGGTTGATATTACGGATGCAAACGTAGTCTTGCCTAGGCCGGGAGGGCCATACAAGAGGGTGTGAGCCAATGGCCTACCACGGCCCTTTGCTGCATCCATAAACCTAGTGAGCGTTTCCTTGACGTGATCCTGTCCGATAATCTCTTCCAATGACTTAGGTCGAAGCTTCTCGGACGTATCAATCTGTCGAAGGGTTCGTGTGATGAGTGGTGAT
>Ga0209641_10002367_pt1 | contig 16269 bp, 13 predicted proteins | sample RifCSP16_1_FD_184022 | JGI IMG/M metagenome (GOLD analysis project Ga0209641, IMG submission 184022) | Soil microbial communities from Rifle, Colorado - Rifle CSP2_sed 16_1 (SPAdes) (version 2) | ecosystem: Environmental > Terrestrial > Deep subsurface > Rock core/Sediment | place: Rifle...
CCGATGAAACCTGCTCCGCCTGTCACCAGATAATTACCTGCCATTTTTACTCCGTAATTTCCGAATTGGTCTTTTTTCTGAACTGGGTGATATCCCTGTAAAGACCTGCCAATGTTTGCCCTTCCGAACTCAGGGCGATCAATGCCGGGATGCCGGTCACAAAATAGCTGAAGATTCGCAGAACTACAACAAAAGCTGCCGCAGAGTCAATGTTTTGCGAGAGCAGATAAACCGCTCCTCCGACCGCAGAATCGAGGGTGCCGATGGCTCCGGGCAGGGAGGGAATTGCTCCTCCGAAAGCTGCCATGCCAAGGCTAAAGGTACCCCAGACAATCGTGGCTTGCGGAAAGAATGCCCTCACCAGCAGGTAATATTCCACAGCGGCGACAGCCCAATCGATCGTCATCCAAAAGATAAAAGCTGAGAACCTGCGGAAGTCGGTCAGGATCGATAACCCATCCAGGAAAGGGTCAAGCATGCTTTCCCTGATCTTATCAATGGCATGCCATCGGTTTCCCAATCTTTCCAGGATCTCACCAACCCGATCCCTTTTGTATGCAAGAATAAACAATCCAGCCAACCCAACCAGCATGATAACGCCAACGATGAACCCGATCTGGTCTGCTCCTGATACACCCAATACGAAGGGCACGGAAAGAATCAGAATACCAGCGGAGAACATCAGGTCAAGAACCCGTTCGATCACAATCGTGGGAACGATCTCCATGAAACGCAGATCGGATTTACGGCTGAGAAGGAATGCCCGTCCGACTTCACCCAGTCTGAAAGGAAGGAAATTGTTCAACAGGTATCCTTCACACAGACAAAAAAAGGTGGCTCTGTAACTGGGTCTGCGTTTCAGAAGAGTCCACCACACCAGGCCGCGAATGAAAAGCCAAAGGATCGCCAGGACAAGTGCGAGGAGGATGAAACGGAGATCCGCCCGGATCAGCGCTGCAGCCACCTGGTTGAGATCCACATAGTGGAAGATCAGCGCCAGCAAAACCAGGCTGATCAGTGTGCCGGGCAGCCAGCGGCGTACGTTCTTCCAAGCCTGATGCGGGACTTTTTCGTTATCCAATGTCTTGGTCCACTTCACTACTTATCGTCGTCCAGGCTGAGGATGGCCATGAATGCCTCCTGCGGAATTTCCACATTCCCAACCATCTTGAGACGTTTTTTCCCCTTTTTTTGTTTCTCGAGCAGCTTCTTCTTGCGGGTGATATCGCCACCATAGCACTTGGCGAGAACATCCTTGCGGATTGCTTTGACAATCGCCTTGGAAATGATGCGGCTGCCTGAAGAAGCCTGGATGGAAACATCGTATAACTGGCGGGGAATCAGTTCTTTAAGTTTCGTGATCATGCGCTGTCCTTTGTGATAGGCATCCTTCTGGTGGACAATGGCAGCCAGGGAATCAACGGGTTCACCATTGACCAGGATATCCAGTTTCTGGAGCTGATCCATGCGGTATTCGGCAAACCTGTAATCAAGGGATGCATATCCTTTCGTGCGCGATTTGAGTTCATCGAAGAAATCGACGATGATCTCGGAAAGGGGGATCTCGTAATTCAACTGCACGCGGTGAGGTGCGGGGTATTCCTGGGATTTATAAATGCCCCTGCGCTTTGTGACCAGCTCCATAATTGGCCCGTAAAAATCGGTTGGTGAGATGACCTGGATCTCCATCCATGGTTCACGGATCTCAACAATACTGGCTTCTTCCGGAAGTGCGGCAGGCGAATCGATCACGACCACAGACTCATCCTTCAGAAGCACTTCATATTCAACCGTTGGTGCAGTGAATACCATGTTGAGATCATATTCGCGTTCCAGGCGTTCCTGGATGATCTCCATATGGAACAAACCAAGAAAACCTGCCCGGAAACCAAAACCGAGTGCCTGCGAGGTCTCCGGGGTAAAGGTAAGCGAGGCATCATTAAGCTGGAGTTTTTCGAGCGAGTCCCGCAGTTCAGGGTAGTCATCAGGTTCTGCGGGATAGATCCCTGCAAAAACCATTGGCTTGGGATGGAGATAACCCGGCAGGGCTGAATTGGCTGGATTCCTGGATTGGGTGATCGTATCACCAACCCTGCATTCATGGACTGTTTTGAACCCGGTTGCAATGTAGCCCACTTCCCCGGCACCCAGGTTTTTGACAGGATTCATTCCCGGAGAAAAAATACCTATTTCAACCGGTTTAAAATCAATGCTGGTGGACATCATTCTCAATGTGTCTGTTGCAGCGATGACCCCATTAACGATTCTGATGTAGGCGATCACTCCTTTGTATGGATCATAATGGGAATCAAAGACCAAAGCCTGCAGCGAAGCGGATTCATCTCCGCTGGGAGGTGGTGTTTTTTCAACAATGGCTTCCAATACAGCGCTGACATTCAACCCCGATTTGGCGGATACACGAATAACCTCTTCACCAGGAACACTCAATAAGCTGCTGATATCTTCAGCCACTTCATCAGGCACGGCTGAAGCAAGATCGACCTTGTTGATGACAGGAATGATCTCAAGGTTCGCATCGATGGCTGAGTAAAGATTGGCCAGTGTCTGTGCTTCGATCCCCTGGGTGGCATCCACGACCAGCACTGCACTCTCACAGGCATTCAATGCCCGGCTGACTTCATATCCAAAATCCACGTGTCCGGGTGTATCGATCAGGTTCAATTCATAAACCTGTCCATCCAGGGCTTTGTACTCCATATGAACTGCAGAAGCCTTGATGGTGACACCCTTTTCGCGCTCGATATCCATGCTATCCAGGATCTGCTCGGTCATCTCGCGGTCAGAGATAGTACCGGTTAACTGCAGAAGCCGGTCCGCAAGAGTGGATTTCCCATGATCGATATGGGCGATGATACAGAAATTACGGATATTGGATGGCATTGATTGTCTTCTTGTGGATCCTTTTCAATTAATCAGTAACTGCAGATAATATGTTCTCCTAGATATTGGTGAGCAGTTTCTTTTTCTTTTCCTGGAATTCCTCATCGGTAAGAATGCCCTGTTTTCGTAGCTCATCCAGTTTTGTGATCATACCGGGAACATCTTGTGATTGGGACGGGTAGTTTTCACCATTCTCGTGATATCCCATACCTTCCTTGGCATTCAGCATGGCTGTTTTAAAATGGACCGGATCACCGATACGTCTGAACAAGTTAGCTCCAAGCTCGCTGGCGGTGAGGATTTCGATATCACCATAATCGAAGATCCTTCCGAAGAAGGATTGGGTCATCTTGACATCGTTTACTTTTTCCAGAGAAGAATCGATGACATTCTTGTTGATAATGCCGTTAACCTGGATCACTCTCCGATTGGAGACAATATAAAGACGGTTGTACCATTTCAGGATATCAAGGATCATTGACACAAGTGGGAAGACAAGGAGACTGAAACCGATGGCTGCAAAGGGTGAATAGAAAACCGCAGCCGTAAAGATGGCCAAAATGATAATCATGATGATGATCTCGGTTAATATGGATGCAAAAAGAACGAACCAATGCTGTCGACTGACAAGCAGAATCCTTTCACTCTCTCCTAAAAGACTGTTGACATACCTGTTCTTCATCTCTATCCTCCGGTTTCTTTTGACGAATAAAAAAATTTATACGAGAAGAATTGCGAAGCAACCATCATTACGCTTGAATATCGAACAACTCTATTCTATCATTACAGCCTGTATCATCTCATGGAAATCACCAGGTTCGCCTGGGAATGTGAGCCATGCCAGGAACTCGACATTGCCTTTTGGCCCAACCAATGGGGAGCGGACCAACCCTTTTACCCCCAAACCCATCTCCTGCGAGGCACTCAGAATATGTTCCAACACGCTCTGATGCACCTCTGCATTGCGGATGACACCATCTCCGCGCGATACTTCCTTTCTTCCAGCTTCAAATTGAGGTTTGATCAGAGCGATAATATCCCCGCTTCCAGGAAGCCAATTCAGGACAACAGGCAGAAGGGTTTTAAGAGAAATAAAAGAAGCATCAATGGTAACCAATTGGACAGGCTCGGGGAGAGATTCAACATAACGGGCATTGGTTTTTTCCATAACGATGACATCTTTTCTCTGGCGGATTTTCCAATGCAGGATCCCTTTACCAACATCTATGGCATACACCAGCCGGGCTCCATACTGAAGAAGGCAGTCGGTAAAACCTCCGGTTGAAGCACCTACATCTGCACATGTTTTTTCACTGGCAGAAAGGTCAAATGCCTCGAATGCAGCTGCCAATTTTTCCCCTCCGCGGGAAACGAAACGGGGACCCTTTTCAAGGGAAATTTGAGATCCAGCATCGAACCTTGATGACGATTTAAGGATGAGCTCTCCATCAACCCTAACCTGGCCTGCCATGACCATGCGCTGGGCAAGGCTGCGGGAATCCACCAACCCTTTTTCAACCATCAGGACATCCAATCTTTTTTTCGGCATGAATTTATTTTACCGCTTTCGGGTAAAATAAACCCATGATAAAGGCATTAATTAGGACGATGCGAATCCGCCAGTGGACGAAGAATGCACTTGTTTTCTTCGCACTGGTTTTTGACAAACAGCTATTTAATCCCACTGCCCTGCTGCGAACCACTGCCGGTTTCTTGTTATTCTGCTTGCTTTCAAGCGCAGTTTACATCTTTAATGACCTTTCAGACCTGGATAGCGACCGGCAGCATCCTGAAAAAAAGAACAGGCCGATAGCATCAGGGAAACTTCCCGTGCAAATTGCGTGGATCGCAGCAATCGTGCTGATCCTTTTCGTACTCCCAGCCGGATACCTGCTTTCCCCGAATTTCAGTGCAGTGCTGCTTGGTTACTTTGTGCTCATCCTGCTGTACTCAAAATGGTTTAAACACATCCCGATCCTGGATGTGATGGTGATCGCAGCTGGATTCGTACTGCGGGTTCACTCTGGTACGACGTTGATCGAAATTGAGCGCTTTTCTCCCTGGTTATACGTGGTGACAACACTGGGAGCTTTATACCTGGGATTCGGTAAACGCAGGGCAGAGCTTGCTTTGCTGGCTGTGAATGCAGGATCCCATCGCAAGGTTTTGGATGGTTATTCGATCGCCCTGCTTGATCAATTCATCCTGATCGTAAGCAGTACAACCATCGTAGCTTACAGTCTCTACACTTTTTCTGCGCCCAACCTGCCGGAAAATCATTCCATGATGCTGACCATTCCTTTCGTGCTGTACGGCGTATTTCGCTACCTTTACCTGGTGCAATCCAAGCATGCCGGTGGTGCCCCTGAAGAAGTACTTCTTTCAGACAGACCACTGCAGATAACCATCTTTCTTTGGGGGTTGGCTATTCTAGGTGTTTTCTACCTATGATCTCTGCAACCGCTCCCGGTAAGATCATACTACTGGGGGAACATGCTGTAGTTTACGGTCAGCCAGCCCTGGCAATCCCGCTCTCGCAGCTGACTGCCAGCGTTCAAATAGAACTGGAAGGTGATGCTGGAGAATTCTCCTCAGATTGGAGAGAGGTTGTGAGGGTGTCTGCTCCTGATATTGGCAGATCAGGTTTTCTATCGGAATACTCACCTGCCAATGATCCAATTGCACTGGTAATCGCCAACGTACTGAAAGAGATGAAGATCCCGAGACCCCCCAGGTGTCATATCAAGATCGAATCCACCATCCCGGTTGCATCGGGATTGGGATCCGGAGCGGCAGTTTCGGTGGCACTGGCGCGGGCAATGGCATCAGCAGTGGGGCATGAATTGGCGGATGATGTCATATCCAAAATCGCGTTCGAAGCAGAAAGAATTCACCATGGGACACCATCAGGGATCGATAATTCGGTCATCGCCTATGAAAAACCTGTTTATTATGTTAAGGACCAACCCATAACCACATTCCAGGTCAAAGTACCATTCACCCTGGTCATTGCTGATACCGGCATCCGGTCTTCAACCATGGATTCTGTGGAAGATGTGCGAAAATTGTGGCAAAGAGATCCCTTTAAGTACCAGTTGATCTTCTTCCAAATTGGTGAAATCGTGGAAAAAGGCAGGCAGGCGATCCGACATGGTGAATTGGAAAATCTTGGCAGGTTAATGAACCAGGATCATCATTTACTGCAGGAATTGACCGTTTCCTCCCTGGAGCTTGACCAATTAACGGAAGCAGCTTTATCGAGCGGCGCGTATGGAGCAAAATTGTCCGGAGGGGGAAGAGGGGGAAATATGATCGCCCTTGTTCCAGAGGGAACGGCTGGCAGGGTTGAAGAAGCCCTACTGAAAGCCGGAGCTCAAAGGACTTTAAAGACGCTGGTTGGATAAACCATGAGACGAGGAAAGGTTTGGAACGGATGAGTGCGATCGAAAGAATTTCTTTTCACCTGAATATCCGCGATGAAAAACCTAACCAGCAACTTGCCAAAGAACTGGCAGAATCAAGTGATACCGATGGCATCAATGAAATTGCCAGGTATTTGAGGGATAAGAATCCCAATGTCCGCAGTGACTGCATAAAAATATTGTACGAGATTGGATATATCAAGCCAGACCTTATCACCCGATATGTGGACGAATTCCTGAATCTACTGGACAGCAACCAGAACCGGATGGTATGGGGCGGTATGATCGCTTTATCCACCATCGCGGATATCGTACCGGAAAAGGTTTGGGCTGGGATCGATAAAGTGCTGCAGGCAATTAAAGGAGGATCAGTCATCACAGTGGTATCAGGTGTCAAGGTACTTTCAGCTGTCGCTGCCCATGATGACCATTATTCTGCGAGGATTTTCCCGGTGCTAACAGAACTGCTCGAAACCTGCATCCCCAGGGATGTACCGATTCACGTTGAAAACATGCTAGCCTGCATTAATAAGGAGAACTCGCAAATTACCCTGGATATATTACGAGCTCGTGAACCTGAATTGTCCAAAACGCAAATGACCCGTCTAAAACGGGTCATCAATACGATCCAGAAAATTTAACCAGCTATTCTTATCTAAAAATTGATCTTCAGGCAACAACCGGATTTCTAAGAATACCGAGACCCTCGATCTCCACGACCACTTCATCTCCATCCACCAGCGGACCCACTCCGGCGGGAGTGCCGGTGAAGATGAGATCCCCAGGCTCCAGAGTCATGACAGAGGATATGAAAGCAACCAGCGACTCAACCGGAAAAGTGAGATCGCGGGTGGTTGCCATCTGGCGGGGTTGTCCATTGACGTGACAGGTAATCAAAGCATCGGATGGATCGAAGTCGGTTTCCACCCAGGGTCCGAATGGACAAAAGGTGTCAAACCCCTTGCCGCGAGTCCACTGACCATCCGAGAACTGGATATCACGGGCAGTAACATCATTTCCGATGGTGAACCCATATATTGCTTCGCGAGCATTCTCAATGGTGACATTCCTGGTTTTCCTGCCAATGACAACCACCAATTCTGCTTCATGCTCCACCTGGCTGGATTGAGCAGGTAGGACAATTTTATCGCCAGGATTGATAATGGCACTGGGTGGTTTTAGAAACAGCAGTGGTAATTCCGGTACCTCAGCATTATGCTCTTTGGCGTGAGCACTGTAATTGCGACCAATACAGATGATCTTGCTGGGTTGAACCGGTGCCAGCAATTTTACATCCTTGAGAGGAATCTCACCTTTAAGGCGGCGGTAACCTCCAAAAGGATCTCCATCGATCCTGCCAACCAAATCATCCTGGATCCAACCAAAAGCTGGATCTTCATCCTTGTATTTAAAACGAACCAGGCGCATTCCCTTCCTCCAGTATTTTTATTGCTAGAGTTTAACACAAATCCTTGTTCATTATAAATCTTGGTATAATTCCCGCTGCCGGGCGCATAGCTCAGTTGGTTAGAGCGCCTCGCTTACACCGAGGAGGTCAGGGGTTCGAGTCCCTTTGCGCCCACAAGAGATTCTGCTATTATGCGGGATCTTTTTGTTACAGCGAGGTCTCTGCGGAGGGGATACAGAGGTCAGGGATTCGTCCCGACACTGAAGTGCCGGGATTGCGGGACGAGGAAATGAAAACATCCCCGCTTAAGTCCCTTTGCGAAGCACCCTTTAGGGTTGCGCCCACAAGCAACTGATCACTTTCAAGTTACTGATCTTAAGATCCGATATATTCCTGTTAAATAAATACTCAAACCTGATCTACGAGTTCCAGCAGTTGTTATAATTATTGACCGAATATTCAAGAAATAAACATTTTTGTGAATTGTACTCATATAATTTAAACCTATGAAAATACTTACCGCAGACATCGGAACCGGGACGCAGGACATATTCCTGTATGATTCAAAGCTGGATATTGAGAATGGTTTCAAGCTGATTCTCCCCAGCCCAACCATGCGGATGTATCACCGTATCAAGGAAGCAACTCACAAGGGAGAATCGATAGCATTAACCGGCAAAATAATGGGCGGCGGACCATCGGCATGGGCGGTTGAAGCTCATCTGAAAGCGGGGTTGAAAGTCTATTCAACACCCCAGCCAGCCAGAACGATCGACGATGATCTGGAAAAGGTTGAAGAAATCGGCGTAGTCCTGATATCTGAGGATGAAGCCAAAGAATTACCTGAATCGGTCACCCGGATCGATCTAAAAGATTTTGACTTCGAAGAAATAAGGCAGGTATTCACCCGTTATGGTGTTTCATTGGATGACCTGGAAGCAGTTTCCCTGGCGGTCTTCGATCATGGCGATGCACCTCCAGATATCTCAGACCGGCAATTCAGGTTCGATTACCTTGACGAAAGGATCAAAGAAAGAAACGATCTGCGATCATTCGCTTTTCTTTCTGATGAGATTCCTGAATCGATGACCCGTCTGCAAGCAGCAGCGGAATCATGCATGAGCGCAAATACTCCGGTGGTTGTCATGGATACAGCCCCGGCAGCAATCCTGGGAGCAACTTTCGACCACAAGGTGGAAGAAAGAACAAATAACCTGATCGCCAATATCGGGAATTTCCACACACTGGCATTCCGTCTCAATTCAGGAAAAATCGATGGTGTATTTGAACACCATACCGGTCTATTGAATATGGAGGATCTTGAAACGCTGCTGGTATCTCTCGCTCAAAGCACCCTGAAACACGAGGATGTTTTCAATCATCACGGTCATGGCGCCCTTATCTATAATGCAGAACCTTATCCTTTGGATTCAGGTGAATTCAATTTAGTCATTACTGGCCCCCGCAGGAAAATGATGAATGGGATCAGCACTTCTTCAACCCTTCGTCCCTACTTTGCGGTTCCTTTTGGGGACATGATGATCGCTGGTTGTTTTGGACTCCTGGCAGCAACTGCTGATAGGATCCCCGAGTTGAGTGAACCCATTTTGAAATCCCTTTCGAATCGAACCGGAAGCGATATAGCTCCCTGGGATATTTAGGCATCGAAAACACTTTTACCCTTGACTTTTACCTCTTGAATCTTTAGAATTGAATGGCATGGATCAATCATGATCGATGCTTCAATTTAACGGTTCAAGGGAAGAGATCCTTGAAAAAGGACACCGAAGGTGCAAACCCGAAGACAGGCAGTCGAGGGTGAAACTCTCAGGTAAAAAGGACCCTGGATCGAAATATTCTGGAAAGTCATGAAAATGACACCGACGGGGCAAGCTCGCGAAGAAACACGGGCGAATCTCTCAGGTTATAGACAGAGGACGCATTCATTTACTGTTTATGCGTCCTATTTTATTTGCCTAAAATAAACAAGAGGAGAAAGTTCATGAATATCCCCGGAAATCTCAAGTATACAGAGAGTGACGAATGGTTTGATCCATCCAGCGGCAAAATGGGTTTGACCGATTATGCACAGGAACAATTGTCTGATATCGTCTTTGCAGAAATCCTTGTTTCCGAAGGTGATTCAATCACCAAAGGGCAGGCAATGGCTTCGGTGGAATCCGTCAAAGCAGCAGCAGAAACCTATTCTGCGGTTGATGGCAACGTAGTCGAAATCAACGAAGAGCTGGTGGATTCACCGGAATTACTGAACAGCGATCCATTTGGCGCAGGCTGGATGGTCAAGATCGAAGGTGGGGATTCAACCGGTCTAATGGACGCTTCTGCGTACGAGAAATATTGCCAGGAACGAAGTCAATAACCCATTATCAAGAAAGGTAAAAAAATGACCTATATTCCCCACTCTCCAAATGAGCGGGATGCGATGCTGGAAACCATTGGCGTAAAGAAACTGGATGATCTGTTCAAGGATATCCCAGCCAGGCATCGTTTTCCCGACTTAAATCTACCCCCCACCCTTTCAGAAATGGAAGCTGCTGCTGAACTGGCAGGATACGCTGAAGCCAATGAAACCACCCAAACGATGGTCTCGTTTTTAGGCGCAGGTGCCTACCGGCATTACATCCCATCAGCAGTGGATCATATACTCAGCCGGGGTGAATTCTACACAGCATATACACCATATCAACCCGAGATCTCCCAGGGAACCCTGCAATCCATCTTTGAGTACCAATCCCTGATGACTTTGATCACTGGTATGGAGGTTTCAAACGCCTCCCATTATGATGGTGCAACAGCTGTTGCAGAAGCTGTTAACCTTGCTTATGCCCAGTTTCGAGGTAAACGAACAAAAGTGATCGTTTCCCCTTCGGTGCACCCTCAATACAGGGAAACACTACGTACTTACACCCAGGGAATGGGTCTGAGCCTGGTTGGAGATGATGCCAGGGACGACATCGACAGCGGTCCAAAGGAAATCGAAACACTGATTGATGAAAATACCGCCCTGGTGGTGGTTCAATATCCTGATTTTTTTGGCAGGATCTTTGATTATACAGAACTTGCTGCCAAGGTACATCAAACCGGTGGATTGATCTGCGTGGCTGTTAATCCGACCGCCCTGGCAATCCTGAAAACCCCAGGTGAAATGGGAGCGGATATCGTCGTTGGCGAAGGGCAACCTTTGGGAATCCCACTTTCGTTCGGTGGTCCATACCTTGGCTTTTTCACCACCCTGAAGAAGTATATTCACAAGATGGCTGGCCGCCTGGTTGGAGAAACTGTTGACAACCGTGGGCAGCGTTCTTATGTGCTCACTTTAACTGCCCGTGAACAGCATATCAAACGCGACAGAGCCACCTCTAACATCTGTACAAACCAGGGACTGCTAGCACTTGCCTCGGCAGTTTACCTGTCACTGTTGGGACAAAAAGGCTTCAAGCAGGTTGCCGAGCTATGTTACAACAAAGCCCACTATGCAGCTGAACAGATCAACAAAATTGAGGGGTACAGTGTCTGCTTTGATACTCCCTTCTTCCACGAGTTCTCGGTCTGCTGCCCCCGACCAGTATCCGAGATCAACGAACACCTGCTTGAACATGGGATCATGGGTGGATATGAAGTTGGTAAAGATTATCCATCACTCAAAGACCGCATGCTGATCGCTGTCACTGAAATGAACTCGAAGGAGGAGATCGATCTTCTGGTGGATGTCCTCAAGGAGGTCAACCATGAGTGAGATCAATGCCGTGAAAACTCCAATAGTCGTGGAACCAACATTATTCGAGCTATCCAGCCCTGGACGGACAGGCATCACATTTCCAAAATCGGATGTTCCTACAGCCAAACTGCCAGAATCACTGCGACGCAATATTCTACCCATCCCTGAACTGGCAGAAGTGGATGTGATCCGCCACTATATGCATCTTTCAAGTTTCAACTACAGCGTGGATGGAGGATTTTATCCATTGGGTTCGTGCACCATGAAATACAACCCTAAGATCAACGAAGATATAGCTCGTCTGCCCGGATTTGCAAATACACATCCATTACAAACGATCGAAACCGTACAGGGAAACCTAGCATTGATGTTCACCATGCAGGAATGGTTAAAAGAGATCAGCGGGTTTGCTGCGGTCACACTGCAACCTGCTGCTGGAGCCCATGGTGAATTAACCGGCGTCCTCATCATGAGAGCATATCATCAGAGCCGAGGAGATGCCAAAAGAGTCAAGATGCTGATCCCGGATTCTGCACACGGGACCAACCCGGCATCATCAGGTATGGTCGGTTTGAATATCGTACAGATTCCTTCTGACCCGAATGGGAACGTGGACCTGGATGCCTTGAAGGCAGAATGTGATGATACCGTGGTCGGCTTGATGTTGACCAACCCCAATACCCTGGGATTATTCGATGAACACGTGGAGGATGTTATCAAAACGATCCACGCCTGCGGCGGCTTGGTTTATGGTGACGGAGCCAACCTGAATGCCCTGCTGGGTATTCTACGACCGGGTGATGTTGGCATTGATGTGATGCACTTCAACCTGCATAAGACTTTCTCCACACCGCATGGAGGCGGGGGGCCTGGTTCTGGTCCGGTAGGTGTCACTGCTGCACTGGAAGATTTCCTGCCTGCCCCGATCATAGGCATCGTGGATGAAGGCAACGAAGAACTGCCTCCACTGTATGGATATATCCATCCTGCCAAGACCATAGGACGGGTAAAAGCTTTCAATGGTCATTTCGGTGTCATCCTGCGGGCATTTACCTACATTGCCATGCATGGACCGGATGGACTTCGCAAGATTTCGGAATATGCAGTCTTGAACGCCAACTACCTGCAAGCAAGGTTACGAGATACTTTCCATGTTCCATTTGAACGAATCTGCATGCATGAATTTGTGGCAGAAGGAATAGTTAAAGGTTCTGATGTACGTGCATTGGATATCGCCAAACGGTTGATGGATTACGATTTCCACCCACCCACCAACTATTTCCCGTTGATCGTTCATGAAGCCTTGATGATAGAGCCAACCGAAACAGAAAACAAAGATACCCTGGATGCCTTTGCAGATGCGTTGATCAAGATCGCTGAAGAAGCCAAAACCGATCCGCAACTACTGCACGACGCACCGCACAAGACTCCTTTCGGACGTATGGACGAAGTAAAAGCTGCCCGGGAATTGGTGTTATGCTGCTGGCTCCCGGAAGATTATTCGAGTGCTGAATAAACGGAGGAAATAATGTCTGATTACCTTGTGCGCGGGTCTTTGGAAGAACTGGACCCGGATGTTTATGAATTGACCCAGCTTGAAGCTGAACGCCAATACCGAAAATTGATCCTCATCCCCAGTGAGAGCCAGGCGCCTTTGGCAGTTCGTGAAGCAATGGCATCTGCATTCCAAAATATCTATGCAGAAGGGTACCCTGATGAGGATATGCATGGGATGAAGGAAGAAGAGATCCTGGATCATCCGACAAGGATGACTCATTATCGCCGCTATTCGGATCCCCGCTATTATAAAGGCGTGGAATACGCAGACCAGATCGAAGCACTTGCCAGACGTAGATGCTCCGAGGCGTTTGCTGCCAATGGAGTTGATCCAGAGCAGGTGTATGTCAATGTGCAGGCATTATCCGGAGCGCCTGCCAACAATGCGGTATACCATGCACTGGTGAAACCTGGCGATACTGTGATGGGCTTGAACCTCCTGCATGGCGGACATCTATCGCATGGATCATCTGTCAACCGCTCGGGGGAATATTACAACATCGTTCATTACAACGTTGACCCTGTGACTGAACGACTTGATTACGATGCCATCAAAGAACTCGCCCTTGAGCATAAACCAAGAATGATCATTGCAGGGTATTCTTCTTACCCATGGATCCCCGACTGGAAGAAATTCCGGGTGATCGCTGAAAGCGTGGGAGCCTACCTGCTGGCAGATATCTCGCATATTGGTGGATTGGTGGCAGCTGGTGTAGTTCCCTCTCCAATAGGTTATGCGCATGTAATCACATCCACGACGCACAAAACCCTGCACGGACCACGCGGTGCGATCATTATGACAACCGACAAGGCGCTGGCAAAAAAGATCGACAAAGCTGTCTTCCCCGGTGAACAAGGCGGACCGCATGTGCATATCTTTGCTGCTCTCGCCCTGACCTTCAAACTGGCAAAAACGCAGGAATTCAGAAAATTACAATCGCAAACGATCAAAAATGCGATCGCACTCTCGGAAGAGCTCAAATCAAGAGGATTTCGGATCCCCTTTGGTGGAACCGACTGCCACATGCTAAACGTGGACTGCACCGGGATCAAGGCACCGGATGGAACCAGTCTCAGCGGCGACCAGGCAGCACGCATCCTGGACACAATAGGTATAGTCACCAACAGGAATACAATCCCAGGTGACAAGAATTCCAGAGATCCTTCCGGGATCCGCCTGGGAACACCCTGGATCACCCAGCGAGGTTTTGATGAAGACAAAACCCGCCAGCTGGCCAATATCATTGCCGATGTGCTCCTGGCGGCAGATCCCCATGCCGTGGATACTCCCCACAAGGGACGGGTTCGCCGGGCAAAGGTTCCATTCAATATCCTGGAAGATGCCCGGACAAGGGTTTCAAAGCTGGCTGAGTCTGCCGGCATCGATTTTGAAGCAGCCAAGCATGGATACCCTCACTTCTATTCCATAGAAGATAAGCCTGAATCAAAGGGCGATCGAACCACACTCCAGGTGTCAGGAGCACGTGTTCGGCAATTCCTTGATTACCTGTTATCATCCGATATTTCCAATTTAAAGGCTGGCAAGACGCAGGCAACCCGTTTGATCACTCCGCAGGGAAACATCGAAGGATTCGTGAACTGTGTTTCCGACACCATGTTTCTGCTCGATATTCCTGCGAATGAGTTCGGGATTGCAGCCACCTGGTTGAGAGACCTCTCGGATGGATATACATCCCTGGATATGCTGGGCAAACCTGATCATCAACCAGGTCGATTGCCAGGACCCATCATTGTCAAGGAAGTTAACCAAAAGGTCCAAGCTGTCAAAGGATCTGTCGAATGGATGGATAAGCCATGGTATCTTGGTATTTCAGAAGGCAAGGGAAAATCCCTGCCTGATTTCCAATGGGAAGAGCCAAGTGATCCTCCCCTGCAGCGAACCCCCCTGTATGAGGTTCATAAAAAATCAGATGCAAAGATCATCCCCTTTGCCGGATGGGAGATGCCGGTCTGGTACACATCCGTGCTGGAAGAACACCTGGCGACAAGACAGGCTGCCGGTCTGTTCGATGTTTCCCACATGGGTGTTTACCAGGTCGAAGGAAAAGATGCAGCATCCTTCCTGGACACAGTGTGTGCCAACGATGTAGGCGGATTGGAACCGGGTGAATCCCTGTACAGCCATTTTCTGACGCCGGATGCTGATGTGATCGATGATACGCTGGTTTACCGGCGCACGCTGGATAAATTCCTGGTGGTGGTTAATGCCTCCAACGATGACAAGGACCGCACCTGGCTCGAATCTGTCCGCGATGGAAAGGTGAAAATCGACAACAAACGACCGTGGGCAAGGACTTACGGTTACCAGGCAGAGATTCGCAATTTGCGCGATCGCAGTGCAGGCGATGACATGCGAGTGGATATCGCCCTGCAAGGTCCCAGGAGCCGGGATATCATCCTGAAGTTATGTGTAAGCGCTGCAGACAGGCTCAAGATCCTGGCGCTAAAACGAACCCAATTATGCGATGCTGAAGTTGGCGAGATCGATACGATCGTATCCCGAACCGGGTATACAGGCGAGAAAATGGCATTTGAGCTGTTCGTCCATCCTGGCAAGGCAGTGGATTTATGGGAACAGATCCTGGCGGCAGGTGAAGATTTTGGAGTTAAACCCATTGGACTGGGAGCACGTGATTCATTGCGAACCGAAGCTGGTCTCCCCCTTTACGGGCACGAAATGGGATTGGGATCCGGCAAGAACGAACGAGATCTTGGTGTGGCTGAAGGTGGCTTTGGATCATATGTAAAAACCTACAAGCCGTGGTTCATTGGCCGTGATGCTTACCTTGCAAGGGAGGAAAAACGCAGTGGTGTTGTAGTACGGTTCAGATTCTCTGAAAAAGGTGTGCGCATGGCTCATAATGGTGATCCAGTCCTGGATAAACGCGGCAAGGTCATTGGGTGGGTTACGAGCTGCGCTGTGGATGGCGAAGGATTCCTGACCGGACAGGCTTACATTGATCTGAAATCGGCAGAGGAAGGTACTGCCCTGTTCATTTACCAGGGAGCAACCGACAAACCCGGGCAATCGCCCAGCAGTTTGAAAACAGGTGATAGAACAATCATCCCAACCGAAGCAGTGGTTATCAGCCGATTCCCCAAACTTTAAGAAACCTGAACATAACCAGAAAGGCATTTTGAAAAAAACAAATGCCTTTCTTTTTTTTAATCAAGAATCGTTCTTGATTCCCTATGAATTAATCCCATCAAACCTGGGATTG
>Ga0209641_10002373_pt1 | contig 16253 bp, 15 predicted proteins | sample RifCSP16_1_FD_184022 | JGI IMG/M metagenome (GOLD analysis project Ga0209641, IMG submission 184022) | Soil microbial communities from Rifle, Colorado - Rifle CSP2_sed 16_1 (SPAdes) (version 2) | ecosystem: Environmental > Terrestrial > Deep subsurface > Rock core/Sediment | place: Rifle...
TCGATCAATGATCGGGAAATGCTTACGCGTCTTGAAAAGTTCATAAAGGAACACAAGCCTGTTGTCAAAATGGTTTTCAATGCGGGAATGGACCCTCAATTGGTCGAAGAGATACTTGCGCTGAAACCGAAAAAATTCTACCTCTTGTATCAAGACGCCATGGGCGCGAACGATCTGGCAGGCACCCTGCCGTTTCCCCCTTTTTTTGCGGAGGTCCGCGAGAAGTTCGATCCTTTGGTCGTGGACACGGTTTACTGCTCCGGCTTTCTTCCTGACACGAATAATCATCCGGAGCTTTCAGGTGTCCGCTGTCCCGCCGGAACAACGAAACTCGGGGTGATGCCGGACGGTTCCGTCTATCCCTGCAACCTCTTTTTCGGAAGACCGGAATTCCGTCTCGGAAATATCCTTACCGATACTTTTGATGCGATCTGGAGCAACCTGCTGCTCGATTTTTTCAGGACATTCTCCCGGAATACCTGCCCTCAGGTCTCGTGTCCTCTTCACGATACGTGCCACGGCGGATGTCCCGCTCACAGTCTGATCCATTCCGGAAGCCTCTCCGCGCCGGAGCCGAGATGTATGGGGCGATGAAAATAACGCAGACAGCCCCCTTGCTCTGCCGCACAGCGTGCAACGAACCAACTGATAACTTGCAACTGACAACTATGAACTATCAACAGTTGTAGGTTATAGGTTGTAAGTTTTAAGTTCGCAATGCGGGGCACGCCTCAGCGCGTCTATCGCTCGGGGCTGTCTACGCATGACGCGGCGAGATTCCGGGAAAGTCCTCAACCCAAAATCCCGTTGATAAATTCTTCAAAATAGGTTACAATAAGTTACCTTTTTGCCGCATCAGCATTATTTTTTGCGCTGGAGGATGTATGAGACAGACGAAGATCATTCTTTCCGACAAAGAAATTCCGACGAAGTGGTATAACATCATGGCGGACATGCCGAATCTGCCGAAGCCGCCGCTCCACCCCGGCACGAAGCAGCCTGTTGGGCCGAAGGACCTGTCGCCGATATTTCCCATGGCCCTGATCGAGCAGGAGATGAGCCAGGAACGGTGGATCGATATCCCGGAAGAGGTCATGGAAATATACTCACTGTGGAGACCCTCTCCCCTGTTCCGCGCGCACCGGCTCGAAGCGGCCCTTAAGACACCGGCGAAGATCTACTATAAGTATGAAGGCGTGAGTCCCGCTGGCAGCCACAAGCCGAATACGTCCATCCCTCAGGCCTACTATAATAAGAAGGCGGGGATAAAACGCATTGCTACGGAGACCGGCGCCGGCCAGTGGGGCTGTGCGATGGCGCTTGCCGGCAAACTGTTCGGGCTCGAGGTGACCGTGTACATGGTGAAGGTCAGTTTCGCCCAGAAGCCCTATCGCCGGATTATGATGGAGACGTGGGGCGCGACAGCACACGCGAGTCCATCAAAACTAACGAACGCCGGCAGGAAGGTCCTTGAACTCGACCCGAACAGCCCCGGGAGCCTCGGCATCGCCATCTCCGAGGCGGTGGAGGACGCGGCAACACGAAACGACACGAACTACGCACTCGGCTCGGTCCTGAACCACGTATGCCTGCACCAGACGGTGATCGGTCTTGAGGCGAAAAAGCAGCTCGAGATCGCAGGAGATTATCCGGACATTGTCATCGCATGCTGCGGCGGGGGCAGCAACTTCGCGGGGATCGCCTTCCCGTTCCTTTTTGACAAGATCCACGGAAAAAAGGTCCGGGCCATTGCGGTGGAACCAACATCATGCCCCACCCTTACCAAAGGCGAGTTCCGGTACGACTTCGGCGACGTCGCCGGCCTGACTCCGCTCATGACCATGTACACCCTGGGTCATGACTTTGTCCCGTCCGGGATCCATGCCGGGGGATTGCGGTATCACGGCGACTCTCCGCTTGTGTCCCAGCTCTATCACGACAAGCTCATCGAAGCAAAGGCGTATCATCAGACCGCAGTGTTCGACGCTGCGATGCAGTTTGCCAATACCGAGGCGATCATCCCGGCGCCCGAGAGCTCCCATGCGATACGGGCGGCCATCGATGAAGCCCTGATCTGCAAGGAAGAGGGAAAGCAGAAGACCATCCTCTTCAATCTGAGCGGCCACGGATACCTTGATCTCCAGGCGTACGCCGACTATCGAGAGGGAAAGCTCATAGATCACGAACACCCCGAAGCGGACATCAAGAAGTCCCTCGCCAAACTGCCGAAGATTTAACCTGCTCGAACAGGGGGTTTTGCGGCTTTCCCGCAAGCCCCCTGCAATGTCTATTTCCTCTCCGTAACGTTTACCGTCCGCTTTTTCGTCCCTCTATCAGACTGTTGAAAAAGTCAAAAAAACCAGAAAATGTTATTTTGATGCCCTTCGTCGGTCATTCTGAGCGTTAGCGAAGAATCTCGTTTTTCTGACTCAGGGTAAACTCCGCGAAGAATCTCGTTTTTCCAACTACCTGAGATCCTTCACTTCGTTCAGGATGACACGAAAGATAAGTTTTTCAACAGCCTGCTATGTCTCTTTAAATTTGCTATAATTATTTCAATTTTGGCACCCGACAAAACCTACCATCGTTAAAGGAGGGAGCATGGATAGCCGTGACAAAGCGCAGGGAGTTCCGCAGCAGGGCGTGCCAGGACAGGCACTGGAAATCGACCAGTTCAAACTTGACCGGTATCTGAACGAGGTGAGAGACAACCAGAAGCTTGTTATGGGGCTCGCAGGAGGGCTCGGAGCGGCGGTCATCGCAGCCGCGGCCTGGGCGCTCATTACCGTGTGGACCGATCATCACTATGGCCTGGTGGCGATCGGCGTCGGGTTTCTCGTGGGTTATGCTGTCCGGATATTCGGGAAAGGCGTTGATACGATCTTTGGTGTCACCGGCGCGGCGGTATCGCTTCTCGGTTGTGTTGCGGGAAATTTTCTCACGGTGCTGGTTTTCGTCTCCCGCCAGGCCATAGTGATGTTTCTTGCCCTTCTCTCCCGCGTTACGCCCGAAGTCATCGGTGCCGTTCTGAAAGATACCTTTCAGCCCATGGACCTGCTGTTTTACGGGCTCGCGACCTACTTCGGGTACAAGTATTCGTTCAAGCCACTTACCGCGGAAGAGCTGGCAAAGCTGACAAGATAGAATTCTTTTCTATCGTCGAAAAGGGAGAACTCGCCGTGATACAAGGGGCATAGTCCTCAGCGCAAAGCAACGTCTTGCTCATTGCCGGTAGGCTGTGCTGATCGCGTGATGGGCTGCCGCAGCCAGCTGTTTCCTTGATATTTGGCCATGAACGGGAATGGTTTCCAGTGCGACTACTTCCACCTCGATGCTTTTCAGCGAAAGCACCTGCAAAGCATGTTTGACGAATGTTACTCCTCCGTGATAGAAAACGGAATCCCGGTTTTGAGCAGTTATCTCTTCTGAATTCACTTTCCGGTAGCGCACGCAGAGCGGGAGTATCTTTACGGCTGTTTTGGCCGCCGCATCGAGCAGGGAATTTTTGAACGGCATCACTCGCTCTCCGTTCGATGTGGTCCCCTCGGGAAAGACAACGACGGTGCATCCTTCCTTGAGCACGCGTGAGATCTCGCTGATCTCTTTCCTGAGCGAGGCCACGCTCCTCCGCTCTACGAAAATACTTCCTCCGCATCGCGCGATCATGCCCGTTAACAGTCTGTGTTTCAACTCCACCGAGGTGACAAATACCGATGGTATGAGCGACAAGAGGACCAGGATGTCGAGGGAAGAGACATGGTTCGAGACGATAAGCCGGATTTTTCCCCTCGCCGGCAGCTTTTCACGTCCTTTAACAGTCACGTCCATACCGAGGACCGGGAGGGCCTGTTTGGCGAAAAAAGATGAGTTTATTATGAGGAGCAAGCGCTTTTTCCGATCGCGCAGCGGTATCAGGCGTATGAAAAAAGACGTGGTGATATATGACAGAATAAGCGCAACTATCCCCAAGCCTTTGAATATGGTCCTCACCGTACGACATCCTCCCGGCAGGATTGAAGGAACATCCCGTTACGTTATGATTATCTCATAGCCCCTCACGATTTTCAATTCAAAAACAGAATGGCCATGCCTTTACATCCACATGAAGCAGAGCTATACTTTAATCAGACAAAATTGCGAGAATACGGCCTGCCTGCAAAACAAAAGGGAAGATAATTCGGCGTCATAAGCATCAGGAAAAACCGGCTTTATATTTATCCTGGACAAGCAGGTGATCATCACGAAGCAAAAGCTTCGCACCCGTGCTGTCTTATGATGAAAAGGAGACCACTATGAGCGTGCTTATCGAGTTCAGCGTAGTACCGATAGGAAAAGGGTCGAGTGTGAGCCCGTTTGTCGCCAAGGCGCTCAAGATCGTGACCGAGAGCGGTGTTCCGTATAAGGCGAACCCCATGGGGACCGTGCTCGAAGGAGAATGGGACGAAGTGATGGGCCTGGTGAAAAAATGCCATCAGGAAGTGATGAAAGACGCTGAACGGGCGGTCACGACGATCACGATCGATGACCGTAAGGGCAGGGAATCGCGTCTGGAAAAGAAGATCGAATCGATGGAACAGAAACTCGGGATAAAACTGAATAAATAGCGTGACGAGAGGTGGGCTATGAACAACAAAAGAAATGTAGATGGCATCGCTGAACGGCTCAAGATCCAGGAGAAGGCCCTGTCCAACCTTGCCGATTCCCTGAAGAAGCACGAGTCAGAGATCGACGAAGAGGTGAGAGACATCCTGTCGGAACTCAAGGCGCTCAAAGTGTTCCTCTCGCGAAATATCCCTGAGTTCAAGAAAGAATTTCCCGAGATACAGCGAAAACTGAAATGAAGCTGCCCTGAAGGATGTTCTGTCCATAATTAAGGAGCGGACGCTATGAAGATGGTCGGTAAAATAGAGAGATCCTATAAGCAGACATATAAAAAGAAATCATCTACGTCGGACCCCTATCTCCCGAAAGGCGCAAGCCGGAAGATATCGGTTTGCGGCGGGTGTCATGCCGTTTACAAGAACAAGCGGTGGTATGGCGAATCTGCTCTCTACGATGCGGTGGTAAAGATTTCCGGTACCGCTGCCACTGTCTGCCCGGCCTGCCTGAAGATCCGCGATAATTTCCCCGGCGGCATCGTTACCCTCAAGGGAGACTATGTGCTCCCGCACAAGCGGGACCTGTTGAACCTTATCAGGAACGAGGAAGCGCGGGCGCGCGGGTTCAACCCTCTTGAACGGGTGATGTCCATAAAAGAGAACGGCTTCGGCAGCATCGTTATTTCCACGACGAACGAAAAGCTGGCGCAGCGGATCGGGCGGGCCATCAAAAAGGCATTCCACGGTGATGTGGCGTACCAATGGTCTCACGATAACAAACTGGCGCGGGTGGACTGGGTGAGGGCGGCGTAAAGAGGGTGGACGGATAGCAGGTTGTTGTGAAAGGCGAAAAGAGTGGAGGCTGATTTCGATGGAGAAATCAGCCTTTTTTATTGACAATTTGCTGGACAAAACACGGGACAAAATCATTGGCATAAATAGACGGATAAAATAAAATTTATTATTAATTTCAAATAGTTTAACGGGACATATCTGTGGGCAAAAGTTATCGCATTTAAGGCTAACAATAATTTTATTATGAAAAATATAATATACTTCACTTATTTCTTGACAATGCCTAAAAAGTATGGTTTAATGTGAAGTATGCAACATCATGAAAATAAAAAGTAAAAGGCTCTGTGCTTACGACACAGAGCCTTTTATCTTTACCCGGGCGGAGACTGCCGGAGCAAAGACGGACAACGTCCAAGAGAATCCTATCCGTTTTTTGTCCTCCTGTCAAGCTTTAGCCCAGAAAGGGGCAGGGGCAAAGGCCTTTAAGTGCCTTGCGCCCATCAAAGCTTTATTGGCTGAAGTTGTAACGACTCTATTTCTTACAGGAGGAATTACCAAATGAGTGAAACACAAACAATCATATGGGCCGGTAAGTCTGGAGAAAAATACCAGCACTGGATCTACCCGATTGGAACATCTTTCAAAGAAGTGCCGGGAAACTACGTCTTTGCAAAAGAGACTCGTCCCGGTTACTGGGTGCCCTACTACATCGGGCAAACGGAAAATCTTAACCAACGCCTTGGGGACCATGAGAAAGAGGAATGCGCAAAACGTAACGGCGCAACACATATCCATACGCATTCCAATAGTAGCGGAGAGACTGCACGGCGCTCCGAAGAGAAGGATCTCATCCTCAACTATCAACCATCGTGTAATGAACAGTTTGTGAGATGAGACGATAAATATCAGGGCCGTCTGCGGAACAGGCGGCCCTATCTAAAAAAAAGAGAAATCATGAAAGCACACATCACAGACATTGCCGATATAAATATCGGCTATCAGTTCCGCGCGAAGATCGATCCCACTGCTGACGGTACTCACTCTGTCATTCAGATACGAGACTTTGATGATAATCGCAACTTGCATACCGAAGGTCTTATGCGGGTAACAATCGATAAACCTATTGAACAATTTCACATCAACAAAAGCGATGTCCTTTTTCTTTCCCGCGGCCATAGGAACTGGGCTGCTCCAATAGTCGATGACCTCAAAGCCGCTATCGCGGTAAGTCACTTTTTCGTCTTAAAAATTAAGAATCCCGATGTTTTACCCGAATATCTTGCATGGTATATTAATCAGGCGCCGGTTCAAGAATACTTGCATAGCAATGCCCGTCATGGCACGCATATGCCGCTGATTCCCATGTCCGCGTTCAAAGGTCTTTCCGTGGAAGTGCCTTCACAAGAAACACAGAAGAAGATCGTCGAGTTGAGTCGGCTCATGGAAAAAGAAAAGCAACTACTCACTGAACTTCAGGAGAAGCGTTCACGCTTGATTAACGCAGTCTGTTTGAAAGCCGCTAAAAGCAAAAAGGAGAAGGCAAAATGAGCAAGGTTTCTCAGCAGGAAATTAATAACGCGGCATGGAACGCATGTGACACCTTGAGAGGGCCTGTGGACCCTGCTCAATATAAGGATTATATCCTCGTGATGCTGTTTCTGAAATACATATCCGACGTATGGAAGGACCATTACGAAGAATATAAAAAGCAGTATGGCGATGATGATGAGCGCATCCGGCGCAAGCTCGAACGAGACCGGTTCACCCTGCCGATGGTGGATTATGAGATACCGGATACGGACAAAAAGCAAAAAGAACAATTTCATGCAGACTTTTACAGCCTTTATGAACGGAGAAACAGGCCGAACATCGGAGAGTTGATCAATGTCACATTGGACGCAATTGAGGAAGCGAACAAGCTCAAGCTCGAAGGCGTGTTCAGGAATATCGACTTTAACAGCGAGTCTAATCTCGGAAAAACAAAGGAAAGGAATCGCCTGCTCAAACTACTTTTGGAGGACTTTCATAAACCCGAGCTCGATTTGCGGCCGAGCCGGGTTTCAGAGGATGTTATCGGCAATACCTACATTTATCTCATCGAACGCTTCGCTTCTGATGCCGGCAAGAAGGCGGGGGAATTCTACACACCGCACAAAGTTTCCGAACTGCTCGCAAAGCTCGCTCAACCCAAAAAAGGCGATCGCATTTGCGATCCGGCATGCGGTTCCGGCGGACTTCTGATCGAAGCGGGCCGCGAAGTCGGGGATCGTGACTTTGCGTTGTTCGGCATGGAAGTGAACGGCAGCACCTGGGCGCTCGCGCGCATGAACATGTTCCTGCACGGCATGGACAGCGCACGAATCGAATGGTGCAACACCCTGACCAGCCCCGCTCTCGTGGAAAATGACCGGCTCATGAAGTTCAATATTGTCGTTGCAAACCCCCCGTTCTCGCTGGATAAATGGGGCGCTGATGATGCTTCGAACGATCGTTTTAAACGTTTCTGGCGGGGCGTTCCGCCTAAGAGTAAGGGAGACTTCGCATTTATCAGCCATATGATCGAGGCGGCATTGGAGAAGGAAGGCCGGGTCGCAGTGGTTGTGCCTCATGGCGTGCTGTTCCGTGGTGGTGCGGAAGGCCGTATAAGGCAAAAGCTGATAGAGGATAATGCCCTCGATGCGGTCATTGGATTACCGGCGAATCTTTTTCCAACAACCTCGATTCCAGTGGCCATTCTCGTGTTCGACCGTTCGCGCGAAAAAGGCGGCGTGCATGAAAACCGGCGCGATGTCCTGTTCATAGACGCGAGCCGCGAGTACCAGTCAGGCAAGAACCGGAATAACCTGCTGGAAGAACATATCAATAAGATCGTGGCAACGTACAAGGCGCGTAAGGATGCGGATAAATACGCCCATGTCGCACAGTTCGATGAGATCAAGGAAAACGAATTTAACCTCAATATCCCCCGGTATGTGGATACGTTTGAGGAAGAGGAGCAGATAGACGTGGCGGCGGTGCAGAAGGAGATCGATCAGCTTGAAGGCGAGTTGGTGAAAGTACGGGCTAAGATGAAGGAGTATCTCAGGGAGTTGGGGGTGTAATTTTTCTTTGTGAAATTATCATCAGCAACCCATCCCCACCTTAATCCTCCCCTTGAAGGAGAGGAAAATCAATAAACCTCTCCCCCTTCAAGGGGGAGACGGAGAGGGGGATGGGTCAACAGACGTCTGTAGGCTTAGGATTTTGCGTGTGTAAATTCAGGTGTAGATATCACTAACCATTTTGCCGACGTCGGCAAAATGGTCCGGATTGGTTCCGGCGCGAAAAGTCCGGTAGAACATCAGGAGGCAAAATTATGACCGAAGGCGAGCTAATTCTCTATACGTCCGAAGACGGCAGCACTTCCGTACGGCTGCGTGCGGAAGGCGGAACTGTCTGGCTGACTCAGCTTGAGCTGGCTGAGCTTTTCCAAACTTCCAAACAAAACATAAGCTTACATGTAAAAAACGTCCTCGCGGAAGGTGAGCTGTCGGAAAATTCAGTTGTCAAGGAATACTTGACAACTGCCGCCGACGGGAAAAACTATCAAACCAAGCTCTATAATCTCGACATGATCCTGTCCGTCGGCTACCGTGTGAAATCTCTTCGCGGCACTCAGTTCCGGCAGTGGGCGACAACCCATCTTCGCGAATATCTCGTTAAGGGCTTTGTCATGGACGATGCCCGGCTGAAAGAACCGGGCGGCTGGGATTATTTCGATGAACTGCTCGAACGGATTCGCGAAATCCGTGCTTCTGAAAAGCGATTCTATCATAAAGTAAAAGATATCTACTCGACTGCTGTGGATTACGATCCGAAGAGCGACGAGGCGCAGTTGTTCTTTAAGAAGGTGCAGAACAAAATGCTCTGGGCAGTGACCGGAAAGACAGCTGCTGCGCTCATAACTGGCAGGGCAAACCCGAGCCTCCCGAATATGGGACTGAAGTCCTGGCATGGCAACCGGGTTAGACAGCAGGACGTGACAGTTGCCAAGAACTACCTCGATCAGCCTGAGATTGACCAACTCAACCGGATTGTTGTGATGTATCTGGATTACGCAGAACTTCAGGCGATGAATCGCAAGACTATAAGCATGAGGGAATGGGCGGAGAAGCTCGACGCCTTCCTGTCATTTAACGAACGGGAAGTGCTGACCCATCCCGGCAAAGTGTCTCATGAAGTAGCCGAGAAGCTGGCGCTGGAACATTACACGAAGTTCGATGCTCAGCGGCGGGAAGCGGAGCGGGTCGCGGCTGATCGGGAGGATATGAAGGTGTTGGAGGATGTGGAGAAGAAGCTGGACAGCAAGAAGCGGGGGAAAAAACAATGAAGTTACCAATTCAATCCCTCGGCATGCTCGCCGAAGTAAATACCGGCGGCACCCCTGATCGAACCAAGGCTGAGTATTGGGGTGGAAGTGTCCCTTGGGTTACAACTGGGGATATCGATTACAAAACAATCAATAGACCATCAGAGTACCTAACAGAGTTGGGGTTGAAAGAATCGGCCGCAAAATTACTACCTGCCGGAACAATCATTATGGCAATGTACGGTCAGGGAGCCACACGCGGAAAAGTAGCAACTCTTGGAATTGAAGCAGCAACGAATCAAGCTTGTGCAGCGATCTTCCCGAAGAAAGAAATTATTAATTCAAGCTACCTCTATTCAGTTCTTGCCCATCAGTATGAGAAGATCAGAAGGCTTGGCCACGGAGGGAACCAACAGAATCTGAATACATCTTTGATTCGAGATATTCCAATACCACTGCCATCACTTATGGAGCAGGAGAAGATTGCTTCAATTGCGTGTATATGGGATGCCGCTATCGATAAAGAGGAAGGACTGATTGCGGCGAAGGAAAAGTTTTTTTCGACACTTATTAAGTCGTTTATTAGTGACCAGTGTAGGCACTGGGCACATCTTCATACAGATAATATTTTCGAAAGCATTTCAGAGAAAAAAAACGACAACGAAGAGTTGCTTTCAGTGACACAAGATCGAGGGGTCATTCCACGCACGATGCTTGAGGGACGTGTCATGTCTCCGGAAGGCAGCACGGATGGTTATAAGCTGGTTAAGAAAAACGACTTTGTCATAAGTCTTCGCTCCTTCCAGGGCGGCGTTGAATATTCGCGCTATCAGGGGCTCATCAGCCCGGCCTATACTGTTCTTCGACGGCGGCTGGAAATCCACGATGAATTTTATAGGCATTTTTTCAAGTCATATATCTTTATTGAGAAGTATTTGAGCATTGCCGTAATTGGTATTCGAGATGGTAAGCAAATCAGCGCCCCGGATTTTATGACGGTAAAGATCCCCTATCCTCCATTAGAGCAGCAAAAAGAGATCGCAAATATTCTCAACACTGCACGCCAAGAAATTGATTTTCTTCAAGGACAACTCGCAGCATATCGCAAACAAAAAAGCGGCCTTATGCAGAAGCTGCTCACTGGCGAGTGGCGGGTGAAAACCGCCGAGGAGGTGTCGTAATGGAAGGTTTCCGTTTTAACGAAAAATACCTCTCTCAGATTCCCGCGCTGCAGCAGCTTATCAATCTCGGCTTCGAATATTTGACTCCCGAGCAAGCCATGGCTGAGCGCCAGGGCAAAGTCGGCAATGTGCTGCTGGAAAGTGTCTTGCGCCTGCAGCTTAAGCAAATCAACCGCATTCAGTACAAAGGTCAGGAGCATCTTTTCAGCGAGGAGAATGTTCAGTCCGCCATCCAAAAGCTCAAGAACATCAGATGGGACGGTCCGCAGAAAACGAATGAGGCTGTTTATGATTTGCTGACGCTCGGCACCGCTCAGGAGCAGTCGATAGACGGCGATTCGAAAAGCTTTACCATGCGGTACATCGACTGGCAGAACTGGAAGAATAACGCCTTTCACGTCACCGCTGAATTCAAAGTCGGACGGACCCGGAGCGACGAGTCCGCCAGGCCCGACATTGTGCTCTTTGTGAATGGCATCCCGTTTGCCGTCATCGAGTGCAAGGCACCGACTGTTGAGATAGAGCAGGCTGTCTCTCAGTCTATCCGTAATCAGACTGATGAATATATACCGAAACTCTTCATGTATGCGCAGCTTGTCATGGGCATCAATAAGAACGCCGCCATGTACGCGACAGCAGGAACAGCGAAGAAGTTCTGGAGTGTCTGGCAGGAGCCGCTGGATAAGGAAGAGGATGTTGAAAAGAGTATTAAAAAGCAGTTGCAGGCTGAAGTTAAGGACACGCTCTTTTCCGGAGACTTTGCCCTTGCTCGAAAAGACTTTGATGCTGTGGACAAAGAGGGCGGCCGAGAGGTAACAGCACAGGATAAAACGATTTATAGCGTTTGCAGGCCCGAGCGGTTGCTGGAGCTGGCATACAAGTTCACCATCTTCGATGGAGGCATCAAGAAGATCGCCCGGTATCAGCAGTATTTTGTGATCAAGTCCACTCTTAACCGGATTCAGCAGTTCGACAACGAGGGACGGCGGAAAGGCGGGGTTATCTGGCATACGCAAGGGTCGGGGAAATCGCTCACCATGATCTGGCTTGCCAGAAATCTTGCGTTAGAAAGGGACATCCCGAATCCGAGAATTGTGCTCGTGACCGACCGGGTCGATCTCGACAAGCAACTCGGTAACACCTTTGCCGCTTGCGGCCTTGATCCGAAGAGGGCAAAAACAGGGCGTGACCTCCTGGAGCTTGTATCGAAGAAAAAAGCGACAATCGTCACCACCTTGATCCACAAATTCGATAAGGCGCTTAATGTAAAGAAGCATCAGGAAGAATCGGTCGATATCTTCATGCTGGTTGATGAGGCCCATCGAACGCAGTTCAAGAACCTTCACGCCCGGATGCGTCAGATGTTCCCTAAAGCCTGTTACCTGGGCTTTACCGGCACGCCTCTCATGAAACGGGAGAAGAATAACTTTGTCAAATTCGGCGGGTTGATCGAGCCGCATTATTCGATCCAGCAGGCTGTGAAAGATAGATCAGTGGTGCCTCTCCTGTATGAGGGGCGGCATGTGGAGATGGTGCAGGACAAGAAAGCCATCGATCTCTGGTTCGAACGCCACACCCAAGGGCTTACGAAAGAGCAGAAAGCGGACCTGAAAAAGAAATACGCCCGGGCCGAAATGCTGAACAAGGCCGATAAGGTTATCTATATGCGGGCTTTTGACATCAGCGAGCATTTTCGCATGAACTGGCAGGGCTCGCCATTCAAGGCCCAACTCGTTGCTCCTACCAAGCCTGTGGCGTTGAAATATCATGGCTATCTGAACGAATTCGGCCATGTCACCTCCGAAGTGATCATCTCCGCGCCTGACAGCAGGGAAGGTTACGAAGAGGTCGAGGAAGAGCCTTCGGATGAAGTTATCAAGTTCTGGCAGAAAATGATGAAGCGCTATGGAAATGAGGAAGAGTACAACAAACAGATAACGGGCCAGTTTTTAAATGCGGAGGAGCCCGAGATCCTTATCGTGGTGAGCAAACTGCTGACCGGATTCGACGCGCCGCGTAATACCGTTATCTATCTGTGCAAATCATTAAAAGAGCACACGCTCTTGCAGGCTATTGCCCGCGTGAATCGAGTGTATGAGGATGAAAAGCAGAATCCCAAGGATTACGGATACATTATTGATTACGCCAGCGTTCTTGGAGAGCTGGACCAGGCTTTGACCATGTATGCTGAAGCAGGATTGGCGGATTTTGATGAAGAAGACCTTGAGGGAACGCTCAGCTCCATCCATGCTGAAATAGCCAAGTTGCCCCAGCGCTATTCCGATCTCTGGGATCTTTTTAAGGAAGTTAAGAACCAGTACGACGAAGAAGCGTATGAAAGATTGCTGAGCGATGATGCCTTGCGCGCTGAATTTTACGATAGATTTGCCGAATACGGCAAATTGCTCGGGATGGCCCTCTCCACTCAGGAATTCATCATGAAGACCGAGGAATCGAAACTCAAGCAGTACAAGGATGACTTTAAGCGGTTCTATAACTTGAAAGCATCCGTGAAGCACCGTTATGCGGAAACCATCGACTACCGTGACTACGAACCTAAGATACAAAAGCTTCTGGACACTCACATTCAGGCGAATGATGTAATCAGGCTTAATGAACCGGTCAATATTTTCGATGAAAGCAAATTCGGCCAGGTGAAAGAGGATCGAGGAGTTTACCAGGTGATGAAAACAGCTGCTTCCAAGGCAGATGCCATCGCCCATGCGACCAGGAAGGTCATCACCGAAAAAATGGACGAAGACCCTGCATTTTACGAGCGGTTTTCGAAACTTATCCAGGATGCCATAGATGCATTCCGGGCAAAACGAATTTCCGATCTGGAATACTTGAACCGGGTGACGGAAATCAGGCACAAGATAGTAAAGCGCGAGCATGACGATGTTCCAGAGGCCATACGAAACGACGAAAACGCGATGGCGTATTATGGCATTCTAACAAAGCTTCTAAGCAATAGCACGGATAGACACCCGATAGAACAGCTTGCAGTTGAATCGTCAAACGCGATCATCGGAATCATCACCCGTAACAGAAAAGTCAACTTCTGGGATGATCACGATGCTCAGCAACGCACCATCGATGAAATTGATGATTATCTTTACGACGGACTTAAGCACAAGTTCGGGCTGAAGCTCACAACCGATCAAATGGACGAAATCATCCGGCAAGCCATGCAGTTGGCAAACCGCAGGAAGATTGTATGACCGGTTACAGCGGTAGTGTCGAGTACGGTCGAGATGAGATTGCATATCATGTTCTCTACGCCGACCGGAAGACAATGGAAATTGCCGTGCAGCCTGACGGGCGGGTAACCGTAAAAGCGCCTAAAGGAGCAACACCCGTTGCAGTGCAAAAGCGGGTAAAGAGGCGAGCCCGCTGGATCAGGAAGCAAGTAAATTATTTTCGACAGTTCGAACCACGGACTCCGCCTCGACGATATGTCGGCGGAGAAACGCACTTGTTCCTGGGCCGGCAATATAGATTAAGAGTAAAAAAACATCCTGATAACTCGATAAAACTTAAAGGCGCTAATTTCTTAGTGATGACGCCGACGTCGGATAACAGGCAAAAGATAAAACATCTCCTTACAGAATGGTATCAGGAGCATGCACAAGAAATTTTCGCAAAACGCTTGCAGCATTGCTATGAAGCCGCCAAGGGCCTGAAAGCGTCCTATCCAGTGGTCAAATTGAAGAAAATGACTAAGCGGTGGGGGAGTTGCAGCAAGGCCGGCGACATACTGTTGAATACGGAGCTTGTAAAGGCGCCTTTATACTGCATCGATTATGTAATAATGCACGAGTTGTGTCACTTGAAGGAGCACACGCATAATAACGGGTATTACAAGCTGTTGTCAAAATATATGCCTGATTGGGCAAAGCGGAAGGAACGGCTGGAGAGGATTCTCTTGTAAGGAGAAGTCGAGCCGATACCTCACAGGCTATTTGTGTAAGAGATGGAGAACATCATATGGGCGTTTTTGATACGATCTATTTTGACAAGGCATATCCCTGCTCTCAATGCGGTGCTGAGATCGATTCCACCCAGACTAAGGCATTCGAGCAGGCACTGAGCCATTATCATGTGAAAGACTGCATCTCTCACGCGGAAGACATCCGTATTGTGAAGGAAGAGCTGTACTGTAATGCGTGCAGGAAATTGAGCGGTCAGTATGTTTACATCGCTGTACACAGGGGCATTGTTGTCGGCGTGGCTGATACTTTGCCAGCCGCGCAGAACATGCTGAATGACATGAATCTTGAAAAGATGATCTTGTGGTATCACGACCTTTTCAAGAAATTCCGCAAAGAAGCACGAGAGAAGGCGAATGCGCTTGGATTCATGAGGAGTACGGTTGAGTGGTTTGAAAAGGGGTATCACAAAATGGATGAAGGAGACAATGCCGCGAATCGCGCGTTGTTCCTCATTATGGGCAAAGAATACTTAAAAGGTTCGCAAGACCCCCTTGAAGCGTTGAAAAAGTATCTGATTGTGAAAGAAAAAAAGGAAGAAGATCAGGACCTTTTCTTTTGACATTCAACCCTCTTCTATGTTCTCCTGCCCCTTCTTTAACGACTCCAGATACTCCTCCCATTCCATGGGGAGGAGATATTTTTTCTTATTGTTGCAATCCTTGCACGCGGGCACGAGGTTTCCCTGCGCTGATTTGCCGCCGCGCACGATCGGGATCAGGTGGTCCATGGTCAGTTCCTGAGGCTTGAACGTTCTTCCGCAGTAGTGACAGACGCCTGTGGAGCGCTTCCGCTTCCACCACTGGGAGTTGCGGAGTTCGCGGGCCTTGGCCTTCTCCCGCTTGATATGCTCGTCATCGGCTGTAGTAAAATAATCGGTCATGGTGAAAAAAAGTAGATAGCAGGCGGTACACAGCTAAAAAAGGTATAGTTCCTCTTCTCTTCCTGTCCCGGCCCTTCAATTCCGTGTTTATGAACCTCAATACTACCGATTTTCCTTCAACTTGTCACGATAAAAAACGCAGACCCCCCGAAAAGCTGACCCACCACGTAACCTCTCAAAAAATTAATATTTTTCTTGACATTAACTTGCCTGAACGATATACTTTGGCCATTGGGTGGTATGAAGTGGGAAGCTGTGGGTATCAGCGGGAGGCCGATGTTCAGAGGCGGTTTTGAACATAGCGTTGACTCGAAAGGCAGGGTAAGTGTGCCGTCAAAATTCCGCGATATCATTGCGGAGCGCTTCGACGGCAAGCTTGTGCTCGCGCTGGATTTTGACCGCTGCCTGACGGTCTATCCCCTGGAAGAATGGGAGCGGCTTGAAGAAAAGATCAAGACC
>Ga0209641_10002375_pt1 | contig 16245 bp, 17 predicted proteins | sample RifCSP16_1_FD_184022 | JGI IMG/M metagenome (GOLD analysis project Ga0209641, IMG submission 184022) | Soil microbial communities from Rifle, Colorado - Rifle CSP2_sed 16_1 (SPAdes) (version 2) | ecosystem: Environmental > Terrestrial > Deep subsurface > Rock core/Sediment | place: Rifle...
AAAGAAAGATGGATGATTTTAAAACAATTCTTCAAAGAAAACAAGGTAGAATATTATGAAATTAAATCAGTAAATGGGAATATTTTATCAAAACTCATACACCTAATCTATTTGCTAGACTATTCAACCATTTATCGTGCAGTAATGTCTGAAATAGATCCTACACCTGTCAAAGCCATTGATTATGTTAAAGACAGACTAGGTTAGTTATACATTGTAAGATTGTTTTTTAGATTTATCGTATTTTTTATTAATGAATTTTGCATCTTTAACCTTTTTTGAATAAATATTATTGATTCTATCAATTTGCCACAAAGATTCTTCATCAATTAAACTCAAGTTAGGGATTACACAGTGACCACCAATAAAGCCTGGAAACATTTTTGGCCTATTTCCAAGGAATTTATGAATTTCATCTGCAAAAGACCACATTTCATCATAATCTACCTTATGCTCTTTTGCAATTATGTTACTTAATTGAGCATAATTGATTAACCAACCATAGTATGAAGTGTCAACTACAATCTTGGCTAATTCAAGGGCAATAGGTTTTGACATTTTTTTTGATTTTATTCCACATTTTTTCAAAAGACTGGAATAATTTTCTGATGCCCATGTCTTATTTGGAGCATTGTTTTCAAGTGCATAGAATTTTGTGTATTTTTTCATATCAGAGATCATTCTCTTATGAACTCCACGTGTTGCACTGTAGATAATCGGGATTGGTAAATCAGATTGTAATTTCTTAGTAGTATAGGGACTAATCGTACTATGAATTACTATACATTTAGGAGAAAATTTTCTATAAAGTGATTTAACTTGAGAGATGAATTTGGTTGTAAAAGGAATGCAAATATGTAGAAAACAGGTATCAATGTTTTTTAGTTTTTCAAAATTTTTTTTGTCAAAAAGTTTTGGATTCACATCATAACCTATTGTAATATTTGATCTTGAAAGAAGTTGTAAGATGGGCTTTCCAATTTCTCCTACTCCAGCGACAACATCTTTTCCTTTAATGTTGGATTTTCGAAGTTTAGATGTTAATTGTTTTCTTTTCATTTAGCTTTCATTTTTTGACTACAATAAAAAATTGATCTGCAAATTTGCGTTCTAGTAAATCGTAATTTTTCCAATTGTTTCCCTTTTTAGAATCTTGATGTATAAGATAATCAAATAGAAAAGAGATTTTTTTGGAATCCTTCTTTGGAATATTAGAATCTAAAGTTTCAAACAGATGATAAGCTAGGGAATAGTTAAGATTAGAATTTACAATTTTAGGTGTGGTTTTAAGAGATTTTAAGAATTTAATTATCTCATCCGGTATCATTAGACTACTATAATACCCGGTTTTGGTCTGTTTGGGTTTTTCCCATTTTTGTACATTACTAAGAAATATGCTATTTTTATTATTTATAACGATAAAGATTTTACCATTTTTCTTAGCAATTCTATGAGCTTCCTTAATGGTCTGTTTCTTTAAGTTATCAGGTAGATGTTCTAGAATCCCTAGTAAAAGAACTTTATCAAAATGATTCGAAGGAAGTTTAGTATCCCATACAGAAGCGTTCATAAACTTAAGGTTAGATAGACAGGAATTTTTCTTGGCGTTTTTCTCAGCAAATTTAAGCATGTTTTTTGCTATGTCGACTCCTGTAACCTTAGCTCCTTTTTTAGCTAATGGGATGGCTACTCTTCCACCTCCACATGCAAGATCAACTATTTTTTTCCCATGAATAGAACCTAATTCCTTTTGTAGAGTATTGGATTCCCATTCTGAATAAGCATTATTCAAAAATTGTGATGCGTGTAAGGATAAAACTGCAGGATGTAACTTAAAATTATTAATTCTAGTATTCCAGTATTTAGCAGCTTTTTTTGGATTGTACATGTTTCAGTTGAAAAATACTTGTTTTATAAACGAAGGTGTTATTGCCAATAATACTTACTACTTTTGTTCCTGCCTACTAATGGAAACTTGTTATTGTAGTAAATTGGATTTTTCCAATTTTTAATTTTACCATTTTTTATTGCGTCTCTAATTTCTTCAATAGCATCAGAAATAGTCCTTTCTGGTTCAAAGTTTATACTTTGTTTAATTTTCTTAAAAGAAACTCGATAGTTTCTCTTATCTTCTATTTTACTATATTTTATCTTAACGGGAACAATTTTATTTGCAATTAACTTTCCAACATCTTTCAATTGATAATTCAAATCATCACCGCCTAGATTGAAAATTCCTCTAATTTTAGAAGATTGTTTTTCTAGAGCTAGTAGGTATGCAGTTGCCGCATCTTCAACATGAATGAATGGCCTCCACTGATTCCCTCCTTCTATAGTTATTTCATGCTGGGATAAAGCTTGTCCAATAAATAGGTTAATTACTAGATCAAAACGCATCCTTTCAGAATAACCAAACAAAGTCCCAGTCCTAAAAATTGTTGGATTAATCTGGTTACTGTTTGAATTGAAAATAATTTTTTCAGATTTTAATTTTGTATCAGCATATAACGAAAGAGGATTTAGTTTAGATAATTCGTTTAATTTTTGATTATTGCTCGCGCCATAAACACTACATGTGGAAGCAAAAATAAACTGTTTAATTTTGAAATACACGGCGGAATCTACCATCAATTTTGTTGAGAGATAATTTATTTCGGTGGACTCTGTTGGGTCTATTTTTGAGGCAGGATCTCCTACTATACCAGCCAAATGAATGATTGCGTCCACCCCTTCCATTGTATTAAGGACAGTTCTAAGATCTCTAATGTCGCCTTTAACAAATTCAAATTTGAATTTTTTCTTTAGATTCTGAAGTGCCCTATTACCAAAAGATAGATTATCTAAAATCCTTACCTTATAGCCTGATGATAATAATTTCGAGGATACATGATAGCCCAAATAACCTGCTCCCCCTGTGACCAAAACATGTTTCATAATAGAATTGATTTTTATTTGATTAAAATGTTTATGGAAATGACGCTGCCCTTATTTTCATAGTAAGCTTTTACATATTTTGATCAAGTCGTCAGCTAATTTGGCATTATTATAATTTTTATGAACAAATTTGGAAGCTTCTATATTTAAAATTGGTTTTTGGATTATTTCTTTAAGATGGTTTTTTGCATCTTGGAAAGTATATACTTTCTTACAGTAAGGAAAATTTGTTGCAGAGGCAATCATTGTTCTTCCCATTGATAATGTTTCAATTATAGTTGCTCCTGTAGCATCATGTCTTGGTAGTCGAATAACTGCTATGACGTCTTTATAGAGTGCTTCCATATCATTACACCATTCAATTGACGTGACATTTTTGTTGTTTTCAAAATGTCTCCCACTATTTCCAGTAATAACAAATTCTACCTCAGAGAAGTTATCAACTAATTTTTTTATTAAATCTCCTTGATAAAATTTAAAGTCCTGTTGAGTATAATCAGGAAGATAAACAGCAATCTTTTTGATTTTGGGTAATTCATAAAGTTGGTATAACAGATAAACTGGAAGAGGTTGAACTCTTGCAGGAATTTCAAATTGTTTTAGCTCATTGGCCACATATTTATCGTCTGTAATGTTAACATCAATGTAATTTAGAAAAATTTTGGTACAAAATCTCCAAAAAAAATTATTTTTAATTCTTCTAATATCAAATCCTACCCAACTTACAACAATTTTTTTATGCCACCATCTAAATCTAATCAAGGCAAGCAAACCTGTAAAAGTCACAGTAGGAGAACCTGTGAAATGAACTACTGGATAATCTTTGATTTTTTCTTTAAATCTGAAATCTCGTAGTTTGGTTGTTGTAAGTTTAACTTTGACTCCACGTTTTTCAAGTTCATGTGCAATTCTTTCTGAAAATACACTTGCTCCTAATTCTACTATCAATAAATCATCATCTTTGTCCTTGATGATGAAAGAAATTATTTTTTTTAATATTATTTAATGTTTTATGTAAAATATCTAATTCTTCCTTAATTTCAGTAAGAGTTCTCCATCTATGAATGTCTAGAAACAAACTTTCTTTTACATACTGTTCTCCATTAACACAAATTTGTTTTGGTTTGAATTTTCTATAGAGAGGAATTTTGTATTGAACAGTTCTATAACCAGCTCCTATAATTTTGCCAGGTCTAAAATTAATTCCTTTGATATCAGATTTTGATTCTGTTTCCAGAATTTTTTTTCTTTTTTTTGTAAGGATTTCTAAAAATTTCATTCTATCAATTCCAGCTTTTTTTCTATTGAATTTACAACCTAGAATTAAGAATGAATGTTCAACTGATTTAGGAATTATTGGAGGCAGAATTGAATCTGGTAAATTTTTGAATATGAAATCAGCATTTTTTCGAAATGTTTTAAGAATTTTTGGAAGCCGTTTCAATTGAATTCTACCAAATGATGCCTGAGCTTCTGTCATACGAAAGTTGAAACCTGGCATTAAATCATTTTTATAATATTCGCCATGATTTCTAATTTTTCTACATTTTTCTGCAAATCCTTCGTTATTTGTTATTATCATTCCACCTTCTCCTAATGTAGTGATGTGTTTTGTTTCTTGCATACTAAAAATAGCACAATCTCCCATTGACCCTACCGATTTTTTGTTATATTTTGCACCCATTGCTTGAGCACAATCTTCAATTACAAAAACTCCATTTTCTTGCATTTCTTTTATCATTTCTGGGTTACAAGGATGACCTAACAAATGAACAGGTATTGCATATTTTGATTTAATTTTTGGATTATAATTCATGCAATACGATAAGTTGTCAATATCAAGAAAGTGTGGGATCCCTCCGCATGCCATAACTTGGGAGGTTGTTGCTGTAAAGGTAATACATGGAACTAAGACTTTATCATTTAGTTTTACTCCTGCGGCTTTTTGTGATACAAATAGAGCGGTTGTACCAGAATTAACTGTAATCCCGTATCTACATTGATGAAAGTGAGCAAATTCTTTTTCAAATCTTTGAATTTCTTCTCCGCCAAGGAATTTATTTGAATAACCTGAAAGATATGAGGCATTTCGTATAGAATTTATTACCGCTCTAATTTCTTCGTTCCCAAATCGTTGAATCAATTTTAAATCATCCTTGAAAAAAAGTATAACTGTTTTTAATTCATTTATCCCATTATTGAATCTAAAGTTTGTGAGCCGCCAATCCCTAATTTTTGTTTTTTACGAATAATTGGAGCAAGTTTGTTACTAAATTTTTCAATTAATCGTGCTTGTTCTGTACGGATTTCCTTATTAGACAAATATTTTGAAGACCATATTGTATTAGAGAATTCATCAATTTCTGACCAATCCATCTCATCGTATTCGGGTTTCCAATATGCAGTTCCGGGGTAGGGAGCTAAAATTGAGAAGCCTATGATATCAGGATCTACTTCTTCAATTAGTTCTTCAGTTTGTTTTATAGTAGCATATGATTCTAAGGGAGTTCCTAATAGACAGTAGGTACGACGAGCTATTCCATATTTTTTTGATATAGAAAAAGATTTTCGGATCATATCTACAGTTGTGCCTTTGTTGATATGACGATGTATTTCAGGAGATCCAGATTCTAAACCCATCCAAAATTCTTTACAGTTTGATTTTACGGCCCATTCACATATTTCGTCATCCACTTTATCACATCGCATGTTACATCCCCAAGGAACATCCAATTTTTGTTCAACCATCTCTTTGCACAAATTAATAAAATGTGCTCGTGATGGATTAGTTTCTGCATCGTTCATCTTGAAAAATGTAATATTAAATCGCTCTTTAACTTCCTTCATTTCTTCAACAACAAGTTTTGGGTTTCTTCCACGTACTCTAATAGGTCGTTCATATTGCACTTTGTTATCGATCAAGTCTGCTTTTCTCCAAATGGTTCCAAATTGACCTTCTGCACAAAAAGTACATCCAAATGCACATCCTCTTTCAGTCATGATGGAAGTAACGCGTCTACCTTCTTCTCTTGCTGCAATTGAGATATACCTGTTGAGATCAATTGAATCACGATCAGGATTTGGAATACTATCAACATCTGCAATTGGAATTGTACTGACAAGTTTTTCTTTTGATTTACCTGAAATTATATCTAGCATAGATTGTTCTCCTTCTCCTACTACTAAAAAGTCAACGGATGATTCATTCAGAAATTTATGAGGTTGAAGAGATGGACCATAACCACCTACAATAGTTTTGATGTTAGGATTTTCATTTTTAACTAATTTTGATAATTTAAGCATATGAATAACTTGAGGAGTTGTACCACTAAATCCTACAAAATCAGAATCTGAAACTTGGGAAAGTATTTTTTCATCAGAATCAAAAAAACCGTCTAAAATTTCAACAACTAACTCACCCTCAAAATATTTTTTGATATAAGAAGAAACATACATCAAATTTGTTGGTTCCCATACACTTGGATACCGAGCTCTAACTAGACTTACTTTCATTTACACTTTCATCTTCTAATTTCAATATAAAAATATGTGATTGTTCTATTTAGTTAAATTTGTCTACAAATTTCTTAAATCAATAATTTCAGGCTCAGAAAGATGTTTAGAATCTCTATATTTCTTAGCTTGATTTGCTAGATATTCGAAATATTTCATAAATGGTTCAGATTTATTCTTTGATTTAGTTTTTTTTCTCCTTTGTTTTCGTTCAAAAATTATATTTTGTTTTAACGCAAGCCATGATCTTCGAACAGTATCAGAATACAAATCAAAAAAAGGTTCTTTTTTTAATAATCCAATGGACATTAAAAACCCTATTTCATCAAAATCTCCTTTGACAAGATCAATATAATTTCTCGTTCTTGGTTTTTGAAACACATTAAAAATTTTATTTTTTTCAAATCTTAAGTACGTCTCGTAAATAACTCTTCTAGCTTTCCTGTTTTCTTCATTTCGAAGAATTCTTAAAACTTCGAATAATGTGATGGCTTCTTTGATATCGGAAATATGACGGACCATTATTATAATGTCATTTAATTAAACAATAAAATCATTTTCAAATGTAGGGAAAATTTTAAAGGTATGGATATGAAGAGAAAGTGTGAAAAAGATTTGTTCTGGATGTAGTGAAAAATTTGAATGTCTTGGAAATGAAAGTTGTTGGTGTAATAAATTAGATTTATCTAAAATTCAATTAAAAATTCTTCATAAGAAAAATAAAGATTGTTTTTGTGATATTTGTCTTAAAAAAATTAATTACAAATGTATTAAATCAAAAAACTGAGGAAATTAATATGAAAAAAGAAACTGAATACGATCACATAAAGCAAATAGGGGGCTCGGTTTTTGATTGGAATTCGAAAACAGAAAAAATTCTTAGTGAATACTACCATAAGTCCGAAATAAAGACAGTAAGGAGTTTGCTCAAAGACCATAAATTTAAAGAAATTGTGGATATTGGATGTGGAGAAGGAGCTTGGGCTTATTTCTACAAAAAAATTGGTTTTAAAAAATTAATCGGGATAGATATTTCTGATGAACGCCTTAAAGTTGCAGAGATAAATGGTTTTGATGAAACTTATTGTTGTAATGGTTACAATTTGCCATTTGAAGATGACAGTATTGAATGCATAATTAGTAACAATGTATTAGTTCATGTTTTACAGGATGATGATAAAATAAGAATATTTAACGAAATAAACCGTGTATTAAAGAAAGATGGTCTGTTCATTTTCAATTTTCCTTCCGCGAAAGCCTACGGACTAATAGGTGACACTACAAAAGAGCATTGTAGAATTATGAACTTGAATAGTATAGTTAAGTTAATAGAAAAAGGAAATTTGAAAATTGAAAAAAGTTCTCCCTGCTATTTTCTTATACCTAGGATAGGGGCTAATCCTCGATTTGTTAATGTTAGTTCAAAACTAATATATCCAATAACAGATGCATTTGCTAAAATGTTTTTTAGTGTAAACAATTCCAAGGTAATTTATCTTAAAGTAAAAAAATAAATTTGATTAAGAAATTATGAGATAATCCGATTATATTCATATGATTTTCCTCCCCATTTTTTCTTAAAACGAAGAATTCCTCTTTCTTTCTCATTTTTTGGATGAGGATTTACGCCTGATAAATCATAATAATTTTTTTTAGTTTCTCTACCCCATTTTATTATTGTCCACTTGAGAAGATCTTGTGAATATAGACTGTTTTTTCTGTCAATTTGTGATCTTGCCACTCCCCATTCGTTTATGTAATTATTGAAAGCAGAAATTACAATTCCTCCTATAGGTTTGTTATCGTAGAAAGCTAAAAAACCATCTAGCCCAATAGAATGTAATTTTTCCCACAGGATTTTAACTGTAGAAAATTCAACTTCTTGGTTTTCATCACTTTTAGTTTTTTGAAGTATTTCATGGTAGTATGGAAGATTTTTTTCATTAATTTCTTTAATTACTACACCACGCTCTTGGGATCTTTTGATATTCTTTCTTCCAGAATTTTTATCAATTAGTTTCCAAATTCCGTCTAAATTTATTGAAAGATCTATCAGAAAAGTAGCCCACTTAACCATTTTGAAAGGTTGTTTGAAGCAACTAAGAGAATTATTATCAAGTGGGAATTCAGATCCATTAACCCGGCATTTTTTAGTTCGTAAATAATTATAAAATTCAGTACAAATTTCCTTGCTAAATCTATCCTGAATGACAACAGGTCCATATACCCACCTGTAAACTTCGGATTTAGAACCTGGGACCTTACTTAGAATGTTCTTTAGAGTAGATTTAGGAAACCGAGGTTTTATAGCCAAAGCAATTTGTCCAATAATTTCACCTTTAGAATCTAGGAATTTTATGAATTTTGGTTTCCAATTGAAAGCTTCTTTAACGAATGAAAGGTATTGAGGAGTTTGAAAAATTGTTCCCTGAGCTAAAATTAACCTATTATTCCAAGATTTATCCGCAATTGAACTTTCTTCTATAGTTAATGTCATTTCTTAAAAACCAGAAATTATAAAATTCTTAGAATTTTAAATATATCCCATATCCTTGAGGTGTTTCTTGATTTCAGCTTCTTCATCTTTTGAATATTGTGAATTTGTTTCATTATCAAAGATTTGTGATAATGCATATTCTATATACTCATCTATCGAGTTAAATTCATCCTTTGAATTTTGGATATATTCATTAATTAGATTATAGAGTTTAGATGAAATTTTTATTGATTTTTTTTCCATTTAATTCACTATTTCCATTCGAATATCTAAGTTTTTATTTTTTTATAAAAGATTTTTTTTTAGAAATAATATCTTTTAGAGACTCTTTTTCGGATATTTCCTGCTTGGAAATTGATTTGGTAAAGAAAGAGGATTGTTCCATGAAAATTTCTCGAATTAAATTACCATCACAATATGAGGGAATATCGGTTTCCATCATATGCAATACTGTAGGACATATATCCCAATGGAAGTAGGTTTTTGATAGAGTATACGATTTTTTTATATCTGGTCCAATGGCAAGAATAATACCTTCCGGCCTATGGTCACCTACTCTACTTATCTTTAGTTCTTTGCTTGTAAGAAGAAAATTTTCTCTTATTGAGGGTGACCAACAATACCCATTATTAAGTAAAAATTGAATATCATATGCCCTTTTAGAAAATGCTCCTGAGAAGACATCCTCTCTTTTCCGGGCTTCTTTTACGACTTTTGTTCCCTCATCTTCTAGATTCAATAATTTTTCAATTATTAGATTCCTGGTTTTCTCATAATTTTCTGGATTATCTATTTTTACTGTAATTTCATTATAGGCTTCAGAAAAAACACCTGAATTTTCTTGAATAAACCCCACTTCGTCTTCATCAATGGGCACCATTTTTTTTAATTCACTTGGAGTTAATTTCGACGCAAGCCCTCTCATACCGATTGCAGAAAGGTTTTTTCTTACAAATCCTCGTTTAATTTTTAATTTACTTAAGGCTTTTCTTACATGGCTAGGTTTTCCTAGTTTAGTAAGATTCTCAGAACTGAGCCATGAATTTACAAGAAAATGTTTCTTAATTGGTCCGAACCCATGATCGGAAACAATGATGAAATTAGCCACATTATCCTCAGCTAGTTTCTTAAAATCAAGTAAAACTTTATCCAACCAGCTGTAAAAACGTTCTAAATATTCTGGCTTGTCCCAAAAGAAATGATGTAAATAATCTGTGTTTTCTAGAATGGTTAGTAAAAACTGCCAATCATATTTTTTAGCCAGATGTAATGAAGTTTTCACGATCTTTTTTCCATATTCATCAAGTTGTTGGAATGCGTCTTCAATTTCACCTTGTTCAATTTTAGTTATAATTGAGGGATCAAGAGCAGGAATGTAACCATTAACGGTACTATTAATTTCATCATACAATATTCTTGGAAAAACGTAGTTTTTAGAAGAAGGAGGGGTTGAAAAACCTCCAGTTATCATAATTCCTTTAATTTTTTCGGGGGGAAAGATAACAAGATTATTTACAATGATAGATTGTATATTATTTTTTGAAAGAAGATTATGAAGCAAAGGAATCTCGTGTTTCCCTCCAACTATATGATGTGGAACACCATGTTTTCCTGGATTAGTGCCTGATAACATATTAAGCCAAGAAGTTCTTGATGTAAATGGAAAAGTAGAAAGTAAGATACCTTTGGTTCCCTCATTGATTATACTCTTCAAATTTGGCATTTTTCCTGATGTTATGAACTTATCAAATTGAATCCAAGTTGCTCCGTCTAATCCTAAAAAAATAAGCTTCTTTGGCTGGGTCATTTGTAATAAATCATTGAACAAGTTTTTTTAAACTATATGAATCTACTAGATTAAATAAACAAAATAATCGATAAGGTGGTGTGTTGAATTGAATTTATTATTTATTACTATAGATGGTGGTCGATTGGATCGAATTTTAAAATCTAGTGTTTTTAATGAAATTGAAAAAAATGGAACTGTATTTAATAATATAATCACCTATGCGCCGTATACTATTGGAGCAATGCATGCTGTTTTTAGTGGAGAATTTGGGTTCAAGACTGGAGTTAATAGTTATTGGTCAACGTACCAATTTAAAAAAGAGCAATACAAAACGCTAACAGAATACCTAAAAGAAAATGGATTCAAAACTTTTGGTGATGCAATTAATGAGTTAATATTACCTAAGCAAGGATTTGATCGACTAAATTATCATAATGAGGATAAAGATGATCTTCTTCAAAGACATAAAGACTTGTTAGAAGAGATGAAAGAAATTAATTCTAATGGAGAAAATTTTTTTCTTTATCTTCATTATAGTAACATACATACTAACATTAAAAAAAATGTATTAAAAAAATTCAATAATTTTAGTCAAGAATATTTCAAAAATAAAAAAGATAATGAAAAAAATTATGATAAATATTTTGAAGGAGCTGAAAATTATATTTTATCAATATTAAATCAGTGTAAAAACCTTGGAATTTTACAAAATACACTTGTTGTAATTATTTCAGATCATGGAATTAGTATAGGAGATAAAATTGGGGAAAGAGCATATGGAGCTTATTGTTATGATTATACAATACAAACTTATCTATTGTTTATTTCCAAAAAATTTTTACCATCTACAAAAATTGAGCAACAAGTACGTTCGATCGACATTATGCCTACAATTTTAGAAATTTTAAAAATTGAACAGAATCCTGAATTTAAAAAAATCTCTGGGAAAAGTCTTTTACCCTTAATTAACGGTATAAAAGAAGAGCGAACTGCAATTATAGAAACAGGAAATCCATTACACAATGAACAACCTCCTAAAGAGCCTAATGTAGTTGCAATAAGGAAATCAAATTGGAAATTAATTTGGAATTTATATGACAATAGTAAAGAATTATATAATTTGGAACAGGATGCTGAGGAAACAGTTAATCTGATTGACGAAAATAATGAAATGAAAGAAAGATTATTTCATGAATTATTAATACTTCACCCACGTTTGGCTTATGTTAGAAAAAAAATCCAATAAAAATAATTCAGAAGAATTACAATATTGGAATCAAAAATATAGTGTTCCCAATGCTTTTGGAGAAGGTCCTACAAAATTAGCATTAATGGCTTACGAAGCAATAAAAAAAACTCAGATCAGATCAATTTTGGAGCTTGGATGTGGTCAGGGAAGAGACAGTCTCTTTTTTGCAGAACAAAATTATTCTGTAACTTCGGTAGATTTTTCTCCAGAAGCAATACATTTTGTTTCTGAAAGTGCAAAGCATCGAAATTTACTTAATATCAAAAGTATTGTACATGATTTAAGAAAAAATTTCATATTTAATGAGAAATTTGATTTGCTATACTCTAATTTGGCACTTCAGTTTTTTAATGAGAATGAACTTGAGGAAATTTTTAACAAAATTCACCATAGTCTTGTTGATGAGGGTCAGTTTATTTTCTCAACCAAAAAACCAGGTGATAAATACTATGGAACTGGTATTAAAATTTCAGAAAATGCGTATAAATCTTCTGATATTACAAGATATTTTTTTGATAAAAATGAAATCCAAGGAATGTTAGAAAATAAATTTAAAGTGAATGTATTTGGTCATGAAAGACATCAAAACCCAGATCTTACTGAAAGTGTTTGGTGGTATGTTTTCTGTACGAAGATATGATTTAATTGGAACCGTTAAAAGAACAAACTTGCAACATGTAATGGTAAGAATTCCTTGAGTAAGATACGAGTAACCTATTCCGGTTTAATAGCATTTGTAGTTGGATTATCTGGAATTATTACAGGATTAATTTTTACCATCATAGTAACTCGAGAGTTAACTCCTGATGAACTGGGTTTGTGGACTCTAATAGGAAGTCTAGTTTCTTATGTAGTTATTATAGAGCCTATCATCTCATTTTGGACAACTAGACAAATTGCAAGAGGTGAGCAAGTAGCTAAAACATCACTAGTTACAAGCAGTTTGTTATCTGTGGTAGCCATTGTTGTATATGGCGGTGTAGCAGTATACATTTCATCTTCACTTGATGTTGATTTCTTTCCAGTAATTTTAGCAGCTTTTCTTGTACCATTAATGTTTCTTACAAATACACTTAACTCAATTGCATTAAGTCACAAGCCACAAGCAATTTCTTATGGTATGATAGTCTTTGAAATATTAAAGCTTCCCTTAGGATTCTTACTTGTCTACTCTGCACAATTTGGACTAGTAGGTGCAATAATTTCTACAATTATTGCAAGCTTAGCCAAAACAATTTTTCTAATTGTATTAATCAGGAATACTTTAGTCGAGTTCATAAAAATAAATGTCATTAAATACTGGTTTCGATTATCTTGGCTTCCAGTATACACGAATGCCCAAGGATTTGTATATAGTTTGGACGTTTTAATTTTTTCATTGTTAACAAATTCATTAGTAGGTTTGGCATTTTGGGGAGTAGGAAGTGCTGTCGCTAATATAGTAGCTCATTCTGGAAAAATTTCACAAGCGTTATATCCTAAGATCTTGGCAACAGGAAAAAAAGAAATGGTAGAAGAAAATCTAAAAAGACTTTTGTTTTTTGCAATACCTATTTTTGCAGCATCTATAGTTTTTGCAAAACCTGCACTTCACATTCTAAATCCCTTGTACATTGAAGGAATTTTCATAGTTTATTTTTTATCAATTAGAGCATTTATGTACATAATTAGAAACGTAGCTCATGGCATCCTAGCATCTTATGAAAATGTGGATATTGATAAGGAAGTTTCTATAAAAAAAGTTGTAAAAAGTAAGTTATTCTTTTTGCCTACTCTGGATTATTTACTAACTGGTTCCTATGTTGGAATTCTGGCTTTATTTTTGATTTTTACACAAACAACTGAAATGGAGGACGTGGATTTAGTTACTTATTGGTCATTAATTTTGGTTATAGTTACAACACCTTTTATGATATATGGTGTATTGTTACTAAGAAAAAATCATCAAATTAATCTCCCGTATGATGCTATTTTAAAATTTAGCGCAATTGCTCTTTTATCGTCAATAATTACTTATTTCATTATTGAAAATTATTTAATATATTATGAAAGCATATTTGATTTCTTGCCCCATCTAATACCATTCATAATACTTGCAGGTGCAATTTACTTTGTGGTATCATATGCTTTTGATAAATCAACTAGAGAATTCTTTAAGTTAATTTTTACGGAAATAAAATCTAAATAAAAAAATTCAACTAGTGTTTAATTTTAATTATTAACGATTTAATACCTTAATCAATTAACAAATTCGACTAAAATGGATTATAATAGAATTAAATCAAAAATACAAAATATTGATGTAAATAGGTGGTGGGGAGATGATTTCGATGTAAGATTTTATTTAATATCACAATTAGAAAGTCTAAAAAGAAAAATTGTTCTTGATGTTGGGGGAGGGATTGGTATAATTTGTTCTGAGATGAGTGAAAATAATTTTAGAGTTAATTTAGATTTATCGTTTGATGATCTAAAAATATGTCAAGAAAATTTTAGCCCAAAGATTCAGAATATTTGTGCATCTATGACAAATTTACCATTTAATGATAATTCATTTGATACAATTATTTGTACACACTTAATAGAAATTGCAAAAGCCAGAGATATAGAACATGGGATGGTTACAAAAATTAATAATATAAACAGTTTTCCAACTGTTGAGCAAGTGTTTAGTGAAATATCACGAGTATTAGGTAATGAGGGTATATTTCTCCTAACCACACCAAATAATTTACGTTATAAATCTAACAAATTAGATTATAATGAACTGAAAAAGTCATTAAAAAATCATTTTTATAAAATTTCATTAGCATTTTATAACACATACCCTAAATTAAGTAAGAAACACAGAAAACTTAACATGGCTAATGTACTTCCAAAAGTGCTTTCAAAGATATTAGATTTTAACAAATTATCAAAATTACTTGTAAAGAATGATGAAGGAACTGCAAGAGAAAGTGTATCATTCTTTGTAAAGTGTTTTAAAAATTAGAGGTAATGAAAAAGTGAAGAATTTACGATTATGTGTATTTCCAAATGATGCACTTCTTTCATATTACAATAAAGGGGAAATAAAGGAAGGATATTTTAATCCAAAAAATTTTTTTGATGAAATTCATATAATTTCATTGTTTGATGAAGAAATTGAAGAAGATAAAGTACAAAAATTAGCTGGCAACGCCGTTCTCAAAATCCATAAATTGAATAAGGCTGACCTTTCAAATTATAAATTCTTTAAACAAAGAGTCATCTCACTTGTCTCAACAATTAATCCAACACTGATTCGAGCTTTTAATCCAAGAGTGCAAGGTTGGTTGGCAGCTAAGACTGCCTTAAAGTTAGGTGTACCATTGGTAATTTCATTACATACAAACTATGATCAGCAGAGAGATTTAGCAAAACGTAAGCGAAATTTTTTTCGTTACTTAAAATTGGTATATGCTACAAAGTTAGAAAAGTTTTCTTTAAAAAATGCTGATGCTGTAATATGTGTATATGAATTCATAGTTCCATATGCAAAAAAAATGAAAGCAAAAAATATTCATGTAATATACAATAAAGTTGATATAAAAAAATTTTCAAATAAAGTGAGAAAAAAACTTTTGCCCACAAAACCTACCGTTATTTCAGTAGGTAGGTTAATTGATCAAAAAAATCATCATTACCTAATTCAAGCTATGAAAAATTTAGATGCAAAATTGATAATAATTGGGGATGGCCCAAATTTTGAATCTTTAAACAAAATGGTTCAATCATTAAATTTAGCAGACAAAGTTGAGATTATAAAAAGAGTTCCTAATGATGAATTACCTAAGTACTATGCATCTAGTGATTTGTATGTTCAACCAATGGAAAATTTAGGAGGAATACCAATTCCTGTCCTTGAAGCAATGGCTTGTGGACTTCCAGTTGTAATGTCAAAACATTCTAATGATTATTCTGAAGTTATTGATGATGCTGTGGTGTTTACAGAAAACAATCCTGATAGTTTTTTAAATGCGATTAATCAAATTTTATCCAATCCTGAATATAAAGAAAAATTAATAAGAAAATCTCTGAATGTTGTCAATAAAATCAGTGGAGAAAAAATGGAAGAAGAAGAGTTATCATTATACAGAAAATTAATAGATAAGATTAATTCATGAATTTCTTAGATCCTGAGCTAAAATACAAATAGTTAAAAATTAAATCAAAATTAGAAGAACGTATACAAATGCAAAAAACATTAGATGCAGTAAAATCAAAATCGTTTTCTATTGAAGT